>Ga0302180_10000849_pt1 | contig 24671 bp, 27 predicted proteins | sample I_Palsa_E3_2_FD_200575 | JGI IMG/M metagenome (GOLD analysis project Ga0302180, IMG submission 200575) | Peat permafrost microbial communities from Stordalen Mire near Abisko, Sweden - I_Palsa_E3_2 | ecosystem: Environmental > Terrestrial > Soil > Palsa > Peat permafrost | place: Sweden... | reverse complement strand
CGGAGAGCCAGGAGCGCATGCTCATGGTGCTCAAACCCGAGAAAGAAAAGCTCGCCGAGTCAATCTTCCGTAAATGGGGTCTGGACTTTGCGGTGATCGGCGAGACGACGCCGAGCAAGCGTTTTCTGATCAGGCATGCCGGCACGGTGATGGCTGACTTGCCGATCAAGAAGCTTGGGGACCAAGCGCCGGTTTATGAGCGACCGTTCGCCCAGAGCGCGAAATTGCCCGTCATCGATGCCGCCTCTGTCAAGCCGCCGATGAGCGTTGCGGATGCGCTGGAAAAGCTGATCGGCTCGCCGGACCTCTGCGCCAAGCGCTGGGTATTTGAGCAATACGACCACGTTATCCTCGGCAACACGGTGCAGCGGCCGGGCGGCGATGCCGCCGTTGTGCGGATCAATGAAGGCCCGAAAGCGCTCGCGCTCACGTCAGACGTCACGCCGCGTTACTGCGAGGCAGATCCGTTCGAAGGCGGCAAGCAGGCGGTGGCCGAAGCGTATCGCAACCTCAGCGCCGTCGGCTCGCGGCCGCTGGCCCTGACCGACAATCTCAATTTCGGCAATCCGGAACGGCAAGAGATCATGGGACAACTAGTCGGCTGCGTCCAAGGCATCGGCGCCGCCGCGCGTGCGCTCGATTTCCCGATCGTTTCGGGCAACGTCTCGCTCTACAACGAGACCAACGGCCGGGCGATCCTGCCGACGCCAACTATCGGCGGGGTCGGTCTTCTGGACGATTTCACCAAATCAATGACGCTAGCGTTCAAAGCCGAAGGCGAGTCGATCTTGCTCGTTGGCGCGACCGAGGGCTGGCTCGGCCAGTCGCTTTATTTGCGCGAGGTCTGCGGGCGGGAGGAGGGCGCGCCGCCGCCGGTCGATCTGGTCGCGGAACGCCGCAACGCAGAGTTCATTCGCATGCTGATCCGTGACGGTCTTGCGACGGCGGTCCACGATATTTCCGACGGCGGCATTCTGGTGGCGCTTGCGGAGATGGCGATGGTTTCGCGCATCGGCGCGGTTCTCGAAGCGCCGCACGGCGCGATCGCTCATACCTTCTGGTTCGGCGAAGACCAGGCGCGTTACATCGTGACAGCGAAAGACCACGTTGCAATCGAGCGGCGTGCCAAGGCGGCTTCGGTTCCGATCACCCGGATCGGAGCCACCGGCGGCCGGGTTATTGCTCTCGGCGACGAGCGTCCGCTGCCGCTTGAAACGCTCATCGATAGGTTCGAGGGTTGGCTGCCGTCGTACATGGCCGGTTCGCGGTAACGCCGTACGTGGCGGCGGGCGCCGGGAGGAAATGAACAAATGAAGCGCAGCACCGATCGCATTATAACGACGCATTCCGGCAGTTTGTCGAGGCCGCCCGACCTGCTGGCCCTCAATCGCGCCCGCGTGCAGGGCGAAAAGGTAGACGACGCCACGTATGACCAATGTCTCAGCGACGCCGTCGCCCAGGTCGTCCGGCGGCAGCGTGACGCGGGCATCGACATTCCTGACGACGGCGAATTCGGCAAGCCGATGGCGGCGCAATTCGATTATGGCGCTTGGTGGAGTTACGCGTTTGCCAGGTTAGAAGGGTTCGTTCCGGCTGAATCGGTGCCGGCATCCCAGCACCAGAAGTCGAGCGTCGCGGAAATGACGCTGACGACCGTCGCCAATCGTCGCGACTTCCGAAAGTTTGATGAGTTTTACCAAGATCCGGAATCGACCGGGACGCTGCTCGGCAGCGCCGCGCGCACCGGCACACGCCGCCGTCCGGTCTGCACCGGACCGCTCAAATATATCGGCCACGCCGCGATCGCGGCTGATATTGCCAACCTGAAGAAAGCGATGGCGTCGGCCGGAACGGACGAAGGTTTCATTTGCTCGATCGGGCCGGGCAGTTTCGCGCGCGGCGAAAATCTTTATTACAAAAACGAAGAAGAATTCGTGTTTGCCGCCGCCGAGGCCATGCGAGACGAATATAAAGCGATTGTCGACGCCGGGATTGTTTTGCAGATCGACGATCCGAGCTTGCCGGACAACTGGGACATGATTGATCCGGAGCCGCCGCTTGAAGAGTTCAAGAAATTCGAGCGCGCGCGCATGGAAACGCTCAATCATGCGCTGCGCGGTCTGCCGGCGGACCGCATTCGCTATCATATCTGTTGGGGAAGCTGGCATGGGCCCCACACCACCGACATCCCGTTGCACGACATCATCGATCTCGTTCTGGCCGTCAACGCCGGCGCTTACTCGGTCGAAGCGGCCAACGCGCGCCACGAACACGAATGGCGGGTGTGGCAAGACGTCAAGCTTCCCGACGGCAAGCTCCTCATACCGGGCGTCGTTAGCCACGCGACCAACATTGTCGAGCATCCGCAGGTGGTGGCGGACCGCATTGTGCGCTACGCCAAGGTGGTCGGTCGCGAAAACGTCATCGCCGGCACCGATTGCGGCTTCGGCGGCCGCATCCATCCGCAGATCGCTTGGGCGAAACTTGAGGTGCTTGCCCAAGGTGCGAAGCTTGCGAGCGAAGAGCTTTGGCGTTAGGCCACAGGGTGTCGGGTTTTTTCGCGGCGTCGCGTTCTGGTACGCCGCTAATCGCAACCGGGGCGGATGGAGACGGCCATGGCCATGGCTGCAAGCGACATTGAGCGGTTAATTCGGGCGAGCATTCCGGATGCCCAGGTGACAATCCGCGACCTTGCCGGCGACGGCGATCACTACGCGGCGACCGTCATCGCCGAATCGTTTCGCGGCAAATCCCGGGTCCAACAGCACCAGATCGTCTATGCGGCGCTTCAGGGCGAAATGGGCGGCAAACTGCATGCGCTCGCTTTGCAGACCGGGGCGCCGGAGCGCTGACGTGGCGCGCCTCGCGAAGGCGGTTTTCGTTCACGGCGCCGCGGCTGACGGGAAAATCGTTTCCAAATAGGCGGGCCACGCGTGCCGCTTTTTCTGCAGGCGTGCCCGGTCCGTCGCGCGAAATTTGGTGAATCCAAGACACGGACCCGGTTTGCGGCATGGGCTTTGCACTTCCCTTGCGGAACCTATATGTAATCGGTCAGGGTTTAAATCGTCGGGCAAGAACCGCCCGCGCGCCAACAAGGAATAACGGCGATGTCCATCGAGCAATTCATCGACACTGAGGTGAAGGCGAACGACGTGGTCTTGTTCATGAAAGGCACCCCGCAATTCCCGATGTGTGGATTTTCCGGGCAGGTGGTGCAGATTCTGGACTATCTCGGCGTACCCTATAAGGGGCTCAATGTGCTCGAGAACGACGAACTGCGCGTCGGCATCAAGGCCGTTTCCAATTGGCCGACCATTCCGCAGCTTTACGTCAAGGGCGAGTTCGTCGGCGGCTGCGATATCATCCGCGAAATGTTCCAGGCCGGCGAGCTGCAAACGCTGCTGAAGGAAAAAGGCATTTCGCTCAAAGAGGGCGCGGCGGCTTAGCACAGCGGCTTACGCCCGAGCGCCCATCCGGCGGATTGCAGATCTAAGGATTAGGCCTTCGCTTCGCGATCATGACGATCAGCGCGAGCACGATCGCGACACCGATCACGCTCTGCGAGGGAATGGCGGCGGCAAATTTGACGACGTTATCGGCCACGCCGGAAACGAACACGCCGGAATCCTGACCTAGAATTAAATAAATCAGCATGATCGCGAGGATCGTGAGAAATCCGATCTCCACGAATGCCCACAGATATTGCTTGGCCTTTTGTAGATACCCCAGCATGACGTGCTCTCTGCAGCGAACTCGCCTCGGATAAAGTCCGAGCGGCGCGCTTTGCGAATTCGTAAGCCGAGATTAGCGCGGGATCACCGCGCAACCGTCGGGCGGCGGTCTCTCCGCCACCCGACGTAAGCTGATCTTTGCGTTAAGCCATTCGCCGCTGCGCGAACAGCCAGATGATAATGCCGAGCGTGATCAGTCCGACGAGCCCGGCGTCACCAAGGCTCTTCACCAGCGCCATGATGTTTCCGGTAACGCTGCCGAAGAATGGCAAGTTGGTGCCGACCAAAAGCGCAGCCACGATCGCAAGCGCGAGTAACATCAGCCCAATTTCGGTCAATGATCCGATCCAGGCCTTCACCCTTTGCAACGCATCCATGTACGTGCTCCCCTTAGCTATTTTCTGCCCCTGACTACGCGACGAACAATCAATTGCTACAAATAGCGGCAGGGAGGCTAATGGCGGGGTCAGCTCATTTCAAGTTTGCGACCGATGCGGGGTGCATAACTTTTAGATTGCGCTGATTTTCAGCGACATGCCGCGATGCAGCACAATTCGCCTTGCATTTGAACGCAATGCAATACCAAGCGAATCAGTGCTGTAGAATCGATCGCCGCGGTCGTCGCGCGGCGATCTCCAGCCGATCAGCGCGAATAATATTCGACGACGAGATGCGGCTCCATCACCACCGGGTAGGGGACATCGCCGATCAATGGAATGCGGGCGAGCTTCGCCGTCATTTTCGAATGATCGACTTCAACGTAATCCGGCACGTCGCGCTCGGCGAGCGCGGTGGCCTCGAGGACGAGTGCGAGTTGCTTCGACTTGTCCTTGACCTCGACGAGGTCGCCGACCTTGACGCGAAAGCTCGGAATGTTGACTCGCTTGCCGTTGACCTTGACGTGGCCGTGGTTGACGAATTGCCGGGCCGCGAAGACCGTGGGCACGAATTTCGCGCGATAGATGACGGTGTCGAGCCGGCGTTCAAGCAGTGCGATCATATGCGCGCCAGTATCGCCTTTGAGCCGCCGGGCCTCTTCGTAGATGCCGCGGAAATGCCGCTCCGACATGTTGGCGTAGTAGCCCTTGAGCTTTTGTTTGGCGCGCAGTTGCACGCCGTAATCGGAAAGCTTGCCCTTGCGGCGCTGGCCATGCTGGCCAGGCCCGTATTCGCGCTTGTTTATCGGCGATTTCGGCCGGCCCCAGATGTTCTGGCCTAGCCTGCGGTCGATCTTGTACTTCGCCTCGTGGCGCTTGGTCATTCGCGTCCTCTTTGTCTGGGCATGATCTTGTCCGAAAACCGGAAGACCACTTTTCGGGATCATGCCGTGTCTGGGCATGGTCTTTCCCGAAAAGCGGCAAATCGTTTTTCGGAACCACGCCGCCGGTTGAGGATCGCGCCCTCCTCCTGTCCCCGGGTTTAGCCGGGGACCGACAGGTCTGTCGCCGAAGCGCCGGCGCCGACCGCGGGTCGCGAAACACGGCGTGGGCCCCCTGGACCCCGCGCCACGGGCCGTATCTAGGTGTAAACCGCCGCACTGTCAAACGAGGGCAGCGCGGTGACGGCGGCGATCAGGCGCCGGCAAAATGCCTGCGCCGCAGGCTCCGCAGCGCCGTGATCGCCAATAGCGCGGTCAGGATGTCGAGCGCGGCGACAACGATAAACACGATCGTCCAGCTTCCGGTCGTCTGCTTGAGCAACGCCGCCACCGGTCCACCGAAGATCGAGCCGACGCCTTGGGCGATATAAAGAAAACCATAGTTGGTCGCCGCGAATTTCGGGCCGAATGTGTCCGTCAAGGTCGAGGGGAACAAGGAAAAGATCTCGCCCCACCCGAAGAAGACAAGCCCGGTCAGGACGACAAACATCGCCGGCCGGTCGATGAACATAAACAAAATCAGGATGGCGACTGCTTCCAGCGAGAATGCCAGCGCCATCGTCGTCTCGCGACCGATCTGGTCCGACACCCAGCCGAAAAACGGCCGGGTGAGGCCGTTGGTGACGCGCGACAGCGTGAGCGACAACGGCAGCGCGGCCATGCCTAAGACCAGCACGTCGGCGACGCCAAATTCCTTGGCGAACGGGCCGACATTCGACGTGACCATCAATCCCGACGTCGACATCAGACTCATCATCACGAACAGCAAATAAAAGATCGGATTTTGCAGCATTTCACGCGGCGAGTAGTCGCGCTTGGATTGCGCAGTTGCAATGGCGGCCGCGGGCGCAAGATTTCGCACCGAATAATCGGGGGGCGGCAAGCGCAGCCATTGCGCGGCGGCTACGCCGATGACGGCCTGGATGACGCCCCACACAACGAGCGTGTGTGCGTAGCCCGAGCTTTTAATCATGCTGTCGATGGGAAAGCTGGTGAAGAATGCGCCAAATCCATAACCGGCGGCGGCAAGGCCTGCCGCCAAGCCGCGGCGGTCGGGAAACCAGCGCACCGTCAAGCCGATGATGCCGACATAGATGATGCCGGTGCCGAATCCGCCGAGTACGCCGTAGGTGAAATAGAGCGCCCAGATGTTGTCGACGTAAGCCGAGAGCAGCCAGCTTCCCCCGGACAAGAGCGCGCCGATCGAAATCAGGATTCGCGGGCCGAAGCGGTCGACCAAATATGCCTGGAACGGTGAGAGCCAGGTTTGCAGGATGATCAACAGCGAGAACGTCCACTGCAATTGCGCGAGGCTCGTTCCGAGCTTTTGATTGAGTGGGCCGGTGAACAGCGTCCAGACGTATTGCGGGCTGGAGATCGCCATCATGGCGATTACGCCGAGTATGAGCTGGTTCCAGCGGTTGAGATACCAGGCGCGTTCGCGTTCAATTGCGACAGTCATCAGCATTCCCCCAAACGCCCGGCACTGGTGCGGAAAGCGTAACCGTCGCGAGGCTTTGCAGCAAGGAACCGCCGCAGCGCGCGGATCATCAACGAGCTTCGGTCGAGACCGCTTGATCGGTACAAATGCCGAAGCGCGCTAGCGCTGCCGCGGGTTTACGTCCTGAGGTAAACACCGCTCGCGTGGTGCCCCGACCCGAGGCGGAGGGGGAGGGCCCGAGAAGATCGCCGACGCGGCGCGCAATTGCCGAAGCCGGATCGACAAAGGCAACCGGCCAGGGCGCCAGGTGTGAAAAACGTTCGATCAGCAAGGGATAGTGCGTGCAGGCGAGCACGACCGTATCCGTACGCACGTCCTCGTCAGGGAAGCAGGGTCCGATTTCCGAGGAGATCAACGCGTCGTTGACCGGCGTCCCGGCAATCTCCGCTTCGGCATAGGTCGCAAGCATCTTCGAGCCAACCAGCGTCACCTTGCAGTCGGCGGCGTAATCGCGAATGAGCGCGCGGGTATATTCCCGCTGCACCGTCGCCTCGGTGCCGAGTACGGAGATCCGTTTCGTGATCGAACCGGCGCAAGCCGGCTTGATCGCGGGAACCGTGCCGACGAAAGGCAATGAAAATTTTCGACGCAAGTGCGGCAGCACAATCGTCGAAGCGGTATTGCAGGCGATTACCACAAGGCCGGGCTCATATCGCCCGATCAAATCGCCCATAAGCTCGACGACACGTTGCGTGAGCGCCGGCTCGGTCATTGCTCCGTACGGAAAAGCCGCATCATCGGCGACGTAAATGAAATCGGCTCCCGGCCGCGCCGCAGCGATTTCCCGATAGACCGTGAGGCCGCCAAGGCCCGAATCAAAGACCAAAATCGTTTCGCCGACCGCCATCGCTCACAAATGCCACGCGCCGGCGTGTTCCGGCAATCCGTGGTTAGCCGTGGCCGCGCGCCGTCCGGTTGGGGATGAGCGCCGCTTCAAGTCCGCCGAACACGTCAACCAGACGCAGCCGCTCGCGCCCGGCCGGTCGTTCCTGTTGCTGCTCGAGTTTTGCTTTGGTTGGCCATGGCGCGATCAGGCCGCTCATGACCGTGAACGACATGACCAGGATTGCCGCAAGGTTGCCGTCGTGATGGGTGGCGAACGCGACCGCACCCATCAGGTACGCCCAGAACGGGAATGCGATCGTCGAAACGATGGCGTTAACGATCCAGGCGTCGCCCTCTTGGCGCACATACCAGCAGAACAGCGGGGTAAGCGCACAGCCCACGATCAATGCCCCGGCCGCAACCATTGGGACCGGCACGCCGGCCATGGCGGCATCCGCGCCGCCGGATTTCATCGCCTGCTCGAGAATGGCGTTGATCAACATAAAGAACGCCAGAACTTCGCCCGGAACGTACTTGACCATCCGCTCAAGATAAGTGTCGCCGGGTACGCCATGCATCGGCGTAGCAGCGACATCGGGGGACAAATCGCCGTCTTCAAATAACGGCGCATCGACGTCCGCGATTCGCGGCTTGCGCACCAATCGACCCATGAACTTTCTCCTGGAACTAAGTCCTCCGCGCGAAAAGTGGCGGGACGTTAGGCCAGGCGACTGAGTCGGGCAAACCTGGGAAAGCACAGTCAACAGGAATCGCTTTCGGACGGGCGCAAGCGGAAAAGCCTGTATTCGACGCGTGGCGAAGGCTAGCGAGCCCTCTTCGCCTTCGATGGGGCAAACACTCGGCGAAATATCGTGTCGACGTGTGCGAGATGGAAATCGAGGTCGAAATTGGCGGCCAGTTCCTTTTCCGTCAGGTATTTGCGCACCTGCGGATCCTTCTTAAGCCCGGCCAGAAACTCACCTTCGCCGCGCCAGGCTTTCATGGCGTTTCTTTGAACCATCGCGTAAGCGTCCTCACGCGTCGCTCCCTTTTGCGTCAAAGCGAGCAGCACACGCTGTGAGTGGACAAGGTTGCCGAGTAGGCCGAGATTTTTCCGCATGTTGTCGGGATAGACGATCAGCCGCTCGATCACTCCCGCGAGGCGATCAAGGGCGAAATCGAGCGTCACGGTCGCGTCCGGGCCGATCATCCGTTCGACGGATGAGTGCGAGATGTCACGTTCGTGCCAAAGCGCGACGTCCTCCATGGCCGGCGTCACATAGGCGCGCACCATTCGGGCAAGTCCGACGAGGTTCTCCGACAGGACCGGATTTCGTTTGTGCGGCATGGCGGAGGAGCCTTTTTGCCCGGCGGAAAAGTACTCCTCGGCTTCCAAGACTTCGGTGCGCTGCAAGTGTCGAATTTCAGTTGCGAGCCGCTCGATCGACGCGCCGACCACTCCGAGCGTGGCGAAATACATAGCGTGACGGTCGCGCGGAATGATCTGGGTCGAGATCGGCTCGACACGAAGCCCCATCGCCTTGGCGACATGCGCTTCAATGCGCGGGTCGAGTTGCGCGAAGGTGCCGACGGCGCCTGAGATCGCGCAGGTCGCGACTTCGGCGCGCGCCGCTATCAGCCGCGCTTTGGCCCGGTCGAATTCGGCAAAGGCGTAGGCGAGCTTGAGTCCGAATGTCGTGGGCTCGGCATGAATGCCGTGCGAACGCCCGATGGTCGGTGTCAACTTGTATTCGTACGCCCGCTTCTTCAGGGCGGCGTTGAGCCGCTCGACGTCGCCGATCAGGATATCCGCGGCGCGAACCAGTTGGACGTTCAAGCAGGTGTCGAGCACGTCCGAGGAGGTCATACCCTGATGCACGAAGCGCGCTTCCGGCCCGATGATCTCGGCCAAGTGGGTGAGAAAAGCGATGACGTCGTGCTTGGTCTCGCGCTCGATCTCGGCGATGCGGGCAACATCGAATTTGGCATTCTTGCCTTTGGCCCAGATTTTCGCCGCCGCCACCTTGGGAATAATCCCAAGCTCGGCCATGGCATCGGCGGCATGCGCTTCGATCTCGAACCAGATGCGAAAGCGCGTTTCCGGCGACCAGATCGCCGTCATTTCCGGCCGGCTGTAGCGCGGGATCATGTCCACCTCGTCGGGCAAGCTTGCGCTTAGCAGATCGCGAGAGCCTCAACAATTGCGCGCGGCCGTGCGATGTTCAGCCGTAGGAGCGAATCAGGAGACAGCCATGAAATTCCTACAGATCGTTCCTCGCGAGGGAGCGCGCCTTTACGGCGCGATGATCAAAAAACAAGCCGAGATCCGCAAAAGCGGACGCGGGACTTTTTCCCGGGCCGGTGCCGCGAGGCGCAGGCGGGCCAAATGGACGCATGTTCGCTACAGAGGATCGATCGATCTGGAGCCCGGCCTGTCGGATGCGGTCGAGGTTGCGATCAAATCGCCGGAGCGGGGCGATGAGGCGCGGCTGTTATCGTCGTTCCTCGGCTGGCTGGACCGGCATTTCGGCGAGGAACTCTCGTCGGTGAATATTCAGTATCAGCATTCCGGGCGAATAAGCCGCCGGCGTTGAGCCCCGACCGCCGGCGCTGCGTCAGGCGGCGAAGCGGGCGCGGTCGTGCGGCTGCGCAAAATCGACCGGAGTGCCCTTGGGGATTATGCCGGTCGGATTGACGCGGGTAATCGAGTAATAGCCCATGACGTAGTAACGCGGCTTGACCGTTTCGCCGACGCCCGGCACGGCGTAAAGTTCGCGCATATAATTCAAGAGATTTGGGTAATCGGCGATCCGCTTTTTGTTGCATTTAAACAACGAAAAGTAGGCGACGTCGAAGCGCACGAGCGTCGGGAACAAACGCCAATCCGCTTCGGTGATCTGATTGCCGACCAGATAACGGTGACGGCCAAGCCGCGCTTCGATCTCGTCGAGTGTGGCAAACAGCGCGTCGAAAGCTTCGTCGTAGGCGGCCTGCGAACGGGCAAAGCCGCAGCGGTACACGCCGTTATTCACGTTGGCGTAGACTTGCTCGTTGATGCGGTCGATTTCGCTGCGCGAAACTTGCGGATAGAAATCGGTCGGGTCGGCGCCGATGCCGGCAAATTCCGAATTCAGCATGCGGATGATCTCGGACGACTCGTTGTTTACGATTCGCCCGGTCTTTTTGTCCCACAGCGTCGGCACGGTGACCTTGCCCGTGTAATGCGAGTCGCTCGCTGTGTAAGCCTGGTGAAGATAGCGAAAGCCGTTGACACGATCCGGCACGCTTCTTCAGCGCGCGGTAGATCTGGGTGCGATGCGCCCACGGGCAGGTGTAAGCGACATAAAGGTGATAGCGACCGGCTTCCGCTTTGAAGCCCGACGAGCCATCGGCGGTCACGCGCTCGCGGATCGCGCTCGCCACGCGCTGAAAGTTACCGGCCTTTCCGGTCTCGGTGTCGGGGTCCTTGTCGCCGTACCATTTGCCGTCAATCAGCATGCCCATCAGGCGACCTCCCCGCGGGCCACCACCGCCGCATGACGGATGGCCGCGATATTCTTGCGGTAAGATTCCGGCGTTCGATCCTTGAACACCGCGGAGCCCGCGACCAGCACATTGGCGCCCGCGCGGACGACATCGGCGGTCACCTGCGGCGTGATCCCGCCATCTATCTCGATATCGATCGGCCGTCCGCCTGCCAGCGCACGCAGCTTTTGCACCTTCTCGACTGCGCTCGGTATGAATTTTTGTCCGCCGAAGCCGGGATTGACCGACATCACGAGAATGAGGTCAACGAGATCGAGCACCGGTTCGACGCTTTCGACCGGGGTGCCCGGATTCATGGTCACGCCGGTCTTTTTGCCCAGCGCGCGGATCGCTTGCAGGGAGCGGTGGATGTGCGGGCCGGCTTCCACATGCACGGTGACGATATCGGCACCGGCCTTGGCGAAGGCCTCGAGATAAGGGTCGCACGGCGCGATCATCAAATGCACGTCGAACACCTTCTTGGTGTGAGCGCGCAGCGCTTTCACCACGTCCGGCCCGATGCTGATGTTGGGGACGAAATGCCCGTCCATGATGTCGAGGTGGATCCAGTCGGCTCCTGCCGCATCGACCGCGCGAACTTCCTCGCCCAACTTGCCGAAGTCGGCTGCAAGAATTGACGGCGCGATGATCAGAGGATGGAGCACGGCTTTCCTTGATTGCTGCTCGCCTAACACGTCATGCTATAGCGGGCAACGCTAGGTCATCTGAGGTTACCCTGCGGAGGCGCCCTGCTGGGCGCATTCACGCAGGCTTGATGAGCGGAGGTCTTTCTGGCCCGCACGGATATCATGGTGCTCGGCGCGGGCATCGTCGGCACCTCAATTGCCGTCCATCTCGCCAAACGCGGTTTGTCGGTCGCGCTGATCGATCGGCAAGGCGCGGGTGAGGGCACGTCCTATGGCAACGCCGGAATTATCGAAGGTAATACGATATTTCCCCCGGCCTTCCCGTCAAATCTTGCCGACCTTGCGCGGATCGCACTCAAACACTCTCGGGTCGTCAATTATCACGCTTGGCATCTCGTGCGTATCGCACCCTGGCTCAATGCGTTCCGCATTGCGTCGCAGCCGGCGCACTTGCGCGAGACCGCGCGACTGATGCGGCCGCTATTCGCCCGCGCGGTCGCCGAGCATGACGCAATCGCGGCCGAAGCCGGCGCCGAAGGTTATTTCAACCGCGGCGGCTGGCTCAAACTTTACCGCAGCGATCAGGCGTTCGGGGCGTTGGCGGCGGAGTTCGATCTAGCCGCGCAACTCGGCATCGCCAATGTGCCGCTCGATCCTGCCGGTGCGCGGGCCCTCGAGCCCGCGCTGCGCGGCAGCTTTCGCCACGCCGTGCATTGGACGGGTGCGGTCAGCGTGACCAATCCGTTGGCGCTGACCCGCGCATATGCTGCGCGTCATGCGGCGCTCGGCGGAATTATTTTAACGGGCGATGCGCGCAGCCTGCATCGGACAGGGTCTTATTGGCGGGTCGAGACGGAATCCGGCCCGCTTGATTCCGCTGACGCGGTGCTTGCGCTTGGCCCATGGGCGCCGGATGTTCTTAGCATCCTTGGCATCAGACTGCCGCTCGCTGTTAAGCGCGGTTACCATTGTCACTTCCGCCCTGAGGAAGGCACCTCGCTCAGCCGTCCGGTGCTCGATGCGGAGAACGGTTACGTGCTGGCGCCGATGGAGCAAGGCATCCGCGTTACCACCGGCGTGGAATTTGCCGCGCGGGACGCGCCGCCAACGCCGATCCAGCTCGACCGCGTATTGCCAGCGGCGCGCAAGTTGTTTCCGCTCGGCGAACGGATCGAGCCGAAAGCGTGGCTGGGAGCGCGACCATGCTTTCCCGACTCGCGGCCGATTATTTCCCGCGCGCCAAAGCATGGCGGACTTTGGTTGGCGTTTGGCCACGCGCATTGGGGCCTGACACTCGGCCCGGTAACGGGACGTCTTATTGCGGAATTGGTGAGCGGCGCGACGCCGTTCTGCGATCCGAAACCCTTTAGCGCCGACCGATTTAGCCGCTGAGAATTACGCGCGCCGCTTACTCATGGACCGCCGATGCGGGCGGCGGCGACCCCACATACTCGCCGATGGTGTGCAACACGCTTCCCTCGGGACGGGTATTATTGGCCGACAACTTGTCCTTCTGGGAAACCATTTCGTCGTATTTGGGCAACGTGGTCACCATCTGACGCGGCACCAAATGCACGACTTTGTAGCCGCCGGCCTTCAACTGGCGAAGCAATTCCGGCAGTGCTTCCGCGGTCGCGCGCCGGAAATCGTGCATCAGGATGATACCCTTGCCGTGCTTTTGCAGCTTGGTCATCACCGACGTGATGACCTCTTCCGGCTTACGCATTTTGAAATCCCGAGAATCAAAATCGGCCGAAAATACGGCAATGTTGCGCTCGCTCATATAGGCGAGCAACTCCGGCGGGTGCTGCAAAGCAGGGAAACGGAAGAACGGCGCAATCGGCGCGCCCGCTGCGTTATGCACGGCGCTGAAGCCCATCTCGATTTCCGCCTTGGCGAGTTCGATGTCCTTTGCGTACGGGTTCCTCGCCAGATCCTTGTGCGACCAGGTGTGGGTGCCGAGCGTCATACCGGCCTCGACCACCTGCTTGGTGATCTCCGGATGCCAGGTGGCATGTTCGCCGATCTCGAAGAACGTGGCTTTGATGCAATTGTCGGTGAGAGCCCTCAGGACAGCCGGCGTGTTCTCAGGCCAGGGACCGTCGTCGAAGGTGAGTACGACTTCCTTGTCGCGGAGAAAGTCGTACTGTTTGAAGTGTTCGAAACCGAAGCCCGGTCCTCCGGTGGTGTCGATCTCGACAATGCGCGAAAGACCCATTCCGTCTGGTTTGTTGCAGGGCGGAATGGTGGTGGTTGGCGCGGCGGCCGCGGCGCCAGAGGTTGAGTTGGCGGCCGCCTTTGGCGCCGGTGCATTCTGCGTCTGCGGGGCGGGAGCGGTCGTGTCCTGAGCAACCCGCACCGGCGCGGCGGCCGACGCCGCGGGAGACGCGGCAGGGACCGCCGCGGTCTGGGGGAGTTCAGCAGCCTGAGCCTGGGCGATATCCTGGACGGGCGTCGCGGGGCGTCGAATGGCGTTCGCCGCAACGACGGGTTTCGCAACCTCCGCGCTTGGCGGGGGCGCTTTCTGCGCCGAGACGACGCCGAAAGCGGCGAGCCCTAAGATTGCCAGTGCGCCGACGGTGATGAGTGCGGATCGCATAATTCCTCGCTAGAAACCGCCGCTTTGAGTCGAAGTGAAGGCGTATCCGGGCGGACGACTCAACGCCAGCCCGATTTAACAGTGGGAAAGAATAATTAGTGGTTTCTGCGGCAATGGCGGAGGAAAGGCCCGGAACCCCATTGGCCCGTCAGCCGAATTTATCTTTCCAGCTCGGCAGCGCCGCTGGGAACGGTAGCGCGGTTGCCGCAAAAACGCCCCGCGCGATCGCCCTGGCGACTACATCAGCCGCTATCGCACCAAGGCTCGTTAATCCGAAGAGAGGGTCAGACAGCTCCCGGCGCCCGGTCGAGGCCGCGAATAGGACGTCGCCGTCGAGCGGCGTGTGCACTGGATAAATTGCGCGGGACAAACCCGATTGGGCCATGACGGCTAGCCGCTTGGCTTGAGCTTTGCTCAGTGTGGCGTCGGTTGCGACGACGACCAACGTGGTATTTTCGCCGGGGCCGCCTTTCACGAGCAGATCGAAGGCTTCCTTCGGGAATGCGGCAGGCAAACCCCGGCCGCCGAATTCGGCATCGCGCTCGAAAGGGGCCGCCCAGAACCAGGGCCCCCGACCGACCAGGACGCTGCCGACCGCGTTTACGGCCGCGAGCGCCCCGACGGTGTAGCCGTCCGGCGTTTGCGCCGAAGCCGAGCCGATCCCGCCTTTGCAATTGACTGTTGTCGCTCCGGCGCCGGCACCGACGCTGCCGAGCCCGAAATCCGCGGCCGCCGCCGCAGCAGCGGCGTAGCCGAGGTCGCGATACGGCGGATAGCGTCCCCAATTCTTGTCGCCGCCGTTCAAGAGGTCGAACAGGACGGCCGCCGGGACGATCGGTACCCGCGCTGTGCGTATAACAAAGCCGCGGCCCGTCTCCCGCAGAAATGCCTGCACGCCGGAGGCAGCATCGAGGCCGAACGCCGAGCCGCCCGACAAAGTGATGGCGTCGATCCCTTCCACCGTTTGGGCCGGATCGAGCAACGCAGTTTCGCGGGTGCCCGGCCCGCCGCCGCGCACATCAATTGAAGCTACAGCGGGCGCGTCGAAAATAATTGCGGTCGCGCCGGAACCGAGTGCGAGATTTTCAGCGTGGCCGACTTTGATCCCGGAAACATCGGTGAGGAGATTGCGCAATGCGTGCTCCCGTCGTTTCAGCGTCGGTAGCGTAGGGCCGGAGCATCCATAATCACACGCGGCGAGCGGCTGCTAGAGTTAAGTGCATGCCGCGTCGGCCGCTCCCAGTTGGTGGGAATGGAATGACAAATGATCACATCCTCGCGGCTTTCGCGCCCGCGCGCTTGCGCAAGGGAAAACCGGCGGGCATGAGTGCGCCATGAACGTCACCTTCGCTGCTGCGCTCGCCGCAGGCATGCTGAGTTTCCTGTCGCCTTGCGTGCTGCCGCTGGTGCCGCCCTATCTCGTCTATCTCGCCGGCACGTCTCTCGAGCGCTTGGCCGGTGCGGAGGAAGCGCCTCAGGTCCGCCGCGAGACGATTGTTGCCGCGTTCCTCTTCGTTCTCGGTTTTACAACCGTATTCGTCGCGCTCGGCGCCAGCGCCAGCGCCATCGGCACATTACTGCGCGCTTATTCCTACGTGCTCGGAAAAGTCGCCGGCGTCATCATCATCATCATGGGCCTGCACTTTCTCGGCGTCACGCCGATTGCGTGGTTCATGCGCGAGAAGCGTCTCGATGTCGCCAAGCCGGTCGGACTTTGGGGCGCTTATGTGATGGGCTTGGCGTTTGCTTTCGGCTGGACGCCATGCATCGGCCCGATCCTGAGCGCGATTTTGGTCATCGCTGGATCGGAAGGAAGTGTCGCCCGCGGCACGGTTCTTTTGGCGGTCTATTCGCTGGGACTTGGCGTGCCTTTCATCGTCGCTGCGCTCGCGCTCGAATCCTTCGCCGCCTTTCTTGCCCGATTTCGCGCTCACCTCATCATCGTCGAGAAGACGATGGGGGGACTTTTGATCGTTGCGGGCGTGGCTTTCTTTTCGGGCTGGATCACCGATCTCGGCAGCTGGCTGATCGAAGCATTTCCAGAGCTGGGCAAGCTCGCCATTTGAAAGAGCCACCCGACGGGCGTGTTTAGGTGCGCCCTGGTTCGGTGATCTCCTGGTAATTGCCGTCTTTGTCCCAGCGGTACACCGCCCAGCCGCCGCCGGTGATGTCGCCCTTTTTGTCGAAGGCGATCGGGCCAAGCACGGTGTCCCACGTGCCAGCGCGCATTGCCGCGGCGACTTTCTGCGGATCGGTTGTGCCGGCTTTTGCTGCGGCTTCCGCCCAAATCTGAAACGCGGCGTAGGTATAGAGCACGTAGCCTTCCGGATCGATGCCCTTGTCCTGGAATGCTTTCACGACCGCGACGGCGGTCGGCCGTTTGCGCGGGTCCGGCGGAAACGTAAACAGCACGCCTTCACCCGCAGCGCCGGTGATGGAAGCAAATTCGCGCGAGGCCAGCGCGTCTCCGGCCATTAAAATGGTTTTCAGTCCTTGATCGCGCATCTGGCGTACGATCAGGCCGGCTTCCTGATGATAGCCGCCATCGTAAACGATATCGATGTTGTTGAGTTTGAGCTTGGAGACCAGCGCGTTGAAGTCCTTGTCGCCTTGATTGTACGACTCGTTGAGCTTCTCGGTAACGCCGGCGGCGTTGAGAGCTTTTTTGACCTCGTCGGCGAGACCTTTGCCGTAGGTGGTCTTGTCGTTGATGATGGCGATATTTTTGCCCTTAAAATTTTTCACCAAATAATCGGCGGCGAACGGCCCCTGCTGGTCGTCGCGGCCGCACGTGCGGAACGTGTTCCACATGCCACGCTCGGTGAACAGCGGATTGGTCGAAGCCGGCGTAATTTGCAGGACGCCGCCGTCCAGATAGGCGTCGGAAGCCGGAATCGACGACGACGAGCAATAATGACCGACGACCACGCCCGCGCCCATCCCGGACAGTTTTTCAGCGACTGAGCGCGCCTGCTTCGGATCGCAGGCATCGTCGCCGATCTCGAGGCGAAGTTTCTTTCCGAGCACGCCGCCGGCGGCGTTGATATCGGCGATAGCCTGTTCGGCGCCGTCGCTCATTTGCCGGCCGAAGGTGGCCTGGCCGCCGGTCATGGGTCCGGCCGACCCGACGGTAATGTCCTCCGCCAGCGCCGGCCCCGCGAGGAAAGGCAGGAACAGCGCAAATGCGACGAGCTGCAGCTTTTTCATGATTGTGTCTCGCATAAACCGTATCGCTGCAGCGAAGCTATCACTTCTCCCGGTCTGTTTCCTGCCCGATCTCGCGCCAGGTTAATGGGCCGGTACGCACGTAAAGCCAGGGATATTGCCTAACCATCAGGCTGGCGCGCGTCGCCTGCCAGGACAAGAGCCCGACCACGAGGAAGATCAGGGTGTCGCAGGCGAACGAGGCCACCGACAGAAGTTGCCCTTCAAAGAGCGCGAAATGAAAGAAGCGCGCGGCAGCGCCGAGAAGGAATGCGGTCAGGACGACGCGCGACCTTCCGCGCCATGCGGTCGCGATGGCGCGGCCGGAGAGCCAGGCGGCGCCGCCGCCCACGAGTCCGGTGACAAAAACGATATCGAGCATTGTTTCGCCAGCATACAGCCGGTCCATCATCGCTCCGTCAGCGTGCGGCACCCTCGAGATAGGCGGCGCGGATTTCCGGGCGTTCAAGCAGGCCGCGCCCACTTCCCTGGAGGGTGATTTCGCCATTGACCAGGACATAACCGCGGTGCGCGATCTTGAGCGCTTGGTACGCATTCTGCTCGACAAGGAAGACGGTCAGCTTGTCCTGTTCGTTGAGAAGCCTGATGGCGGCAAATATTTGCTGCACCAGGAGCGGCGCCAGGCCGAGGGATGGCTCATCGAGCAGAATAAGCCGAGGCCGGCTCATCAGCGCACGGCCGATCGCCAACATTTGTTGCTCGCCGCCGGAAAGCGTGCCGCCGCGCTGGTGAACTCGATCGCGCAACCTCGGAAACAGCGCGAACACACGCTCAAGATCGCCGGCGAGGCCGGCGCCATCTGCGACGGTGGCGCCAATTTGCAAGTTTTCCATCACGGTCATGCGCGGAAAAATACGCCGCCCCTCGGGCGATTGGGCGATACGCAACTTCGCCACCTCGTGTGTCGGCAGCGCCGTGATATTGCGGCCGGCGAAGTGGATTTGTCCTTCGCGCGCGCGCGGATCGCCGAAGACCGTCATCATTAGCGTCGATTTGCCGGCGCCGTTGGCACCGATCAGGGCGACAATCTCGCCTTCATTGACGTCGAGGTCGACGCCTTTAAGCGCGATGACGTTGCCGTAATAAGCCTTGACGCCGCGAAGGGTGAGCAATGGATCGTTCATCGCGCTTTACATTCGCTTCGCCTCGGCCGCAAGCGCCGCTTCGTCGCTCACTCCAAGGTAGGCGGCGATGACGCCGGCATTGTTGCGCACCTCATCCGGCGTGCCGTCCGCGATCTTTATGCCGTAGTCCAACACCACGATGTGATCGGAAATCTCCATCACGACGCCCATATCGTGTTCGATCAGAAGGATCGAAATGCCGTGCTCGTCGCGCAGCGCGCGCAAAAAGCCGTTGAGTTCTTCGCTTTCACGATTGTTTAGACCCGCTGCCGGTTCGTCGAGACACAACAGCACCGGATCGGTGCACATGGCGCGCGCCAGTTCGAGTCGACGCTGGGCGCCGTAGGGCAGGGCGCCGGCCGGGTCGTCGGCCCGATCGGTCAAGCCGACGCGATCAAGCCAATAGCGCGCTTTATCGATGGCGCTCGCCTCGGTGCGCGCATAGGACGGTGAGCCGACGAGTCCGAGCACGGTGAATCCAGAAGCTGCCATCAGCTTGTTGTGCTGGGCGACAATGAGATTTTCCAGAAGCGTCATCCCCGCGAACAGCCTGACGTTCTGAAACGTGCGGGCGACGCGGGCATCTTTGGCGATGCGAAACTCCTGGAGACGCTCGAGCAAAAATGTTTCGCCATCGGTATGCGCAAGCTGCAGCCGCCCCACGGTCGGCTTGTAGAACCCGGTGATGCAATTGAACAACGTCGTTTTGCCGGCGCCGTTCGGGCCGATGAGCGCGGTGATTTTGCGCTCGCCGGCATCGAAGCTCAGGTCGCTCACGGCTGTCAGACCGCCGAAACGCATGGTGAGATGTTCCACTCTGAGAACCGGCGGTGCGCTCATGCCGGCCCCAAGCTTTGCGTTCGGTCGACCGTGTCGGTTGGGATGTTACGGCGGCGACGCAGGGACACTGAAGCCTTGCGCGTGGATACCAAGCCGCGCGGCCGATAGATCACGATTGCAACCATAGCAGCGCCAAATACCAGCATGCGGTATTGGTCAAATTGGCGAAATACCTCGAATCCGCCGAGCATGATGGTGGCGGCTAGCGCGACACCAAGCTGCGAGCCCATTCCGCCGAGCACGACAATTGCCAGCACCAATGCGGATTCGGTAAACGTAAACGACTCGGGGCTGATGAAGCCCTGCCGTGTGGCGAAAAAGGCCCCGGCAAAACCGCCGAACATTGCGCCCATCGCAAAGGCGGTGAGTTTGGTTGTGGTGGTGTTGATGCCGAGCGCGCGGCACGCGATCTCGTCTTCGCGCAACGCCTCCCAGGCGCGACCTATCGGCAGACCGCGCAACCGCAACGTGACCCAGTTGGTCAGCAGCGCCAGTGCGAGAATGACATAATACAAAAACACGATGCGGTGGGTCGGTGAATAATGCAGACCGAATGCCGCGGCAAAACCGCTTTCGCTCGCGGTGAAAGGCAGGCCGAAGAATGACGGCCGCGGGATTCCGGAGATGCCGTTCGGCCCTCCGGTCAAGTTCTGCCAATTGAGCAGCACCAAGCGAATGATCTCGCCGAATCCCAGAGTAACGATAGCGAGATAATCGCCGCGCAGCCGCAGCACCGGAAAGCCGAGCAGAAGCCCGGTGAATGCGGCGAGGATGCCGGCGAGCGGCAGGCATACCCAGAACGAGAGCCCGAAGTCTTGCGCGATCAGCGCATAGGAGTAGGCGCCCACGGCATAGAAGGCGACGTAGCCAAGATCGAGAAGCCCGGCCAGCCCAACGACAATGTTCAAGCCAAAACCAAGCATGATGTAAGTGACAATGAGAATGGCGAGGTCGAGCAAATAACGATTGCCGTAAAACACGACGGGAACCACAAGCGCGAAAATCAAAAGGACCGCGGCAAGATAGGGCGAGACAGCCGCGGCCGTTCTTTTGACGGCGGGCGACGCGAACAGCACTGCCGGAATTGTGAAGCGGTGACGCGTGACGGCAAAAATAAAACGGCCGGCAAATGCCGCCGCTACAAACGCGGCAAGCGGGCCAAAGCGTGTGGCGATAACGAGGGCGCCGCTCGGGCCTTGTTCGGTGCGAACGCCGATCAGCAACGCGAACAGGCCGAACGCCACGGCTGCGGCAATCGCGGCTTCCTTCAGAGCGGCGAGCAGATCGACCCGCGCGCCGGCGGGCTCGTCTGCGCGCGGCGCCGGCGAGGGATCGCTCACACCTTCTCGACTTCAGGCCGGCCCATAAGGCCGGTCGGCAGGAAAATGAGGACAACAATGAGGATGGCGAAGGCGGCGACGTCTTTATACTCGATCGAAAAATACGCCGACCACATTGTCTCAATGAGGCCGATCAGAATGCCGCCGATCATCGCGCCGGGCAGCGAGCCGATGCCGCCGAGAACGGCGGCGGTGAACGCTTTTACGCCGGCGAGAAAGCCGATGAAGAAATCGACCACGCCGTAATACAGCAGAAACATCAGTCCAGCGACCGCCGCCAGCGCCGCGCCGATGACGAAGGTCAGCGAAATCGTGCGATCAACGTCGATGCCGACGAGCGCCGCCATTTTAAGATCTTGCTCGCAGGCGCGCATGTTGCGCCCCAAGCGCGTGCGCGCGACCAGATAAGAAAAGCCGGCCATCAACACGACGGTGGCGACCACGACGATGATCTGAATATTGGAAAGCCGCACGGCAAAATTATTGCCGTCGAACAGCGTGTAGCCGCCTTGTACCAGCGGCGGCAGCGGTTTGACCCGGGCGCCCTGAGCGATCTGCACGTAATTCTGCAAGACGATCGACATGCCGATGGCGGAAATGAGCGGCGCTAGGCGGAACGAACCCCGCAGCGGCCGGTAGGCAATGCGTTCAACGGTCCAGCCATAGAGTGCGGTGAGCGCCATGGAGACGAGCAGGACTATCAGGAGCGCTAACGGAACGGCGGTTATTCCAAAAGCGACAAGAACGAGAAAGGCGATCAGCGCCAGGAACGCACCGACCATGAAAATATCGCCGTGGGCGAAATTGATCATGCCGATGATCCCGTAGACCATCGTGTAGCCAATGGCGATCAAGCCATAGATCGAACCGAGCGTTATGCCGTTGATGAGCTGCTGGACGAAATATTCCATGCGTCCGCCGCATTCCGAATCCCACGGAACTTTCTAACAGGGGCTTCTGCCGCCGACAACGCACGCGGCGAGCGCGGTTCCACGCGCCAGGTCTTTGGCGTTACACACGTTTTATTCTGCAGTTACAATTCGTTGACCGTATCGGTAGTCACCGGCTTGCGGAACTTCAGTTTTGGCCGGGCGTTGATAAGGTTGCGGCGGGGGGTGCATTCCCAAACAAGCAATCGGAGAATCTCCCAATGGCGAACGAGCAACAGGACCCGCAACGTAACCAGCAGCAGCAAGGTTCGCAGCAGGGCGGCGGCCAAGGCGGCCAAGGCGGACAGGGCACGCAGAACCGGCCGGGTCAGCAGCATCAAGGTGGCCAGGGCGGTCAAGGCGGCCAGCACGGCGGCCAGAACAAACCCGGCCAGGGCGGCCAGCAGGGCGGCGCTGGACGCTAACGCAATCAGGCTTAGTCGCTGTGGCCCGCCTAAACGGCGGGCCACTGTTTTTTGTGCAAAGCTTTTGGGCGCGTGAGGGAGCCGCTGCGTCTTCGGTGCGGTTAGATTATGCTTTGCCCATGGCCACGGCGCTTCCGCTCTTCCACCTCTACGGCGATCCTCCGGACGACCAGGCGTTCGATTTCATTCATGTCGAGACCGTCGCTTCACGGTCTGCGATCCACGACTGGACCATTCGCGCCCATCGACATCGCAACCTGTTCCAAATTCTTTTGATTGAACGCGGCAGCGGCGAAATGACGTTTGAAGCGGCGCGTCTGCCATTTACGGCACCGGCTGCGATTCTCGTTCCCGCGGCGGTCGCTCACGGATTTCATTTTCAGCCGAATGCGACTCAAGGGTGGGTCCTGACCTTCACCGAAGACGCCGCCGTTGCTCTTGCCGATCGCGCCGGTGAGGCATTGGCGCGACTGCGCGCGTTGGCCGCCCATCCCATTGTTGCTATCGGCGACGAAACCGAGCGGGCGCGGCTTTCAGCTTTGTGCGCTGAACTGTTCGAGGAGGGAAGTCTCGGCCGCGAGGGATATCGGGTGGCCATGCGTGGCCTGTTGGCGCTCATCGCGGTTGGCGTGGCGCGGCTTGCCGCGAGCCGTGCGCGAAGCGGCACGGTCACTCTGCAGCCAGCCGATGCCACGGTCGCGCAGTTACGCGCGCTGGTCGACGAGTTCTTCCGCCGCGAGCACCAGCTCGGATTTTATGCGGAGAAACTCGGCATGACCGTTGATCGGCTCAACGATCACGTCAAGCGTGCAACCGGCGTGACTGCCGGTCATCTTATCCGCCAGCGTGTCCTCACCGAAGCCAAACGTCAGCTCGTTTTCACCACGCAACCGATCCAGGACATTGCGGAAGAGCTGGCGTTTTCCGACCCGTCGCATTTCGCCCGCTTCTTCCGCAAACATACCGGCACTACGCCGCACGAATTTCGCGATCATCGCGGGTGAGTGAAGTTAAGCCAGCAAAAATCCCAGTACGGTGTCGGTATAAACCTGCGGCTGCTCCACGTTGGCGATATGGGCCGTTTCCATAACGGCCAGCTTGGCGCCAGGGATGTGTTCGGCGATGAATTCGCCGGCTTCGAGCGTGGTGCCCATATCATGCCGGCCTGCTATGACTAGGGTCGGCACGCTTACCTTCGCCAGCAATGAGCGATTGTCCATGTCGCGAATTGCGGCGCCGCAGCCGACATAACCCTCCACGTCGGTGGCGAGAAACATCTCGCGAATACGCGCGACCGCTTGCGGAGACCTTCGGCGAAACTCGGCGGTGAACCAGCGTTCAATGGTGCCGTCGACCAAAGCGACGAGCCCTTTGTCGCGCGCGACATTGATGCGGCTATCCCACATGGTCCGGTCGGGAAAATAACTCGCAGTGTTGGACAGGATGAGTTTGTCGATGCGGTTTGCGGCATTGGCGCCGAGCCACATGCCTTCCATGCCGCCCATGGAGAGCCCACACCAATTGACCTTCGCAATGCCAAGCCCGTCGAGAACGGCAAGTGCGTCCCGCCCAAGCCGCTCTATCGAGTAGGGCCCCTCGGGCACCGCCGATCCGCCATGACCGCGGCGATCGAAACGCACGAGCCGGAAATGGCGCGTGAAAGCCGGAACTTGGTCGTCCCACATGTGCAGATTGGTGCCGAGTGAATTGGAAAGCATCAGAACGGGGGCGTCTTGCGGGCCCTCTACTTGAACATGAATGGCGGTGCCATCGGCACTGATTTCGGGCATGGGCGGCTCCTCGCAAACGGCGCGAGGTAAAGACTAGCTGGCCTCGCGCCGGTGCGCCAATTCGCGAGCTTGCGATTTCCCTGCTGTCGGAAGCGATGCTAACCGATATGATAGCGGTCGGTGTAACAGAGAGCGTGGCCGCGGCTGAGGAGTGATTCGAAATGGCGATGACAATGAGCGGCGAGTATCAGCTCCCGGTGCCGCGAGAGACGGTGTGGGAAAAGCTCAACGATGCCGAGACGCTGAAGTCCTGTATTCCCGGCTGCGAACAGCTCGACAAGCTGTCGGATACCGAATTCCAGGCGGTAGCCACGAGCAAAATCGGTCCAGTGAAGACAAAGTTCAAAGGCAAGGTCACCCTGTCTGATCTTGATCCGCCAAACGGATATAAGATTTCCGGCCAGGGCGACGGTGGGGTCGCCGGTTTCGCCAAGGGCGGAGCGACTGTGAAGCTGACGGCCAAAGACGGCGGCACCCTGCTCAGCTATGAGGTCGAAGCTCAGATCGGCGGCAAGCTGGCGCAGCTCGGCCAGCGCCTGATCAACGGCGCCGCCAAGAAGATGGCCGACGATTTCTTTCAGAAGTTCGCGGCATCCGTCAGTGCCCCGGCCGCGTGAATTCTCTGACCCGGTACCACAAGCGCGATATTTTCTTGACCGGCCGCCAGCGCGCGGTTCAGAGTAATTCTAGTTCTAGGGTAAAAATGGGGCAGAATTGCTCGGTTTTGACCCCGGACATGGTTGGCGGCCGCGAGCCGACGGGCCAAACAAGATGATTTTGGGGAATTCGAGG
>Ga0302180_10000848_pt1 | contig 24677 bp, 15 predicted proteins | sample I_Palsa_E3_2_FD_200575 | JGI IMG/M metagenome (GOLD analysis project Ga0302180, IMG submission 200575) | Peat permafrost microbial communities from Stordalen Mire near Abisko, Sweden - I_Palsa_E3_2 | ecosystem: Environmental > Terrestrial > Soil > Palsa > Peat permafrost | place: Sweden... | reverse complement strand
TCATCGTCGGAGTAAGGCCAGTGCTGCTTCAGCAGGCTCCACAGTTCGGCTAGCTGGCTGTCCGTCAGGTCCGGGAGGAGCGGAGCGGTAGCATCGTCGGCGAGGTCCCGCAGCACTGCGCGGAGAAGGCCAGGGGCAGACGCGAGCTGGTCGATAACCTCACGCCAGTACTGGACCGCACCGGTCAGCAGTCCTACCGCGGCTGCTCTTGCCGCAAGCAGAAGTGCTTCGGCTGCGCCAGGGACGGTAGCGGCGGCGATGATGTCGCGGGCCGCCTGGATTCCAGGTGCGTGGCTGCCGCGTGCAAGCATCCTGACCAGGACCGCGATGGTATGCCACTGCACGGAAATGCGCTGATCCAGCTGACGCTGGTCAGGCATGTCATTCCCAGGGCTGATTGCCGGACCTGCTTGCTGGCGGTCGTTGCGGATATCGGCGAGTGTTGCGGCCATGGCGTCGGTGACCGTCCGGAGGTGGCGGGTTAGCGCATCGCCGACAGGGTCCGTCCAGATGGAATTCAGAACCTCAAGCCCGCTCGGCCACGAGCCCGACGCGAGGTGGCCGACAGCCAGCCTGCTGATGAGGTTTGGCAGGTCAGCCGGCGTCGCCCGGGCTAGCCGGGTAAGCAGGACCCTCTTGGTTTCACCGTGATCCTCTGTCTCTCGGATGTCAGGGTATGCCAGGATCGGGGCAGCCCATCGTGCCACGAACTGGTTGCCGAGCATCGTTAGCGTCCGGCCGCGCGTCTCATGCCGCGCTAGGTGGCCCAGCGCGAGGTACCCGGCCACGGCTGGCCATGGCAGACGGCCCGGCCGGTCGAGCAGGTCCGGACCGGGTGGGGTGCGCTGGTGCAGGTAGTTCCATGCCGCGTCGCTGAACTGGTCCGCCCACCCTGCCGGCAGCAGCGTGATACCCGGCCGCGTAGCGATGTCGTCATCATAGGAGTGCATGCTGCGGCCAGTGTCTGGATCGACTTGCAGAAGCCAGAGAAGTTCCTCAAATGCCGACGTGTCACTGCCCGCGTGATCGTAGATGTCAAGGACGTGCTCTGCGTGCGCGGCGGCCCGGTCCCAGCCTGCTGGCCATGGCTGGCTGCTTTCAAAGGCGCTTCTTTGCAGTCCTGCTGTCTCGCTGCCGAGGTCGACGGGGTCAAACCAGGGGGAGACTGCTGGCCACAGCCCGGTGTCTTGCAGTTGCCAGGCGGCTTCCCGGGCGACAGCGTCCATAGGATCGAACAGTGTCCTCAGCAGCGGAATATAGCTGGCCTCCTTACCTGGCCCAGCGGCTTCAGCTAGCAGCAGGAGCCATTGGAAGTCGGCGGCATCTAGCAGGCCACGGCGGGCAGGAGGAAAGCCGTTCCTGCCGCGGAGCACGGCGTTCGCATATCGTTCTTCCGCAGCGGCGGATGGCTGCCAGCCCCAGATCGCCAGATGGCTCGACGTATCGGCGTGCCGGTCCAGTAGTGCCGTTACCAGCTGCCGCCGCATCTTCACGGAGGTGCCGGTCTCGGCTCCGTCGTCCTCACGTTCATCCAGCGCGGCGGGGACCGCGAGCGTGCGGTAGGCCTGTAGCTGCGCGGCTACCAGGTCAGCGGCAGAGTCGATGACCGCGCTCATATCGCGGCAAGTGAACGTTCGAGCCAGCAGACCGGGGATGAGGTCGTCATCGTTGATCAGCTCGCTGCCCGTGCTTGCAGCAAGAACCCACTTCAGAAGGTAAGGGACATCATCGTCGGAGAGCCGGGCGGGCAGGTCCCTGCGGAAAATGAAGTAGGCGCCGAGAAGATTGTCCCGGTGCGGACGAGTCAGGTTCGCGACCAGATTACGGACTTGCATGTGCTCGGGCCATAGGGCCGTGAGCGTGATCCCGCGGATCTCATCGTCAGGATCACGCTCTGGATACGCTGTAACCTCAGTGAGCACCCCCGTAAGGACGGGCGCGGCGGCCGGTGTGTCGATGTGGGCTGCGGCGCGGACAGCCAGTGTCCGCAGCCAAGGGTCAAGGTCTGTGCGGGCCACTATGTCGAGTAGGGACGGCATGAGATCAGCTATCCTGGCCTCGCGTGCCAAGGTCAGCACCGCGTAAGACTGTTCGCGGCTGGGCTGGCGAGCGTTCGGATCTGCCAGGGCGGCAAGGACGGGTGCCAGCTGCCCGGCCAGGCCAGGATGAGCTATGTTCCAGCTGTGCCGCCATGTGCCATTCAGCATGAGCCGGGGGTCGGCAAGAAGGCGTTCCACGAACACCCGCCGTATCTCCGGATCGTCGATTACCGCGGCGTGAACGGCCAGGCTGGCGTATTCGGCGTCGGTCAGCCAGCTCGCCCTCTCCGGGCACAGAGCCAGCAGCCACGCCGATGTCTCCCGCAGTACCGGGATAACACCGCTTCCAACCCTAGTGCTGATAGTCAGAAGGGTTCGCAGCTGAGGATCGGGCAGGTCGTGCGCGGCGAGAAAATGCGCTGCCAGGTAAGCGGCAAAGGTTGCATGGGCGGGCGCACGGCGATTGGGGCCGCGAGCGGTGAACAGGGCACAGCGGAGCGCGGCGTTGACGAGTTCGGGTGTTACCGCGAAAGCGCCGCCGGTCTGGTGCTCAGCGCCTCCGGCAAGGCCAGATGGCTCCAGGTCTCCATCGGGCATGTCTTCGGGCGCCCCGGTCCAGAAGGCAGCGCTACCGCACAGCAGCAGGTGGCAGCACAGGCGCGCAGCGACAGCGAATACCTGGTCACGTGAACCGGTCCGCAAGGCTTCGTCGCGGTCAGTATCTGGCTCACCAGCCAGCCCTAGCAATGCCGTCTCGTACAGCACTGCTGGTGACCCATGCAACCCCCCCGTTGCCTTGTACTGGCGCAGCAGCACGTCGAGTGACAGCGGCAGGGACGCTAGCGGACCTGTTCCCGAGCTAGCAACATCGGCCAGGAAAGCCTTGGGCTCCACTCCCCGGCTCGCCGCTAGCTCCCGGACATTGGATCGGCTCAACGGGGCAAGCTCGTACCTTGCGAAGGAGCCCAGCGCCTGGGCCAGCAGATTATGCACAAGGTGCGGGTATTCCGCCGACCGGCAGCCGACAAGCACGCTCAGTGCTGTCGTATCAGCCCTTTTGAGCATCTCACGCAGCAAGGTAGCAAGCGCCTTGGCGCCACCGGGCAGCGGGCACTCGTCCAGGCCGTCAAGGACTAGTGTGAGGCGGCCGGTAAATACCTCCTGCCCGGCGGGTATGCGAGCGACGACCGGGCCGGTGATCAGATGGTGGAACGCTGCCCACTCCGTAACCTCACCAAGCGATACCGTAAGTACGGCATCCTGGCCCGGTTTGGCCACAGGAAGTTCCGGGATACCGTGGACGATGCGCCGGAGGGCCGTCGTCTTTCCCGCCCCTTGCTCGCCAAGCAGGCAGAAAGACCCCTCAGAGGCGAGCGTGCCGATCTCGGCCAGCCCGCTGTCACCAAGCCAGGCGGAGCCGAACGCTGACAGCATGCCCAGGTCGTCAAGAAAGGCTTCTACATCTGCCCCATCGGGCACAGCAAAGCGATCCACCTCCACTGGGAACCGTGCTGCCACCCAGCAAAGTATGGCCCATCCAGTCAGCGGTCCGACGTGAACCCATGGTGGTGGTGAATCTCGGCTCGTGCCTGCGACTTCAACCGGGGCGATTGCCATATATCAGCGTTCAGTACGTCTCCAGAGGTCATGCGCCGCCGCGTCCGAGGAGCCCGCTTGGTGAGCACCAGGAGCAGGCGGGGTCTTGCCGGTGTGCCTGCAGGGTTCGCTGGCGGCGTCGCGGGAGGTGGAGCACGGACATGGTGTCGGTGTCGTCTGCGTGCAGGCCGGTGACGGCGAGCATGAACTGGTTCATGCCTTCGGCGGCTGCGAGGGCGTTGAGGGTGATGACGCTGGGCGCGGGGACGCCGGGGACGTAGCGGGCGGCCTCGCGTTCGCCGGTGGGGTGCATGTCGATGGCTAGCTCGGTCGGGTCGATGAGCTGGTTGCACCACATGCAGCCGTCGCCGGGCATGAACAGCCGGGTGACGGCGTGGATCTGTCCGACGTCGCCGTTGGCGTCTACCGGGATCTTGATGCCGATCTGGGTTGCCGGGATCAGGTACTGCTGGACGGCTGCGTTGACCCAGTGCCGGGCTGCGTTACTGTCGGCGGCCAGGAATATCCAGTCGCAGCTTTTCAAGGCGTCCCTGGTGGTGATGCTCTGGACGCGCTCCGGGATGATGACGATGCGGATGTCAGGATTCGCCCGCCGCGCGTTGCGGGCTGCGAGCGCGGTTTTCGGCTCGCCGGGGTCGCTGGGTCCGGCGGCGAGGAGGCGGGCAAGGTTGGTGGCGTCGGCGGTGTCATCGTCGATGAGGATGAGCTCGCCGACGCCGAGGCGGGCCAGGAGCTCGACGACGATGCTGCCGACGCCGCCGAGGCCGGCGATTGCGACGCGGAGGCGGCGGAGCGCTGCCTGGCCCTGGTCACCGAAGAGCCTGGCCTGCCGGTCCCGGAGCCGGTCGCGGGTTACGCGCCCATCTGGCCGGGGGTGCAGGCGGATCAGGTTACCGGCGGGGATGACGGTCTCGGCGAGGTCGGCGCGGCTACCGTCGGGGAGCCACAGGTCGCCGGCTGCGGCCTGCGTGGTGACGACGAGGCCGCCTACGATCTGGCTGGTGATCTGCCGGAGCGCGGGGTAGCCGCGCTCATGGCTTGCCATGTCGATGCTGGAGAACGTGACGGTGCTGGTGCCGGAGTGGTTGTGCACGGCGAGGTAGGCGAGTTTCTCGTCGCGGGCGCGGATGGCAGCGTCGCGGACGAAGTCCGGTGCGAGGGCACGGTAGCCGGCGTGGCCGGGGACGTAGCCGGTGCCATCGGCCGCGATGATGAGTTCCCGGCCGAGCAGGCGCGGTCCGCGTGGCCCGGTGGTGTGCCCGGCCAGGATGACCGCGCCGTGCTCGTCGCCGTCTTCGCTGAACAGGTGGCGGGAGAGGTCGGCCCAGAGCCTGGGCGGGAGGGTCAGGCTCCATCCGCTGGCGGGCGGGTTCACTGGGCGGTCAGCCATGTGATCACCTTTTCCGCCTTGAGTGCCGCGTTGTCGACCGCCGGATTCCAGCCTTTCGATCTGCGGGACAGCTGCATGGCTGGCCGGTCCTGCCAGGTGACCTGCTGGATAGCCGGCCCGTGCTGCTGGCCGTCTGCGCGGGCGAGCTTCCCGGTGTAATGCGGGTACACGTCCGAGGCGGGGTAGGCGGCATTGACCTGGAAGCCTAGCCAGGTGACCGGCGGCTCGTAATGGCCGCCGACCTCGATGTCCGCGATGATCACGTATGAGCCGCCGGAGCCGTCCGGGGTTACTTCGACCGGCTTGCCGGCGAAGTGTGCCCGGACGGCCTCGACAGCCGCAGCGACGGCGGGGGTAAGCGTGGTCACGAGTTGTCGTCTGGCGCTACGGCCAGGAACTCCTCGCCGCGGTGGATCTCGACCGTGTCGATGTCGCCGATCACCTCGTACCGGTCCCCGCGCTTGAGCGACAGCTGGAAGCCGAGCTCGATCGCGACGCTCTGCGCGATAGCGGCCTGCTTGATCTCCAGGCCGGTCAGGCGCCTTTCGGGCAGGTCGACCGGCTGGCTGTTCACGCTGACCCAGGCCTCCCGGGGCCGTTGCCCGGCAGGGTTTTCCAGGGTGATATCGGTCATGTTGACCTCCTTGCCTATTGCCGGGATGGTGCCCGGCAGGTAGCGTCAATGTCAGAATCTCGCGACACTGTTTGATAAGTCGAACAAGATCAACGGTAGCACACTCGTGTTGGAGAAGTCGAACACTGATAGAAAGGTGACTCGGCCAGACTCTGGAGGAGACCCTGCCCATGCTCCGGACCCGTATCGACGTGCCCGGCCTGTACGCCGCCCTCGACGGAGCGCGACGTGCACGGGACCTGTCCTGGCGGCAGCTGGCCGCCGAAGTGGGATGCAGCCCGTCGACGATGACGCGGCTCGCCAACGGCCACCGGCCAGATGCCGACGCCTTCGTCGCGCTCACCACCTGGCTGAAGATGCCTGCGGAGAACTTCATCATCACCGACAGCCCGGAAACCGCTGACCAAGGTAACCAGCAGCCAGAGCTCATGGCACAGGTGGGTGTCCTGCTCCGCGCACGCCCGGATCTCAGCTCCGAGGTGAAAGCGCACCTGCAGGATGTCATCGAAGCAGCCTTGCGGCTGAACTCCGCCCAGCGCGCCGACCGGGACCGGTGAGAGGTGGTCAAGAAGCGTAGCAAGGCCGAACTCCGCCGGCTTGCCGCCGAAATCCGCGAAACGGATCTAGGGCTCACCGAGTTCCAGCGCCTGTGCCCATACCGGCTTGCCGAGGAGCACGGTACCGACGTGTACTCGCTGGAAGACCTCGCCGCTTCCGGCTGCCCCCTGCAGGCGATCGACTACTTCACCTCCGTAGATTCCGAAGCATGGTCAGCCGCCCTGGTACCCAACGGGACAGGCCGGTTCATCGTGGAAAACACGGTCCACCTACCGCGCCGGCGCCGGTCCAATGTCGCACACGAGATGGCGCACCTGCTCTTGGAGCATGAGTTTGACCGCGTCCTGTTCACCGATGGGAAGCGCGGTTGCCGCAATCCCGCAACCAGGGAGATGGAGGAGGAAGCCGCCGAGTTGTCCGGTGAACTCCTCCTTCCCGCAGCCGCTGCTGCGCGCGCCGCCGTGGCCGGAAAGACCGATGAGCAAGTCGGCGACCTTTTCGATGTCAGTACCGAGTTCGCGCGGTGGCGCCTGAACGTCACCGGTGCCCGCCTCATCGCACACAGGGCAGCCAGCAAGAGAGCTACGACCTCCGGCAGGACGCGACGCTGACGCAGTCAGGGAAGCGAGCACGGAGGAGCGGGCCGCCGCCCTGCCGATATCACCGCAGACACAATATGACCGTATTTCCGTGGCGATACCCGCAGAGCTACATATCCCCGGTTCTGTGCACCTCATCGGGTAGACGCCGAGATTCCCGCTGCCGTGCATATTCGCGGAATCGGATCAAAGCAAGCCTACATGACTTAGTGATTCAGTTAGCCAGTCGCCTTCAGCGATGTGCCCGTTCTCCAGGCTCTTGATCACGAGGGCTCTCTCGGCGCGATCGACGTGGAAGGTCGACCAGTTCTTGCATTCCGGGCAGTCGCGCGCGACCAGGAATGGTCGGAGCAAGTGCCATTGGTACTCGCTGTCGATGATGTACAGGCTGTCCTGTTCAAGGTCATTATTTGGATGCTCTGTTACCTGGGAAGGCACGATCGCATGGTCTCCCATCATCTGCCGGTAGCTGATCGTCGCGATGCCGCGGAACGTGTCCCATCGCGTGGAGTCGACGTAGACAAGCGGCCAGTCAGCCAGGAACTGCGCTTGCTCAACAAGAGTGGTGAGATCCGCAGCTGCCTCTGCGATGGCTCGTGGTATGTCGACTGGGTCGACACGCCGTAGGTGTGCTTCACCGTCTCGCCGGTTCTTGAGCCTGGTCCGCACAGCCTCGATTTCCGAATTTGTCGCGAGAGAAGCGAGATCCCGGAGGGGATGATTGACGGGTAGTTTCTTGACCGCGGGGCTATCACCGATTTCGCGAAGTACCGCTTTCCATTCGCCGAGTCCTGGACCGCGGCCTTCTGTAAGCCGACGGCGGACCCCGCTGAGAGCACCGATCGCGATGCCTGCCTCGCGTGAAACCGCGAGCCCTAGCAGTGCTGTGTAGCAGAGCAGCACCTCGCTAGCATCAAGGATTTCCCCGTACGCGCGAGTGGGTTCGTCCCGCCCGGCAGATGCCTGCACCCGGCGCCAGCGCAGAGCGATCGGGTACGGGAATCTGGTTCTCACGAAGTGGCCGAAATCGTCGACTAGCGTGGCCTCCTCAACCCGAAGGCGCAGCTTGCGACCGGCGGTGACAATGCGGTAACGGGCAGCGGCGGCACTATCGTCCAGGAAAGCTGACTGCAGCAGGCCATCTGCCTCACGCCGCCACGCTTCAAGGCGTTCGCCCGCCCTAACCACATGATCTAGCGCGGCAGCGAGTGCGTCGTCCGGCAATGGGATATCCAGCTTGCGAAGTTCGGCTCGACGCACATGTATGCCCTGATCAGAGCCCAGGGTAAGTGTGCGGGCCAGCGGAGAGCGGAGGAACAGCCTCGCGAACAGCCGGCGCTGCGGGCTTGCTGCCTCACGAGGTCGCAGGACCACGACATGCTGGTCAGCCACCGCAGGCAAGTCATCAGCAGAGACATCGGCAACGATCAAGCCGTTGCGATCGGTCGAGTGGTAGATCTCCCGGATGAGCAGGTCACCAGGCTGCAGCTGCCGGTCGGATATCACCTGAGCCCATCGTGACCGGTCATCTGGCGGGGCGATCGTTCCGTCACGCCCGATATCTCGGCCGCCGAGCACCCGGACTGCGCCCTCATCATCAGCTGCGCGAAGCAGGTTGTGATCCTGCGCCAGATTGACTCCTAGCGGCAGCAGTTCGAAGAGCTCGCCGAGCGGCACGACCCCGCCGTAACCCGTCAGGTCAGCGCGTCTAGCCAGGACAGTGGGGTCGTGCCGCTCGAACTGCAGGCTCTCACCGGCAGGCAGTGGATCCCGGATCGTGTACCCATATCGTCCCCGCTCCTGGCGCTGCGCCAGAAGCAGTCGGAAGTCTTCCTTGACTGAAACAGGATCAGGATTATCGGGGATGCGGAAGACCCGGAGCGCCAGCGACTTATGTTGCTTGGCCTGCAAGACTGCCATTGCCGCACCGAAACCAGAGTGAAGTCCCGGAACGGCTACCGTCTGGTAAATCACTATGGCAAGCTGCCAGTACGCAGCAAGAGTCTCTCGCACTGGCCTCGCGCGTTCCGAGGTAAACGCGCTCTCAGGCATCAAAGCGGCTAGAAGCGACCCAGGCCCTGCTGGACGGCATCCAAGCAGTACAGCCTCAGGAGGCAGAACACGACGTGGCCATGCATCTTTAACCGGATGCGCGCTTGGCGGCTCACCCCAAGGAGGAACGATCAGCACCGGTCCCTCGGCTAGGCGGCTCTGGACAGCGTCGGCGAGTTGCCCGATTTCATCAACGTCCAAACGCTGCCACGTCTGTCCCGCCGCCGCGGCAACACCCTTGACCCCCACCACAGCCGGGACACCCTTACCCAGATGGTCGAATGCTGCGGCAAGCAATTCATGAAGAAGCTGGCCGTCTTCACCAGCCGATCCCGAAGGTCTAGCCTGTGGCATTGCCGCCATTTCCCGGTTCATACTGACCAACTGAGGCGCAGCAGATCATGAGACTCTACTTGCTGACTTTTAACAGGTGTACGGCCTGATCGGCAACCCACTTTACCGGACTGAGACGACACCAAGAGGCGTGAAGATCACCGATCAACCCTGTACATTGCAGCGACAGGTCGAACACAAACGTGTAGCTATGTCTCCAACATCAGCCTGATCTCCTCGACTAGCTCACTCACCACGTGCGACCTCGTGTCGCAACAACCGGCACCGGCCACCAGTCCCGGCACCAGCGGTCACCCGATCATGACAAGCCAACCGTTATGACACTGGACGCGCGGGGGTAGCTCCGGAAGGTCCTCGGCGCCGCGATCAAGGAATACCACCCGGGCCGTGTAAGCGACTCAGCGAACCCGCAGGTCAGACCGGGTAACGATATTTCGAAGCGGTACAGGGCGTTTCAGTTCGGTGGTTCCGGTCCGCCGCAAGGTTGCGCATGCGAGGCTTTAACGTATGCAGCGGCTCGAAGCCAGCGAGAAGGCTCTCAGGAAGATATTCTGCGCGGACTACGACTTCTTGATCCCCGATTACCAGAGGCCGTATGCGTGGGGCAAGGACCAGACGGCCGAACTGCTCGACGACCTCACCATGGCACTTGGCCGGGACGAAGGCGAGCCGTACTTCCTGGGGTCAATAGTCCTGATCAAGCAGCCTGACGTGCCTCGGGCGGAGGTCGTCGACGGACAGCAGAGGCTGACGACCCTCACGCTCTTGTTCGCCGTGCTCGCCCATCTGACCGCCGACGAGGAGACTGCCCACGAATTGCGCGAGCTCATCCTTGAGCCAGGCAAAAAGCTGCTCGGGCTGGAGGCGAAGCCCAGGCTGGAGCTGCGCCCAAAGGACGCCGGGTTCTTCAGAAAGTACGTGCAGTCGTCCGAGCAGCTCGATGACCTGCAGGCACTGAATGACAACGAGCTGGACAGCGACGCACAGCGCGCTATCCAGGCCAACACGAAGCTCATTCAGGAGAAGCTGGACGGCTGGACTCCGGAACACAGGCTGGCACTTGGCCAGCTTCTCCTGCAGCGGACATATCTCGTCGTGGTCAGCACGGCAGACCTGGCCAGCGCCTACCGGATCTTCAACGTGCTGAATACCAGGGGCCTGGACCTGTCGCCTGCGGACGTTTTCAAGTCGCAGGTCATCGGCGCGATCAGCGAGAACGAGCGGGATGCCTACGCCCGCAAGTGGGAAGACGCTGAAGACGACCTCGGACGCGCCGACTTTGCCGACCTGTTCGGCCATATCCGGATGATCTTCAATAAGCAGCGGGCGAAAGAGGGGCTACTCAAGGAGTTCCCCGTACAAGTGCTCGCTGAATATCAGCCGGGCGGCATGCGGTCGTTCGTCGATGATGAACTCGTCCCGTACGCGCGGGCCTACTGCGAGATCCGCGACGCGAGCTACGGGCTGCCGCAGGTCGGCGGGGACCGGATCAACGTGTGGTTCCGGCGGCTTGTGCGACTGGACAACAACGACTGGTGGCCGGCCGCACTGTGGGCCATGCGCCACCACCGAGGTAATCCGGAGTTCCTCGACGGGTTCCTGCGGCGGCTGGAACGGCTCGCCGCAAGCATGCTGATCCGGCGTGTCTACACCACCCCGCGGGTGGAGAGGTACAGCAAGCTGCTGACTGAGCTCGGTAATGGCTGCGGGCTTGCCGCGCCGGCGTTCGATCTGGATCCCAGCGAGATCGCCGATACTGTCGCACTGCTGGATGGGAACCTTTATCAGGCCACCAGGGTACGCAAGTACGTACTGCTGCGCCTGGATGAGCTGCTATCTGCCGCGGACGGCCCGGTCTTCCAGCACAAGCTGATCACGATCGAGCATGTCCTGCCGCAGAAACCCGAGCCTGGATCAGAGTGGTGCGGGAAGTTCACCGCGGTTCAGCGTGCGGAGTGGACTCACCGGTTGGCCAACTTGGTCCTGCTCAACAGGACGAAGAACCCCGAAGCGGCCCGGTTCGGCTTCTGTACGAAGAAGGAGAAGTACTTCGGCGGCCCGAATGGCGTAACCACGTTCGCCCTCACCGTACAGGTTCTCGGTGTCGATGACTGGACGCCTGACATCCTTGAGAGCCGCCAGGCCGATCTCCTGAACAGGTTTATCGCGGAATGGAAGCTCGACATCAAGACACCATGAATGCGCAGATTGCCGCAAGGGCCGTCTGACCTCGTGGGCAGATTCCTGCGAATTTAGCTGACTGGTCAGCGTGATGTCGTGCAGATGAAGGGGGACCATCTTTCTGGGTGGTCTGGTTGCGCGTTGCGGAGGGCGCGGGCGGTTTCCCTAACGGCACGAGCGCTGTTTTCGGGGTGGAGGACAGGGGCTTCGTCTTTGATGCTGATGAGATCGTCGTACATTCGGCGGGCGAAGTCGGCGGTATGGTCGTCGGGGACCGGCCAGAGGGTGGCGATGACGTGTCGGTGCCGATTATTCGTCCGTGCTGGTCAGGCGGCATGCCGGTACTCGCGGAGGATGCCGCCGGGCCGGTCTCGTCTGCGGATATCGAGGTGCGTGATCTGCTCGGAATCGGTTATCGGTCCGGGTAGCGGGCGTAGGGGTGCGGCAGCCCGGAGTGTCCGGTGGGGACGGTGCTCGTTGTAGAAGTACTCGAACTCGCGGAGTGAGTGCAGGAGGTGGCACTGGTTCCAGATGAGCGTGCGGTCCAGGAGCTCGTGCCGGCAGGTCTGCACCCATCGCTCCATGATCGAGTTCATTCTGGGCATCTGGACCCCGCTGAGCACGACCTTGATACCCGCGTCCGTGAGCACATCGCCGAACAAGGCGGGGAACTTGCCGTCCCGGTCCCGGATCAGGAACCGCGCCCGGCTCCCGGTATCTTCAAAATCCATGACCAGGTTCCTCGCGGCCTGGGCGACCCAGGCCGCAGCGGGATGAGGAGTGGCGCCCAGGATCCGGATGCGCCGGGTGGCGTGCTCGATGACCGCCAGGACGTACAGACGGCCGCCGGTTAAGGTCACGGTCTCGAAGAAGTCGCAGGCGAGGAGCGCCCCGGCCTGGGAGCGGAGGAAGTCAGTCCAGGTAATGGAGGTGCGCTCGGGTGCCGGGTCAATCCCGGCATCGCGGAGGATCTCCCGCACGGTGGAGGCGGCGATCTTGAGGCCGAGGACAAGGAGTTCGCCGTGGATGCGCCGGTAACCCCAACAGGGATTCTCCCGGGCTAGGCGCAGCACCAGCTGGCCGATAGAACGGACGGCCCGGCCGGCCGGGGCGGGACCTGGCCGCGTGGCGGCGTGCCAGGAGATCCCGGTGCCAGCGCAGCACCGTGTCCGGCTGGACCAGCAGCCGGAACCGGCCGGGCATGTGCCGGGGAAGCCGGTGCAGCAGGGCGGTCAGGAACGCCCGGTCGGCGGGGGAGAACCGCGGCCGGGTCTTACCCAGTTGCCGTTCCAGCACCGTGATCTGGTGGCGTAGCGCCAGGATCTCGATGTCCTTGTCCCGGTCGCTCATCGGAAGAAGTCGCAGTAACGCGAATGCGCTCGTCACGCTCAGGTAGGCCAGTCGAAGCAGCACAGCCGGCCATCATGCCGCAGCGGGCGGACCTTCGGAGAGCAAACAGCACACGCGGCCTCGCCGGAACCCGTTAGCTGCCCTACCTGGGCGGATGATATTTTCGGAAAGCACAGGGTGCCGACAATCTTGTCCGCAGCCCTGACCAGGACGGATGAATAATCGGCACCCACAGGCCTGACTGTTGCGCTAGTCACATTACATTGAGGCATATTCCGTCATGCTTCGTACAATTTTCTGGTAGCTCTTACCAGCATCTACTGAAGCCCACTGGTCGTCGTATGGCCCTGCGAATTCCGGGGGAACAGGAAGCGCCGCAAACGGATTGTGGAATATCTCGAGTCGATGAGTGTGGTCCTTCACGGCGATCGCTGTGATCAGCGCCACCGCTGAGAAACTGGTGTTGAGCTTCCGCTGCAACCGGCCGGCGGACCCGAAGACGAGCCGACCCGGATCGTTCGAGCCTGTGTCTGAGTCATCACTCCACACGAACTCCAGCGCACCGAATAGCGCACCAGGAACGTCATACTCGCTGAACGCGATTTCTGAATTTGTGCTGGCGATGACAAGTATAAAGGGGAGACCGTGTCCGCGTGCCGCCTTAGCCTGTCGGCGCTTCTGATCGGAGTTGATTCCGCGCTGGACCACATGTCCCGGCGAACGGACAGATCCGGAATAAAATGATCCGTCCGGGTTGCGTTGGAGCCGGTACTCAGGCTCGTACACTTCGAGCACGATCTTACCAATTACCGGATGGCGTGCCACAAAGTCGGGTCTGGCACCCTCGTCGAACGGCTCGTAGCCGTAGGGCAGGTTCCGCTCGGCGAGGTAGGTGGCCATGATCATCTCGCCCGGCGTGTGCGGTCCGCCCGCGCCGACGGATCTCTGCTCGTTCGTCACCGCTACATCGTCCCACGCGGCATGACCGATGCTGCCCGCATCGTTACCGTGTCGGTTGCCTCGGGCATGCATCACCACCGCCAGCCGAAGGCAGCGTGTCATCGCCGCCATCGGAACCTGGACACGCAGATGAGCAGCTTCCGTTGAGCGAGTTGTGGACGATGAGGCACTTTGTGCCTGGGAGAAACCTGATCGAGATTGTCGGACCCCAGCAGTACCTTGATCACCATGACCGACGAACGGCTCAGGGCGCTGATGGTGAGTACGCGCCTCGATCCGTACTGCTCGGGCGGCCGGCGATTCGTTGGTGTGGTCGACGCCAATGCGCTGCTCAGCTGCGTGGGGAACGATTGCCGCAAGGGAACGTACTGGCGGTCCGGACTGCTGCGGATGACGGATAGAGGCATCGCCACCCTCTACGCGTCCGATCACGTCTACTGGGAGGTCTACGAGCACCTAGAGAAGATCGCTCGGTGGAGCAAGGTGCCCGTGGACGTGCTCCGCGCTCGCTTCGAGGCGAACTACCTGCCGGTCCTGCGCTTCGTCGCGGTGGACACCGCCGACGTCGTTGATCCCCAGGTGCTGGCGATCACCGACCCCGATGACGTACCGACCGGCCAGCTGGCCAAGCTGGTCGGGCCCTGCGTAGTCTTCTCGGAGGATCGGCACCTGCGCAAACCCGGTCTAGCTCCTGAGGACTGGCGTGCCATAACGGGGTTCGCGGTCGACCTGATCGAAGCCGCGGGGAAGCAGCAGGAAGTTGCGAGAGCGACCAACGGCCTCAGCATCCCGGTGTCTGGGGCGATTGAGCTGTTCAAGTTCGCAGGACGCCGGACAGGCGTATCCCCGTGGGTTATCGCTGGCGTGGCGGGAGCAGGCATTGCCATCTTCCTCAAGAGTCCAGAACGCTGGAAGGCGGCTGGCAAGTACGTCGCCCCGGTCTTCGACGCAATCAGCAAGGGGCTGAATGGCGCGGCATTGCAAGAGCAGCGCGGACTTCAGGGACTCCGGGAAGTCATGCTGCCGGCCCCGGCGCAGCCGTCTGTGAAGCAGCAAATCGGCATCATCTTGGCGCGGCAGCGTGAGCCCCTGCTGGCTCGCGAGGTCCAGGAGCACATGCTGGCGCACTTCCGAAGCGAACTAGTGCCCACCGTCGCCGAGGTCAGGAGCATGCTGAAGGATGGCTCCGAGTTCGTCCAGCCTGAGCGGTATCGGTGGCAGTTCGGGCGGGCGGCCGGGCCGTGGCGAGGCTAAGGCAAAGATGTCCCCCCGCCCTCTCCGAGAGATCATCAAACGAAGCGATTTCAAGAGACACAAGGATAATGGGAAAAAGGGAGAACAAGGGCGAAGCGCTCTTTGAGCGCTACCTGGACCACTGGGGTTACGGTGACTATGAACATCACCCCGAGCGGCTGAACCCGCCGAAGAAGCCTGATTACCTGATCAGGACCGAATTTGGTGAAGTCGTAGTCGAGGTCAAGTCATTTGACACTTGGGGCCTGCTTGAAAAGCTGAAAGATGAGCCGTTCGCCATGGAGTCGCTAGAGGAGACTCTTGGCCCGATCCGAGATGCGTTGAAGGAGGCAGCTAAGCAGCTGAAGGGAATCGAAGGACGTCCTCTAGTCGTGGCGCTCGCCAGTCCGGATAACCGGGTCCCGGTCAGCGCGCACTACATCATATCTGCCATGTACGGTGAGCTTGAGCTTTCCGTCCCTCTTGATCAGGCTCGGTCTGAGCAGTGGCGCACGGGACGCAACGGGCGTCTATACATCCCCGATGGCCGAGGTGTCAAACGCGGCTTTCATTCCGGCGTCTCGGCGGTAGCGGTCATTCACGAGAACCAATTGTCCTCGCCGCCCTCTGCGGCAGTCTCCAGCTTCGCAGTTGCAGCAGAAGCACAAGCCGTTGAAACAGTGGTAACGCTTGAGGTTTTCGAGACCATCAGTGATAGATGTATCCCCTTGCCAAGGCCGCTATTCGCTCACGAGGGAGACGAGCGATGGGCTTCATTCGGACAGGATTTGTACTGTCGTATCGGCTCCGCTCGGGGTGTCAGAGCAGCTGACCCGATGCTCCAGCGTCACGATTAGCAGCGCGTCAGCTCGCTGTCGAGCAGTTCAGCAGCGGCGTGACGAGTATGAGGCCTATCAACGCATTAACGCGAGAGTACTGCGAGGCGCTCGTGGTTGGCCGGGTTCGGGAGAGCCTGACGCTCGCGGGGCGCGCGGAGCGGGCGCGGGTTTTCCACGCGTTCGTTGGCGCGGTCCTCGGACTCGGACACCCGTGCGGCCGGTGTGTCAGACCGGCCACGTCGGCGATCCGGGAGAACATGAGGGACGCGAGGGTACCGAAGAGCATCAAGGCATGCGCCTCAGCTTGAGGGCTCTCGGGCGAAGCTCCGCTCAATAACGCCGATCGCCTGATCGTAGTCCTTGACCTTCTTGTAGGTAAGGTCGTCGATGCGCAGGAGATGCTCGATGGCCTCGAAGTGGGCGGTGGCCGATTTGATCTTGTCTTGCTCCTGCGGGCGTATAAGGGCGGGGTCGCTCTCGGCCTTGGTCTCGAAGACGAAGTACCGGCTGCCATCGGGGCGCTCGTACGTGAGCGCCCAGTCGGGGTTGTAGGTGCCGAGCGGGGTGTGAATCGTGAACGCGCGCGGTAGCTTCACGAATACCTTGACCTGGTCATCACTGCGCAGTCTCAGCGCGAAAGGACGCTCCACTGTCTTCGAGTCAATGACCAGGAACCGGTAGACGGAGTTCCTGTCGAACGGCATCGGGTTACCGTCGTCGTCTGTGATGACGTTTCCGCCTGTGCCGGTGTAACCGGAGACGTCGGCCTCGCGGAACAGGGAGAGTGAGTAGGTGCGGTCCTCCTCGGGCCGGGCCGGGTCGACGAGCTCGTAACGCAGACCACCCACCATGAACCGGCTCTTGGCCGTGTTGAGGACGCGCGCGGCCTGGTCGATGTACGCCTGCGGGTTGCCGAGGAACTGATCGAGGGTCCCGGATTCGCTCAGGGCATGGGCGAGTGTGTCCCGGGTGAGCTGAGTATGGTCGGCGAGGACGGAGAGGATGTCCGGCAGCTCCTCGCTGTCGGCATACCTGATATCGACGCGCCGCTCCCTGGTGGTTTCAGCGTTGAGGCCGCTTGTGTCGATGCGCTTGACGATGTGGCTGACCCACGTTCCCTTCCGCTTCGGGATCTCCGCCATGACACGCAGTGCCTCGGTAAGCGCGTGGCGTAGCGCGGTCTCGTCGATCGCAACGCGGTACTCCGTGCGGTGCCGGATGCGCTCCCACAGTTGCTGGAACTCAGGGCTGGCCAGCCGCTCCTCGGATAGCGGAGCGGTGATCCGCTCGCTGGACTTTCTGATGTTGATCGGCCTGGCGACGCGCTTGATGAACCCGAGAGTCGCCGCGACCACCAGCTCGGCCTCTGCCTCGATGGCCCCGCCGATGGCAGCGGTGAGGCTGGCGTCGCCGCTCGCAATGGCTCGCCGCAGAGGCTCCTGCACTTTTCCCTTGGTATCGAGGTAACCCTGGAAGATCAGCGCCTGGTACAGCGTCCGCGCAGCGGCCATGCCCAGCGGGACCACGGTCCCGTCGGCGGCCCGGTAGGTGAGCTGCGCGAGGGCTTCCTCGGTGATGACGCCGAACCTGATGCCGAGGTCATCGGCCAGCTCCCGCTGGAGCCGGTCGGCGAACTCCTCGTAGGACTCATTGGCGATCACCGTGAGCCGGTTGACGTCGAACCCGTGCACGCGGTTTCCCGACCCGTCTACGCACAGGCGCAGGCCGCGTCCGATGGACTGGCGGCGCCACCGCTCGGTGCCCATGTTCCGCAGGACACAGATCTGGAAGACGTTCGGGTTGTCCCAGCCCTCCTGCAGCGCCGAGTGGCTGAAGACGAACCGGATCGGGGTTCCCGGGGTGGTAAGGCCGACCTTGTCGCGCATGATCTGCTCGTACGCGAGGCCAGCCTGCTGGCGGCCCTTCTCTGTCGTCTCGCTGGTATCGACCAGGACCTCGCCGCCTGCCTTGCGGTGGTCAATGGAGAAGTACCCTTGGTGCGCCTCCCGTGCGACCGCCTCCGCGGGCCGGGTCAGGAGGGTGGCGAACTGCGGCTCGGCGGCGATGCGGGCGTACTCCTGCTCGAAGATTTTCGCGTATTCGCCGGGCCGGGCCTCGCCATCGGGGCCGTACTCCCGGTACTTGGCCACCGAGTCGACGAAGATGAGGCTCAGTACCTTGATGTCGCGGCCATAGAACGCGAACTCCTGCTCTTTGAGCAGGTGCTGCCGGATGGTCTGGGCGATCATCTGGTGGGCGCGCTCGGCGACGCTGACCTCATTGCCGATGCTTTCGCCCACCCGCAGCGGGTCCGCGACGGTGTCGAACGTGATGTACTGGCTCCCCGCGGCCACGCTGAGGCCGGTCACGATGAGGTCATTGTACAGTGCCCGGCTGGTGAGGTCTTCGAGGCGGCTCAGCGTCCCGGTGTTCACGGTGACGGCCTTGCGCTTGATGTCGTTGACCTGCGCGGCGTCCACCTCGACCCGCGCGGTCAGCTCCCCGCCCCGGCCGCGCCGCACCTCCAGCAGCCTGACGTAGGGGGTTGTCCCGCTGGAGGCGGTGACCAGGGCATCGACCTCGATCTGCTTGACGAGCTGCTTGTCGTAGGCGGCGATCGCGTCGAGCCGGTAGATCAGGTTGGCCCGGTCGTTTCGGTGGTGCGTGGCGGAGTACCGCAGCGTCGCCAGCGCGCTGAAGTCCTCCAGCGCGCTGCGCCCGGCACCCTTCCGCTTGGTGCCGCCGGCGTCGCCGTAGACGCTCTGCGGCTCGTCCACGATGATAATGGGGTTTGTGGCCCGGATCAGGTCGGCGGGAACCTCGAAGTCGAGGTCCTCCGTGGGCTGGTATACCCGGTTCGACGCCTTGTTGATGGAGGCGACGGTGACGATCATGATCTCGATGGCGGGCGAGGCAGCGAACGTTCGGACCCTGGAGGGGTTGCTCCCGTCGTACTGGAAGAAGCTCATCGGCGGGTTGCCATACAGGGTCCCGAAATGCTCGCGCAGCATCCGGATGGACGTCTCAACGCCCTCCTTGATGGCCACCGACGGCACGACGACCATGAACTTGGTGAACCCGTAGAGCTGGTTCATCTCGTAGATGGTGCGCAGGTAGACATACGTCTTCCCGGTGCCGGTCTCCATCTCGATGGTGAAATTCATCGACTCAAGCGACGGCTCCGGTGCCAGCCCGGTCCGCTCCTGCACCTCGTGCAGGTTGGCCAGGATGGCCTCGCGGTCCAGCCGGAGCATGTTGCCGTATCCGGTCTCGGTAAAGCCCTCCAGGCCTGCCCGGGCCGACGGATGCGCGTACACGGTGAACTGGGACGACAGCACCTCCTGGCCCCGGAACAGGCCGGTGACCGCGTCGATGGCCTGCCGCTGGTAGTCGAGGTCGGCGTCGAAGGAGAACTTCATCTCAGATGCTCCGCAGCGTGGTGAAGCCAGCCTGGGCGAGCGCCGCGGCGAGGTTGAGCTTGACGGCGGAGTCCCGGAACCCGGTGTCCCGGACCACCACGGTGGTGTCGGCATCGCCAGGTTCCTCGTCCCGCCAAGCCACCAGCTCCTTGGCGACCGCGTTCGCCCGCTCCACCGAGATGTCCGTGCCGAAGTAAGCGAACAGCGTCCCCGCCAGGTTGTACAGCGGGCTGCCTTCCACCTGGCGCGTCTCCACCGGCGTGGTCAGGTCCACGCCGAGGCGCAGCATCATCTCGACGAGGAGGTCATCGGTGGTCCGGCCGGTGATGAGGTTGTCCACCGCCTCGATGAGGTCAAGCTGGTCGGGAGCGCCGTTCCAGGGCCTGACGTTGCTGGCGGCCAGCCGGTACGACCGGAACCCGGTGTCGATCTCCTGGGCGTCCAGCGTCCACTTCGCCGCGATCTGCGCCCCCGCCCGGCGGAGTCGCTCCCGGGCGATGTCGGCGATCGTGTCGAAGCCGTCCTTGCCCACCGGCTCGTCGAGCTGCACCAGGATGTACCGGCGACGGCCTCCATCGGCGGCGTTCAGGTCCATGACAGCGTGGCCTGTCGAGCCAGAGCCCGCAAAAAAGTCGAGAACTACGGCATCAGAATTTGCTTCTGACACCGACTTGATCCATTTAGCGAGCACCGTATGGTCCTTCGGGTACTCAAATACATCACTGCCAAGGAGGCGGCGAAGGTACAATCCCGCCGCCGCCCGGTCTCGCTCGAAAACAGGGCGAATCGGCTGGTCGTCATCCAGAAATCGCTTGTACCGAGGGCTTACCGACTCGTCATCGCCGAAAACAATCCTGCCCTCAGCGATCTTTTGATCCATCGTCTCTCTCGAATACCGCCATCCGTTTGGGTACATGCGTACAGGAAGTCCCGTAACTGGATGAGGAAGATCATACATAAGATTTTCTCGGAGATTTGGCGAGCTTAGATTATCCCTGGCAAAGACTCGTCCGCGCTCGTCTATTTCCCTGTATCCGCGAGACCCTCCGAGGCCCTTGGCGATGTCTTGCGGGGCGCTCTTCCACCAATTCTGCAGAATTGTGGTTGCAGCTGCGGGGTCGCGCCCGCTATCTTCCCATGCTTTAGCTGCCGCCTTGGCGACCTCTGCCACTCCGAGTTTAGTCTCAGTCCACCGCGCATCGGCCTGAATCAAAGCCGTCTTCGACTTTGCATAAATAAGCATATAGTCGATTCCCGCAGAGGTGAATCTGGCATCGCCTCGACCTGATCCCTGCCACACGACGTTTGCCGCGAAGTTCTCCGGGCCGAAGACGCGGTCCAGCAGGAGCTTCAGTCGGCCGTGCTCGGTGTCGTCGATGGCCACGATGATGACGCCGGTCTCCTTGAGGAGGTGCTGGGCGATGAGGAGGCGCGGGTACATCATCGACAGCCAAGCGGTGTGCCGAGAGGCCCGGGCCTTACGGTCCTGGCCTAGGTCGGAGCCGTTGCCCGCCTGCAGCGCGCCGTCCTCGTCCCGGTAGCCGGCCGCAACCTCGTGCTCTCCCCGGGGGGTGCTGTGGTCGTCGTCGTAGATGAAGTCGTTGCCGGTGTTGTAGGGCGGGTCGATGTAGATCACGTCGACCTTGCCGGTGTAGCCGCGGCGGAGCAGGCGCAGGACCTCGAGGTTGTCGCCCTCGATCAAGATGTTCCGGGTGGTGTGCCAGTCCACGGACTCCTCGGGCCTGGGCAGCAGGGTGTCGGTCGCGGGCAGGGTGGACAGGCGGCGAGCCTCGGCCATGCCTGGCCAGCGCAGGCCGAACGCCTCGGCCGTGGCGGGGGCGGCGTCCTCGCCTAGCAGGTCCCGAAGTACGTCCAGGTCAACGGTGCCGTCCACCACCGCGTTGGGGAACAGGCGGCCCAGGAGGTCGATGTTCGATTGGGTCTCGCCGGGGCCGCTGAGGTCACTAACGGGCTCGAAATCGTGGGTCACGAGGTTTCTTCCTGGACGGGTTCGGGACAGTACCGAGGCGGGCGGTATCGCTTTACCGTATCGGCTTCTACGTTCGGTAGAGCGCTTCTCGGGCCCGGCTGATCTGCGTCCGCAGGGTCCGGGCGCTCGTGTTGAGTTCGATGCGAACCTGCTGGCTCTTGGCCTGCCGGGCGTTCCGGACCACCGACGCCAGCTCGGCTTCCAGGTCGATCAGGCGGCGGCGCAGCGCGACGGCCTCCGAGGCCTGCAGGGCCACGCCGACGGGGCGTCCGTCCGTGGCGGCCACCCGTACCAGGTCGCGGTAGAGCGCCCACATGTCGGTGCGGTCAAGTCGGCCGATGCGGAGGGCTCCCGGCTCGATCTGGGTGGTCGCCACCATGAGGTGCGCGTCAATCACGGAGGTGGAGCGAGCGGGGTCGATACGGCTGACATGACTGAGGGCCAGGGAGAGCTGCGTGGTCTCATTCGGCATCCGGGCCAGCAGGACCACGGGCCTGGCCATGCTCCGGTGGATGAGCTCGGCCACCCGGGTACGGTCGCCGGCCGTGGTCTTATCGGTCAGGGCCGCGTCGATAACGGGGATGTCGGTGACGCTGCGCTCATCATCGACGTACCGCGGCACCTGGATGGTCTCCGGGCGCAGGATGGCGACCAGCCGCGCCGCAGCCAGCCCCTTGCCGATCAGCCGGGCGTCGGCAGGGGAGCGCTCCTCGAACTGTTCAGTGAGCAGCTTCTTAGTAATGCGGTGATCCTGCCACGCCGAGTCCGGCAGGCCCAGCAGGCTCATGGCATCGGGTTCACGGGGCGGCTCGGTCACGCGATAAGCGCCATCCAGGCGATCACGTCCACCGACTCTAGGCCAGGATGCGCGGCGAGGGTGCCGAGCTGCGAGGCACCGGGCGAGAACAGGGACGCGACCAGGCCCTCCTCGACGGTCCCGGAGACCGCGCTAACCGCCGCGTCGAGCAGACCGCGGTAGTGGCTCATGGACCTACCCGATCGTGTCGCCCTCTCGAACTCGGCGAGTACCGCGGCGTCGGGCTCGGTGGCGCTGAGGCAATGGTGGCGCAGCACGTCGAGGGCCAGCTTGGGCTGCTCGATCTCGTGGGCGACCACTGCGTCGTCGGTCACGTAGGCAAGCGCGTAGGGCGCCAGCGGATAGGACTTAGAGAACGGGAACGCGTTATCCCGGACGCGCAGCAGGAAGACGGCACCGGGGGCGAGTCCTTCATCGGTGAGTGCCTTGTCGAAGCGTGCGACGCCGAACAGTGCCAGCGGCCAGTCCGCGATCTCCCGTATGTCGACCTGGTCCCGGGTGGCCGCGTCCATGCGGAAGTCCGACAGCGTCAGGTCGGTGATGCTCAGTCCCCCGGCGAGATCCTCCATGGTGGGGGCGGTGTCCCGCATCTGCTGGAGCTGCTCGCGGCGGAAGTCGAGGTCGTTCATCTCGCCGGGCGTGCCATCGAGGATGTTTTCCTCGCCGGTGGCGGAGACGTCAAGGAGGCTCATCCGGCTGGAGACGCGCGTCTCCAAGTTGATGTAGGCGTCCAGGTCGATGTTGGGCCAGAAGTTGACGAGCTGGACGCTTGCGTTGGTCGTGCCGAGCCGGTCGACCCGCCCGAAGCGCTGGATGATGCGCACGGGGTTCCAGTGGATGTCGTAGTTGATCACCGTGTCGCAGTCCTGGAGGTTCTGCCCTTCTGAGATGGTGTCGGTGGCGATCACGATGTCGATCTGCGGTGAATCCGGATCGCCGCCCTTGGATCGCGGCGAGAACGCCGTCAGCACATCGATCATGTGGGTCCGCTTCATCCGGAGAGTGGCGCGGTTGGCCTGCCCGGTTATCAGGGCAACATGGACGCCGAGCTCGTCCGCAGCCCACGGGGCAACGTGCTCATACAGGTACTCCGCGGTGTCGCTGAACGCGGTGAAGACGAGCGCCTTGCGGTTGCCGTCGTTGGTGGGGCGCTCGACCTTGCCGCGCAGGAACTCCTTTAGCGTGGCCAGCTTGGCATCGCGTGCGGCATCGACGACCTGCACCTCGTCGAGCAGCCCCGCGATGGTGTCCCGGTCCTGCTGAAGTTCCTGTCTCCACCTGATCCGGTCGATGTCGGCGAGGAAAACCTTCACGCTCCCGCCGACGGTGTCCTCGAACTGGGGATCATCGAGGTCGATGCCGTCCAGGCCGGGAAAGCTGTCGATGGAGGGGCCGGTGCCCCCGTCGGCCTCGTAGGTATCGAGGCCCGCGATCGCGTTATCGATGGTGGCGAGGATCTTGCTGAGAGTCTTGCCCAGGGAGTTGACTGACGACTCCAGGCGCTTGAGGAGCCCCACCCGGAGCAGGTGGACCACGTTGTTCTCGCGGTCGGTCTGCTTCCACACGCGTTGGCCGCCGGTGCGTACCTGCTGGTCGTAGAGAGCGGCGTACCTGGCCTCATACCGTGGCAGGACGTAGGAGGTGGGTTTGTAGGCGGCTAGATGCAGACGCAGAATCGAGGAGTTCATCTCCTCCAGCGGGATCATTGCGTCGGCGATGTCGATGGGCGGAGTGAGGTTCACCGGAGTCAGACGCTGCGGGAACTTTCCCACGTCTGTGACGCCGTAGTACTTCTCGATGTGCTTGCGTGAGCGGGCGATCGTGACAAGATCCAGCAGACGAATGTAGTCCATGCCGAGCGTCCCGGCCAGGGACTTCGTATTCCGGGACTCCTTGGGGATCCGCTGCCAGGCGTTGAAGTGCTTCTGCGCCCGGTTCAGGGTGGCCTCGATGCTTTTGATCCCGTCGTCGGCCAGGGCCTGGTCTTCCCCCTCGGTCGCGAACAGGACCTGGTTCTTGAGGTCCGCCAAGCGGGTGTTCACGGGCGTGGCGCTGAGCATGAGCACCTTAGTCCTTACCCCGGACCGGAACACCTCATCCATAAGGCGCGCGTAGCGGGTTACCCGGTCCTTGACCTGGGGGTTGTTACGGAAGTTGTGGGACTCGTCGATCACGACGAGGTCGTAATTCCCCCAGTTGATGCTGGCCAGGTCGATGTCTCCGGACAGGCCGCTTGCGCGGCTGAGGTCAGTGTGGCTGAGCACGTCGTACCCGAACCGGTCCTTGATCAGGGGGTTGCGGATGTCGTTGCTCCGGTAGAGCGTCCAGTTCTCCCTGAGTCGCTTGGGGGCCAGGACGAGAACCCGGTCGTTGCGCAGCTCGTAGTACTTGATGACGGCGAGCGCCTCGAAGGTCTTGCCCAGGCCCACGCTGTCGGCGATGATGCAGCCGTTGTGCCGCTCAAGCTTTCCAATGGCGCCGAGGACGCCATCCCGCTGGAACCTGAAGAGCTTGCCCCAAACGACAGAGTCGTAGAAGCCGGTCCTGCCGCGGCCGGTGGCCTCTCCGCCGGACTCGTCGATGAAGTCCTTAAAGAGGGAGGTCAGGATCCGCAGGTAGACGTCATCTGGGGCCCTATCCCGGAA
>Ga0302180_10000844_pt1 | contig 24743 bp, 22 predicted proteins | sample I_Palsa_E3_2_FD_200575 | JGI IMG/M metagenome (GOLD analysis project Ga0302180, IMG submission 200575) | Peat permafrost microbial communities from Stordalen Mire near Abisko, Sweden - I_Palsa_E3_2 | ecosystem: Environmental > Terrestrial > Soil > Palsa > Peat permafrost | place: Sweden... | reverse complement strand
CGGATCGTTGAGGACGTATTTGGCGATCACGCCCGCTTCGACGGTCTTGGCGAAGCCGAGCTGATTCATGACGCTGGCATTCGGTTCAAGCGTATAGCCGCCGTCGAACGTGCCGGCTTTCATGGCGTTGATGTGCTGGCCCATGTCGAGCTGATCGATGGTGTAATCGCCGTCGTGCAGGCCGACCTTGGCGAGAATGCCCTTGGCGGTGTTGAGATTCGCCGGGCCCGGCGCCGACATCAATTTGCGTCCCTTGAAGTCCTTAAGCGACGTGACCTGATCGGCGAGGCCCGAGCGGACGACGAATTGCTCCATGCGATGCGTCGCGTTCTGGCCGTTCATGGCGATATACATCGCCGCGCCGGGTTTCTTCAGGTTCGCATTGAGCCCTTCGAGCGTGACCAGGACGACGGAAACTTCGATCTGCCCGGTGATCAGCGCCGCGACATTGGCAGGGCCGCCCATCAGCGTGATGGTCTGCGGCTCCAGATCGAGATCCTTGAAGTAGCCGAGATCGAGCGCGATGAAATAGGGCAGGGATGACGAAACCGGGAAGACGCCGACATTGACCTTCTCCGCGCTGTAGGCGCCGGTCGCCGCGCCGGCCAGCAGCGCGGAAGTCGCCGCAGCGATGAAAACTCGTCGAACGAGCATCAGGAAAACCGTCATCATGCCGGGTAGTGCCAAGCAAAGCCCGTGCCGCGACGACACTACTCGCCGGCGTCGATGATGGCGATGCACGGGCCGCCGCCTTGGGGTCCCTGATGCATGGCATCGACCGAGACGAACACCGCCGGATCGCCGATCGCGGCGGCGGCGACGCCGCCGACCGCGCCCTTGGCGTGGCGATGCCAGGCCACATCGGAATCGTCGAGCATGATTTGACGGCGGCCACGCAGCTTGCCGGTGCGATCGGCCTCGCACTTCATGAAGCAATTGATGAGCCGCCCCTTGAGGTCCTCGGCGCGCGGCCGCTCCGGCAGATCGAGGCCGGCATTGCGGATGGATTCGTAGATGCCATCGATGTCGAGCGCGTCCTTCATCACCGAATGGCCGATGCGATAGCGGCCGCCGGCGCCCTTTTTGTTGCCGAGCAGCACGATCTGCGCCTGCGTCAATTCCACACCGGACGAGCACGAAGCGACGGAGGAATAAAGGTCGAGGTTGCGGCAAATTTCTTCCGCCTTCGGCATCTTGATTTCATGAAGGCCGACGGCAATGCCGAGCCCGGTGGTGCCGTTCGACACGCCCATAGATTCGTGGACTTCGCAGAACACCTCCTTGCCGCGCTGGTGCGCATCAAGCACGGAGTCGACGGTCAGAAGCGGCGTCTTGGTCTGGACGTAGTGCACGTCGGCCGGATCGTCGATGCCCGCGTCGCGCATGGCGGCGCGCACACCCTCGGCGACTTTTTCCACCATCGCCGGCCGGCCGATGTCCTCGGGGAGGATTTCGGCACTCATGGCGGTGCCGATCACCAGCCGGGATTTGTCCGCCGGGCCGGTCTTGGCGTTGCGCGCGAATACCGTCGCATGCGGAGTGATGACGCCGTCGCAGCCGCCCGACCACACCATCGGGATTTGCGCGATCTCCTGCTCCGACCGGCCGCCGAGTTTCTTCAGCACGGCGCGGAACGCCTGGTCGGCGAGGATGCGGGTGAAATCATTGACGCCGCCGTTGCCTTCGGTCTTGCCGATGACGGCAATCACTTCATCGGCCTTGAACTGACCCTTCTTGATCGCCGCTTCCATGCCGGAGGCGTCCTGCACGTTCTTTAACTCGACTTTGGCGACTTCAATGGCCATTGCCTTCAACCTTCGCTGGTTTCAACAATAAAAAGCTCTCGTCATGCGCGGACTTGATCAGCGCATCCATGCGGATGCGTCGATATCAAAGCCCTAACGACTAGTGCACGTTCAATCGCAGAATGGATTGCCGGGTCAAGCCCGGCAATGACGCGCCGCAGGCTAGCGCGACCGCACCCACGGCTTGACTTCGCCGCGCAGCATTTTGTCGAAGCCGGCGCCGCGATCGATCATCGCTGGCGCAGCTTCGCGTTGCTCTCTGAGATTCGCGCGCAGTGCCGCGGTCGCCGGCGCTTCGATATTGAATGCACCATCGGCGGCGGCGAGTAGCACCACGCCGTAATCCTCGCGCGCCGCTTCGGGCGAGACCTTGCCGTCGATGACGTCGCGCTGGACCAATTCCGGTTCGCGTTCGAGCGGATCGCCCCAGCCGCCGCCGCCGGTGGTGACGACGCGCACAATCTCCCCGGCCCGCACCGGCTCGCCGTCGACCAGGCCGCCGAGATCGTGCGGACCTGTGCCGCCCGCGTCGACGGTGACGCAGAACGGGGTGCCGGCCTTGCCGCCGTTCAAGCCATAGCAGCCGAGCCGGACCCGGTCGGCGGTGACGATGGTGCGGCAATCGACCAGCGCGCGGTAATGCTTGTCGTAGCCGAGCCCGCCGCGGCGCTCGCCGACGCCGCCGGAATCGGTGCGCAGCGCGAGCTTCTCCACCAGCAGCGGAAAGCGGGTTTCGGTGAATTCGGCCGGCTGGTTGCGCGAGTCGGGCACGATGTGGATGGCGTCGCTGCCGTCGGCGTAATAGCGCCCGCCGGAGCCGCCGCCCAAAACTTCGCGCGAGAGGAATGGCCTGCCGGTTTTGTCGGTGCCGTAAAAGCCGGTGTAGCGGATGGTCTCTTGATCGGCCGGCATGCGGCCCTCGGCGGCTTGCGCCACAACGCCGGCAAGAAGCCCGAGGCAGCGCAGCAGCACGAAAGAGCGTGCATTGGTCGCCGCCGGCCATTCCGGCGTGATCAACGTGCCCTTCGGCGGGAACACCACGTCGAAGACTTCGCAGACGCCTTCGTTGACGTGAATTTCCGCGGCGCGCTCCGGCGTGTCCGCGAGGTTGCGCAGGATCGGCGCGATCCATTTGATCAAGAAGGCGCCGCCGGCATAGTCGGCCGGCCAGTTGATCGGCCCGTCGGATTGCGGATCGGTGCCGGTGAAGTCGAGCGTAATGCGGTCGCCCTTCTTGATCAGCGTCAGCGCGAGCTTATGCAGCTTCGGATCGGTGATCCCGTCGTGCTCGACGTAATCTTCCCAGCGATATTCGCCATCGGCGATTTTCGGCAACAGCTCGTGGCGGAAGGTATCGCGGCAGGTGTCGAGGATCGCCTGGAAGCAGGCCTCCACCGTGTCGCGGCCGAAGCGCGCGAACAATTCCGCCATGCGGCGCGCGCCCATCAGGCAGGCCTGCACCTCGCTGTCGAGATCGGCCGCGAGCGTCTCCGGCACGCGGGTGTTGCGCTTGACGATGGTGAAGACCGCTTCGTTGCGCACGCCCGCGTCGTAGAATTTGACGGGCGGCACCGCGAGGCCTTCCTCGAACACCGTCGTCGCGGTGCCCGGCATGGAGCCGGGCACGCGCCCGCCGATGTCGTCGTGGTGGCCAAAGGCCTGGATATAGGCGACGACTTCGCCGTCGTGAAACACCGGCACCGTCGAGCATAGATCGGGCAAGTGCCCGATCGAGCCCTCGGTCAGATAGGTGTCGTTCATGAGAAACACGTCACCGGGCCGCATGGTCTCGGGCGGGAAATCGCGCACCACCGCGTTGGGCATCGCCGAGTAGGAGCGGCCGGTGAGCTTGCGGCAATAGCGGTCGAACAGGCCGACGCGGTAATCGTGCGCCTCGCGGATCATTGGCGAGCGCGCGGTGCGCTCGATGGCGTATTCGATCTCCGCCTCGATGGAATTAAGCGTGCCTTCGACAATTTGCAGGACGATGGGATCGACCTCGCGCCGCGGCAGATCGGGCGCGGTCGGCCAGGGAAATTGCTTGGAGTGGACGTTCATGGTGGGCTGCTCCGCCGCGATCTATAACGCGCCCGGGCGGCCAGCCAAAGCCTATATTGTGCTCGCTTTTCAGGTGACCGGCTGCGGTTGCGGAAATTTCCAGCTTCCGTTCAAAATTTCGGCGCGAGGGCGGTAGAGCCGGGAAACCGACACTGCCGGCTCCTTGCCGCTTCTCGGCCGCGCGAGCCGGTCGATTATTTGTTCAGCTGCCGCACGTCGCGCGCCATCTCGAGGCAGCTGATGAGGCCGGTGTAGCTCGGCAAAGCGCTTCGTTCCGACCCAATGCAGCTCGCCTTTTCCGCCGGCTTGAAGGTCGACCATTCGCCCGCGAGCTGTTGCCGGACGGTCTGCTCGCTCTCCACGCACTGCGAAAATACCAAATCCGGGCCGCCCCTTTCGCCGGGGCTTGCCGCTTGCTGTGCGATGCCGCGGCAGACCGGATCGACGTTGAGGGTGGGTACGTCGTCCGCGCGCGCCGCGCCGGATCCTCCAAGCGCAAAGGTCAACAAGAGCGCCTGGGAAATTATCGTGGTTCTAGTCATGTGAATGCTCCTCATCGTGAGATCGTGGTCGTCAGTTTCGACCGCGCGGTTGAAACCGTTCGCGCCGTCTGTCGTTACTGCCCTTCATGGCTCTTCATCATCTGTTCGACCTTTTCCTTGACGGCCTGAAGGTTGAAGGAGGCCGCCTGCTGCATGGGTGGATAGTCGATGAATGACTGCGCCGCCGCTCCGACCGTTTGCTGGACCTGGACGAAGCGCCAAAATTCGCGCGCCATGAAGTCGTTCATGTACCCGCCGCCCTGGTCGTTGAGCGTCTGGCCGCGAATTGACGGCGTCCGTTCGAACGGATCCTGGCGCAGATTGACGATGGTCGGCATGTCGGTCGCGACTTTCTCGCCCGGCCAGCCGAACGGCTGCTGGTAGAACTGGAATTTGAAGTCGTCGATACGAATGGCGCCGAGTTGCGATTCACCGAAGTAAAAAATCTCGTGGCGCGCCGAAGGTCCCTTGCCGGTGAGCAAGTCCGTCTGGTTGTAGCCGTCAAGATGGTTCTTGTAGGTCCGGTCGCCGAGCTGCACGCCCTGCAAAAGTTGCTGGACGATGTTTGGATTTCCGGCCGCTGCCACCAGCGTCGGGAGCCAGTCGAGTCCGGAAAAGATGCCATTTTCCACGGTGCCCGGCTTGATCTTGCCCGGCCAGCGGGCGATGCACGGCACCCGGAATCCGCCCTCGAACACCGTGCCTTTGGTGGCACGGAACGGCGTCATGCCGCCGTCGGGCCAGGTGAAGACCTCAGCGCCGTTGTCGGTCGTGAAGATCACGATGGTATTGTCGGCGACGCCGATGTCGTCGAGATGCTTAAGCAAATCGCCAATGTCGTCGTCCATCTGCGCCATGCCGGCTTCTTCGAGGCCGAAATTGCTCTGGAAGTTCATCTTCGCCTGGTACTTCTGCGCCAGGTAGGTAAACACGTGCATGCGCGTGGTGTTGTGCCAGATGAAGAACGGCTTGCCGGCCGCCTTGGCGCGGTCCATGAAGCCCTTCGACTGCTCGACGAGCACCTCGTCGAAGGTCTCCATGTCGTACTTAGCGTCGCGGCCCTTTTGCCACATCTGGTGGTCCGCGCTCATGTCCTTGAACGGCTTGAGCGGACCTTCGTCGACAATGCGCTGCTTGCCGACCTTGCCCCAGCGCGGCATCACCGTTTGATCGTCGGTCTCGGTCGCCCACGAGTGCACCAGGTTGCGCGGGCCGTATTTGTCGATCCAGTCCTGAGGGTAGTCGAACCAATATGGATCGGACATCGCGTCGAGGTGATAAAGGTAGCCGAAGAATTCATCAAAGCCGTGCAAGGTCGGCAAGTATTTGTTCAGGTCGCCGAGATGGTTCTTGCCGAATTGTCCGGTCGTGTAGCCCATTGATTTGAGGATGAGCGCCGTTGTCACGGACTGATCGGGCATGCCGACGTCGGCGCCAGCCTGACCGACCGTGGTGAGGCCGGTGCGCAGCGGTATTTGTCCGGTGATGAAGTTGGCGCGGCCGGCCGTGCAGCTCGCCTCCGCATAATAATCGGTGAAGCGCATGCCTTCAACGGCGAGATTGTCGAGGTTCGGCGTCTTTCCCGACATCATGCCCTGGTGATAGGCGCCGACGTTGAACCAGCCGATGTCGTCGCCCATGATGACCAGAATGTTGGGTTGCTTGCCGGATGCGGGTTGTTGGGCCTGCGCGACTGAAACCGGCGCCGCCGACCCAAGGGCTGACGCGGCGGCGAGCGCGGTTGTCGCGAGCAGGATTTTGCGGCGGCTTAAATCGAGTTTCTTGTCGCCTTGGTCGGCGCTCATGATGCTCCTCCCGTTTTCGCTCGAACCACGCAGCGAAATCCGATGTGACTGGTCGAGGTGTCGATCGGCTGCGCGTGGCGCGCGGCCGGCCGGTAGCGGCGGCAATAATTCGGGGCGCACAGATGCGAGCCACCTTTGATCACCTTGCGCGGAATTTTGATGTTGGGCTGACGCGGGTCGCAGCTTTCCTCTTCGCGTCCACCTCGTGGATTTTGTGGCGCGCAGCACGGCTTTGCCGTTGGATCTGCGTCGTGCACAGCCGCCCACCAGTCGACAGTCCACTCCCAGACATTGCCGATCATGTCGTAGAGGCCGTAGCCGTTCCGCGAGAACGCCGTCACCGGGGACGTGCGCTCGTAGCCGTCGATCGCGAGATTTTGCTGCGGAAAATCGCCCTGCCAGGTGTTGGCCAAATGTCGGCCGCCGGGCGCAAATTCGTCGCCCCAGGCGAACTCTGCGCCGTCGAGGCCGCCGCGCGCGGCAAACTCCCATTCGGCTTCGGTCGGCAGCTCTTTGCCTGCCCAGGCCGCGTAAGCCTCGGCATCACGATAGGCGATATGCACCACCGGATGATCGTCGAGCCCACTGATCGAGCTGCGCCGTCCATGGGGCCGCCGCCAGTTGGCGCCGAATTTGAATCGCCACCATCGCGGCCAATCGCGCAGATCGACCGAAGTCTTGGGCTGCGCGAACACCAGCGAGCCGGCCTTGAGCATATGCGGCAGCGCGCCCGGATAATCGCAGGCGTTCGGTTTGATTTCCGCGACGGTGACGTAGCCGGTGTCGTTGACGAACTTGCGGAACTGTTTGTTGGTAACGGGCGTGCGGTCGATCCAGAAATCGCCGACGCAAGCATGATGCGCCGGCGCTTCTTCCGGATAGTGGCTGTCCGATCCCATGCGGAACGTACCGCCCGGAATGAACACTACATCAAAAGCCCCTTCACGACCCACTGACGTCGCCCGCTCAAAGACGTTCACGAGTAGCCGGCGGGAACCAAAGCACGTCGAGAAGGCGAAATCCGGCGGTCGCGGCGATATGTTTGCCGGTGGCGCTAACAAGTCGTCGACAGAGAGCGTCGGGATATCGGTAAAATGAAATTAGTCTTTTTGCGCCTAGCGCGCCGCGGGTCGGCCGCCGGCCGCAAGAGCACTCAAGCGGTGTAGTTGGCGCTATCTCCGCCCGTCACGTCGTAAGTCGCTCCGCTCACCATGCGGGCGTCATCGGATGCGAGGAATACCACCACCGGCGCGATTGCTTCGGGCTCGATCCACGGAATGCCGAGCGGCGATTTCGCAATCAGCTTTGCCTTGGCGTCCGCTTCGAGAGCTGACGTCGGCTTTTGCGAGGTGAATTCGTCGGCAGCCTGCGCGTAACGATCGCGATGTCGAGTCAACGGCGTGTCGATCAATCCCGGGACGACGGCGTTGACGGTGATCCCGTACTCGCCGAACTCCAGCGCGGCCGACTTCATCAGGCCGATGATGCCCCATTTCGAGGCCGAATAAGCCGCGCCGAATTTGGTACCGTGCCGCCCTTGCGTGGACGCCGTCACGATGATGCGTCCGCCGCCGGTCCTGACCAGATGCGGCGCGACGGCCCGAATGGCGTTGCATGTTCCGGTCAGATTGACGTCGATGGTGTCGTGCCAGTCGGCATCACCGAATTCCAGGATCGGCTTGAAACCCTGGATGCCGGCATTGGCGAATAGGATGTCGAGCCGGCCGAACGTCGCTTGCGCCTGGTCGGCGGCGGCGCGCAGCGCGGCCAGGTCGCGTTGATCGAGGCACGCTTCGCACCAACGCGCACCCGCCGCTTTGACCAATCGGCCGGTTTCCGCAAGCTCGGCTGAAGTCGCCGGCTCGACTTCAAGCGTGGCGCTAACCGGCCCGGCAATGTCGATGCCCATGACATCGGCGCCCTCGCGAGCAAACGCCACGGCGGTTGCGCGCCCAATACCGCGTGCGGCACCGGTGATAATGGCAGCCTTGCCCGCCAGCCGTCCCGCGCGCGCCGTCGATGCCTGCACCCTGTCCGCCATGATCAGGTTCTCCAGAGCAGACAATCCATCGCCCCCGCAGCATTCGGCCGGCGGTGGCGTGAAAGAGCATTCATACTCTTACTGCACCTAGTCTGCACACCGTCAATCGCGACGCCAAGACGAATTTCACAATCAATTACGGCTGACGACCTTCGCCTCGAGCGACCATTCCGGCATAATCTTAAGTCTTATTTTATGAACAGGGAGGCCATTGTGACTTTGCCAGATTCAATCTCGGAGCGGGCACGGCTGGGCGCCCAAGTTCGCCGCGACGTGCTCGGCGCGGCTTACGTCGACGCCGGCAAGCAAAAGGCTAATCCGTTTACCCAGCACTTTATCGAGTTCACGCAAACCCAGTGCTGGGGCAACGTCTGGCTGCGCGAAGGATTGTCGCACAAGACGCGAAGCATGCTCAACGTCTGCATGCTCGGGGCCTTGGCGCGGTGGCACGAATTCGAGGTGCATGTTCGCGGCGCGCTCAACAACGGCGTCACCCCTGAGGAGATCGCCGAGATCTTGCTGCACACCGCGGTTTACGCCGGCATCCCGATCGCATCCGAAGGCTTTCGGCGCGCCGACGCGGTCATCAAGGATGTTGCGGCCGAAAAGAAAAGCTAGGACGACCGTCGGACGTCAACTGCATCCGTTGCGCTTCACTTTACCGGCTCGGTCAGGAATCGCTCGTGCGAAGGCATCGGCGATGGCTCGTCAATCACCGCGATCGAAGTCTGCTCTTTCAGTAGCTGCCGTAAAGTTCCAATCGCCTTGGTTAGATCTTCTTTGAACTTACCTGCGGCCTGCTCGACGAACGCGCTGTCCTTCGGCTTGGGTTTGGCGATCCGCATTTCCAAGTGCGTCGTGCCGTCCGGCAGGTCCTGCAAGGCGCGGGTCATCACCACCTTCGGCGAACCCGGGATCGGAAGAACGACGCTCATTGTGAAATAATCGAATGGACGCCAATCGACCAGCTCTTCGATGATGGCGTCCTTGCCGTGCATGCAGTGAACCGTGCTGCCGACGCCCCTGCGCCGATTGGCTGACTGGTCGACGAGCGCGTCGGTGGGCCACCATTTCTGCCATTGGGTTGGCACGGTGAGATATTCCCACACCGTCGGACGCGGCGCGGCGAGATCGAACTCAAGAACCGCATAGGCATTCTCCCAGGTGACCTCGACGCGGGTCTGCTCGTTTTCTCTCTGCCACGCCGCTTCGAGATCGCGCAGCCACAGTTTGACGTCGCCAATGATGTCGATGGTCTCATGATGCTCGACAAGACCGTGTGCCGCCGGGTCGATACCGACCGTTTGCAGGCAGGCGTCGCTGTACAGCGCATAGGCGCGGTCGCCGACCTTCTCGCTCACCGCGTTCTTGAGGAGCCTGTGAACGACGATCACATCGCGCCCGGCAAGCTCTTCGCGTCCGCCCATCTTCTGCTTCACCATTTCGCCGTGGTGGGCGACGAACTTGAAATCGAGATCGCCCATCGCAGCGCAGGCTTTACACTCGCAAATCGAGGCTTGTTTGATGTCGCGCAGGCGCCGGCGGAAGGCGAAGTAGGCCTGCTCGATAGTATCCTGCAGCATTGAGCCGTCGATTTTCGCGGTCGCGGCGTAGACGAAAGCGGCGTCGCCCTCGAACTTGGCGAGGCGGAAGGGCGGTCGCAGCCCCTTGACCACCGTGTCCATGAGATCGGCGATGATATCCTGCGCGTGATCGAGCTCGACCCCGGCGAGAAAGCTTGTATAGCCGGAGATATCGGCGATGACGAAGTAGGCCGATTCAGGGTGCGGGAGCATTGGAATCCCTCTCTGGGCGGTGGAATCAAGCGTTGCTTGCAATGCGCGCCGGGCGGCACTCACGAGGAGTGCCGCCTTCTTGGTACTGTTAACCGGCGGCGGGCATGCTAGCAAATTCAGCAAGACGCGGGACATCCGCATATCGCATCCCCGGCACGCAGGAGCGCAACGCGAAATCGCGCGAGTGACCGGTGGCCAAATCGGTCGCATAGGCAAGCGCCATCAGAAAATCAGCGCGTCGAACTCCCTGCTGCGCCATTTGGCTCGTGCTCCGTAAAGCGCTGCGGCAAGTGTATCTCAATTCCGGCATTGCGAGTACGATTGCCAGCCTACGGCGCAAAACTTTTGATATTTTGGATCCTCAATAAGAACGAAGTCGTTCATGGGACGTTGTCCCCCATCACAGGATCAACGGAGAGCATCAAATGGACGAAAATCGTATCGCCGGCACGGCGCGGAATGTCGGCGGCAAGGCCGAAGAAGCCGTTGGGCGCGCTACTGGAAACACGAAAATTGAGGCTGAAGGCGCTGTGAATCAGTTGAAGGGCGCTGCCCAGGATTTGTATGGGCAAGCGCGCGAGGGCGCGAGGGACATGGCCGACAGCGCCCGGCAAGCGGGATCTTCGTTCGAGGGCTTGCTGCGCAACACCATAGAGCAGCAGCCCTACACGGCCGTCGCCATCGCGCTCGGAATTGGCTGGTTGTTAGGTCGATTGCATCGTCCGATGTGAAGCTGTGCTGGAAGTATCACCGTAGCGCTGAGCGGAGAGAGCAGTATCGTTCTGTCTCTCCGGCTCATCAGAACCTTTGGTGGAAAATCTCGAAGCGCCACGGCGTCGCGACGCTTGCGAGATAGCTAAGGAAGAAGTTGGCTAATAGCCGGCACAGCCCATGGACCTTAATTTCCGGAAGCATTGAGATGTTCGTTTTGGATCCGGTACCTCAGCAGCATCGCGCCGCCGTCCAGGGCTTTGCTGCTCTCTAGTGTCATTGTTTTGATTGGCGCCGGTTGATCGCCTGCGGCCTCAGTGGCGTCGAACGCGCTCGGTGCGCCTTTAGTCCCGTCCACGCCGGGACAGATGATAAGATTGATCTCGTCGACGAGTCCCGCGCGCAGGAACGCCCCGTTGGTGGCGCCGCCGCCCTCGACCAGCAGCCGTTTCACGCTGAGATCGCGGTTGAGGATATCCAGAGTCAGCGCAAGGTCGAGTTGAGACTTTCCGGCGAAAAAGTAGTGCACGCCTTCGCCGCGCAGCCCCGCCAAATGCGCATCCGCGACCGCCTCGGAAAGAACCGCAACAATCGGATCGCCGCCGATGTCAGAACGGCCCCAGCCGATTTTGCCGTGAGCATCGAGCACGACGCCGTATGCCTTCGCATCGCGGCGCGGTAACCACGGCTCCCGCGGAAATGTTTGCTTTGCTGCGGGATAGGGTTGGCCTTTGGCGAATTCCTGACCGGTGACGCGGCCGATGAGCCAGGCGTCGCCGGCGAGTTCTTCGTGTACCTGCTCGAAATAATCACCGGCGGCGCCCCGAGGCCGCCAGCGGCTTGGCAGGGTGCGTCCATCGACGCTGCAAGCCACCAGGCAAATGACGTGTGGTTTCATGGGAAAACCCTTCCTGATACCAAGAAAGAGACTGTAAACCTGTGGCAAATTTCAGCTCCACTCGGACGAGGCTTTTCTTTACCCAGGCTGTAAGCCGGGAGTCACTTAGCCCATCCGGCGCTTCAATAATTCTTTGGACCGCAGCGATCGCCGTATCGCGGAGCCGGGCCGCGCGCACTCCGGCGCGCCGGAAAGGTTCGAGCCCGGAAGGAACCCGGCCGGGACAGGAAGGTTCTTCCTGCACACTTCGCCGGCAAAAGGAGCAAACAATGGCAACAACTGTGGATTCAAGGCGCGAGACTGTTTCTCTCATTGGCAGCGACAAGGTGGACGGCACCGCAGTCTATGGCGCGGACGATCGCAAGATCGGCTCCGTTCAGCGTGTCATGATCGATAAGATCAGCGGCAAAGTCGCCTATGCGGTCATCTCGTTCGGCGGCTTTCTCGGCATGGGCGAAGACTATTATCCGCTGCCCTGGTCCAATCTCAAATACGATACGAACCTTGGCGGCTATCGCGTCGGCGTCACCGAAGACCAGCTGAAAGGCGCGCCGAAATATAATCGTGCGACCGATTGGGACTGGTCCGACCGGGCGCGCGACCGCGAGGTCTACGCCTATTACGGAACGCCTCTGTGGTATTGAGCACTCGCGCGCCGGACGGTCGTCCGGCGCGCTTCCTCGCCAAGTATTGGATATTTAAATAGGCTGGCACCGCAACTTTTGAGTCGTTGCACCGGCGAACCCCCTAGCGCCTAGGGGCAGGGGAATGCGTCCGCCATGGCGTCATACGCCACCGCCGCGGCAGGTGTGTCGCGTTTTTCCGGGTGCGCGTTGGCATATTTCACAAACACATCGACGATTTGTGTGGTCTTGGTGTCCGCTGCCGGACAGGCGCTCAGGAGCCGAGTGCCGGCTTGATCGGCCAATACGGAATATTCCTGAACGGCGCTCATGAAGCCCCAACATTGCTGGGCCTCTGTGCCAGACGGCAAGAACGCCGTATCGCCCTTGATGCGCATTCCGCCTTGAAGCGTCTGGCAGGCATGCAGCATTTCGCCGGCGGTTTGAGCCAGAACCGCCGTGGTGGCGCAAACCAGGGAGGCGGCGGCCAAAAGGGCGAGGAACGTCTGACCCAAAGGGTTCATGCCGACTTCGGCTTTCATCAAGCTCGGGGCCTCAGCGGAAAAACACGCGCACCAATACCAATAGAATAAGAGCAAAAATTAGAAGTGCCAAAAGCCGGTCGACGCGCCGGCTTCGCTTGGGAGCGCCATAGTCGGGTTCTTGCTCGCGGCCGGTCATCGGCGCCGTTTTAATGATGCGGAAGACCGCCGGTAACTGCGATAAGTTACAGTTGCCGCGGCAACGCCTTTAATCATTACGCCTCTTCTCGAAGCATTCACGAAAGCGATAAGGCCGAGCGGCGGCCCTCATCTGTTTGCGGCACGCGATGATCAGTTCGCGCCCAAATTAGCGCTGCACGTTCTTGCCGCTGGCCTTGATGATCAAAACGCCGTGCGGATCAACGGTGAGATGCTGACCGGGAAAGACCACCGTGGTCGACCCGAACTCCTCGACGATCGCCGGCCCGTCTAACTGAAAGCCCGCGCCGAGCAAGGCGCGCGCAAAGACCGGTGTGTCGCGGAATTTTCCCTCGAAATAAACCGGCCGGCTCGCCGGCTTCGGCGGTGTGCCGGCTTTCTTGATCTCGGGAATGCGCGGCCGGTCGATCAGGCCGATGGCGGAGACGCAGAAATTCACCAGTTCGACTTTCTGTGCGCCGGCGTAATTGTAGCCGAACGTCTTTTTGTGCGCGGCGTGGAAGGCGTCGGTGAGGCCTGAAATGAATGGCGTGCCGATATCGCCCGACGGCGCCGGCACCCGCACCTCCATGGACTGGCCGGCGTAGCGCAGGTCGGCTTCGCGCAGCAGCGCGATTTTTTCCGGCGCGATGCCGTCTTTCTCGAGCGCTGCGGCGGCGTCGCGTTCCAGGCCGGCATAGATCGCCGCCAGCGCGGCTCGATCGATGGCGTCCTCGTGCATCACCTTGGTGACAATATGATCGGTGCGCCAATCGACGGCGAGGAGACCGAACGCCGAGAGGTTGCCCGGATTCGGCGGCACGATGGTCGTCTTCATGCCCATTACTTCCATCACCGCGGAGGATTGCGCCGGGCCCGAGCCGCCGAACGAGAGTAGCGCGAAGTCGGCCGGATCGATGCCGCGCTGAATGGTCATCTGCCGGATGGCATTGGCCTGGTCCCAGTTGGCGATCTCGATAATGCCTTCGGCTAGTTGCTCGGCGTTCAAATTGCCGGGAAGCCGGGCCGCCAGCGCTTCCAGTCCGGTGCGCGCGCGTTGCACATTGAGCTTTATGCCGCCGCCGATCAAAGCCGGCGGCAGGCGGCCGAGGACGAGATTGGCGTCGGTGATGGTCGGCTCGTCGCCGCCGTTCGGGTAGCACATCGGGCCGGGCTCGGCGCCGGCGCTGCGCGGCCCGACTTTCAATTGGCCGGTGCGGGTGCGAAACGCGATCGAGCCGCCGCCGGTGCCGATGGTCTTGATGTCGAGCATGGGAATGCGCACCGGAAAGCGGCCGACACGCCCGCCATTGGTGATTTTCGGTTTGGCGCCCTCGATCAAGCACAAATCCGTCGAGGTGCCGCCGGCATCAAGCGTGACGAGATCGGGAAAGCCCGCGATCTCGGCAATCACAGCCGAGCCGAGCGCGCCGGCGGCGGGACCCGACAACGCCGTGGTGATCGGCTTTCGCATCACCTGATCGGGACTGGCGACGCCGCCGGAAGATTGCATCACCAGAAACGGCTTTTTGTTCAGCTCCGGCCCAAGCTCGTCGCGGATGCGGTCGAGGTAGCGGCTCATATGCGGCTTGATGAAAGCGTCGACCAGCGTGGTCACCGCGCGTTCGTATTCGCGATATTCGGGCAGCACGTCGCAGGACAGCGACAGCGTGCACTCGGGATATTCCTCGCGCAGAATCGCGGCGGCGCGGCGCTCGTGTGCCGGATTGGCATAAGAGTGCAGGAAACAAATGCCGACCGCGCGAATGCCCGCCTGGCGGAAAAATTTTGCGGCGGCGCGCACGCTCGCCTCGTCGAGCGGGCGCAGCTCCTGGCCAAGAAAATTAAGCCGCCCGCCAGCCTCGCGCACGTAATGCAGCGGCACAATGCGCTCGGGCTTCACCCAGAAATACGAATTGCCGTAGCCCTCCGGCACGGCCTGGCGCGCGATTTCCAGAATGTGCCGGAAACCTTCGGTGACGATCAATCCGAGGCCTTCGATCTCGCCCTGTAGGAGCGCATTGGTGGCGACCGTGGTGCCGTGAGCGAGCACGGTGAGGTCGTCGACGCCCGCGCCCCATTCGGAGAGAATAGCGCGCACGCCGCGCACCAGCGCAATGGCCGGATTTTGCGGGGTCGAGGACACCTTGGTGACCCGCATCGTCCCGGAGGAATCGTCGACGCAGACAATGTCGGTGAAGGTACCGCCGGTGTCGATGCCGATCCGCAGCGTCGGGCTATGCGTCATACGCCAACCTCAAACCCATAGGGCGGGCTAAGCAAAGCGAAACCCACGCTGTATTTTTTCGATGCGACTATTCGCCGAAAGCGACGGTGATGTCCATCGTCAGTCTTTTGCGCGCCAACGGGCCGCGCTAACATCGCGATTGTCCCGACCGCATCGGCGGAGGAAGCAAATAACGGGACCGTAGGGGAGGGTGGAAGTGGCCGATTACGTCATTGTTGGCGCTGGCTCTGCAGGATGCGTGCTTGCGGCGCGATTGAGCGAAGATCCCGCCGCGCAAGTGACCCTGATCGAGGCCGGCGGTCCGGATGATGCGCCGGATATTCAGGTGCCGCTCGCCTGGCCGCTGATCCGCAAAAACCAATACGACTGGGATTACACCAGCGAGCCCGAACCGGGTCTCGACGGCAGGTACGTTTATCTGCCCCGCGGCAAAACGCTCGGCGGCTCGAGCGCGATCAATGCCATGATCTATGTCCGCGGCCACCGCGCCGACTATGACGGCTGGGCCGCCGCCGGCGCCGCCGGCTGGAGCTATAACGAGGTCCTGCCGTATTTCCGCAAAGCCGAATGCAACGAGCGCGGCGAGGATCAGTTTCACGGCAAGCTCGGGCCGCTTTCGGTCTCCGATCCGCAGACCCGGCATCCATTGACCGAGGCGTTCAAGCTCGCCGCCATCGAAGCCGGTCATTCGGTCAACCCGGATTTCAACGGCGCGAGCCAAGACGGCGTCGGCTATTATCAGACGACCACGCGCAAAGGCCGCCGCTGCAGCACCGCGGCGGCCTATCTGCATCCGGCGATCGAGCGACCTAACCTGAAAGTAGTGACTGGGGCGCTGACCACGCGCATTCTGTTCGACGGCGCCCGCGCCGTCGGCGTCGAGATCGTGCGCAACGGCGTGCGCGAGGAAGTTCGCGCCGAGAGCGAAGTCATTCTCGCGGCCGGCAGTTATAACTCTCCGCAACTCTTGATGCTCTCCGGCATCGGGCTCGCCGCGGAACTCGCGCCGCATCGCATCACCGTGCGCCTCGATCTGCCGGTCGGCGCGGGCCTGCAGGATCATCCGCTCCTGATGATGAGCTGGTACACCGACACGCAAAGCCTGTTCACGCCGCCGACCGCGGAGGAGGCGGCTTTATGGGAAGCGGACGGCAGCGGATTGTTGAGCTCGAACGGCGGCGAGACCGGCGCGTTCTTTCGCACCCGCGACGGCCTTGACGCGCCCGACGTGCAATTCCTCACCGCCTCGGTGATGCTGCACCAGCAAGCGGTCGGCGTGCCGACGGCGCATGCGCTGTCGTTCGGTTGCTGCGTGCTCAAGCCGAAGAGCCGCGGCAAGGTGATGCTGCGTTCCGCCGACCCGACAGCAAAGCCGCGCATCGTACATAATTACCTCGCCGAAGAAGAAGACCGGCGCAGCATGATCGGCGGCGTGCGGCTCGGCCTCGACATCGCCGCCCGACCGGCGATGCGCGCGCACGCCAAGGCGTCTTACCTCACACCGAAATCGGCGGCGGACGACGACATCTGGGATTTCGCGCAGCGGCATACGCAGTCGGTCTATCATCCGACCAGCACGTGCGCGATCGGCCCGGTCGTCGACAACGAGCTGAAAGTTCACGGTGTGGAAGGCTTGCGCGTGGTTGACGCCTCGGTGATGCCTAGCGTGGTGCGCGGCAATACCAACGCGCCGACCATCATGATCGCCGAGCGCGCCGCCGATCTGATCCGCGCGCTTTAAATCCCGGGGGTACTCAGGCTTCGCCGCAGGTCTCAAGCATCACGCTGTCGATCGCCTCGCGACCGGTCTTGCCGGCCCACACCACGAACTGGAACGCCGGATAAAAGCGCTCGCAGGTGTCGAGCGCGCTACTGAGCGCCACTTCGCACTGCCGGCCGGTGACGGCGCCGCCGCCGCCGAGAATGAGGCCGTGGCGAAACATGACCACGCCGTTCTGCGTCCAGACGTCGAAATGCCCGATCCATAATTGCTCGTTGATGCCGGCGATCAACCGCTGAACTTCGGAGAGCCGCAGCTGCGGGACCTTCATTTCGAAGGCGCAGGCGATATGCAGCACTTCGATGTCTTCCATCCAGCTAAACGAGATTTGGTAATTGGTGCCTTTGCCGGTGACGACGAGCGCGATTTCCGACTCCGCCGAACGCTCGAACGGCCAATGGTTGGCCGCCGCCATCCGCTCGACCACGTCGAGCGGATTACCACATTGTTCATCAAAGCTTTCCATCAGCGACATGCGGTCCCCGCGCAAGATCGTTTCTGGTCAATTGACGGCGGCGCTTTGCCTCGATTCGAGTTGCGGCAATGAGAACAAAGCGTATTGGTAGGCGGCATTGAGCTTTTTGGTTTTCGTGTCGGCGAGCGTCATGAAGGCCTGCGCCATGCCGTGCACTCGGTCCGGATGGTTCTGTTTGATCAGCGATTTGTAAGCTTCCTTCACTTCCTCGATGGTCGCGGAAGGCGAAAGACCCAGCACCGCGAACCAGGTCTCGCCGTCGTTGTCGTTGCTCGCATCCGCCGCCGGAATTTCCCCATCCGCCTTGAGTTGCTCGATCACCCGATTGGGATCGCCATAGGCAAATTCCTTGAGCGCGCAAAACTCGAACGAATAGCGGCGGCGCAGATTGACCCAGCGCAGCAGGAAAAACGCCGGCGCCGAAGCGGTGGCAAGAATGGCGGCGGCGGCGTTGGCGTAGAAAATCCGCGCATCGAGCGGGTACCAGGTCATGGGATTCTTGGCGCTGACGATCAATTCGCTCGCCCATGAGCTTTCCAAGGCGACCATCAATAGCGTGAGCAGCAAGACGTGGACGGCGAGCGCGCCGCCAAGGGCGAAACGCGAGGACAGAATGCGCACCAGGAGTTTCAGGCGGTGCAGCGGGCCGCGCTTCAGCCGAATGATCGTGGCCTGCAAGTGACGGGCGTGGGCATCCACTTCTTCGAACTCGTCGACGTGCGGCGAGGCCGTTTCGGTCCGAGGACGCAGCAGCGTGCGCCACCACGGTTTTGCGCCATCGGCCACATCCAAGAGCTCCTTGCGGCGGCGCCAAACCCTTTCGTATTCCGTCAGCGCGCGGTTTAATTCGATGGCCTCGTAGAGCCGCAAGGAAAATTCCGAACGCAGCCGGCGCGCGGCCAATAATTGCCGGGCGTAGCCGACCGCGAATACCGGCAGCACCGCCCATAACGCGAGCAGACTCGCGTTGAGAAGCGCAACCTGAAGCTCTTCGCTGACCCCCAGCCCGAGCATGAACGCAACAACGCCTGACTAAACGGCCCCAACCCCGCGGCTTAACCCCGCAAATGCCGTTGTTTCCAAGGGCTAAAGCCGCTTCCTGTCGGAAAACGGGCCGCAGATTGGCAAAAACCAGACAAGAATCGTGCGGATTTTGACTTATTTTCTCAACTCAAAGGCGATGCCGCTGGAGCGATCAGCATCGCGCCGCCGCGTGATTAATCGCGCGCTCGATATTCAGAAGCTTGCGCAAAAGTCCGCAATGCAGCGGCGAAATGTCAATTAAGATTTGTCGTCTGCGATTTTGCCGGAACCGATTCAAACTTGGTCGCCTGCAAAATTCCAAGCCCCAAGGGCGTTGGCATCGACATCCGGTACGGCACCATCAGCCGGCTTCCCGCCATCGGCGCCAGCCATATTTCTATGTCGTGCTGGGCCGCCAGATACGTCACGAGAAAGTGCTTGGGATCGTAGCCGGCCACGGGAAAGAATTTCACCGCGCAGACAATGACCGGACCCTGGTAGCCGCCTTCGGTGCTGACAGTGTCGACGCGCTTGAACGAGAGCCGCAGATTGTAGCGGGTGTGACCGTCGAAGATCGGGATCGTCCGTTCGCAGGCTTCCGGCACCGCGGTCTTGCCGGCGCCGGGAACGTGAACCAGCAGCGCCGTCATCGGATCGAGCACGCCGGTGCGGTTCGCATCCGTGATCGGCACTTGATTTGCGCCCGGCGCGGGCAGCGCCGTCACATATTCCTGGGCTTTGTTGCCGCGAAACAGGATGCGCACCTCGTCGGACCATTTGCCGGCGATGAGCGTCAGCGCAAAATGCGATGCCACCGGTTCTCCTCCGGACAGGCTCCCTCCCGCCGACACATCGCCGTGTCCATCGGAAAAAATTCGCAGTAAGCCGGAAATCCCGCCGGTCGCCGCGCTGGTAAACCGGTTGTTGTGCAGTTCGACAGTCCACGAGATGTGGCCGATCGGAAGTCCAAGGAGCGTCGCGCTATAGGTTGCGTCGAGCTTGGCTTGCGCGAAAGCGAGGCTCAATCCGCCATCCAGCAGCAGCGGCGAGAGCACCGCCGCTACCCGAATGACGAAGCGACTGACGCGCGAGCTCACGAGGCAAGTCCTCCCGGCGGCAACGCATTTTGTCGCCCGGCATGTATGAGTGCAAGCGACGTCGCCCGGTTTTGCTGCCGCTCCGTGCGATTGCGGCTTATGTTTGCAGCTCGAAGACGATGTCCTGGGCGCCCTTCCACAGGCACATTTTGCCGAGCGCCTGAAGGTTTTCGTGGCCCTTGGTCATGGTCAGGAAATGACTGCCTGCGAGCTGGCCGGCCTTGCTCGCAAACGCCACCGGGCCGTAAGCCAGCAGGATTTCGGTTTCGCTGATGCCGCCCGGATAGAGAATGATCTCGCCGGGCGCGGGATAACTGGTGGCGTTCTCGAAGCCCACGCCGAAATCAAAGTCGCCGAGCGGGATCCAGCAACCTTCGCCGCTCCAGCGCACATGGATGATCTGCTGGCGGTAGGGCAGCATGCGCACGAATCGCGCGCAGGTATTGGGCGCCAGGTCGTTCTCCATCTGCGCCTCGAACTGGTAGGGGCCGGCCTTGATACGAAGTAGGGTCATGGTGTGGACATCCGATCTAAAAAAGCTGCGAGGACGCGCGCGGCAATGTCGATGTCGGCCGCTGAGGCAAACTCGGCCGGATTATGGCTCACTCCGCCGCGGCAGCGCACGAACAACATGCCGAACGGAATGACTCGGTCGAACGCCATGGCGTCGTGGCCGGCGCCGCTCGGCAGCCGGCGCGGCGCGATCCCAAGTGCTTCGATCGCCGCCGCCAGGCGGTCGGAAAGATTTTGATCGCACATCGCGGCCGGCGCTTCGTGGCCGACGGAAAAATTGGCGCCGACGCCGCGCCGGGCCGCGATGGCGGCGACGCGTTGCTTGATGTCGGTCACTGCGGCAAGCCGCTCTTGGTCGACGGGGCTGCGGATGTCGAGCGTGAAGCGCGCGCGGCCGGGGATGGTATTGGCGGCCGAAGCCGGCACCTCGATCCTGCCGACAGTTGCCACCAGATTGGGCCGCCCGCGCGCTCGGTCCTCGACCGCGAGCAGCATTTCGGCTGCGGCGGTGAGCGCGTCCTTGCGCATCGTCATCGGCACCGTGCCGGCGTGCCCGGCGACGCCGTCGACGTCCACCGTGCCACGGGTGACGCCGTCAATGGCGGTAACGATGCCGACCGGCAGTCCTTCCTGCTCCAGCACCGGCCCCTGCTCGATGTGCACCTCGACATAACCGAGCGCGTGCTCGGGCGAGAGCGCTTCTTCCGATAGCCGCAGCGGATCGCAGCCGAACGCGAGCAGCGCCTGGCGGCGCGATACGCCGTCTTCGCCGACTTCGTCGAGCGCCTTGAGATCGAAGCGACCGGCCAGCGCTTTCGACCCGCTCAGCGTTGATGGAAAGCGCGCGCCTTCTTCGTCGCCGAAGGCGATGACCTCGATCGCGAACGGATAGCGCTTGCCCGCCTTGGCTGCGGCGCCGACGACCTCGATCGCCGTAATGACGCCAAGCGTGCCGTCAAAGCGGCCGGCATCGCGCACGCTGTCGATATGCGAGCCGAGCATCAGCGTCGCCGGACCGGGATCGCGCCCGCGGTAGCGGCCGACCACATTGCCGGTGGAATCGATTCGCACCGCCATGCCGGCTTCGCGCATCCAGCGCGACACCAGATCGGCGGCCTCGCGGTGGGCGGGCCCGAGGTAAAGCCGGGTGAGGCGTTCGGGATCGTCGCTGATCGCGGCAAGTTCAACAAGCCGCGCCGCGATCCTTTCGCCAAGCGCGGCTTGGTTGGCTTCTGGCACGGCGTGCATCTGCGCTCCCGGTAATCGACGCTTTAATGGAGGCATCGCCGGGCTTGGTCAATTGTCCTGACGGCTTCTACTTGAAGCCCGGCCCGACCCTCTGCCATGGTGGGCCGCCGGGCAGTCCGGAGCTTTAATTATATGTCCCTGTTTGATCCCAACGGTTACCCGCGCGACCTGGCTGGCTATGGCCGCTCGCCGCCCGATCCGCGCTGGCCCGGCGGCGCGCGCGTTGCGGTGCAGTTCGTGATCAATTTCGAGGAAGGCGGCGAGAACGCGATTTTCCACGGCGACAAGGCGTCGGAAGCCTTCCTGACCGACGTGCTCGGGGCGCAGCCTTGGCCCGGCCAGCGCCACATGAACGTGGAATCGATGTTCGAATACGGCTCGCGCGCCGGCTTCTGGCGGCTGTGGCGGCTGTTTTCGGCGCGCAATCTGCCGGTGACCGTGTACGGCGTTGCCGCCGCGCTCGCGCGCAATCCCGAGATCGTCGCCGCCATGCGTGAGGCCGGATGGGAGATCGCATCCCATGGGCTCAGATGGATCGAGTACAAGGATTTCTCGCAAGCCGACGAAGCCGCCCACATGCGCGAAGCGATCCGGCTGCACACCGAGGCGACGGGAGAGCGCCCTTACGGCTGGTACACCGGGCGGACGTCCGCACACACGCTCAAGCTTGTGCTCGCCGACGGCGGCTTTCTTTATTCTTCCGATTCCTATGCCGACGATCTGCCTTATTGGGTGCAAGGGCCGAGCGGCCCGCATCTGATTATTCCCTATACGCTCGATACCAACGATATGCGCTTCATCGGCACGCAGGGTTTTGCCAACGGCGATCAGTTTTTCGCTTACCTGCGCGACGCCTTCGACTTTCTTTACCGCGAAGGCGAGAGTGCGCCGAAGATGATGTCGGTGGGGCTGCATTGCCGGCTCGCCGGCCGGCCCGGCCGTGCGATGGGGCTCGAACGCTTCCTCGATCACATCGCCAAATTCGATCGCGTCTGGACACCGACGCGGCTCGACATCGCTCACCACTGGTATCGCGAGCATCTGCCGCGCGGCGGTTAGCGCGCACGCGACGCGCGGTAGGAATGTTCCTACAAACAAGCGCGGCTGCTCCGCTTTGCGAAGTGGAGCAGACGTCGCCCTAACGTTTCATGACGTCAGCTTTTGACCCAAAGCGGTCCTGGCTGCGCGAGGATTTGCTGCAATGCACGACAGACACGCGGTAAAAAAAATTAGGACGCCAATAGAGTCAAACAAAGTCGACGCGAACCGATCATGCGCCGCGTGCCGTTCTGAACAGAAATCTCGCAACGCGATAACGGTCGTGATTGGCCCTTCGCGACTTTCCAGACCCAAGCTCCGAACGGTCGCTCTTGGGGCAACAGCAGACAAACGTCATACCAGTCGTTAAATGGCTCGGTCGCGAATGACCAAATGCGTCTTCTACCGGATCCACTCTCGTATCGTGTTTGTGATCTGTGTCGAGTCATAGGGCTTGGCAAAGAAACGGCCGCCCTCCGGAAGGTCGTTTTCGCTTACCATATGATGGCCCGAGGTCACTATTATCTTGATGGGAGGCCAGCGGTTGCGGACGGCGTGAGCGAGTTTGAGACCGTCTATGGAGCCCGGCATTTGAATATCCGTAAAGACGACTCGAAAGTCGCTGCGGTTCTCGAGTATCCGTATTGCTTCGTCAGCGTTTGCAGCTTCAATAACCTCGAAGCCCGCATCCTCAATAGCTCGGACCGCATTAAGTCGAACTAGTGGTTCATCCTCGACGATGAGGACAGCTGGCGTTTTCGAACTGTCTCCCCAACGCACCATTGCTTCGTTTCCCCCAAGGCGCGTCGCCGCGAACGCGGATGGAAGGACCAACTTACGGCACGATGCTTGGTTCCCGAAGGGTGTGCGATTGCCCGGGCTCCGAGGCCAAGCATGTTTAATGCCTATCGCCTTTATGGCTGGCAGCGCCCATATGCTAATCATCCGGTCGCTCCCGCATGTCACGCTAGGTCGGCTTGCCCGAAAATGTCCGGCGCTGATGGGCTCGGTGCGCATAACGGCGGCTAAACCGGGATTTGATCACCGCAGTTTCGAATGCCGTAAGTGCCGTAAGTGCGAGCATTCGCCCGGGTCTTTAAATTCGTGTAGGCCGTCTGGAAGATAGCCTGATCACGCTAATCGTCGGAACCGGCTATTGCGCTCGGCCGGTTCGGAGGAACGATATTGAAGGGATATGAGCCAACCATCCGACCATAAAGCGCCGGTCGTCGAACCTCCGACGAGTGACGAAAAGCCCGATGAATTAACGGGCCGGACGCTGCGCCAACGCATACGCCAGCAGGAGCTTCTTGCCGAACTGGGCGTCCTTGCGCTGCAGCGCACGAGCTTCAGTGACATGCTCAATCATACCGCCCGCATGACCGCCGAGGGACTCGGCGCGGAATACTGCAAAGTCCTGGAATACATACCGGCGGAGAACCGCCTCCTAGTCTGTGCCGGAGTGGGCTGGGAAGATGGCATTGTCGGCTCGGCAAGTGTCGGTGCCGATCTGGCCTCACCTGCCGGCTATGCGTTGCGGACTGGCAAGCCCGTTATTTCGAACCACCTTCAAAACGAGCATCGATTTAGAACGCCGGAATTGCTTAGCGAGCACGGCATTCACCGCGCCATGAACGTTATTCTGCAAGGCGACGGCGCGCCGTTCGGTGTGCTGGAAGTGGACAGCAAATCCGAAGGCGAATTTAGCGAGCGCGACATCGCTTTTTTGCAAGGCGCTGCAAATATTCTTGGAATGGCGATCGAGCAACAGCAATATCAACGCAAACTGAAAGCGGCGCTTGATCGTCATCAAGTGCTGCTGAAGGAAGTCAATCACCGCGTCAAGAACAGCTTGCAGGTCGTTTCGAGCATGCTTCAATTGCAAGCCAGATCGGTTGACGATCCGGACCTGAGCGAGCGACTCAACGAAGCATCGACACGCGTCAATGCTGTTGGTCGTGCTTATGAGCACCTGGCTTATAATCCCGACCATGAGAACATCGATCTGGTCGAGTATCTGAGGCAAATCGTCGACGACCTGCAGCCTACCGTCGCTCCGTGCAAGATTGAGCTTGATGCACCCGAGCAAATTCAGTTCGCCGCGGACCGCGCTATTTTGGTTGGGCTTGTCCTGAATGAACTCGTTTCAAATGCGGGCAAGTATGCGTATCCCGATTGTCCCGGCGGATCGATCTGGGTGCGATTGGTTCAACCGGACAATAATTCAGTTTTAGTGTCGGTCCGCGACGAAGGTGTCGGTCTGCCCGTTGGTTTTGATCCGACGGCCGGCAAGGGGCTCGGCACGCGCCTGGTCAATGCACTTTCAAAGCAATTGGGGGCCCAATTGACGCGGCCGATGTCC
>Ga0302180_10000842_pt1 | contig 24760 bp, 17 predicted proteins | sample I_Palsa_E3_2_FD_200575 | JGI IMG/M metagenome (GOLD analysis project Ga0302180, IMG submission 200575) | Peat permafrost microbial communities from Stordalen Mire near Abisko, Sweden - I_Palsa_E3_2 | ecosystem: Environmental > Terrestrial > Soil > Palsa > Peat permafrost | place: Sweden... | reverse complement strand
GTCGGAGTGGAACCTCAACTGGTGCACATTCCGTCCGATTTCATCGCGACCTGCGTTCCCGAGAAAAAAGGCACGCTCCTAGGCGATAAATCCGTGAGCGCAGTTTTCGACAATTCCAAGATCAAGCGGTTCGTCCCGGGCTATTGCGCCAGCACAACCTTTGCCGAAGGCGTTCGGCAATCGCTCGCCTGGTTCAACGCTGACCCTTCGCGCAAAACGATCGATCCAGGGACGAATACCATGTTGGACAAGCTCCTCGTCGTCTACGAGAAAGGAATGAGCGAGGCAGTCAAAAGTTTCGCTTGATTGTGGGAGCCAGTTTGGCCCCTGGCCCGATCCTCCCAAGCCCAACCCTGGACCTGGATTACGCGCTGGCTTTGTTAACCAGAGGCAGTGACTTGTCGGCCGACGTGGAGGTCTCCAACTCCAGTTGCTCCTGACCGCTCAGCGCGGAAACCTTGCCGCGATAGTTTTTCAGGTGCCGTTGTGCCGTTTCAAATGCCTCCTGCGCTTTGTTCAGATTCTTGCCGACGTTTTCAAACTGATTCTGGAAAAAGTCGAACGACTTCTGCGCCTTGGCAAGTTCGGCGCGGCTTTTCTCAAAGCGCGTGGCCACCTCATACCATTTGTGGACAAGCGAAATCGTGTGCAGCGTCATGAGCAGGGTGTTGGGCGAGACGGGAAAGACGTGCTGCTCATTCATCCAGTCGCCCAGTTCGCGATTGCGAATCACTTCCATATAGAGCGTCTCGCTCGGCAGGTACATGAGCGCAATCTCCGTCGTGCCATGTTCGGGCTGTATGTACTGCTGAATGCGCTTCGCTTCTGCCTTCATGACCCGCACCAACGCAATGCGCGCCAGTTCGATCTCAGCTTTGTCGTTGCTCTCAAACAGCGCAATCACCTGCTCACGAGGAAATTTGGCATCAATCGGCAGTTTTCGATCGGGAAAGTAGATGACGGCATCCGCGCGTCCTCCGCCCGCGCCCGGCGACGATTGCAAGGCGAACATGTGTGCCGGCAAAAAGTCCGCGAGCAGCCGCTCCAGGCTCGCTTCGCCGAACTGGCCGCGCAGATGGGGGAGCTTTAGCAGGTTATTCAAATCATTAATCGAGTGGCCGAGCGCGCCCACCTCGCGCAACTGTTCTTCAGCGTTCTTCAAGTGCTGTTGCACCTTTTCGAACTGCGCAAATCCTTCCTTGATGTTCTGATCCAGTTTCTGCTGCACCTGATCGGTGATGGTCATCAGCTTGGCATCGACGCGATCGCGAATCGATTCCAGGCTCTGCGCCGTCTGCTGATTCAGGTTTTGAAATTCAACCTTGAGTTGCTGCGTGGTGCGCAGGAGAGAGCTTGTCATCTCGCTGCGGCCGTCGCTCAGCGAACGGTTCTGCTCTTCCCTGCCCGCCGCCAGTTGCTGCTCGACCGAGCTCCGAATCTCTGAAAACCCTTGCTGGATACGGTCTGTGACCTGCTGCCGGAGATCACCTTTCGTCTGCTCCAGTCGAGTGGCCATATCGGCAGTGCTAACACTGATCTTCTGGCCAAGCGCCGTATTGAACCTTTCGAGCTGACCCGCAACCTCCGCTTTTACATCCACTTGCGCGGCAGCCGAAAAGCGCCGCAGCAGTACAGCCGAGAACCCAAGCAGGACAAGGGTTCCCACGAGAACAGTAACCAGCAGGACGGTCTCCATAGTAAGTGGTCGTTACAAATTCTAGAGGCTAGCGTGAGAGATGGAAAGCGGAACTTTGCCGGGCGATCCCCAAGCCGCAACGCCGACCACAAAATTATGCTCCGGGCTCTGGCTCTGGCACTCGCAATTTTGGCGGTGATCCCTCGAATGCGCGCGGCGCAGATAACCCCGCCAGCAACGAATTGTAACGACGCCAGCAACGAATTTTCCCACCCCCAATCGAACTCGGTGGCGGTGGCGGCCTCAGGTGAGGACACCGCCGCCGAGAACGACCTTTTGCAGCTGGCAAACCAGAGCCGCCAAACCGCCGGCGTATCCCCGCTGCGCATGGACGAGAGTCTGCGCGACGCGGCGCGAGCCCACGCCCGTCTCATGGTTCGTAGCCAGCAACTTGAGCATCAACTGCCCGGCGAACTGGCTCTCCTCGAACGAATCGGGCTGGTCAGTCCCTTGAGGATGGATCGCGCTGGCGAGAACATCGCCTATGCCACGTGCGCCCGGGGAGCGAACGAAGTTCTGATGCGCTCGGCGCCGCACCGTGAAAACCTTCTCGACGGCGGATTCAATGTCGCGGGAATTGCCGCGATCTGGAGCCGAGGCAAGTTATACGTCGTGCAGGATTTCGGGCACGCAGTACCGTCGTATTCCGCGCAACAGAGCGCCCGATTGGTAGGCGAGGCCATCGGGCAAGTGCGGCAGCAGTCGGGTCTTCCGGAGCTGGTTCCGTTCTCGCCGTCGAATCTTGATGCGGCCGCCTGCTCTTTGGCCAAACAGGACCATCCGAACGCTCGTCTGCTCGCGGCCTCGTACGACAATCGAAAAATCATCACGTACACGCAGAGCCGTCCCGAAGTTCTGCCGCAGGGTGCGTTGCGATTGCTGCACGATCCGGGCATCCGCCAGTTCGCCGTGGGCTCCTGTTACGCGCGCAACGCTGCTTATCCTACCGGGATGTACTGGGTAGCAATTCTGCTCCACTAGCACCCCTTCGATTGACCCTGCATCTCGGCATCTGCAAGAAATCCGCGTCGATGAGAACGGGGAATCACGCGAAGAGGGCCGCTGTCCACTCCGCAGCCATCCAGGTGAACGCGGATGGCGAGAACGAAAGCGGACGGGAGCATCTGCGCCAGACGAGCCTGTGTGCTACTCTGCGATCACCTCGCCCTCCGTATGCAACCCGCTCCACGAGTCCGTGTCGGAACTGCCGGTTGGTCCTACAAAGACTGGGATGGAATTCTGTATCCGCCGGAAGTGACGCGCAAGAAAATTCATCCCGTCGAGTTTCTGGCGCGATTCTTCGATGTCATCGAAATCAACACTTCGTTTTACGGTCACATCCGGCCCGAGATCGGACGTCTGTGGTCGCGGAAAGCAGCTGTGGTCAATCCAGACTTCGTTTTCACCGCAAAGCTGCATCAGTCTTTCACCCATTCTCCGCTCGGCGTAATGGAGCCGACTTCGGCGGCGAGCATCCGCCAGAACGACAAAGATGAAAGGCTCGCGCGGGAAGGTCTGGATTCGCTCGCGTCCGAAGGCAAGCTCGGCGCCTTGCTCATTCAGTTTCCCGTGTCGTTCAAGAACACCGGCCTGAATCGCGAATACCTGGAACAGCTACTGCGGCAGTTGAGCCACTACCCGCGAGTGGTCGAAGTGCGGCACGAAAGTTGGAACAATCCGGAAACGCTCGCCGAGTTCATGCGCCAGAACGTAGGTTTCTGCAACATCGACCAGCCGCTACTGGGCCGTTCACTTGCACCGACCGAGCACGTCACATCGGCCGTCGGATACGTTCGTCTCCACGGTCGCAATTATGAGCAATGGTTCGACAGCGACAACCGTAATGATCGCTACAACTATCTCTATAAGCCAGGCGAGCTTCAAAAATGGAAAGCAAAAATCGAAGTCATCTCGCGCCAGGCTGCGTCAACCTATGTGATCGCAAACAATCACTTTCAGGCCAAGGCCGCCGTCAATGCCCTCGAATTACGGCATCTGCTGGAAGGGAAAAGAGTCCGCGCTCCCGGAACCCTGGTGAAGCACTACCCGGAACTAAAAGAAGTCGCGGAGAGCGAAGACGCCGGCGGGAATTATTCGTTGCTCGCTTGAGCGCTATTCAACAACTGGCAGTTGAACAGCGTAATGGCAACGCACCACCTGCTTGAAGTGATTGAAGTGCATTTAGGTGATCATCTTCGTGTCTTAGAACATCTAACCGATTCCTGTGCGATATGCTTGCTGAGAGCAAACTGGGAACAAGCACATTGAAAAACACGACTGACACCGTGCCGATCGCAAGCGCCCCTGGTTCGAAGAACTGGCTGAACCGTCACGTAGCCACGCTGCGGCAGCGAGAAGGGCAGATATTTCTCGTGTTGTCGCTGGTGATCGGCGCGTTGACCGGCATGGCCGTCGTCGCATTCATCCTGCTGACCGAACACCTGGGGATGCGTCTCTACCCAATCAACGGTGCCCCGTGGCGGCGATTGCTCTTCCCGGTCGTCGGTTCGCTCGGCATCGGATACCTGCTCTATCGCTACTTTCCGAACGCGCGTGGCAGCGGCGTTCCACAAACGAAAGCGGCGCTTTTTGCGCGTGAAGGCCGCATCACGCTGCGCACTGTCCTCGGCAAATTCTTCTGCACATCCGTCACGCTTGCCAGCGGAATCCCTCTCGGCCGCGAAGGACCTTCGGTTCAGGTGGGTGCGGGCATCGGCTCCGTATTAGGACGCCTGCTCGGACTGCGCACCGAGCAGGTCAAGAGACTCATACCGGTAGGCGCCGCCGCCGCCATCGCGGCAGCATTTAATACGCCTCTGGCGGCCGTGCTGTTTTCGCTCGAAGAGATTACGGGCGATCTCTACGCGCCCGTGATGGGCGCGGTAGTACTGGCGTCTGCCACCGCCTGGGTGGTATTGCGAGTTTTCCTCGGCAATCATCCGCTCTTCAAGGTTCCGCAATATCAACTGGTTCATCCCGCGGAGTTCGCAATCTATGCCGTGCTCGGCGTCGCCGGTGGCGTAGTATCAGCGGCCTTCACCAAAATGTTGCTGCATATACGGTCGCGCTTCCTCCGGTTCCCATTAAAGACAGTATGGTTCCAGCCCGTAGCGGGCGGGTTGCTGGTCGGGATTATGGGCTGGTTTGTGCCACAGGTTTTGGGCGTGGGTTACGGATATGTCGGCGAAGCGTTGAATAACAGAATGGCGTTTCAGCTGATGGCGCTGTTGGTGGTTCTGAAACTGATCGCCGTCACTACCAGTTATGCCACGGGCAACGCCGGCGGCATCTTCGGACCTTCACTATTTATCGGCGCCATGCTGGGAGGTACGGTCGGAACCTTCGCTCATCACTTTTTCCCCAATTACACGGCCTTGCCCGGCGCTTACGCGCTCGTAGGAATGGGAGCCGTCTTCGCCGGCGTGGTGCGCACTCCGATGACGTCCGTCGTGATGATCTTCGAGATGACCCAGGACTATTCCGTAATTGTCCCTTTGATGATCGCGAATCTCGTGAGTCTCTTCGTCGCTTCGCGATTGCAGGAGGAGCCGATCTATGAAGGCCTCGCCTTACAAGATGGCATTCACCTGCCCACTGCTGAAACGCGCCAGCGTTACGGCCAGCGCCAGGTATTCAGCGTGATGAAGCCTGCCGGCGAGGCGCTGCCTTCCGACATGACGGTGCGCGAGGCGCTGGACAAAGTGCGATCGAGCGGAGTCCGCACGTGGCTCGTAACCGATCAACGCGGCGTCATCGGAGTCGTGAACCTTCTGATATTGGAAAAGGATCTGGCGGACAATGCCGGCAAGAAACTCTCCGAAATTGTCGATTCCACACACTTTCCGCATCTGCACTCCGATCATGGACTCGACCTGGCGCTTGAGCGCATGGGCACAAATCAGGTTGACATCCTGCCGGTGGTAAACCGCGGCGATGTCCACAAGGTCGAAGGCGTCGTGACCCTCCGCAATTTGCTGGATGCCTACGGCGTGAACCAGGCCTGAACCGAGCCTGACGCAAGAATCCAACCTGCATCGATCTTCATCTATCCAGCATGAGTCTAGATAGTCTTTTCACAGTCCCATTAAACTCGCAGCATCCGCTCTCCGGAGCCCTGCCGGAGGAGCCGGTTCGCGCGACCGCGTCCGAATCCTCCGATGCTTTCCTGCTTGACGCCTATTCGCGCGCCGTCACAACTGCCGTGGAACGCGTCAGCCCATCGGTCGTAAATGTTGAAGTGCACCAAGCGGCGCGCCAGGATCCGCGACGCAATCGTTCGACTTCGGGAGCGCCCGGTGAGCGCCGTGGCGGCGGCTCGGGCTTTGTCTTTACGCCTGACGGCCTGATCCTTACCAACAGCCACGTTGTACACGACGCAACCCGCATCGAAGTAACGCTCGCGGATGGCCGCCGCGCCCCGGCCCACACCATCGGCGACGACCCCGCCACCGACCTCGCCGTGATTCGAATCGATGTTTCAGGATTGCAGGCGGTTCCGCTCGGCGACTCGCAGCAACTGAGGCCGGGCCAGATGGCGGTTGCCATCGGCAATCCCTATGGCTTTCAATCCACAGTGACAGCAGGCGTGATCAGCGCGCTTGGACGATCGCTGCGTTCCTACTCCGGACGCCTGATCGAAGACGTGATCCAAACCGACGCCGCCTTGAACCCCGGAAATTCCGGCGGCCCGCTGGTCGACTCGCGAGGTCATGTTATCGGCGTGAACACCGCAACCATCCTGCCGGCGCAGGGAATCTGTTTCGCAATCGGGATCAACACCGCAAAATTCGTCGCCAGCCGCCTGCTGCGGGACGGGCGGATCCGTCGCAGCTACATCGGAGTCTCAGCGCAGACGGTTCCCATTCATCGCAGAGTTGTTCGTTTTTACGGCTTGGCGCGCGAAACCGGCGTGGTGGTGGTCGGCATCGAAGATCGAAGTCCCGCTCGAACCGCCGGATTGCGCAAAGGCGATGTGATCGTGGCGCTGGATGAAAAGCCGGTGGCTGGTGTCGACGACCTGCATCGCCTGTTGACGGATGCTCAGGTCGGCGCGCAATGCGCGTTGACAGTCATTCGCCACACCGAGCGCCTCACTCTGCGAATTTTTCCCGAAGAGGCGGAGTAATCACGGCGGGACGGGTCTCCTCACCCGTCCCCCACACCAGCCAAACGGGCCGACACGGGCCGACTCCCATCGCATTGCACACATTGGATTTCGTGTGTTAGTTTCGACTCGGAGAGTTCCGCTTGCAACGCACGGTTCCGGCTGGGCTGGACCGCAAGGAAACGGAAGTTTACTTGCGGCTTGATTGGTCGCGCCTTCCCCAGCATATCGCCATCATCATGGACGGAAATGGCCGCTGGGCCCGGCGTCGGCATATGCCGCGCGTAGCCGGCCATCGCGCCGGCGTCACTGCTGTGCGTTCGACGCTTGAAACCGCGGCCCGCATCGGCATTCCGGCGTTGACGCTCTACGCCTTTTCCGAGGAAAACTGGAAGAAGCGTCCGAAGACCGAGGTCGATTTCCTGATGCGTCTTTTATGCCGCTACCTCAAAGCGGAAGTCAAAACGTTCAACGAATACAACGTTCGTTTGAAATACATTGGCCGTCAGCATGAGTTGCCGGAGGTGGTGCAGCGAGAGATGGCCGAGGCCAGCTGCGCGACGTCGAAGAATACCGGGATGCTCCTGACGCTGGCGCTGAATTACAGCGCCCGTAGCGAAATCGTCGACGCCTTCCGCTCAATGGCAGAGGCGGCAGCCCACAATGGTGGCCTCGATCACATGCAAGTGGATGAGCAACTGGTTAGTGAACATCTCTACACGCGGGGTTTGCCCGATCCCGACTTGGTTATTCGCACCAGCGGGGAGATGCGACTGAGTAACTTTCTGCTCTGGCAGCTTGCCTACGCGGAGATCTACGTTACCCAAACATTGTGGCCCGACTTCCGTGGCGTGCAACTGCTCGAGGGCATCGAAGATTATCAGAAGCGCGACCGGCGCTACGGCGGCCTCGGGCAGGACGGGTATGTTGCGCAGAATGGGTCGCACCGCTCCCGCGCCGAGGCGAAGCGTTGATCAGCTCGCCTGAGGATGGCCGTCACTGGCCCTCCAAGCCCTGCCTGGCTTCGCATTGGCGCGCGCTCGATATCACTACCACTACACCGTCGACTTTCCGCAGACGAAGCGTCAACCAACTCCGTTCTCAACTCCAGTGATCCTCCGATGATCAAGCGCATCGCCACAGCCGTAGTCTTGATTCCCCTGGTTTTGCTGCTGGTCCTGAAAGCATCGCTGTCTGTAATGGCGGTTGTGACCGCAGCGATCGCTCTTCTCGCTATCGCGGAATTCTTACAATTGGTAAAGCGCTACGCAATTCAACCATCAACCTTCGCGACTTACACCTTCGTAGCGCTTTTCTTTCTGTATATCATCATCGCCTCCACCAACCACACGCCGTTGGTAGAGGCTACGGCCGACCTTTACGGGACGGTCTTGGCTGCGGCGCTCGCGCCGTTTGTGTTCCTGACGATCTCCATGCGTGGGGACGACCTGGCGAGAGGCTATCCGGCGGCAGCAGCATCGACATTCGCGTTTGCCTACATCGCGATTCCAATGGCATTGCTGGTCGAAATCCGGCAGCAGCCAGCGGGTGCGATTTGGACGATCTACACGCTGCTGGCCGTGTGGGCGGGAGATATCTTCGCCTACTTCGTCGGGAAATCACTGGGCCGGCACCGCATGTCCCCGGAAGTCAGTCCCCAAAAAACCTGGGAGGGTGCCGTGGCTTCGGTCGTAGCCAGCGTGGTCGTCGGCACATTGTGGATTCAGCAGGCGCCCGCAATCAGTTCCGCCCTGTTGCGGATCGGATTGATCGACCGTCGCGACGGCATGTTCGGCCTGGAGCAGCCTCCACTCTGGCCGATCGTTCTTCTGTCGGTTGCAGTCAACATCGCAGCGCAGTTAGGCGATCTGGTCGAGTCTCTGATCAAGCGCGGCGCCGGAGTCAAAGATTCCGGCACGATTCTGCCCGGCCATGGAGGCATGCTCGATCGCATCGATGCCATGCTATTCGCCGTGCCCGTGGTGTGGGCGTGGGGCGCCTGGCGCCTGCTGCAGTAGTCTGCAGCTAACGACTTGCTAATCAGATCCGAGCGGGATGTTCACGGTGACCGTCGTTCCCGAAGAGTTGGATTCGATCCGCATGGTGCCGCCAAATTGGCGAACTCTTTCCTCCATGCCTCGAACTCCGACGCCAACTTGAGCCGCATTCATTTGGCGTTGCCTCTCGGCAGGGATTCCCTTGCCCTTGTCCGCTATTTCGACCTCAACCGCATCCTGCCGGCGCGTCAGACGAATCCTCGCGGATGGGCTGCCGGAATGGCGATGGACGTTGGTCAAACTTTCCTGCACGACCCGAAAAAGAACCAACTCCAACTCCTTCGAAAGCCGGCTCGAATACTCTGGGAGCTCAAGTTCGACGACGATTCCGCTGCGCTGCGAAAAACCTTCCACATACCATTGCAGCGCCGACCCCAGCCCAACCTCATCGAGCAGCGGCGGATGAAGAAGATACGACAGGGTGCGGATTTCCTTCGACAAATCATCCGACAATTGCCGGCTCTCTACCACCAAATCGACTATCTTCGGATCTCGATCTTTGGCAATCTCCAGCAGTTCAGAAAAATTAAGATCAAGGGCGACGAGCGTTTGTCCCGCGTGATCATGCAGTTCCCGAGCCATATGTCGCCGTTCTTCATCGCGCATCTGCAACAAGCGGCCGGTCAGCTCCCGAAAGCTCTTTTCGAAACGTTTCCGATCCGCGATCTCGGCTTCAAGGGCCACCGTCCGTTCCGCTACCTTTTTCTCCAACTCCTCATTCGCGGTTCGTAACGCCTCCTGCGCAGTTTTGAGCGGAGTAAGGTCGGTAACAAATGCCGCGATCTCCGGCTCACCCTCCGCGGGCTCAATCGTGGATGCGCCGATCAGGATGGGCACACGGTGTCCATCTTTGGCGATATAAGCCTTCTCGTATACTTCGCAGCGCCCGAGCATGCGCAACTGCTCGACGGCGCGAGCATCGGCCGATGCGAACTCCGGCGGGGTCAAATGGTCCCAACGTATTTTGCCCGCACTCACATCCGCCTCCGAATAACCGAGTGTTATCAAGAATGCCGGATTTATGTAATTCAGCTGCCCCCGCAAATCGCCGATCACAGTGCCGAATGGATTTGCCTCTGCCAGGCGGCGGAATCTTTCCGCAGCTTGCGCAATTTCCAGCTTATGAACCTCGCTCTGCAGCAGATCGGCAATTCGAGTACCCAGTAACTGAAAGAAAGTCTGGTAGCCCTCGTCAAACGGCAAGCGCGGGCTGACACCCAAGACAAGAACAGCCTGAATCGACGATCCCGCGATGCCGAGCGGCAACACGAACGCCTGCGAAACCGGCTCCGGCCATGGCTCAAAGACGAGCTCGCCGAACCGCTCTCGAAGATTCCCGGCGAGCTGAAAGCTCTGCGAATCTACTGCCTCAGTTAACGGCCAGTAATCGGGATCAGCCAGGAACCCGGTCGAAGCCGTGCTTACGGCATGCTCAATCTTGCCCTGAGTCATCAGATACAGTGCAGCAAAGGGCAAGTCGGCCGGATCATCCTCAAGCTTTTTTACAATGTTTTGCGCGAGAGTTTGCAGCCGAGCAGGCTCGTGAAATTTGTCTTGCGAAACCGAGTCTGCCGTAATCCCAAGCAGAGTACGCAGTCGCCGTTCGCTTAGCACCTGCTCGGTCGTGTCACTGCAAACCACCAGAGTGCCGCAAACGGCCCCGTCCTTGTCCCTCACCGCACTGTAGCTGTATGTCCAGAAAACTTCTTCCAGTTTTCCATTTCGATTGATGGGGACCAGTTGGTTCGTATTCCAGGTGGATTGTCCTTTCCCCATCACTGCCTCGATTTGCGGACCAATAATCGGCCATATTTCGGGCCAGCAATCGGCCCCGCGCTGACCGAGAGCGGAAGGATGCTTGTCGGCCCGAATACTTGGCCGATAACCATCGTTGTAAAACTGGATCAAATCCGGTCCCCACCACAGAAACATGGGGTGTCTCGACGCCAACAAAAGATTCACCGTGGTCACTAGCGTATCGGACCATGTCTCAACTGCGCCGACCGGCGTGGTTGCCCAATCAAAGCGGCGTACAAGGTCCGCCATTTCGCCGAAGCCGATGACCCGCGACGACATGAGCTTGTCAGACAGGACCTGCAAGCCCTTTCGACTGCGACTCTGAGACATCGACGACGCGGTTAGGTCAGAACGGCCCATAGATGCGATTATTTTCGGACTGGTAAGAACCTGAAACGCCGTGACTCGCTTGCAGTCTCAGCGATCAGGCAGGGGGTCTTACCAAGTACTGCCAGAGAATCCGAGGCGCGTTTTGTCGTAGCCGCGCCACCCTCGAGTATACCAACCGCCACCAAACTAAACGCTGCGCGACGGGACTGCGCGCGCCGATCCCGGATACCCAATGCGGTGCGAATCGAGCCGCATCCCGTACAATAAAAGACTGTTCCCAGGCATGAAACGCATCGCCATTCTCGGGTCAACGGGATCGATCGGACGCAGCACTTTGAGTGTGGTCGAGAGCTATCCCGACCGCTTTCAAATCTCGACCCTGGCAGCTGGCATGAACTCCGAACTCGCCTTCGAGCAGGCTGTGCGGTGGAAACCACGCGTCCTCTCTATGGCCAGGGAGCAGGATGCTGAAGCGATTCGCGGCAAACTTCGCAGCGTAGGTCTCTCCGAGATCGAAGTCGTGCACGGTTCCGCCGGGACCGTTCAGGTCGCGACCCACTCCGAAGTTGATTTTGTGGTCAGTGCGATCGTCGGTGTCGCTGGCTTAGAGGCCACTTATGAAGCGGTGCGATCGGGGAAGTCGGTTGGATTGGCCAACAAGGAATCGTTGGTCGTCGCCGGCGAACTGATCACTGCCGAGGCCCGCAAGCAAGGCAAGCCTCTACTGCCGATTGACAGCGAGCATAATGCCATCCACCAGTGCTTGCGCGGCGGACGAGCCGACAATAGCGAAGTCGAACGCATCTGGCTGACCGCCTCCGGCGGCCCATTCCTGAATACCCCGAAGTCGGAATTTGCCTCAATCACAGTGCAACAGGCGCTGAATCACCCCACCTGGAAGATGGGCAAGCGCATCACCATCGACTCTGCAACATTGATGAACAAAGGTTTCGAGGTGATCGAGGCCTGCCGCCTGTTTAACGTTCCGCCCGAGCGCGTGCAAGTTATTGTCCATCCGCAATCTACGATCCACTCCCTGGTGGAATTTGTGGATGGCAGCATACTTGCTCAAATTTCGGCGACCGACATGCGTCTTCCAATTTTGTATGCTCTGACCTTCCCGGATCGCATCCCGTCAGAGCTACGATTTTCGGTAAGTGATCTGCAGCATCTGGATTTTTGTGCACCGGATATGGCTAAATTCCCTTGCCTTCATTTAGCATACGGAGCTGCTTCCTGCGGGGGCGCCAAGACCATTGCCCTAAACGCCGCCGACGAGGTCGCGGTCGCCGCGTTTCTGGAGGAAAAAATCGGCTTCGAGGACATCCCAAAAATTGTTGAAAAAGTCATGATTGCAACACCGGCCGCACATTTAGAATCTATATACAAAGTGCTTGCTTTGGATACCGAGGCCCGCCGCTTGGCAAGAGATATTGTGCAGCAAAGTCACCAAAAGTTATCACCCATCAGGGCCATTTCCTGACAGGTTTTTTGGAGTAACCTAGGTTAATATGCCCCAGTTATTGTCCATCCTCCACACCATTTTCGTCATGGCTATTGTTCTCGGATTCATGATCCTCATTCATGAGTTCGGCCACTACGCTGCCGCCAAGTATTTCGGTGTTCGGGTGGAAGTGTTTTCGATTGGCTTCGGCAAGCGCCTGCTCGGCTTCAAGAGGGGCGAGACCGACTATCGAATTGCCGCCATTCCGCTCGGCGGCTACGTCAAGATGTCAGGCGAAAATCCCATGGACAGCCGCTCTGACGATCCTGGCGAGTTTCTCAACCATCCCCGCTGGCAGCGCTTCGTCATCGCCCTGGCCGGGCCCGCGATGAACATCATGCTGGCCGTGGCGCTCCTCACCGGCGTTTACATGATGCATTACGAATATCCCGCTGTGCTCGATGAACCCGCCGTCATCGGATGGGTGAATCCAGACTCACCCGCTGAAAGGGGAGGGATCAAGGTCGGGGACAAGATCGTTCAAGTCGAGGACATCCAGAATCCAACCTGGGAACAAGTCACGATCAAAGAGGCGCTCAGTCCGAATCAGCCTTTGAAATATGAAATCGAGCACGACGGCAAAATTACGGCAAAAACCCTCGTTCCTGAACCGGAGGGGCGCAATCAGCTGGGAACGATGGGTTGGGTACCCAAAGATTCCAACGTTATTTTGACCCTGGTTGAACCGGGGATGCCGGCAGAAAAGGCCGGCATTAAGGTCGGAGATCAGGTCCTGACCGCGAACGGTCAGCCGATTCCCGTCGTGCAAGCGCTCATCCAGATGTTGAAGCGCACCAAGGATCAACCTTTGGATCTCGCGGTCTTGCGCAATGGCCAGAAGCTGAATTTCACGGTGCAACCGACATTTGACCAGGGAGCCTCCGGACAAGAACCCGCTTACCGCATTGGCATCGCCAGCGCGTCCACCAAAAAAGTTGTGCAGCTTAACTTCACCGATGCCTTGAAACGCTCCCTGTCCGAGAACAAGAACAGCTCCTTCCTGATTCTCGAATTGCTGCAGAAGATGGTGCAGCGCAAGGTGTCGATGCGCCAGGTCGATGGCCCGATCGGCATCGGCAGCGCGGTTGGCGAAGCTGCGCGCGAAAAGGGATGGACTCCACTGCTTGGCATCACCGCAGCCATCAGCTTGAACCTGGGTATCATGAACTTGCTGCCGATTCCCATTCTTGACGGCGGCGTGATCCTGCTCCTTTTTATTGAAAGCCTGATGCAGAAAGAAATCAGCCTGCCCATTAAGGAACGCATTTATCAGGCGGCCTTCGTCTTCCTCGTCCTCTTCGCTGTAATGGTTATCTACAACGACCTGGTCAAAACCTTGCCGGGCCTCACGCGAATGCCATAGGCGCACGCGCGACCCATGCCGTCGTTGAGTGTGGCCGTGTGTTTAGTGACCGGCCTCTGACCCGTCCGGCGCGGCACAACCCCCTTTCAAAGAACCCCGGAAGGTGAGCGCTTGGTGAAGGCTGCGGGTGTTTCGACCTCCGCCGGCTAGAATAGCCGGTCGTGTCTCATCGTAAGCCTAATTAATTAGGCAGTTTACAAGGCATATGTTTGGATATCTTGCCTCCAGATCAAAGCATAAGGGTCCAGAAGTCCCAAATCGGGAGCTTGGTCGGCATCCTCATGAGTGGGGCGCAACCTGCTAAAATAGACTTTCCCTATGGCCGAAATTCAGCGTAGAAAAACCTTCACCGCAAACATCGCCGGCGTGCGAGTGGGCAGCGATGCACCGGTAATGGTGCAGTCGATGACCAATACCGACACCGCGGATATCGCCAGCACGATAAAGCAGGTAGCCGCGTTGGCGCGTGCCGGAAGCGAGATAGTTCGGGTCACCGTAAATAACGACGACGCGGCCAAAGCCATTCCCTACATAGTCGAAGGATTAGAGAAGCAAGGTCTGCGCGTACCGATCGTCGGAGACTTCCATTACAACGGCCATCAGCTCCTGACCAAGTATCCCGGCTGCGCCGAGGGCCTGGCCAAATACCGCATCAATCCCGGCAATTCCAGCATAGGCCGCAAGGGCGACGACAACTTCCGCACCATGATCGAAGTCGCTGTGAAATACCAGCGGCCCGTGCGTATAGGCGTGAACTGGGGCTCGCTCGATCAAGCGTTGCTCACAAGAATGATGGACGAAAACTCGCGCCTCGCGGAACCAAAAGACGCCCGCCAAGTTACGATGGAAGCGATCGTACTAAGCGCGCTCACCTCGGCAAAACTGGCCGAGCAGTGCGGACTCCGCCCCGATCAGATCATCCTCAGCGCAAAGGTCAGCGGCGTGCAGGATCTGATCGACGTTTATCGCATTCTCGCCGCGCGTTGCGAATACCCGTTGCATCTGGGATTAACCGAAGCCGGAATGGGAGCCAAAGGCATCGTGGCGTCCAGCGCAGCCATGGCCGTGCTGCTGCAGGAAGGCATAGGCGACACGATCCGGGTTTCGCTAACGCCAGCTCCGGGCGGTGATCGCACCGAAGAAGTTCGAGTAGCGCAGCAGATCCTTCAATCGCTGGGCATTCGCAGCTTTACCCCGCAAGTCACCGCCTGCCCTGGCTGCGGCCGCACCACCAGCACATTCTTCCAGGAAATGGCCGAGCAGATCCAAACCTACCTGCGCGAGCAAATGCCGGTCTGGAAAGAAACTCACACCGGCGTAGAAGAAATGAAGGTCGCCGTAATGGGCTGCGTGGTAAACGGCCCCGGAGAATCGAAGCACGCCAGTTTAGGAATTTCTCTACCCGGAACGTTCGAAGAACCGAAGGCTCCCGTCTACGTGGACGGACGTCTATTCACCACACTGAAAGGCGACAAGATCGTCGCCGAATTTATCAAGATTCTCGACGACTACGTCGACTCCCACTACGCCTCCCGTGAAAAAGAAGAAGTCGGCGCGCGCCGCTAGCCTTGTTCCGTTAAGCAATTCTTTCTGTTCGATTCCCTCTCGTCGGCTGACTGCTGGCGTTTACCTTATGGTTCCAACTGCCGTTGCGTTCAGGGTAGGAGACGGGAATTGAAAACTCCCCAAAACTTGAATACAACAACTTGCAGAGCGTCGGGACGCTCCAAAAACGCTGTTAGGCACTGAAGGAATCGCGAACAGTCAGGTAATAGTCGGTGCCAAGTCTGCGGGTTTCTCGCCCTTCACCCCCTGCCGCTTTACGACCTGAATCTCGTCCCGGCGGCGAGGGTGCAGTTGTCTGTCCATCCGTTCACGACCGCACGTCCCCGCTCGAAGCTCGCGTCGATCTTCTGCCGCCCAGCCGGTAATGCAGCCGCAATCGTGGACTCCTGCGGACTCCTGCGACTCCTGCGTTGAACCTAGTTCGAATCGAAAAGTTCGGAGTAAAATGCATCGTGCTTAGCCAGCGCACAGGAGAACCGGCGTTGCTGCGCCGGCGTTCATGCCCGCTTGAAGGATGAAGGGAGATCACCATGCTAAAGAGTGAACAGAAAACCTGCGCCCACATACCCTGCCGTTGTGTGGTGCCGGCAGGACAAACGTATTGCGGTCAATGGTGCGAGGAGGCGGGATCAGAGGATGTAGAGATTGCGTGTGAGTGCGACCACCCGCCCGCTTGTCCGCTTACTGCATCGGAACGGACGGTGGCTTAAGAAGACAGGTGTTTACGAACGCAGCTGCAAAATGTCAGGTTGCCTATTGCTATTTAGGCGTTGGTTGGGCGGTGTGAAGCCGAACGTCCGGATTGAGCAGGTGCTCGGCGGATAGAGCCCACGAGCAGCCGCTTGCCCCGCGTGATCCCCGTGTAGATCATGCTGTGTGGCGAGTGGGATCACCACTGCCGGGAACTCCGATCCCTGCGACTTGTGGATCGTGATCGCGTACCTGGTGCGTGCCCATCAACTATGCCGAATGGAGACCCAGTTACAGACTCGCACTCTCGGGCGAAAAAAATGGGCAGTTGTTCACTTCATTTCTCAGTCCGTGAACGACTGCCCTTTCCTTTTACACGTTCTCGATTGGGGCTCCCTTGATTAGATACTGGGATCAACTCGAAATCGGTTAGTGTTTGCCCCCAGTTGCGTGGCCGCGTCCATCCCGCTCTTCGTTCCCTTGGAAGTGTCCACTATCGACACGCTTTGACGGCTCGGCTTTCTCGCCACGGTTTGGCATGGGACCCTTATAGCCCTTTTGCGGGTCCATACGGTTGTCTACATTTCCACGGAAGTTGTCAGAGCCATGAAACCACGGGCCGGCACCAGTGAATGCACCCTGATTAAACCATTCCGGACCGTAGTAGCCAGACGGGGCACAGCTATAGGGAGCGACATCATAGTATCCGTAGGGACATTCAGGCGCGACTCCGATGCTGACACTTACCTGAGCCTGTGTCTTGGGAGCAGTGACCGCAGAGCAGATTCCAACAACAGCAGCTAGCACAAAGAACTTAAATCCATTCATCAAATTATACTCCATCGTTGGGCGGTCAATCGCGCCACCCCACGTTATTCAATGTAACGATTCGGATCATCTCGGTCTGAGCAATAGCGATCACTTATTGGTAACGTTGTGATGTCGTTTTTTGGCTTCGAAATTTAAAAGACTTCAAGCAGTAGCGAAGCCATCGGGCGCTTAGTCCACCGTCGCCCCGTGGTTCAGTTGTGCGAACACGCGCCCTGACCTGTCGTTGCTCCCGGACACACCCCCGATAGCATAGCCGCCCCTGCAGGTATTGAGTCGATTGTTGCCATGATGGTCTGTATTGACCAGTTATCCGTGGGCAACAACCTGACACTAAGGGATAGAACTTCCGAAAATCGAAGGGGAATTTCCAAGAGGGGGTAACAAAGTGTCGCAAGTCAAGAACGTGGTGCAGAAATTCGCAATGCGGAGTGTGCTTCTGGTTGGTACAACAACTTTGCTCGCGACCTTGGTTTTGGTGCAAAAGCTGAACGCACAAGTTGTCATCGGCATAAATCCACCCGTCTGTTCCTACGGCTACTACGACTCTTCACCATACGGATGCGCCCCGATGGGCTTTTACGGACCGGGTTATTTCTATAACGGCATCTTTCTCGGTGTCGGTCCATGGGCAAGCTGGGGCTATAGCCACGGCTGGGGTGATCATCGCTTCAGTGGGGGTGGAGGCGGTAGTTACCTCGGTGGTCGTGGAAACGGCGGCGGCGGCGTTCATGCAGAGAATCGTGGTCGTCCCTCGGCAGGCATTGCGAACCGCACTAGCAGCTCCAACGGTGGCGCCCGTGAAACTCGCTCGCATGCCACAGCAGCGCATGGCAGCCCATCTCCTGGTGCCTCTCACGCCGCGGTAGCGCGTGGTAGCGCATCCCGTGGCAGCGCATCCCATGGTGCATCTCATTCCGCAACAGCTCATGGTGGTTCGTCTCATGGTTCCTCCCACGCCGCTGTAGCCCGCGGTGGAGCGTCCCATGGTGGCGGCTCGCATGGTGGTGGGTCGCACGGTGGCGGCGAACATCACTAGACCGTACCGCTGACCTTGGCACCGATGGAACAAGAAGCGGCGGATACACAGTTCCGCCGCATTTCATTTCCTCGCCCAGCGCAACGGACGGTTCACCCTGTCTCCGACTAAACCATTTCTCCATGTGCATCGGACGCCACTGCTCCAATGGCTTGTACGGGAGTGGCTGCGGAAAGCGGCATTGCGCAATGGGGTGGGAGACGGGAATTGAACCCGCAACCGTCGGAGCCACAGTCCGATGCTCTACCGATTGAGCTACTCCCACCGCAACGTGCTTGCGTAGACAACAATTATAGCAATTGCGGCAGGATCGCCACTTCGTCGCTACTACGGCCTTCCCACACCCATGTATTGGAAACCCATAGCACGCAATCGGGAAGAATCCAGCAAATTCTTGGTATCGATGATGACCGGCCGTCTCACCAGGTGACGAATTTTCGCGAAGTCCAGCGTCCGGAACTCGGGCCAACCGGTGGCGACGATCAGAGCATCGACACCCTCGGCGACTCCGTAGGCTGATTCGCAATACTTCACGGTGCCGTTCAGTTGCCGTCGAGCATCGGGAATCGCCACCGGATCATAAGCGCGAACGCGAGCTCCACCGGCGAGCAGGCTTTGTGCCAGTTGTACAGAGGCTGAACCGGCTACGGAATTGGTGTTCGGCTTGAAAGCAAGTCCCAGAATTCCGACATCTTTATTCTGGACCGTATCGATCGCTGCGGCCACTTTCTGCAGCAGCCGGGCTGCCAGGTCGAGGTTCACCTGGCGCGCGGCATCAAGCACTTTGAGGTCGATGTGGTTTTCTCGCGCGAGACCGGTCAGCGACTCCATATCACTTTCCGCGAAAATCCCTCCCATGCCAGCGCCTGGTTGCAGGCAGCGTGGAGCAATCTTCTTGTCCAGTCCCAGGGCCAGCGAGAGACTGACGGCGTCAGCGTTTACGTGCTCGCATAAGCTCGCAATTTCATTGATGAACGAAATTTTTGTTGCCACAAATGCCGTCGTCGCTTCGCGCGCCAATTCCGCCGTCTCGTAATTCGTAACGAGTACCGGAACTCCGCGCATTACAAGCGGATGAAAAATCTGCTTCAGCGAGGAAACGGCTTCGCTCGAAGGCGTGCCCAGGATAATGCGGTCGGGCCAATTGAAGTCTTCGACGGCGCATCCGTTGGTGAAGAACATCGGTTGGCAGACGAGGAGACTCTTCAGACCTTTCGCTTTCAGCGCCTTTTCAATCTGTCTCGTCGAACCCACGCGACCGGGCGTTACGATCGACAGCACCTGGAAGCGACCACCCGCGCCAGCCAAGCGGACTGCAACTTCCTCCAAGCCTCGGGGTGAATCTTCGGCGAGAAAAATCACTTGCGCCTTTCGCGCCAATTCTTCCGGGTCGTCGGAATAAACGAGCCGTCCGGAACGCACATTGCGCCGTATCACGTCTTGAAGATTCTTTTCGAAGAAAGGGATGTTGCCTTTGGCAACTTCCAGCAAGCGTGTGCTGTCGGCATGGCAGCACCAAACCGGTGTGCCGAAATCCGCGAGACAGGCGGAGATGACCGTTGCGAGGTAGCCGGATCCATAGACCCCAATTTGCATATTCTCTCTTCTGACCGAAGTTACGATCAAACCCGCAGCCTGGGATCCGGCTGTGTCGAGCCAGTTGCATCTATGGTAATCCGGGCCACGGAGATGGCAACGGCCGAAAAGGTCATGTACCACTGGGCAGCGAAACTGCCGGTTTATGGCGGGTTTTGGAGGTCTGGACGGATGGCAACTGCTTCTTCCGAGGTTACCCAGGGGTTACGGGCCAGATTACGATTTGGATGAAAATTGGCCACGTCCCAACGCCACGGGCGCCACATCTTCCCAGTGGCCGTCCTTCTCGCGGACGAACATGAGTTGCTCGACCTGCACTTGGCGCTTGCCCGAAAACCGCGCCCAGCGCTCCCGTGCCACCGCGAGCGCCACACGCGCCTGCTCATCCCGTTCCGTCTTTACGATGGTGATGTGCGGAGTGTAGGGCCAACTTTCCTGGCAACGGAGTCCCCTGCCACAGAGCTGATCATGCAGTTCGCGCATCCGACAGGCATCGTGGTTTACGTCAATGAACACGGTCGGAGTGTTGGGCAGAAAGGTTTCCACGTTTCCCAATTCGACTCTGAAGGGGACAACGTGGCTACACGACTCCTCAAGAAATTCGAGCGCCGCCGATTCGGTTCCGATCAACTCTCGTGGGGGTAGTATGGTGAGATGGGCGGCCATGTGGGCCGTGGTCGGATGAAGTTCCCGGCGCAGTTGTTCTACAAACTCGCCAACCGAATTACGAATGTACGTCACCAAAGCGTAGCGTGAACTGGGCATGACTTCCGTGCAGATTATAGCCCGAGCGCGACATTCCGGGGAGTCTACATTTTGGCCACCACCACATCGGGTCTCCCACCTCGAGCCGTCGGGGTAGCGCAGTCCGGTAGCGTACCCGCCTCGGGCGCGGAAGCCTCTTTCGAGCGGAGCCACACCTGGCTGCTACATCTCTCTCGCGGTGCCAGAAAAGCTACAAATGGACCAAGCCACGCTGCAGGGCCGTGACCACGGCCTGGGTCCGATCATTCACGTTGAGCCGCATCAGAATAGCGCTGACGTGACTCTTGACCGTAGCTTCCGTGATGCCGAGCAGTTGCGCGATGTCCTTGTTGCTCTTGCCGGCAACCAGGAGATTCAGAACCTCCAACTCGCGCGCGCTCAAATCAGAATCCGGCATGCGCGAAGCCAGCGCGTGAGCCACCAGTGGGGGCAGAAAGCGCCCTCCCGCGTTTACTCGTTGCAGCGCTTGCACGAGAACCTGGTACGGCATTCCTTTGATGATGTAGCCTTGGGCGCCAGCCTCCAGAGCTCGATGAATATCCTCATCTCCTTCGTAGGTCGTGACGACGATGAAACGAGCGTCGGGATGCTCGGCGCGGATTGCCGTAATCGTTCGGACCCCACTGATCCCCGGGAGTTTCAGGTCCATGAGGGTCACGTTCGGCTTGCACCGTGGGAACATCGCCAGTGCCTCTTCGCCGGTTTCTGCCTGGGCAACGACGGCCATATCCGGGCGCGCGTTGACGATTGCGGTAATACCCACCCGGAGCAATGGGTGGTCATCGACGACCATGACCTTCATCTTCTCGGTCGTGTTCACAGCTTCATCTCCGGCACTTCGTCCTGCCGCGGAACGGTCGGGTTTCGCGGCACCCCAATTACCAAATCCGTGCCCGTGCCGATCCGGCTCTTCACGAGAAAAGTTCCGCCGATCCGTTCCATGCGCTCGCGCATACCAAGCAATCCATAGTGACCGGTGGCGGCCGCAGAGGGCGGCGCGAAATCAAACCCCGATCCGTCGTCGCTGATCTTCACCAGGCAGCGTTGCCGCTCATAGCCAACGTCAACCTGGACGCGCCGGGGCTGGCCATGGCGCACCGCATTATACAGAGCCTCCCGCACCACCATCAGCACATCGTGCACGGTGGATTGATCGAGCCCAAAGGGCTTGCCTTCGGCGCGGAACTCGACCGGGATTCCGAATTCGTGGCTGACTTGTTGAGCTATGCCCTCGAGTTGCGGGGCCAGGTTGGCGACCGCACCCGAATTCTCTCGCAGGTTCCACACCGCCTGCCTGGCTTCGTCGATGGTGGACCGGATCTGAGTACGCGCATACTCCAGCAGATCATGCCCATTCTCTCCGCCGGAGTGGCCGATGCTGGATTGCGCTTCGAGCAATGCAGACACACCCACGCATCCCTGAATCAGCGTGTCGTGCATCTCGCGCGCCAGCCGGTTGCGCTCACCGAGAACGGCCTGAAAACGCGCTCGCAATTGACCAAGACGAAACTTATAGGTTCCGAAGACGGCGCCGGCGGAGAGCAGCAGACACAGTCCCAGGAACCAGAGCGTCCGATAAAAGTGCGGCTCCTGAACAATCTCCAGTGACGTTTCCGTAATCCGCGTGGGATCATTCATCTCATACGCCGCGACGCGAAAGTGATATCGCCCCGGTGGAAGGTTTGTGTAGTACGCGATTCGGCCGCTCGAGGCCTCGCTCCACTTTTTGTCAAAGCCATCCAGAATGTAGCGAAAATTGATGCGCTCCTGCGAGCGCAGAAGCACAACACCGTAATGTAGCTCCAGCTTGGCGCTGGCGGGCCGGAGGGAAAGATGGCTTCCAGCACGGGCTTGCAGTCCATCCACCAGCACTCGATCGATGACCACCGGCGCCGGATTCGATGGCGGGGGCTGGTCGGTCGATACTCGCACCGGTCCCTTGCTACTCGGAAACCACACTTCGCCTTGAGCCGTGAGAACTCCTGCCGGCTTTTCTCCTCCACACATCTGGATCGTTTCGAGCCCCTCCGAAATGCCATAGAGCGTGACCGGCACACGATGGGTTGAATCGTTCTCGACCATGTCGAGGTCGCGGCGATTCATCACCGATATGCCGTCGGGGCCGCTGACCAACAGCTTGCCGTTGTGATCCTCCACCAGTTCGTAAATGCTGTTGCTCGCCAGGCCCTGCGCGACGGTGTAATGGGTGAGTTTCGCGGACCGCCAGCGGTATAGGCCACCCGTGCGCGTGCCAAACCACAACCCCCCTTCCGGGTCTTCATGAATCGCCCAGACCTTCTCCTCATGGAGCGCCCGAACCGCATCGTCGATTTCGAATTTGTCGTTGTGCAACCGACTTACGCCGCGATCCGTTCCAATCCAGATATCTCCATTGCGATCTTCCAGGATGGACCGGGTGCTGAAGTAACACAAACCGTCCTTCATCTGGTAGTTGGTAAACCTGCCCTTCGTCCAGCGGCTTACTCCTTCGTCGGTCGCGATCCAGACGCTTCCGTCCCGGCTCTGCAGAAAGGCGCGAACGAAATTATTGACCAGGCCTTGCCGGGTTGTGTAGTGGATGAATTGCTTCCCGATTTGGTGGTAAACGCCGCGCCCGTCGGTTCCAATCCAGAGCGTCCCCGCCGCGTCGCGAAAGACGTTTCGCACTCTTACCCCGCCAAGCGCGGCGAACTGATAAGGAGTGGCTTTGTCATTGTGAAAGCGAAACAAGTTGGCGGCGGCGATCCAAACATCGCCATCGACGTCCTGATAGACGGTTTCCGCGTCAGAGTCGGATGCATCCGGCAAAGCAACGGTTCTTACCGGAGTCTCGCTGAGGCGCAGCATTCCCGCCTGCGTACCCACCCAGATGTTCTTCTCGACGTCTTCATAGAGATTCAGGACGGTGTTGCTTGGCAATCGAGTGGGCGCGCTAATCTCGGAGAACTGGTTATGGCCAAACACATGAAGTCCACGCCCAATCGTGCCGATCCACAATCTTCCATCCGAAGTCTCACGCAGAAACCGAACCGTCCCGCTAAACCGCGCGACTCTTTGAAAGCTCTGCCCGCGGTCGTGTTTCGACAGTTCATCCGGCAGCATCCGCTGGAGGCCGGATACCGTTCCCACCCAAACCGTTCGATCCTCAGTCTCGACGATGGACTTTACACGATTCTGGCTGGCCTCTCCCTGCAGGCGATATTCGGTCGCCGAGCTCCCTTCGAGCCGCAACAATTTCGATCCGCCAACCCACAAATGCCCACCGCGGTCTTCATAGATGGCGTGTACAGCCACTGCGGGCACGTTTTTTGTGCCATCGATGCGCTCGAAGCGTTCTCCCGTTAAACGGAACAACCCGTCATCCGTGCCAATCCAAATCCGCCTCTTGGAATCCTGATCGATGCTGCGCACGAAAGCGTTGGTTAATCCGTCAGCGTCCGAGAACGCGTGGAACGCTCCGTCGCGATAGCGAATCAGTCCGCCGCCTTCACTTCCGATCCAGAGCGAATTGTCCGCCGCTACTGCAAGGCAAAAAATGTTGTTATCGCGAAATGAGGGCGTATTTTCGCGATCGTAAACCACGAAGCTGTCGCCGTCGAAACGGAGAAGGCCTCCGGTCGTCCCAATCCACAGATAATGGTCCGCCGTCTGGGCAAAAGCCTGCACGATCTGTTCGGGTAAACCGTCCTGCATTTGCCATTTGCGTTCAGTGTAGGCATCAAGCGGTGAAGAGGGAAGATTTGCAGCACCCCAGCCGAAGCGAACGGCCAACGCCAGCAGCGCGAGGGTAATTACTTTCCGAAGCACTTCTGATGGCCCTCCGCGATTTCGGGTCGAAACGGAACCCATCCCGGTTCCGTTGAACGAAATGAAATTTACCACAGTCCGATATCCCGCGAGCACGGAATGTCCCTTGAGACCGGCCTTTAAAGATAATGTTCCACTCCTACTTTCGTCGGATTCGCATTCTCCAGCTTAGGCATAAGATTCGTGACGGCCCAGAGGAAGGCCTAGGTTGGTCGAGGCATCACTTTAGGCGACAACAAGCCAAAGCCAAGTCAGAAACGCAAAATGGAGAAGGCAAGAAAATGAAGAACACCAAGTTCGTGATCTTCCGCCGCTTCCTGGTTCCAACACTGTTGGTCTTCTTTTCCTGCCTCACAACGTCCGTTCGGGCACAGGTCGGCCAGGCGACCTTAACCGGCACCGTAGAAGATACGAGCGGCGCCCTGGTTCCGGGTGTCAGCATTACGCTGACCGACACGAACAACCAGACGCAAAGGGCGGCCCTGAGCGACGCGCACGGCTCCTTTTCCTTTACCAGTCTCCCCGCCGCCACCTATCAGGTGAAGTTCGAAAAGCCCGGCTTTGCGGAGTGGGAGCGAACCGTTGTTGTCCACATTGCCGACCACCTCGAGATTCCGA
>Ga0302180_10000841_pt1 | contig 24771 bp, 22 predicted proteins | sample I_Palsa_E3_2_FD_200575 | JGI IMG/M metagenome (GOLD analysis project Ga0302180, IMG submission 200575) | Peat permafrost microbial communities from Stordalen Mire near Abisko, Sweden - I_Palsa_E3_2 | ecosystem: Environmental > Terrestrial > Soil > Palsa > Peat permafrost | place: Sweden... | reverse complement strand
CCAAGCCTGGCGCGCCGCAGCTTGACGCCGAAGGCGATGCTGAACTGCGCCACCGTGCCCTCCAGGCGCAGGCTGCGCGCTGCCATATCGACCCGCACCACGGTCAGGCCGTGCTGATGCGCGAAGGCTTCCACTTGCACGACATCGGCGGCATCAGCGCCGAAGCGCCTTAAGAATTCCTCGCGTGACAAATACTGCCGCTGTCTCGGGGCCTGCAACCCCAATGCCGCCGCGTGTTCGCTCAGCGACGGCGCGCTGCGCGGTGCGCGCACGCGCACCGTCACCTGCAGCCGCTCTTGCGGCGGTGCCGCATCGAGCAGCTTGCAGCCGCGGGGCCTCGCGCGGGCACTGCCGGCAAGAATTACCGTGTCGGCCGCTTTCTTTTTCATACGCGCATGATGGCACTGAAACCGCGGGTTTACCCCTGTCGCCGAATGCCTACGTAGCGGGTGGCTGGGGTCCGGTCAACGAGATCGGGGTTGAGTCGTTATAGTCCGCTATCGGTCTAGGCATCACCGAGGCGATCGTGCCGGGGAGAGCTTTCATGTTACAGACGAGCGCATCGAACAGGTCGCCGGCGCTGCCGGCGCGAGCGTTGCAGGCGCTGCGGCCCTGGGCGCTGCTTGCCGTCGTCGCCGGGCTCAGCAGCTGTGGCGATGATAATTGCGGCAATTGCTACTTTCCCCCACCCAGCTACACGCCGTATCAGGTCTCTTATGGGCTGGTGGCCGGCAATTTCACTAACAATGGCTTCACTTCGGTCGTGGCGACCAATACCGTCAAGAGCGGCTATGCCCCTTACCCGGGGAACCTTGCGGCCTATCTTTCCACCGGCGCCGGCGCCTACGCGGCGCCCGTGCTCACCAGCGCGGGCGATAACCCGCTTTATCTGGCCACGGCCGACATCAACGGCGATCATCTGCCCGACATCGTCTCGGCCAGCTACGAGGACGGTACGCTGTCGGTGTTCTTCAATGACGCCGCGAGCCCAGGCACCTTCAATGCACCCCTGGTGCTGTCCTCGCCTGGCGCCTCGCAGGTCGCCATCGCGGACATGAATGGCGATGGCATGCCCGACCTCATCTCGGCTGATTTCAACGTCTCACTATTCCTACAGACCTCGCCCGGCACCTTCGCCAATCCGATCCCGCTGTATAGCGGCGGCGCCAACTGGGTAGCGGTCGGCGACCTGAACGATGACGGCATGCCCGATGTGGCGCTGACTGACAACACCGGGGTCGAGCTGCTGTTCCACACTGGAGTGGCCGCGGCGACCACCTATGCCGCGCCGGTCACGATCTATGCCGAACCCAGCGGATCGATTGTCGGTGGCAACCTGATCGCGATCGCCGATCTCACCAACAACGGTCTGAACGATCTGGTGATCACCGATCCGGGGCCGCCCGGCGGTGCCACACCGACCGTGCAGGTGCTGCTGCAGGATCCGGCAAATCACGGCGGGTTCCTGGCGCCGGTGAGTTACCCGACCGTGGCCGGCAGTCTGGCGAGTTCGATCGTTGTGACGGACGTCAACGGCGACGGACTACCGGATATCGTCATCGGCGGCGGCAGTGCGGTCACTGTGCTGCTGCAGAATGCCGCGGCCCCGGGGAGCTTCCTCGCGGCGAGCAACTACCCGGTTTCATACGCCAACCAGATCGCGGTCGCCGACGTCAACGGCGATGGCCTGGTCGACATCATCATCGGAACCGGGCCGACGCAGCCGGTGGTCGGCGGCGTGATCACCAATCATCCGGGCGTGCTGCTGCAGATTGCCGCTGCCCCGGGCACCTTCGGTGCGGTGCAGGATCTGCCGTTTCCGAATTGACATTGCGGCGCGGCCGGGAGGATAACTACACCTCCCGGCCGTAGCGGCCGTTCGCCGCCCGCAGTTGACCGCCTCATAGCCCGTTCTGAGCGGCCGTTGCCCTCGACGCAAGCTCTCGCAAGGACGGTCATGGCTATCGAATCCATTTCCCTGCAGCCAGCCACCCTGCAGCCAGCCACCCTGCAGCCAGCCAAGGCGCCATGGAAGCTGGTGATCCAGAAATACCAGCAGCCATCCACCTGGCGCGCCCTATGGCAACTGCTGAACACCTTCGTGCCATATGCGCTGCTGTGGTATCTGATGCACCGGAGCGTAGCGGTGTCGTGGTGGCTGACGGTGCCGCTGGCGGTGTTGGCCGGGGCACTGCTGATGCGCATATTCATTATTTTCCACGACTGCGGACACGGCTCATATTTCAAATCCGGCTGGGCCAACGACACGCTGGGCTTCATCGCCGGCGTGCTGACCTTCACCCCCTACTATCAATGGCGCTGGGAGCACGCGGTTCACCACGGCAGCGCCGGCCAGCTGGATCATCGCGGCACTGGCGATGTATGGACCATGACGGTGCAGGAATACCTGGAGTCATCGCGCTGGCGGCGCTTCGCCTATCAGCTGGCGCGCAATCCATTCATATTGTTCGTGATCGCACCGCTGTACATGTTCGTGGTCGGCCAGCGCGTGCCCGCAGCCCGCGCAAACCGGCGCGAACGCGAGTCGGTATGGTGGATGAACCTGGCGCTGCTGTGCATGGCGGTCGCTATGAGCTGGATGCTCGGCGTGGTGCAATACCTGCTATTGCAACTAGTGGTGATGGCAGTGGCGGGGGCGGGAGGCGTATGGCTGTTCTACATGCAGCATCAGTTCGAGGCAGCGTACTGGGAACGCGGCGATGACTGGGATTACGCAACGGCGGCACTGCAGGGCAGCTCGTTCTACCAGCTGCCGAAGATTCTGCAGTGGTTCTCTGGCAATATCGGCTTTCACCACATCCATCATCTGAGCCCGCGCGTTCCCAATTACAATCTGCAGCGCTGCCATGAAGCCGAGCCGCTGTTCCGGCAGGTGCAGCCGATGACGCTATTTTCCAGCCTCAAGTCCCTCACGCTGCGGCTATGGGACGAGAAAAGCAGGCGTCTGGTCGGCTATCGGCGCATGCGTCAGGTGCGCCAGCAGCAAAAAGACCAATTCGCCGCTCGCCATGAGCCGCCGGACCGATCATGATTCAATCAGCCATGGAAAACCGAATGAATGTTGTCAGGACAACCGACACTACGATGGCCGTGTTTCTCGATCTTGAGAACATCGCCCTCGGGGCGCGCGATGCCAGTTACCCCAGTTTCGACATCCAGAAAGTGCTCGAGCGGCTGCTGCTCAAGGGCCACATCGTGGTGAAAAAGGCCTACTGCGATTTCGATCGCTACAAGGATTTCAAACGCGGCCTGCACGAGGCCGCATTCGAGCTGATCGAGATCCCGCACGTGCGCCAGTCGGGCAAGAACTCGGCCGACATCCGCATGGTCGTCGATGCGCTCGACCTGTGCTACACCAAAGGCCACGTCGATACTTTCGTCATCATCAGCGGCGACTCGGATTTTTCCCCACTGGTGAGCAAACTGCGTGAAAACGACAAGACCGTGATCGGCGTAGGGGTCAAGAATTCGACCTCGGACCTGTTCATCAACAATTGCGATGAATTCATCTATTACGACGACCTGGTACGCAAGGAACCGTCGAAGGCGCGCCGGCGAACAACGGCCGCGACCAGCCCGGCGGCCAATGGTGAAAAGAACGGTGACAACAAGGGTCCCGACCGGACCGAGGCACTGGATCTGGTGGTCGAGACCTTTGAAGCGGTGGCCGAGGAACGCGGCGAGAACGAGCCGATCTGGGGATCGATGATCAAGCAGGCCATCAAGCGACGGCACCCGGGGTTCAACGAACGCGCGCATGGCTTTCGTTCGTTCAATGATCTGCTGGCCGAGGCGCAGAAGCGCGGTTTCCTCGAGTTGCAGGCCGATGAAAAATCCGGCGGCTACACGGTGCGTGCCGTGGACCGCCCGACGCCACGCGCCAGCTGATACGGAACCATGATCTACCTGCTCATCATCCCGGCCTTCGTGCTCGCCGGGATGCGTGTTCTGCAGCAATATCAGCGCGGCCTGCACTTTCGGCTGGGCCGCTACCGGTCCACACGCGGGCCCGGGCTGACCTGGATCGTTCCCCTGGTCGATCGTCTGAAAGTGGTCGACGTGCGGGTAATCACCCAGGACATCGAACCGCAGGAGACGATGACCAACGACAACGTGCCGATAAAGGTACGTGCGGTGGTCTGGTACCGGGTGGTCAATCCCGAGCGCGCCATCATCCAGGTGTCGCAGTTTCAGGATGCGGTGCGGCAAACGGCCTTGACCAGCCTGCGCAACGTGATCGGCCAGCATTCTCTCGATGAGCTGCTGAAGGAACAGGACAAGCTGTCGACCATGCTCGCCAACGTGGTCGACAAGGTCACCGAGCCTTGGGGTATCGCGGTCGATCGGGTGCAGATCAAGGACGTGGAGATCCCGCAGTCCATGCAGCGCGCCATGGCCCAGGAAGCCGAAGCGCTGCGTGAGAAGCGCGCCCGCATCATCAAAGCCGAGGCTGAATTCGAAGCCGCGCTGAAACTGACCGAAGCCGCAACGCGCATGGCGCAGACGCCGATGGCGATCGAGCTGCGCCGCATGCAGATGCTGACCGAAGTCGGTGCCGAGCAGAACACGATGACCATCGTGATGATGCCCTCCGAGTTCGTGGGCGCGGCCACCGCGATGATGCGGCTGGCCGATCGCAGCGCCGGGCCGCCGGGCTGATGGTATAGCCCTACGAGGTGCGCCATGGCCTTTTCGCTCTACGCCGCTACCATTCCCAGTTTTCAGCAGATCCTCGGCGCCGTTTCCGGCCTGCTCGACAAGGCGCAGGCCTTTTGCACAGAGAAAGGTATCGCACCGCAGGAGCTGATTCAGGCGCGTTTCTCCGCGGACATGTTCCCCTTCGCCTACCAGGTCAAGTCCACGGCAGTACATTCGCTCGGTGCCATCGAAGGTGTTCGAAATGGCGTCTTCTCGCCGGACACATCTGCGCCACCGGAGACGTTTGCCGCACTCAAGGCAAGAATCTCGGAAACACTAGGCGCGCTGGAGAAGATCGACTGCGCGGAGATTAATGGTTTTCTCGGGCGCGACATGCGCTTTGCCTTCGGCACCAATCATCGAGATTACACGGCCGAGAACTTCCTACTCTCGTTCTCACTGCCCAATTTCTATTTCCACGCCACCACGACCTACGATATCCTGCGCTGGAAAGGGATGCCGATCGGCAAACGCGACTTCATGGGCAAGACGCGCACAAAAGCATGAGGGCCGTGCGCTGACCGGTCCACGCGCCGGAAATGTCGAGGCGGTACGCTCCGACGATGCGCGTGTCGGTCAAATTACGGCTTGCGGAATTTGAGCACGAAATTGTCGGCTTCGCCGACCGCGATATAGCGCTCACGATCCTTGTCCTTCTGCGACAGCGTCGGCGGCAGCGTCCAGACGCCGTCCACCCAGTCCTTGGTGTCGCGCGGATTGGCCAGCATCTCGGACGAGCCGATCAGCACGAAGCCGGCCTGCTGCGCGAGCGTGATCGTATAGTCCTGGCGCACATAGCCGTCCTCCGCCTTGGGATCCTGCGGCCGATCGTTGCGGCCGCGATGCTCCTCGATGCCGAAGATCCCGCCCGGCTTGAGCGCGCGAAAGCAGGCCGCCAGGGCCTCTGGCGCATAGCCGGCGTCCATCCAGTTATGCAGGTTGCGAAACGTCAGCACCAGATCGGCCGATCCGGGCGGGGCGATATCGAACTCGCCCGGGCCGAGCGTCGTCTGGGTGATCGTGCCGTAACGCACCGGCTGGCTGGTGAAGCGCTTGCGCCAGCGCGCTACCCCGGCGTCCTCGTCGGCATCGACTCCGGCCTTCGACAGCGCGACGTAATAGTGGCCGTGGGGTGCCAGATACGGACCTAGGATGTCGGTCCAGTAGCCGCCGCCGGGCCACAGTTCGACCACGGTCTGAGATTGCGCCAGGCCGAAGAACGTCAGCTCCTCGACCGGATGTCGCGCCGGATCGCGTGCCACCGCAGCCGCCGGCCGTTCGGGGCTTGCGACCGCTGCCGCCAGCGCGGGATCCACATGTGCCGGGGCGCTCGGTGCGCTCGGCGCGCTGGCGCACGCCGCCAATATGACAATCGTTGCAGCGAGCAAGGTCGCAGAGAGCAGCGTCGCGGGGCGCAGCCTCGTGGCGTGCAGTGAAGTCAACGACGTTGGGTTTGGCATCGGCGGCACCTGGAGACGAAGCGGTATAGCTCCAGTATCCCAAAATCCTGGCGGCCGCGGCGGCTTTCCGGGATGTGGTGGCGCGGAAGCCTGACAACGCGATAACTTAACGCGCTGTCGCTGCCGCAGGCTGTTCGACGGCGGCACCAATCACCAGCAGAGGAAGTACCGTGCAGAAGGTTCCACCGGGCGTCGGTCCGCGCCATCCGCAAGTCGTAGTCCTCGTGGGCGCCACCGGTGACCTGTCGCGCCGCAAGCTGTTGCCGGGACTGTTTCATCTGGCGAGCGCCGGATTCATCCCCGGCTGCTGCATCATCGGCGTCTCGCTCGACGAGCTCGATCGGGACGGCTTTCGTGACTTTGCCCGCAAGGCACTCGACGAGTTCTCGACCCGGAAGGTGGCCGACGACGCCTGGAAAGCCTTTGCACAGAATTTGGACTACGTGCCGCTGGCCGCCGGCGCCGCGGCGCTCAGGGCCGCGGTCGACCAGGCGGAGCAGAGCTTCTCCGGTGAAAGCCGCCGGCTGCATTACATGAGCGTGCCGCCGAACGCGGCCCTGTCGGCGGTGCGCATGCTGGGCGAGGCAGGCCTGGTTGAGCGCTCCCGCATCATCATGGAAAAGCCTTTCGGCACCGACCTTGCAAGCGCGGTGTCGCTGAACGCCAGGCTGCACGAGGTATTCGATGAGGAGCAGATCTTCCGCATCGACCACTTCCTGGGCAAGGAGGCGGCGCAGAATATCCTTGCGTTCCGCTTTGCCAACGGCCTGTTCGAGCCGATTTGGAACCGCAACTTCATCGATCACGTGCAGATCGACGTACCGGAGACGCTGGCGCTGGGCAAACGCGCGGCGTTCTACGAAGCGACCGGCGCGTTTCGCGACATGGTGGTGACGCACCTGTTCCAGATCCTCGGCTTCATGGCGATGGAGCCGCCGACGGCGCTGGAACCGGCGCCCATCAGCGAGGAGAAGAACAAGGTGTTTCGCAGCATGCTGCCGATCAGGCCGACCGATGTGGTGCGCGGGCAGTACACCGGATACCGCAGCGAACCAGGCATCGCTCCGGAGTCGGACACCGAGACCTTCATCGCGTTGAAGTGCTCGATTGACAACTGGCGCTGGGCCGGCGTGCCATTCTTCCTTCGCACCGGCAAGCGTATGGCCGAGGGACAGCGCATCATTTCCATCGCATTTCGCGAGCCGCCAAAGAGCATGTTCCCGGCCGGTTCGGGCGTCGGAGCGCAGGGCCCGGACCACCTGACTTTCGACCTGGCGGACGCCTCGAAGATGTCGCTGTCGTTTTACGGCAAGCGCCCTGGGCCGGGCATGCGTCTGGATAAGCTTTCCCTGCAGTTCGCGATGCATGACACCGGCCTGATCGGCGATGTGCTCGAAGCCTACGAGCGGCTGATTCTCGACGCCATGCGCGGCGACCACACGCTGTTCACCACTGCCGAGGGCATCGAGCGGCTGTGGGAAGTATCGACCCCATTGCTGGAAGGGCCGCCCGCAGTTCGCCCCTATGCCCCTGGCTCATGGGGGCCGAACGCGATCCACCAGTTGGTCGCGCCGCATGCATGGCGGCTGCCGTTCGAGCGCGTGTGGCGCGATCCCAATCGCGTGGGCAGCTGAACGATCGGGAACGGTGGCACTAAGGAGCATTTGATGAACGATGAAATTATTTTCTACCACAACCCCATGTCACGTGCCCGCGTGGTGCACTGGATGCTGGAGGAAGTCGGTGCGCCGTATCGCATCGAGTTGGTAGATCTTTCGAAGGGTGAACAGAAAAAGCCGCCGTTCCTCGCGGTAAATCCCATGGGCAAGCTGCCGGCGATCGTGCATCGGGGCGCGGTCGTCACCGAGACCGGCGCCATCTGCACCTACCTGGCCGACGCGTTCCCGGCGGCGGGACTGGCGCCACGCCTGGACGAGCCGACACGCGGCAGCTACCTGCGCTGGATGTTCTTTGGTGCCGGGTGTGTCGATTCCGCTCTGATCGATCGCATGCTGGCGCGTCCGGCACCGGACAGAACTTCGGCCCTGGGCTACGGTCGATATGAAGATGTCATGGAAACACTGGAGACGGCGATCACTCCCGGGCCTTACATATTGCACGACCGCTTCAGTGCCGCCGACGTCTACATTGGCGCGCAGATCGGCTTTGGAATGCGCACCAAGAGCATAGAGCCACGGCCGGCCTTTAACTCCTACCTCGGCCGGCTGCTGCAGCGTCCCGCCTACAAGCGCTTCGAGGAGCAGAGCGGCAAGCTGCTGGCACAGCTGCAGACAGCGGTTTGAATCGTGACGGCGGATGGGCGCAATATAGACGTCATGAAACTCCTTAGCCGCCACCGCCTGTCCACCTCGCTGGCAGTGTGCGCTGTCCTGTACGCCGCCGGCACCGGCGCGTTTGCAGAGGACGGCAGTGCGCCCGTGGGCATCTGGAAAGCCGTGGTACCGCCGACGGCGATGCACGGTGAATTCGCCAACGAGGACCCGGTGGGCCTCGCGGCAGGCAAGCACATCAAGACCGACTGCTCGATGAACTGGGTCAGCGGCGATGATGGCAAGTTATATTGCTTTACCACCGGAACTTCATTGTTGTTTTTCGAAGAAGCCCCGCAGGCGTACATACGGGCCGCCCGCAAGTTCTACGAATTCGATCGGCCTCAGACCCGCTGAGCGGGCTTGCCGTCGAATGCGCTGGGAAGACAACCGCGAGAGCGACAACGTCGAGGATCGGCGCGACGATTCGGGCGGCGGCAGCGGCATGGGCTTCGGCGGCATCCACCTCGGCCTGGGCGGCATCATTCTCGTGCTCGTGGGCAGCTGGCTGTTCGGCTTCAATCCGATGGCGGTACTGGGACTGCTGAGCGGCGGCGGCAGCGTCACGGCACCCGCGCCGAGCCAACCGGCCCGGCAGCCGCCAGCCAATGACCCGCTGGCGCGCTTCGTATCGACGATACTCGCCAGCACCGAAGACGTGTGGGGCGAGATCTTCGCGCAGTCCGGCCGCAACTATGAGCGGCCGCGGCTGGTGCTGTTTCGCGGCGCGATACCCACCGCCTGCGGTACCGGCCAGAGCGCAATGGGCCCGTTCTACTGTCCCCAGGATCGCAAGGTCTACATCGATCTGGGCTTCTACCAGACGCTGCGCAACCAGCTCGGCTCGCCGGGCGACTTTGCGCAGGCCTACGTGATCGCCCATGAGGTGGGCCATCACGTGCAGAACCTGCTGGGCACAACCTCGAAGGTCGACGCGTTGCGCGAACGTGAGAGCAGAGCGCAGGTCAACGCGACTTCAGTGCGGGTCGAATTGCAGGCCGACTGTTACGCGGGCGTGTGGGCTTTCCATTCGCAGGCCGAAAAACACTGGCTCGACCAGGGCGATATCGAATCCGCGCTCAACGCCGCCTCGCACATCGGCGACGACGCACTGCAACGACAGGAACAGGGGCGCGTGGTGCCGGAAACCTTTACCCATGGCACCAGCGCGCAGCGCGTCGGCTGGTTCAAGCGCGGCCTTGCCAACGGACGCGTCGCGGACTGCGACACTTTCGCCAGCGCGACACCGTGAGCGCGCGATGTGTCTGATCCTGGTAGCGTGGCGCACCCATGCGGAATATCCGCTGCTGCTGGCGGCGAACCGTGACGAATACCATGCACGAGCCGCAGCTCCAGCCGCCTGGTGGCGCACGCCTGCGATCCTGGCCGGCCGCGATCTTGCCGCCGGCGGCACCTGGCTCGGCGTAGCGCGCGACGGGCGGTTTGCAGCGCTCACCAATTTCCGCGAGCTGACGCTGCCGCAGCGCGACGCTCCGAGTCGCGGCGAACTGGTGCCGGCCACACTGGCCGCAAGGTTGCCGGCGCAGCGGCGGCTGCAGCAGCTGCGTGCCAGCGCCGGCGCTTACAACGGTTTCAATCTGATGTTCAGCGACGGCGAACAACTGGCGGTGTTCGAAAGCGTTGCCGGCGAGGGCCGGTTGCTGGGTCCAGGCGTCTATGGCCTGTCGAATCACCTGCTGGATACGCCCTGGCCCAAGGTGCAGAACGCCAAATCGGCGCTCGGCGCTGCGCTGGCGCGGCTGCCGGACCAGCAGCCGTTGCTCGATCTGCTGCGCGATGAGCGCCAGGCCGACGACGCGCTGTTGCCGCGCACCGGTGTGAGCTTGGCGTGGGAACGGCTGCTGTCGAGCGCCTTCATTCGCGCGCCTGGATACGGCACACGCTGTTCGAGCATCCTGTCGATGGACCGGCACGGCCGGGTGCGCTTTTGCGAATGGAGCTGGGATGAATCCGGCCAGGCCGCAGGCGAGGTCGAGTATTGCTTCGAGAGCGCCGCCGCGTTGGGCGTCTAGTCAGCTCCGGATCTTGAGACGCGCCACGCTGCAGATTCCGGCCAGGAACGTAAGGCCTGCGGCCAGCAGTGCAGGCACCGGCCCGGTGCCGACGCCGACCGACAGCAGCGCAGCCAACAGCGTTGCTCCGAGCGTCTGGCCGGTCAATCGCGTGGTGGAAATCAGCCCGCCGGCCGAGGCGGCGCGCTCGTGCGGCGCGGCATGGATGATCACGCGTGCGTTCGGTGCCACAAACAGTCCAAAGCCGGCGCCCGACAGCGCCATGCGCCACACCAGCCCGACGTGCGACACATGAGCGGGCAGGAAAGCGAGCGACAGCAGTCCGATGGTTGCGATCGTCATGCCGATGCCGCCCAGAATCCCGGCCGGAATGCGATCCGACAGCATGCCGGCGGTCGGCCCGATCAGCAGGATCGCCAGCGGCCACGGCGTGAGCATCGCGCCGACCTCGCCCGGCAGTAAACCGTAGTGCTGCTGCAGCCGGAACGGTAGCGACACCATCACGGTCATCGACGCGATGAACACCAACAGACCGCCGAGCGCGGACCAGGCCACCACCGGCCGCTGCAGCAGGTCGACCGGCAGGATCGGGATCTTCGACGCCAGCTCGCGTCGCACGAACACGACCGCGATCAGCGCCCCGGCGCCGACCAGGGCGGCGGCGATCAGCGGCGAGCCGCCATGCACCGCGCTCTCCAGCCCCGAAATGATGAGCCCGAAGGTGAGCGCGCACAGCACTGCGGCGCGCACGTCGTAAGGATCGTCGCGCCGTTGCGGCTCTGGCAGCGCGCGCGCGCCCAGCAGCAGCGACAGCAGCGCCAATGGCGAGGCCGCGGCAAAAATCCACGGCCAGCTCGCCACCGAAAGCACCAGTCCACCCAGCGTTGGGGCGATCGCGATCGAACTCGACACCACGACGTTGCCGATTCCCAGCCCGCGCCCGAGCTGGCGCGCCGGATAGGTCGAGCGGATCAGCGCGCTCGACACGCTGAGCGCGGCCGCTGCGCCCAGCGCCTGGATCGCACGCACCAGCAGCAGCAACGGCAGGCTGCGGGCGAAGAAACACAGCACGGTCGAGAGCAGGAAAGCCAGCTGGCCGTACTGGTACAGCCGCCGCAGCCCGATGCGAGTGCCGAGCGCGGAGAACGGCAGCAGCGTCATCACCAGCACCAGCTGATAGATGGTGACCACCGAAACGGCCGCGGAAGGACGCACACCCAGGTCGTGCGCCAGGGTCGGCAGCGCAACCGTGACCACCGAGCCATCGATTACCGCCAGCGCGGTGCCGCAACATATCGCCAGAATCGCCAGGTAGCGGCGCGGAGTGGGCAGGCCATCCATCAGATCGGGCTGGACTTAAGGATTGTTGTAGGACATTGAAACCCCCACCGAGCTTAGCAAATAGCCTACGGCAACAGGGGCCGCGGCGGCTGCGATTAGGAGTAAACTTGGGGACCGTGATCGGCGGAGGCTTAAATTCGTGTGGCTCGAAACTTCCCTGGTGATACTGCTCGGTGCGAGCATCTTTCTTTGGTGGCGGCAGCATAACGCCCGCCAGCAAAATACCGTGTTGCGTGCCGAGGTGGTCAAGCTGCGCGGTCGCCTGCGGACTCGGAAGCCATAAGCAGCCCGTCGATGGTTGCTGATCGCTGATGCGACGCCTGAAGATCGTCCATCGCACCCGGTACGAATTTCCTGAAACCGTGCGGTTGGGTCCGCACCGGCTGCTGCTGCGCCCGCGCGAAGGCCACGAACTTCATATCGAGTCCTCGCTGCTCGAAACCTCACCCGTCGCCACAGTGCACTGGCTGCGCGACATCTACGACAATTCGGTAGCGATTGCGAACTTCGCGCTGCCGGCAACGCAGCTCATGATCGACAGCGAGGTCGTGGTGCAGCATTTCGACGAAGCGCCGCTGGATTTCGTGGTGGCTGACGAGGCCGTGAATTATCCGTTCCGCTACGACCCCGACAGCGCCGCGGTGCTGCGGCCCTACCTGGTGGATGTGCAGGCGCCGGTCGAGCAGCAGGCGTTACGCAGCTGGCTCAGCCAGCGCTGGCAGGTCGGCGAACAGGTGCAGACCTACGGGCTGCTGCAGCGCATGTGCGTCGACATCAAGGACACGCTGGAATATCAGGCGCGCGAATATCCCGGGGTACAGACCGCCGCCGAGACACTGGCGCGCGGTGCCGGCTCATGCCGCGACTTTGCCAGCCTGTTCATGTTCGCATCGCGCTGCCTGGGGTTAGCGGCGCGATTTGTCAGCGGATACCTGGATACGCCGCATACCGGCAGCGGCGCCACCCATGCCTGGGCGGAGGTCTACCTTCCCGGCGCGGGCTGGAAGGGATTCGACCCCACGCTCGGGGAGATGGTGGGCAGCAAGCACATCGCCGTGGCGGTGGCGCGCCGGCCCGACGTCGTGTCGCCGGTGGCGGGTACATTCTTCGGCCAGCCCGGCGCAAGCTTATTCGTGGACGTCGCCGTGACCGCGCTCGACGGCCGCGCAGCTACCACAGGCTGACGCGCTGGTCCGGGGCCAGGTACATGCCGTCGCCGGGCTTGACGTCGAAGGCGTCGTAGAACGCCTGCTGGTTCATCATCGGTATGCTGCCGCGGTACATCTCCGGTGAATGCGGATCGGTCTTGAGCTCGACGATGGTTTCAGTGTCGCGGGTCAGACCGCGCCACACCTGCGCCCACCCCATATAAAAGCGCTGATCGCCGGTGAGGCCATCGATCACCGGCGCCGGCGCGCCGCCGAGTGAAATCCTGTAGGCCTTGTAGGCGATGGCGAGACCGGAGTTGTCGGCGATGTTCTCGCCCAGGGTCAGTTCACCGTTGACGTGATAGCCGGGCACCGGCTCGCGCGCGCCGTACTGCTCCACCAGGCCGTGCGTCTTGGCTGTGAATTTGTCGAAGTCGGCCTGGGTGAACCAGCCGGGCTTGCCGAGCAGGTTGCCGTTGCCGTCGTACTGGCTGCCTTCGTCGTCAAAGCCATGGCTGATCTCATGGCCGATGATGGCGCCGATGCTGCCGTAGTTCACCGCGTCGTCCGCCTTGTCGTTGAACATCGGCGGCTGCAACAACGCGGCCGGGAATACGATCTCGTTCATCTCCGCGTTGTAGTAGGCATCGACCGTCTGCGGCGTCATGAACCACTCGCTGCGATCGATCGGATTGCCCAGCTTGTTGACGTTGCGCTGGTAGTCGAACACCCTGGCCCGCAGCACATTACCCACCAGATCATCCTTGCTGATCTGCAGCGCGCTGTAGTCGCGCCACACGGCTGGATATCCGATCTTGGGCGTAAACATGGCGAGCTTCGCCAGCGCTTTCTGCCTGGTTTCCGGGCTCATCCAGTCGAGCGTCTCAAGATCGGCCTGGTAGGCGGCAAGCAGGTTGTGCACCATCTGCTCGACGCGCGCTTTCGACTCCGGCGGGAAATACTTCGCGGTGTAGATCCGGCCCAAGCCTTCCCCGATCGACTGCTCCAGCAGATCGATGCCGCGCCTCCAGCGCGGCTTGATCTGCGGGACGCCGCTTAGCGAGGTGCCGTAGAAGGAGAAACGCTGGTCGACGAAGCTTTTGCTCAGGTAGGGCGAGAACTCGCTCAGCAGATGCCAGCGAAAATAATTTTTCCACACCGGCAGCGGCGTGGCCGCCAGCAGTGTGCTGAAACCGGTCAGGTAGCTGGGCTGCTCGATCACCAGGTAATCGGTCCGGCCCGCCACCCCCGAGTCGGAGAGATACGCCTGCCAGTCATAGCCCGGCGCCAGATGCGATAGTTTTTCGAACGCGACCTTGTTGTAAATCTTCACCGGATCGCGGTTCTGGACCTTGGTCCACTGTACCCGCGCGAGCGCGGTCTCGAGCTCGACGATCTGCCTGGCGTGCAGCGCCGCCTGGTCATCGCCAGCCAGGCGCAGCGTCTTTTCGACATGCTGGGCGTACAGCACGCGCGTTTGTTTCAGCTGCTGGTCGTTCAGCAGATAGTAGTCGCGGTCCGGCAGCCCTAACCCGTCCTGGCCGAGGTCGAACACATAGCGAGTCGAGTCCCTGGCATCCTGGTGCACATTCGGCGAGTACGGCGCCGGCACGCCGATCTGGTTGAAGTGTGCGATCAGCGAGGCAATCTGCTGCTTGCCGTGCAGCGCGTCTATGCGCGCAAACTCCGCGGCCAGCGGCGTCAGACCCAGCCGCTCGAGCGCGGCCTCGTCCATGAAGCTGGCGTACAGGTCGGCGATCTTCTGCTGATCGGGGTCCGGGCGCTCGGCGTCCGGGTGGTCAGCGGATTGCAGCAGCGCCTCGACGATGCCGCGCAATTGCGTCTGCGAGTCGTCAGCCAACTGGGTCCAGGAGTCATAGCCGCTCTTGTCGGCGGGAATCTGCGTCGTCGCCAGCCACTTGCCGTTGACGTGCCGGTAGACATCGTCCTGGATGCGAACGCTGTCGTCGGCGTACTGCAAATCGATGCCGGAAATCAGGGCCGCGTTTCCAGGCACTGCGGCGGCGGCACTCGCGGTCATGAACAGCCCCAGGCCCAGGCACAGGGTTCCAACCACGACACGATGCATGCTTACCCCCGGCAAATATCGACCGCGATGCACTTAGTCAATGCACCGAGCATATCGTTCCAGCAACGAATTCGACCAGCATCCGCCGGTGAGTGCCGCCAGCGTGCCAGCGGGTTGCCCCTGAAGACCTAGTCGGGATCGCGACGGCCGCGCGGACCGCGCGAGCCGCGCCGCTCGCCCGGCGCACCCGGCGCACCGGGCGCACCGGGCGCACCGGGCGTCCAGGTTTCGCCCGCCGTATCCGCGCGGCGCGGGCCGGCACGCCGGTCAGCGTAGTGGCGGTAGATGCATTTGCAGGTGGCCGACATGGTGCAGCCCTTCAACGGCAGCGCCGGGGCATCGCGCGCCAGCAGGCGCTTGTCGCGCATCGCCACGGCTCTGGCGCAGGTCTCGCCGTGCGTGGCAATCCTGACCGCGCTCCACGGTTCTATTCGCAGCGGGTAGGTTCGCTTCGCCATGGCAGGTGTGATCGGCGGCACATCCAAAGCTGTTGTATTTCAGGAGCGAGACATTTTAAGGCCGATGCAGCTGACCTTTTTGCAGACTCCGTCACGCCGGCAATAAATATCACTCGCATGCGCGGTCCGTTAGACGCTCGCGGCAGCGCGCAACATCGCCTCGAGACTTTGTTCGACGTCGGCGTCGCCGGTCGACCAGTTGCAGACGCTGATGCGCATCGCGGTATGACCCTGCCATACCGTGATGCCGCACCAGCAGGTGCCGTCGGCCTGCAGCCTCGCGACCACGCGTCGCGTGCGCGCATCATCGCCGAACGACACCAGCACCTGGTTGAGGACCACGTCATTGAGTATCGCGTAGCCTTTGGCGGACAGTCCGGCGGCAAAGCGGCGCGCCTGGCGGCAGTTGCGCTCCAGCATCTCGGCGATGCCGGCGCGGCCCAGCGTTTGCAGCGCCGCCCATACTTCGACGCCGCGCGCACGTCTGGAAAGCTCCGGGGTGAAATCGCTGGGATTGCGCTCGGCTCCCGGTTGCGGCAGGTACTCGGCGGTGATCGCCATGGCGGCCTGCAGCGCCTGCGGTTCGCGCACGAATGCCAGGCCGCTGTCGTACGGCACGTTGAGCCACTTGTGCGCGTCGGTGGCCCAGGAATCGGCGGCTTCCAGCCCGTCTGCCAGATGCCGCAGCGATGCGGTGGCCTTGGCCCACAAGCCGAAGGCGCCATCGACATGTACCCAGGCGCCGGCGCGATGCGCGTGCTCGATCAGCGGGACGAAAGGATCGAAGGCGCCGGTGTTCAAGTTGCCGGCCTGCACACAAAGTATCGTGGGACCGGCGATCGGCGGCAGCTCATCGGGCCGCATGCGCCCCTGGCCATCGACCGCCACGCGCACGATACGTGAGCGGCCCAGGCCCAGCATGCCGAGCGACTTGAGCAGCGTCGGGTGCGCTTCCTCGCCGGCGATGACGGTAATCTGCGGCGCACCGAACAGGCCGTCGGCCTCGACGTTCCAGCCCACGCGCGCCAGTACCGCATGCCGCGCCGCGGCCAGCGCAGTAAAATTCGCGACCGTGGCTCCGGTGACGAAGCCGGCGGCGGTGTGCGCGGGCAGTTCGAACAGCGCCACCAGCCGGCGCAGCGCGCTCTCCTCCAGCCGGGCCACGCCGGGCGTGATGCTGTTGAAGGCGCAGTTCTGGTCCCAGGCTGCGGCGAGCCAGTTTGCCGCCAGTGCCGCCGGCAACGAGCCGCCGATCACGAAGCCAAAGAAACGCGGTCCGGCCATCGCCATGGTGGCGGGAGACACCAGTTCGTCGAGCATCGCCAGCGTCTGCTGCGCATCCATACCCTGGGCAGGCAGCGGCCCGTCCAGTCGCAGCAGCGCCGCCACGGCGGCGGCACTCGGCACTACCGGGCGCTGGCCGATCGATTCCAGGTAGCTGGCCGCGCGCTGTGCGGCGTCGTGCAGCAGTGCGCGCGTCGATGCGTGAACGTCGGCGCCGTCGTCGGCGTCAGCTATCGATGTTTCAGTAGAACGGTCCATCGCGCCCCGCCCGTATTTCCGGACGCTGCAGTGTACGCCGCCGCCGAGGTTACTCACCATCGGCCAATTGGAGGCATAATCGCGCTGCTGTCGGCATGCGCAGCGCAAGGTTGCGGCAAATCATGAAGATCCTGATCATAGTCCTGGTGCTGGCGATCGCGGGTGTCGCGGGCTATAGCTGGCTCTCGCTGCACTGGGCCTACTCCAGCGGCGAGCGTGCGGGTTTCGTGCAGAAACTTTCAAAAAAGGGTTGGTTCTGCAAGACCTGGGAGGGCGAGATGGCGATGGTCACGATGCCAGGCACCGTGTCCGAGAAATTTTATTTCACCGTGCCCGAAGACGCGATCGCCGCCAAGATCAATGCCAGCCTCGGCAAGCGCGTGGCGATGCACTTCGAGCAGCACAAGTGGTTGCCTAGCTCGTGCTTCGGGGATACCGAGTATTTCGTCGACTCGGTGCAGGTCACGGAGTGATCAATCCGCCTCGACCACCGTGCCCTGATGATAGACGATCTTCCACACCTCGCCGCGGCGCCGCCAGATGCTCGATCTGCGGGTGACCCGCAACTGTTGCTGCAGCAGTGTGTAGGTGACGAGATAGGTGTCGCGGGCCAGCGCCACGCAGCTCAGATCGCTCACTTCCCAGATGTCCTCGCCCGGATTCTCGAATCGCTTCTCGAGGATGTCCAGCACGTACTCACGGCCGTAGCGGCGGCCTGAGGCGCCGACCTCGCAAAACTCCGGATCGGTCATGTTCTCCAGATCCGCGCGCGTGGTGCCGGGGTCGAGGCGGTGAAACACAGGCTCGAGCCGCTGCAGCTCCTCCAGCACGGCGGCGTGACCGGCTTTAGTTGGCGCTTTAGGTGTCATAGCCGAACACTCTAACCGTTCGGAGGTGTCTCAATTCGAGATAGTCCGCTGACGGCCAACACCTGGCGCTGGCGGTGCCGAACTGCTCGCCGCTAAGCTGCCGCTCGTGAATTGGCTGGCTTCTGCCATTCACTTATCGTCTCGCGTGCAAAATCCTCATAAGCGCGTGGTTCGTGGCCTAAGAGCTTCGTCAACGTCGCGGCATCACCGTCCTCGGCAACAAAACCCCGCTCAAGATACCCTTGAAACATCATGCGAATATCGAACGCCGCCCAAGAAGGGGCGTGCTTACGCATCTGTTCCTCGAAGATATCCAGGTTATCTCCCGCATATTTAATTTCCTTGCCGAGCACCTCGCTCCAGATCGACGCGGCTTTCGGCCCGCTTAGAATGGCAGGGCCATTCACGTTATAAGTCCTCCCAAAATGCTTATCGGACATCAGAGTGATTGCGGTGGCTTCGGCAATGTCGCGAATATCGACCGCCGATATACCAACGAGTCCAAGCGGATTGGGATAAACGGACATCTTGGTGAGGATATCTTTGAAGGACGCATCGTTCTGGAAAAAATAGTTTGGACGAATAATCGTAAATGGCACGTCGAATTCTCGGATCGCGCTCTCGATGGCGAGCTTTGAGGCGAAGTGCGGAACATCCTTGAAATGCTCGACGCGAAATACTGAGTGGTAGACAACGTGCGACAGCTTGTGCTTTCTGGCGAGATCGTAGGCAACAAGCCCTTGGGTCAACTCGTCTGGGGTGACAGCGTTGAGAAGATATAATTTGTCAACGCCCTCTAGCGCCTTTTCGATGGACACAGGATCGAGCAAGTCACCTACGACCATCTCGACCCCGGATGGCGATTTCACCTCGGGCTTACGCACGAGGACCCGAACGTCGGCATCCCGCTTTTTCAACTCTTTGACGACTTCGGAGCCGACATGACCGGTGCCACCGATGACTAATATTTTCAATTCGGATTCTCCCCAGATTGGATATGACTGATGGCGCCATGTCGACGAGACTTTGCATATCTGTCGAAGGACATTTTTCGATTGTAAGAAGATAATGGCATCTGCTCAGGAGTTCGGTGGTCCAGCGTACATAGGAGCGACATTTCGCTGCGCAGCTGGGCGGGATCGATAGCTACCCTGGGCCCTGATTTCATGTCATCAATTACACTCCGTCGGCCATGAGTGGACCGTGAGGGGTAGATCACTCGGCGCGCCTTGACTGGCCTCCCCAAAGCGCACGCTGCCAACGGTCGCCTTGGGGTCAAACTGAGACCCCACCAAGCGTTCGGAAGTTTCTCGGGTTGAGATAGTCCGCTGACGGCCAGATGCGACGTCCAGTCACCCTAAATGGCCTACCTAAAGTTGACGTTCATGCTATTCCGGCCTGAGTGACGGACAGCGGTGACTGGCGCCGGATCCAGCTCCAGCGCCGGCGCGGTCAACCGCCCGGCACCGGGTCTTTTTTGGCACAATGCGCAGTCACTCGCCCGGGATGAGTTGAGATCCAGCAGCTATGGCCGACGTGTTCATCTCCTACGCCCGCACCGACAAGCCCCGGGTAGCGCCGCTTGTCGCCGCGATCAAGGCGCAGGGCTTGTCCGTGTGGTGGGATCCAGCCATCTCGGCGGGCCAGCAGTTTGACGACCAGATCGAACAGGAGCTACAGGCGGCCAGTGCTGTCGTCGTGATCTGGACCGCTGCCTCCGTGACGTCGCGCTGGGTGCGCGGCGAGGCACGCGATGCCGCCGACCGAGGCATCCTCGTGCCGGTGCGTTTCGATGACGCGCGTCTGCCGATCGACGTGCGTGCGATCCATACGACCGACCTCGACCAGTGGGCGGAGGATCCGACGAGCGCACCTTTCAAGGACCTGCTGCGTGCGCTGCAGGGCGTGATTGAGCGCCACCGCGCGCAGCAATCGGTCCGGTCTGCAGCCCTGGCCGCGCCTCCTATGGCTGCGTCAGCATCGGCGTCGGGCGCCCCGCGTGTTGCGATCTGTGTTCTGCCCTTTACCAACATGAGCGGCGACAAGGAACAGGAATACTTCAGCGACGGCATCACCGAGGACATCATCACAGACCTCAGTAAGGTCTCGGCACTTGCTGTCGTGTCGCGCAACGCCGCCTTCATGTTCAAAGGCCAGCAATTCGACATACCGAAGCTCGCGCGCGAACTCAAAGTGAGCCACGTTCTCGAGGGCAGCGTACGCAAGGCCGGCAGCCGCGTCCGCATCACCGCCCAGCTGGTGGATGTCACCAGCAGCGATTCGGTATGGGCTGAGCGCTACGATCGCGACCTCAATGACATTTTCCAACTGCAGGCCGAGATCTCCGAGGCGATCGTCAAGGCCCTGAAACTCCGACTCTTTCCAGAAGAGAGAAGAGCAATCGAGAAGCGTGGCACGGACAATGTCGAGGCCTACAACCTGTTTCTGATGGCGCGGCAGTCTCATATCAACTCGGATAGCGGCGATGCCCGGCGGGCCGACACAGTCATCCGGCTGTGCAATCGTGCCATTGAAATCGATCCCCGGTACGCGCGCGCCTGGGCGCTGAAGGCCATCGCACAGGTGAACCTGCACTTCGTCTGCGGCAGGCCAGGCGATGATGGCCTGGTGGCAGCGGAACGGGCTCTTGCACTGGACGCGAACCTCGCCGAGGCCCACGCGGTGAAGGCGAGGATCCTGTACCAGCAGAATAGCGACGACGAGGCGGCCGCCGAAATCGACGTCGCGTTGCGCCTGGACCCCGAGTCCTACGAAGTCAACCGGGCAGCCGCCTTCATGTCCTTTGGCAAGCAGCGGCTGGACGACGCCGTTCGCTATTACGAGAAAACCATGACACTCCTGGAAACGGACTTGAACTCCGGGTCGATGTTGATCACCTGCTACACGGCGATGGGAAACACAGAAGCTTCCCGGCGCGCGGCACAAGTCGCATTCGCCAGGATTGAAAAGGCGCTGGCGCAGGACCCGAACAACGGCAGCGCCATGGCTTATGGTGCCGTCTCGCTAGCGGCCCTCGGAGAGGCCGAACGCGCCAAAGACTGGATCAGTCGCACCCTGCTGATCGATCCGGACAATTTAACCGCGCGCTACAATTTTGCTTGCACCCTGACGAATTACCTTAACGATCTGGATAGCGCACTCGAACTGCTCGGTCCCGTATTCGAGACAACGGGCCCTGCCTTGCTGAGACACGCCATTGCCGATCCGGATCTCGATCCCCTGCGCGACGATCCGCGATTTACCGCCATGGTCGCGGCTGCAACGGCGCGCCTCGAAGTGCCGGGCGAGTGAGCGCAGTGCCAAAGCTCCCCGGCTCTACTTAAAGAACTCCCGCATGACTCCATTTGCGTGCGGCGATTATGTCGTCCACCCGTGACGGTTCAGATGTGTCGCGCTCCAAATGCGGGTAGCGAAAATCATCATGGTAGTCGAGGTTCACCGTGCGAAAACGGGTCGCCGGTCTTGACGATCGGGTCGATGGGAGCGCAGCGGTCAAGTCTCCTGTCAGTCGAGTGTGCGCCCTAGGCGCCCGCGCTATTCAGGCCAAATTGGCCTGGCTATAGCCGTCAAACGGTTCGTGAGAGCTGACCGTCAGATAAGGCTATCCTAGCAATAACCACTTTGTTCGAATCCGCTTATGACAACGATCACCGTGAGCCGCGAACTTGTCACACTGATCAACGTCTTCACCGTTGAACCCAGCAATCAGCAACAACTCCTCGAACTGTTGGCCCGTGCGACCGAAGCCTCCGCACGCCATGCGCCGGGCTTTATTTCAAGCACCCTGCATCGGGGCCTTGATGGGGAAAAGGTCACGTTGTACGCACAATGGCGCAGTGTCGAAGACTACCAAGCGATGCGCGAGAATCCGGCGCCGTTGCCGTATTTGCAGCAGGCGCTCGCAATCGCGCGGTTCGAGCCTGGAATGTACGAGGTGGTCGAAATCTTCTCGGGAGCTGGTTCGAAGCCCTAACCTTTTCAATTGCGGGCGGGCAGGTCGCCGCTTAGCTGCCGGTCACGACTGGCCGGAGAGGGTCAAATTAAGACACCACCAACCGTTCGGAAGTGTCTCAGTTTGAGATAGTCCGCTGACGGCCAAAACCGGGCAGTCGGCTAATCGAAATGCCTGCCGCATAGCCGCCGTTCGGCCGGCATCCTGGCCTTTGTTGCCAAGGCGAATAGCTTCCCGGAACATAGCCGACGATCGATCAGGGAGACAGCGGCTTGGCGGAAGAGAAGGAGCCGGACGCGGAACGCGTGGAATTTACTGCGCCTAAGCCCATTGGTGCCGTATTCATCAGCTACGCCTCGCAGGATGCCGAGGCTGCTAAGCGCATTTGCGATGCGTTACGCGCAGCGGACATTGAGGTTTGGTTTGACCGGAACGAGCTACGCGGCGGGGATGTTTGGGATCGACAAATCAGACAGCAGATCCACGACTGTCGACTGTTCGTGCCGATTGTCTCGGCAAACACGGAAGCGCGAGTAGAGGGCTATTTCAGGCGTGAATGGAAGCTGGCGGTAGACCGGACACACGACTTGTCCGAGCGGGTCGCATTCATTGTCCCAATAGTCATCGATTCGACACCCGAAACAAGAGCTGATGTTCCAGACGCATTCCGGCAAATCCAATGGACACGGCTGCCGGGCGGAAAAGCATACCCCGCGTTCGTAGAGCAAATCCGGCGGCTTATAACGCCTTTTCGGGCTACCCCCACCGCGCCTCCTGAGTACAAGACTGCGCAAACGTCTCCGACGACGGATAGGCCGCAGCGGGTAGCCAGGCATGCGTTGTGGGCCCTAAGCGGCTTGCTAGCGCTGGGACTCGCTTACTTTGTCGCCGAAAGGTTCTTGCTCCCGAAACGCACACCTGCTGAGCGATCCGTCGCAACCCTGGCGCGTGCGCCGACGCCCGCTATTCCGGCCATCCCGGAGAAGTCCGTCGCAGTCCTGCCGTTCGTCGACATGAGTGAGAAGAAGGACCAGGAATATTTTTCCGACGGGCTTTCAGAGGAACTCATTGACCTGCTGACGAAGGTCCCGCAGCTTCGGGTACCAGCGCGCACATCGTCCTTCTACTTTAAGGGCAGACAGACGACAACTGCCGAGATTTCTAGAGCACTAAGCGTCGCGAACATTCTCGAAGGCAGTGTGCGCAAGTCTGGCAACACTCTTCGTATTACGGCGCAGTTGATACGCGCCGACACCGGATATCACCTGTGGTCTGAAACCTACGACCGAAAATTCGATGACATATTCAAGATTCAGGATGAGATCGCGGATGCTGTCGTCAAGGCACTTAAGATTTCACTGTTAGAGTCAGCCACGCCGCGATCAGCGCCGACGACGAACACTGAAGCCTACACGCTCTACACACAAGCCCGCGCGCTGATGTTGCATGGTAATCCGGCCGATGCCGCTAGAGGGGCGGACTATCTGGAGCAAGCGGTCCAGCTCGATCCGAAGTATGCACCCGCCTGGGCGCGGTTGACGCAAATGCGCACTTTTGAATATGAAATGCGCTCACTTTCGTTCGAGCGGGCCCGAGACGAGGCGCGCCGTTCAGCGCAGCAGGCAGTTGTGCTAGATCCGAATCTGGCTGCTGCGCACCTTTCGATGGCCAGGGTACATAACTTCTTTGATTGGAACTGGGACGCGATGGGCGTCGAAATCCAGCGGGCGCGCCAGCTCGACCCAGGGGATGCCGACGCACTGCGATGGGCGGGAGTGTATGCCTGGGAAATGGGGCATGGGAAAGAGGCGATAGACCTTTTCCAGCGGGCCGTTGATCTGGACCCGCTCAATGGGGCCAATTACTCGATGCTTGGCGCGGCGAACTTCGATTCCGGCAAATACGCGGAAGCGGACTATGCGTGGCGCAAGGCGGTCGAGCTCGCCCCCCCTAGGGGATTCGGCGCGAGCGAAGGTCATGCACAAGTACTGCTGGCGACTGGTCAACCCGCGGCGGCACTGACGGCGTTCGAGCAGTTCGAAGACGAGGGCGACCGCGAGTGGGGTAAAGCGCTGGCGTATTGTGCGCTCGGTCGACACGCCGACTCCGATGCTGCGCTGACGATTCTCGAAAGAAATTTCGCCGAAACACACGCGTACGACATTGCGCAGGTTCATGCGTACCGCAAAGAGATTGATCAAGCTTTTGACTGGCTTGATCACGCCTACCGGCTTCACGCTCATGGGCTCGCGAAGATTAAGACCGATTCGTATATGACACCGCTGCGGGACGAGCCACGCTACAAAGCCTTCTTGCGCAAGATGAATCTGCCGGAATAGCGGCGCAGCGGCGTTACGCCAGTTCGACGACCCGAGAGCGGTCGCTCGCGCCGGTCTCTTTCGGGTCAGGACCGGTAGTACAGGCCAATCCGTCAGCAGACGGCCAGAACCGGCCGCTCGAGACAAGAGCGCAGACCTGCGAAAGCAGTCATTCACCAGCCTTCACCTTGTCCTTGGTGTGCAATTCTTGTAGCGCGGCCGGCCTGTTACATGAGGCTCGAGGTCGGCGGTGGATCGATTGTTACTGTGACGCGGGCGAAGCGACCCAGCGCCGGGCCGCCTTTTACCCGATCCAACGTCACGTTAAAAGTGCGAGGGCCACGCTGTACTGATGTCGCGGGACTATTAATCAGCGGAATGAACAGGGTGCGGACTGTTTGTCCTTCATTAAACGTGACGACCTGCGGTTGTATCCGTTCATAGTCGACACCAGGCTGCGCAGTACCGCGTTCCACTCGCCACAGGAATGC
>Ga0302180_10000833_pt1 | contig 24875 bp, 22 predicted proteins | sample I_Palsa_E3_2_FD_200575 | JGI IMG/M metagenome (GOLD analysis project Ga0302180, IMG submission 200575) | Peat permafrost microbial communities from Stordalen Mire near Abisko, Sweden - I_Palsa_E3_2 | ecosystem: Environmental > Terrestrial > Soil > Palsa > Peat permafrost | place: Sweden... | reverse complement strand
CGGTGGCGTTCGAGATTGTCCACCCATGCGCGGAGCGTGCGCGCGTAGTGCTCGCGCAGATTCTCGACGTCGCGAATCTCGAAGCCGGCGCGTTCCGCGATAGCAAGGCCGTCCGAGACCGCGACGAGATCGCCGTCGGGGAAGACGTAGTGCTCGATGAACGGGTTGCGCGGCCCTTTGCGTCCAGGGCTTTGCTCGGCGATGCCGTGGTTCAGAAAAAGTCCGCCCGGGTGTAGCGCCGCATAGGCTGCGGCGAAGTACGTCGGCAACGTCGATCTCCCCACGTGTTCGACCATACCGATGCTCGCGATGCGATCGAACGTGAGCCCGCGCAAATCGCGATAGTCGCGAAACTCTACGCTCGCGCGATCGCTAAGACCGAGCTCGGCAATGCGGCGATTCGCCTCATCGTGTTGCACGCGGCTCAGCGTGATGCCGAGCGCCTGTGCGCCGCGCTGCGCGGCCGCGATGACCAGCGAACCCCAGCCGCAACCGATGTCGAGAAACGACATCCCGGGTTCCAGACGCAATTTGCGCAGGACGTAGTCGAGTTTCGCGCTTTGGGCGCGGTCCAAGTCGTCGATGCCGTCGTCGTAGTACGCGCACGAGTAGACCATGTGGGAATCGAGAAAGGCGCGATAAAAATCCACCGGATGATCGTAGTGATACGAGATGGCGGCACGGTCGCGCTCGCGCGAGTGGCGCTTGCCCTCTAACTGCGCGCCGGGGGGAGCGGGCCGCGCCTCGCGTGGAAGACGGAGCATCAGCAGTCCGATGTGCGCCTTTTGCAGGGCCGAGTGCGCGTCGCTCGCCGCGTTGAAGCGCGCGATTGCTTCAGTGAGATCGCCTTCGATGTCGATTGCGGCCGAGATAAACGCCGCACCGGCGTTGCGTTCGAGCGGCGGCGTGAACGCGCTGCGCAGCGCTCCCGGCGAGTTGACGACAAGCGTGAAGTCGTGACGGCCGGTCGTGCTCGGAAGTGTCGTACCGTCCCACAGGCGTACGTCGAAGTCGCGGCGGAACGACGCCCCGAAAATTGCCTCGAGGAGCGTCGTTGCCGCGGCAATCATGAGGCGAGCGTTTTGGTTCCCGCGAGGGGCCCGTGGACCATCGTTCCGCCGACCATGGTGCCGATGACCGCGTACTCGGAGTCCCAGAACGAGAGATCGGCGCGCATGCCGGGCGCGATGCGACCCATCTCGCCTTCGAGTCCGATCAGCTTCGCCGGAGCGTGCGTCGCGGCCATCACGGCCTGCGCGAACGAGAGGTCGGCGTACGCCATAAAGTTGCGCACGGCGTGGTCGATGCGCAGCGCGCTGCCGGCAATCGTGCCGTCGCTCGCGCGCATCACACCGCCGACGATATGATAGGTCGCGTCCGGCGGCGGCATCAAATCGGTCGCAAGCACGATGCGATCGCCGACGGTACGATACAGAATGTCGACCATCACCGGCGCGACGTGGTAGCCGTCGCCGATGATTTGCACCATCGTGCGGCGATCTTGGATGAACGCGGCGAGGATCGAGGGATCGCGGTGAATGAGCGGCGGCATCCCGTTGAACGCGTGCGTCAACGAGCGAAAACCCAGGCCAATGGCGAGCAGACCGTCGCCGTAGCGCGAACTTGTATGTCCGGCCGAGCAGACGACGCCATGCTGCAGGAAGACGCGCATCGCGTCGGCCGCGCCCTCGACTTCCGGTGCCATCGTCACCAGCAGGCACGCGCCTTTGCAAGCATCGACCATTTCCTTCGCGCGCGCCGCGGATGCAGGCAAGAGCCACTCGCCGCGATGGACTCCGCGGAATTTCGGATTGAGGAACGGCCCTTCAAAGTGCACGCCCAGACAGCGCGCGCCGCGCGGTTCATCCTCTTCGAGATCGTGCGCCGCGTCGACGACTTCGGAAGCGATGTGCAACATCGATTCAAAGGGCGCGGTCATGACGCTTGCAACAAAGCCCGTCGCCCCCATGCGCACGTACTCTGACGAGGCGACCGACACGGCATTGCCTTGATCGCGGTTGAAGAGCATGTCGCCCGCGCCGTTGGTATGCACGTCGATAAGGCCGGGAGCGATGCTGCTTCCCGCGGGGAGCGGATAATCAGAGGGACCGTCGGCGGGAAGTACCGCCGCGATGCGACCGTTTTCAATGGCAACGCGGCCAACCGTCGATGTTCCGTCGCCGACGGCTAGAAAGGCCGGGCCTAGCGTGGTGGTCATAACCGGAAGTAGCGCGTTCGACGCCTTCCTGGTCAGCGCCCCTTGCCGAACATACGTGCGAAGAAGCCTGGCGCCCGCTCCGGGCTTGCCAGTACGGCCGCGGTTTGCGCTTCGGCGGGGGTCGCGGCGCGCGCCAAGCGTTCCAAGCGGGCCATATGGCTCTCGGCATGGGCCTCGAGCGTCGCCCGCAACGCGGCGGTTTCGTTCCAGCCGGCCAGCGCGCGATGCTCGCGCCGCGCTTCGTCATATTCATGCGCCGAGACGACAAAGACGCGCTGCGCCGGGATGTTGCGTTCGCGCAAATAGGCTTGCGCAAGCTCCACAACGTGGCGCCGCTCATTCGGCGCTTCGTTGTCGGCGATCGTATGGGCGAAGAGCATCGGCTTGTTGAACTCGGCGACTCGCTCGTAGAGCGCGAGCTCGCGATCGGAAAGCTGACGCGAGAAGAGGCAAAGCACTTCACTCGCGTGGGAAGCGACGACGATGTTGACATCTTCGGCTTCCGGATCGCCGGAGTCAAAGGCGGGAGCGTGGACCAGCACGAGTTCGCGCGGCAGCGACCACGGCACCAGCACGAGCACGGGCGCATCCACCGCGGCCCGTGCCGCATCGCCAAACGGAATCTCATGCCACCGTGCATCCTCGCCCAGCGTGAACGCTTGATTGTGCTCGCCGAAGCGGACGTGAATCGGAAAGCGTGCGCTACCCGCGACGTCATCGGTCAAGACGATCTTCCCGGCGAACGCGTTGATCAAGCTGGTCTTCCCGCGGCGCAGGGCACCGAGGACCGCGACGCGCCAGCGCGATGGGCGCAGGCCGCGATCGTAACTGCCGGAGTCGAACGACGCGTCGGCGTGCGAGCGGCGCACGACCTCGGAACCGGGATCCGCGGGCGCGATCTCCTCTTCGCGTTCCATGAACCCGCCGACGAGATCACGCACGGCGCCGAGTTCGCGTTCGAGCGCGACGCGCCGTGTTTCGAGGTTTGTTCGCGTTGCCTCGACGCGGTCTTCGCGATGCGCCAAAAGGGAGCGATCGATGCTGCCCAAATCCGCATCGCGCCGCTCGAGCAGCGCGCTCGCGATGGCTTGGGCGAGTTCGTCGTAGATATGCTGCAGCCGCGCGCCGACGCGATCGGCGAACGCGAGCACGTCCGTCGCGAACCGCGGAAAGATCTCCGCGCGCAGGTCGGCGATGAGCTCGCGCTTCATGTAGCTGCCGGCTTGGCGCGCGGCAAAGCGCGTGGCGATGTCGTCAACCAGGCCGATGGCCGGGCCGCCGATCGCTTCGAGCACGATCGTCGCCGCGATCGCCGTGCGGACGCTGCCATTCCAAAGACTCGTTCCCGGTTCTGCACCGAAGGCTCGCGCGGCCGCATCGTTTTGCGCAAAGCGCAGCGGGACAATGTCCTGGGCACGAGCCACAGCCGCGTCAAGATCATCGCTCACGGCGCGTGCCGCACCATCCGCGAACTCTTGTGCGACCTGCGCAACCGCGCGATCGACGATGATGTGCAGCCGCTCGCGATCGCGCAAACGGCCGATGTCTGAGGTGTCAAAGGCCTGCGAGAGTGCGCGTTCCAGATCCGCGCTCAGGTCGGCGCCGCGCAATCCCATCGCCGAGCGCGTTCCTAGGCCCGACTGGAGCAGTTCGTCGCGCTGCACGCGTGCGCGTTCGTCGAGTGCCTGCAGTTGCGGAAGCACCTGGGCGCGGCGCGCATCGAGCGCAGCGCGATCGAGCGCGAGCATCGTGACGTCGTGGTCGATCTGCACGCGTTCGTCGTCGACGGCCGTCGCGACGCGATCGCAGGCGCGGGCGAGACGGGCGCGCCCCGTGCGGCGGATCAGCGACGCGTCGAGTGCGTTGAGAAACCTCGGGAAGCGGCTCTCCTCGATCTTTGCCGGATCGCCCTCCAGCTCGCCGTCGACGTATTCGCGCGCCGAGAGCGCATAGACATAGGTGCCGGGCGCGTGCACGGCGGCGAGTGCCGCGATGCGGTCGTAGGCGTGCTCCCAAGCCGTGCGCCCGTCGCTCCGGGGCTGCTGCCAGAGATCGATCTTGGTCTGGACAATGAAGATCGAGTCGATGTGTTGGCGGATAATACCGAGAAACGATGCGTCGCCCTCGGTGAAGGGCTGTTGCGTGTCGATCAGATAGAGCACCGCATCGGCCGTCGGCAGAAACTGCAGCGTCGCGCGACGGTGCGCCGGATTGATCGACGCGAGGCCCGGCGTATCCGCTACGACGAAGCCGCGCTCGAGGAAAGGTGAATTGGTCTTGACGACCACGCGCGTCGGCGCGTCATTGTGAACCTGCCCTGAGCCTGTCGAAGGGTCCTTCGTTGCATCGTGGAGCGCGCCGGGAACGTCATTTCCGACGGCGATAAAGCGATTGAGCCGGTCGAGCGGGATGCGCTCGCGGCGGCCATCTTCGAAGATCGCCGTCGCTTCATCGGCGTTGCCCGCTTCGAGTTCGGTAATCGTTGCGGTCGACGGATTGATATCGACCGCGAGCAGCCCCATGAGTTGACGTCCAGACGGAGTGTCTTCGTAGCGAAACTTCCCGAGCAGCGCATTGAGGAGAAACGATTTTCCGCTCGAGAATTCGCCGACGACCGCGAGAACGAACTTCCCTCGTTCGAGCCGCGAACGCACCCGGACGATACTCTTGCGCCGGTTCTCCCCGATCGACGCCTCAATCACAACCAAACGCGCGACGAGATCGTCGCGCGTTTGCTCGTACCGCCGCATCGCGTCGGTATCTACTCTACTCATAGCATCCTGCGCGAGCGAAGCCGCGCGGCTTTAGTCGACAAAGCTTTAGCTTTGGCGAATAAAGCCTAGGGCTTCGTCGCGGTGCGTTTCCATCAGCTCTTTAGTATCACCCTCGACGTTGAGGCGCAACAGCGGTTCGGTGTTGGATGGGCGGACGTTCATCCACCAATGCGGATAGGAAATCGTCACGCCGTCGAGATGATCGATTTGTGCTTCCTTGTAATGGTTTTGGAGCTCATCGAGCTTTGCCGCTGCATCCTTGACCTGGCTATTGATCTCGCCCGAGCGAAACCGCGTATCGATCGGCGCGATCACTTCGCTCACCGGTTTGTTCGCTTCGCTGAAGAGTTCGAGGCACTGCATGAGTGCGATCATGCCGGAATCCGCGTACCAATTGTCCTTGAAGTAAAAATGGCCCGAGTGCTCACCGCCGAAGACGATGTCTTGTTCGCGCATGGTCGCCTTGATGATCGAGTGCCCGACTGTCGAGCGGATCGGAATGCCCCCGGCGCGTTCGACCAGCTCCGGGACGCTGCGCGAGCAGATCAGGTTGTAAAGAATTTTTGCGCCGGGATGCTTCTTGAGGGTATTGAGCGCAACCAGCGCCGTCACCGTGCTGCCGTCGATCAGGTCGCCTTTCTCATCCACGATGAACATGCGATCGGCATCCCCATCAAAGGCCACACCGAGATCGCAGTTCGATTTGCGCACCGCGGCCTGCAGATCGATCATATTCTCGGGTTCGATCGGGCTCGCGGGATGATTTGGAAACGTCCCGTCGAGTTCGAAGTAAAGCGGAACGACTTCACACGGCAGATGCTTGAAGACGTGCGGTACGGTTTCGCCGGCCATCCCGTTGCCCGCGTCGATCGCAACCTTGAACGGTTTCACGAGCGTGCGATCGATGAAGGAGAGACAATGCTCGGCAAACTCATCCAAGATGTTGCGTTCGGTGATCGATCCGGGCGTTGACACGGCGGGCGGCAGGTTGCCCGAGGCGATCGCATCGCGAATCTGTGCGAGTCCCGTGTCGAGCGAGATCGCTTCGGCCTTCGCGCGCGTAAATTTCATCCCATTGTATTGCGCCGGATTGTGCGACGCCGTGATCATCACGCCGCCGTCGAATCCATACTTGCCGACCGCAAAATACAGCGCGTCGGTCGAGACCATGCCGATCGAGGTCACGTCCGCGCCGGATTCGGTCACACCGCGCGCGAAAGCGCGAAGCAGCCGCTCTCCGCTGGGACGCATGTCACGACCGACCACGATACGCCGGCCTCCCACGAGCGGCACGAACGCGCGCCCGATGCTGTAGGCGATGTCGTCATTGATCTCTGACGGATAAATCCCGCGAACGTCGTACGACTTGAACAGGCCAGGTACTATCTGCATCTGCATGACTGACACGATTTCGGAACGCCTAATGCTCCTACCCCCCGGCGGTTTCACCGCACGGTGAAGTCCCGCACGTCATTCCTGCGCGTGCCGGGGGCTCTGGTTTGGACCGCCTTTTTGGTTCTCGTGCTGGGAATCGCGGTTCAGGGCGCCTTCGCGACGCGAGCCAACATCGCACAGACCTTTGACGCACAGTCGCGCATCGTGCAGGCCCAGCTTGGACTCGAGGAATTGTTGCGTCTGCAGATCGATGAGGAAAACTCCGTTCGCGGCTATGTCCTCACGCGGGATCCATTCTACGCACAACAATACACAGTCACCGCGCAAGCGTTCGACCAGAAGGTAGCCGACGTTGCGTCCGTTCTTGCCGAGCAACACCTCTTGCCCGCCGCGCGCACGCTCGAAGATTACGTCTCCCTGCAGAGCAACTGGCGCCGCAAGATCGCCCAGCCGTTGCTCGCGTCGCCCGGACTCGCCGTCCCCGAAATCGACAAAGAGAACAAGGCTTTTTCAGACTACGAGAATCGCACCGGGAGCTTCATTCGCGACGCGCTCGCCCAGCGCAACGCGGAGTTGGCGCGCTCGACGCAGGAGCAGATCAATCGCGATACGTGGACGCGCACCTTTTGGCTCGCGCTCTTCGGGTTGCTCGCGATCCTGTTCAACGGCTTTCGCTCGCGCCTGGTCAGCGAACTCGAAGAAGAGCGCACGACGACCGAGATTCTGCAGCGAGCGTTTCGCAGCGAACACGTTCCGCTGCCGAACTGCGAAGTGGGGAGCGCTTATCTTTCGGCCAGCAGTCACCTCGCGGTCGGCGGCGACGTCTTCGATGTCTATCGTCTCTCCGATACGCTCGCGATGGCATTCATCGCCGACGTCAGCGGCAAAGGCGTCGACGCCGCCGTTTTGACCGCATTCATCAAATTCACGATTCGCGGCATTGCGCTGCGCCGCCGCGATCCCGGCGCGATGCTGGCGGAGTTCAATACCGCCTTTTCGCAAACCGTTGAAAATCCATACCTCTTCGTCTCGATGTTCGTCGGCGTGCTCGATACGCAGACGCTGCAGTTTCGCTATGCGAGCGCGGGACACGATTCGGCGTTTATCCGCCGCGCCGACGAGGTGCAACAGCTGGCGGTGACCGGACCCGTCCTCGGCGTGATGGAAGAGCCGTTCGAAACCAAGACACTCTTCCTTGAAGATGGCGATACGATTGTCTTAGTGACGGACGGGCTGACCGAGGCGCGTAACCGCGCCGGCGAGCAACTGTACGATCAGGGGGCGATGGAGCTCATTGCGGCGAGCAATCCGCAGCCGCAGCTGCTGGCCGACGAACTGGTCGCACAAGTCAAAGCGCTTGGCGGAAACCGCACGCGCGATGACGTCGCCGTGCTCGCGATCCGCGTTCACGAACCGGGAGGTCCGGATGCGAACGATTAGCGCGCTCGCCGCCCTGTTGCTTCTGCTCGTGCCGCACGCAGCGCTAGCAGACTGTCACGTGCGCGTGCACGATCGCGTGGTGCTCTACGGAACGACCGACGATCCCGACGTTTTCGTGTGGGACTCTCGCTTCCGCCTGCGTGAGTACGAAGGCGGGACGTTCGATCAAATGAAGGCGTTGTTGCCGCACGCAACGCTGGTTCGGCCCGGCACGCGCGCGGTGGTCGAAAGCTGCGTTTCGGATTTCGTGCAATCGAAGTACGTCGCGCAGCCCGAAGACGCCATCGGCATCATCATTACCGCGGGTCCGCTGCGCGGTCAGCGCGGCTGGGTGCTCGGCTCGGCTATCCGCGAACTCAAGCGCGAACAGCCGCAAAAACCCGCGGTCCCTGCGGCGTCTCGACCCGAGTCACCGCAATTCCGTACGCGCGCTCGATGAGCTCGGGCGCGAGGACGCGGTCAGCAACGTCGCACGCAAGCATGCGTTCACACCCCAAAAGCATCAGGCGATCGGCGTAGGCCGCCGCGTCATTGAGATCGTGAAGCACGCAGACGATCGTGCGGCCTTCGCGCGCAAGGTTGCGCAGCAGCGCGAGAATCTCGTGCGCGACGCGCACGTCGAGATGACTCGTCGGTTCGTCGAGTAAGAGCACCGGCGTCGCTTGAGCGAGGCCCATGGCGATCCACACGCGCTGGCGTTCGCCGCTGGAGAGCGTGCTGAAGAGCCGCTCGGCCTCCGCCTCAAAGTGCACCGCGCGCAGGGCGTGCTCGATCGCCGCGTCGTCTTGTGCGTTAGCGTTCCACTCCCACCATGGATGGTGCGGAAAGCGCCCGATCGCGACAACGTCGCGCACGCGCAGCGTTTCGATCATTGAATCGTCGCTGGTGACGAAAGCAATCGCGCGCGCACGTGCGGTCGGCGAGAGGTTTCGCAGCGGCGTGCCGTCGAGCGCGATGTGTCCCGAGATCACCGGGCGAATGCCGCACATCGCCCGCAAGAGCGTCGTTTTCCCGACGCCGTTGGGCCCGAGGACTGCGACGAACTCCCCGGCGCGAATCTCGGCGTCGATCTCGCGCACGAGCGGGCGCGCGCCAATGCCGATCGTGACCTGCTCGAGCGCAATCACCCCACTCGCTCCTGATGCAAATAAAGATAGAGAAAAGCCGGCACCCCGATGAACGCAAGCAGCACGCCAATGGGGAGCTCGGATGGCGCGGCGATGCTTCGCGCGATCGCATCCGCAAACGTGCAGAGTGCCGCGCCGCAGAGCGCGCACGCCGGCAGTAAGAGACGCGCGCTCGAGCCGACGATCCGGCGAGCGACGTGCGGCACGATCAGACCGACGAAGCCGACCATACCGGCGAGCGCGACACTTGCGGCCGCCAGCAACGACGTCGACGCAAGGATCAGCCATTGCGCGCGATCGACATCGACACCAACCGTGCGCGCGCGCACGTCACCGACGCGCAGCGCGTCGAGGGGGGACGCGGCAAGCGCGGCGAGTGCGATCCCGGCAAGCAGGTACGGTGTTGCAAAGACGAGATCGCCCCATCCGCGTCCCGCCATCGAGCCGCCAAGCCATGCGAGAATCGCTTGCGCGGCGTCAATCGAGATCGAACGCACCAACGCGAACGTAACGACCGCTGAAAAAAGCGCTGAGATCGAGATGCCGGCAAGAATCAGGCGGTTCGAGTCGACGCCGCTCCCACGCCGCGCCAGTGCCGCAACGAGCACCGCGGTCCCGAGCCCGGCGACAAATCCGAGGGCAGGCAGCAGCGGTGCCGCGACGCCGGCGATGACCGCGAGCGCAATCGCTGCGGCTGCGCCCGCGCTGACGCCGGTGAGATACGGATCGACCAGCGGATTACGCAGCATACCTTGCAGCAGCGCACCGCCGATCGCGAGCGCGCCGCCCACGACCGCTGATATTGCGACGCGCGGCATGCGCAGCTGCCACACGATCGTCGCGACGTCGCCGCTCGCGTGCGGATGCATGAGGGCGCGCATGATAACCGCCGGCGCGATAGCACTTCCGCCGGCGAGCAGGCTTGCAGCGCACGCGAGCAGCGTGAGCGCGAGGATCGCCGGCAGACGCCAAACCTTCACGGCTACTTCGTCGTCAATTCGATCGCAAACGTGCGTCCGGGCATGGGATATCCTCCGACCTCGGCGTATTGCTCGTTCCCGAGATTGTAGCCGCGCAGTGTGAGCAGCAAGTGGGGCGCGACGCGCAGGCTCGCGTAGGCGGTCAGATTGGCATATGCCACCGGCTGATAGAAGAGCGGTTGCGTTGGATCGACGAAGCCGCGCGCGCCCACCGCGCGCTCTCCGATTCCGGCTTCGCTCAAGAAATCATGCGGACCGCCGGCGTAGCGCAAACCCACGATCACCGTGAACACGGGATCGTCCGGTAGACGCGCTTGCGCGCCGAGGTCTTGCGCGAGATAGAGGTCGGTCACGCTGACCGTTGCGCTGATCCCGTGCAGCGGCACCGTTGCTCCGACAAGCGTGAGTCCGGAGATATGCGCTTGATCGATGTTCTCGGGCAGATAGTTGTTTGCCGGATCGAGGACGATTAGGTTGTGCGTGTAGTTGTCGAACCATGCGAGCGAGACGCCCCCGAGAAGGCGATCGTCATTCAGCGTGATGTCGCCGACTTTCGAACGTTCGGGCTGGAGGTCGGGATTGCCGTAGTTCGGATAGTAGAGTTCGCTTGCATTGGGCGCACGAAAGGCGGTTGCCCAGTTGGCCTTGAGCGATACGGCATTGGAAAGGTTGTACCGCAAGCCAATCGACGGCGAGAATTCGCCGCCGAGCGAACCGTCGCGCTCGCCGCGCATTCCGGCATAGAATTCCTCACGCGCCCCGATCCAGGTCTGCTGCACGTAGGCCGCGGTCTGCGCCAGCACGTTGGTCGCGACCGGATCGCCGTTCCCGTCGTTGACCGACACGATGCCGCGCGAGAGATCGACGCCATAGATTGTCCGTTCGTTCCCGCCGCTCACGACGTTGCGCAGGTTCACGCCGGCACGTACCTCGGTACTGAGCGATTGCGCCGCTTGGAAGCAGTTCGCATCGGTCGCGATATCACAGTCAAAGGTGATCCGCTGATTGGATCCGTCGAAGGTCACGCTCGCGTTCGACTGCGGCCGCCGCAGTGCGAACGTCAGCACTCCGCCCTCGTTGACATCGTGTTCGCGGCTCGTCTCCGAGTAGTCCGGGAAAAACCCAACGGCGCCGACGACGTCGCTCTGCGCGGAAAGGTGCAGCGAGGCGTCGATCGCCCCGATGCGATGATCGATGCCGTAACGCGCGGTGGTTGCTTCGTAGTCGCTATTGTCGCGCGTCGTGGGATTGGGCGCGCCGAAGCTCTCGGTGGGCGGGAGCGCGTAGGCGTTATTGGCGACGATCCGTTCGAAGCTGAGGCCCTGGTCCTCGAATCGAAACTCGGTATCGTCGAACGAACCGTCGCGCAACGTCGCCGAAGGCGACGCGTGTTGCGTGTTGGTGATGACGTTGATGATGCCGCCGACGGCGCCCGTGCCGTAGAGAGTCGAACCGCCGCCCTCGACGACTTCGATGCGCGAAACACCGGCGGTCGAAAAGGTGGAGAGGTCGACGGAATTGGCAAGTCCGCCGGGCGCCGGCTGTCCATCGATGAGCACGAGCACTTGTGTCGAACTGCTTCCGCGAATCCCGTACTGCGCCGACGAGCCGATAGGCCCATAATTTCCGATTTCGACACCTGGAACTTCGACGAGCGCATCCGTGACGGTGCGATAGCCGTTGCGCGCGATGTCGGCGGCCGTCACAACGTATGTCGTGCGTACGCTATTGCGCAAGGTTTCGTCGGAACGATCCGCGGTCACGACGTGCGCGATCTGCGGAAGTGCCGAGGGTGTGGGAGAAGGTGTGGGTGAGAACGAGACGACGGCTGCGGCGAGCACGCGCAGCGCGGCCAATGAAATCATAGCAAGCCTTCCTTTTCGCGAGGAATGGAGAGTGCACGAGGCTTGCAGCGGTATCCTGACTCGCGGATCGTAACCAATGTTCCGTGCCTTCCCGCCGCTTTAGCGGGCAAAGCTTTAGCTTTGACCGATAAAGCGGCAGTGGCAGCGGAACGGCTCCCCGCATACAGTGGCGCGACCGTGCCGGCATCTCACCGGCTTCCCGCGCAGCAAACCTGAACCGCGCTTTTTAGAGAGGCGCGCTGGGTTACCTGCCTCGAAAGAGTGTGCGCCATGCTCTTGCACCTGCTTCTTGCGCTGCGGATCGTGACGCTCGTGCCCTCGTTCGCCGAAGACGTCGTTGCGATCGGCGCCCGCGCCGAACTGGTTGGCGTCTCGAAGTTCTCGGACGACATTCCCGGCCCGGCGTTGCCGGTCGTAGCCGATTTTTCGAGCGTCGACGCCGAGCGCATCATCGCGCTGCACCCGGACGTCGTGGCCGGCATACCGTCGCAGACTCGCATGGTCGCTCCGCTGCAGCGCGCCGGGATCCGCGTCGTGCTCGTCGCGGACGATAGCTTCGACGACATTTTTACCAATCTCCAAACACTCGGGGAGGTGACCGGCCATCCGGCGCAAGCGCGGGCCGAGATCGCCCGTCTGAAAAGCGAAACGGCGCGCTTGAGCGCGACGGTCGTGCGTCATGCCAATCCGCCCGCGGTCTTCTTTGCACTGGGCACCGGGCCGATCTGGACGGTCGGACCCTCGTCGTACATCGGACGGCTGATCGTGCTGGCCGGCGGTCGCAATGCGGCGGCGGACCTGCGCACGCCGTGGGGCCAATATAGCGAAGAGGCCCTTTTGAGGGCACAGCCGGACGCGATCGTTTCGGACCGCGATACCAATCTTGCCGCCGTGCAAGACCGGGAGCCGTGGCGGAGCTTGCAGGCAGTCCGCGAAGGACACGTGTTTGTAATCACCGATCCACGCGTCGACGCCGCGCTCATGCGTCCAGGACCGAACTACAATGAGGGACTCCGCTGGCTGATCGAACGCTTGTCGTCGCTGTCGACACCGAAAACCCCGACCGACCACTCGAACCCGAACTCGTAGAACTCGAAGCGCTCGCGCAAGCGGCCGGCGCGCAGATTGTCGCGCGCGTCATTCAGCGGCGCGAACACGTCGATCCGGCGACGTTGGTCGGCAGCGGCAAGGCGCGCGAGATCGCCGATCTGGTCAAGGAACACAACGCGAGCCTCGTGCTCGTGCTCAACGACTTGCGGCCGCGGCAGCGCCGGAATCTCGAGAAGGTCATCCACGTGCCGATCGTCGATCGCACGATGCTCATCTTGGATGTCTTTGCACGCCACGCGCGCAGCCGCGAGGGCAAGCTGCAAGTCGAGCTCGCGCAGCTGCGCTATCGCCAATCGAACCTCATCGGCGCGAGCGCCGATCTCTCGCGGCTGGGCGGCGGCATCGGCACGCGCGGGCCCGGCGAAACCAAGCTCGAGGTCGACCGCCGCCGCATCCAGAGCCGCATCAGCGTCTTGCGCCGGGCGCTTGAAGACGTGCGGCGTCAGCGCGGAACGCGGCGCGACGCGCCGCATCGTGAGCCGCTCGTCGCGCTGGTCGGCTACACCAACGTCGGCAAGTCGTCGCTTCTCAACGCGCTTGCGCGCAGCGACGTCTTCGTCGCCGATCAGCCCTTCGCGACGCTCGATCCGACGATTCGCCGCGTCTATTTGGGTCCGGGCGAATATGTGCGTGTCGCGGATACGGTCGGATTCATCACCGATCTGCCCAAGGATTTGGTCAATGCATTCCGGGCGACGCTGGAAGAACTGCGCGAAGCCGACCTGCTCGTGCATGTGCTTGACGCCTCGAATCCGGATTGGCCGCGCCAGCAAGTTGCAGTGGAAGCGCAGCTCCACGACCTCGAACTCGACGCGAAGCCACGTTTGATCGTCTTCAACAAGATCGATGCCGCCGGCGCTGTGCACCACGATGGATCCATTGAAACCAGCGCGCGTACCGGCCTCGGACTCGACACCCTGCGTTTGAGAATTGCTGAATGCGCATAGCGATTCTTGCGATCGCTCTTGCGTGCGCACTCTCGGCATGCGCTTCGGATTACCCCGATGACCACTTTGTGGCGCTGGTGCACTCGATGAAGCCGTCGGTCGTGCTGCTGACGATGCGCGTACCGCCCGAGAAGAAGAAGATTGGGTACGACGACGCATACGGCACGGGTCTGGTCGTCGCAAGCGGTTCGTGGGGCAGCGATATTTTGACGGTGGCGCACGTGGTCGACGGCGCGTGGGGTCTGCACGCGACGATCGGCAATCACGAGAAGGTCCCGGCGCGCGTCATCGCCGTCAACAGCGAAACCGACGTCGCGCTCGTGCGCACCCCGCGTGCGAATCTGCCGGCGTTGACGCTCGGAGCGGCGACCGACTTGCGCGATCAGGTCGGCCGTGACGTCGGCCTTCTCGGCTACCCGATTCCGGATGAGTTCCAGGACGAGCAACTAGGTCTAGCCACCTCGCTCGACACCGGACGGCTCTCATCCGTTCGCGACGACGCACTCGAAGTGACCTTGCAGATCGTTCCAGGGGAGAGCGGCGGCCCGATCTTCTTGATCGACACCGGGAAAGTCATCGGCCTTGCCGACTCACGCTTTGACGACGAGCGTTCGATCGGCTTCGCCGTTCCGCTCTCCGATGTTCTGCATTTCTTGCACAAGATCGACCGCGCTCACGGGTTTTAGAAGTGGTCGATGCGGTCGAGCACGTCGGGCTCGATCTGTTCGCGAATGTGATCGCTCTGCACCAGCGAGTGTTGGCCCAGCCACTGCAGTCGCGGGACCTCGAAGAACGCAGCCAGCGCGCTGAGGTGCGAAGCGTACGCGCTCCGCAGCGCGCCGAAGCGCTCCCACGCGCGATCGCGATCGTGGAGGGTGAGCCCGGCGCTTTCCAGCCGCGTGCACGCATCGTCGAACTGGTCGCGCGTAATGCCCACGTCTTCGTGCTGGTGGTTATCGAGCCGAAAGTATGAGACCAAGTCGTGGGCCGCGTGACGCCCGATGTTGTACAAGATGTTGGATTCACCGGCCTCGCACTGCACCGTCGTCATCATCAGGACGGCGGCATCGAGTACCGTGCCGAGAGTTCCCACCCAGGATTCATAGTCGTGACTCGAGCGGAAGTAGGCGAGAATCGGATAGGCAAGGTGCGTCTCCATCAGTGAGGCGCACCATGTTTCGGCGCTGCGCATCAGCGACGACAGCTCCTTGATTACCCCCGCGTGCGCGGCGATCGTCAGCAAACCGACGCCGCTCGGCGGCGATCCGGCGCGCGCGCCCACGGTGACCACGAACTGCTCGCGAGCCTGGAACGCGCCGAAGATCGCAAAAAGATAGGCGGTGGTGGTTGAGACGATACCGAAACCCGAGGCTCCCGCCGCCAGCGACGCGAGGCGTGTCAAACCCGTGTTGCCGACGAAGTCGCCGTACCCGATCGTGAAGAACGACGTTCCCGCGAAGTAGAACGCCTCGCCGAATGATGCCAGGTGCGGACGGACCTGATCGCTCAGCGCATAGAAGATCGCCGCATACCCGACCAGCATGAGGAACGACCACGTCATCAAGTTGGCGATCAGATTGAACGGCGCAAAAGCCGCGAGGAAATCCTCGCGCCGCTCTTCGCTGTTTGGGTAGAGGCGGTGCGCCACGCGCGGCCAGATCGTCCAAAGCGTACGCGTTTGGTAGTAGCTCGGACGCAGCTTTCGCCCAACCGCTCGCGGTACGATGACCGATTGGAAGACGTCGTTGAGGGCCGCGACGACCAGCAGCATCCCCAGGATCACGAGTACGACACGGATCACCATCTGCGAATGATTCAACCATGACACGGAGAAGGCTTGCCCATGGCCGTGACGCTCGTGACCGGACCGGTGCGCTCGGGCAAGAGCCGCTATGTGATCGAAATCGCGCAGGCATCCGGCCGGCGCATCCGCTATGTCGCGACCTCGATGCGCGACGGCAGCGACGATGAATGGGATACGCGCTTGACGCGCCACGTGCACGACCGTCCATCGAGCTGGGACTCGATCGAGAGCGCGTCCCTGGCGCACGAGGTGCTGATCGCGCTGTTTCGCGACGGCGGCCCGGATGATTGCATCGTGGTCGATGCGCTCGGAACCTGGCTCGCGGCGCGGATTGCCACGCAGATCGACGCGCTCGAGCGCGACTTTGCTGCCTTCGAAGCGCAAATGGATCAAGAAGCCTCCGAGCTCGCGCAAGCAATGCTCGAATCGCGCGCACAAGTCGTGGCTGTGGCCGAGGAGGTCGGCTGGGACATCGTGCCCGTAGCCGCGTCGGCCCGGCTCTTTCGCGACGTGCTCGGGCGCATGAAGCAGCGGCTCGCCGCCGGCGCCGATGCCGTCTTTCTGGTGGTATGCGGGTTTGCGCTCGATCTGCGCGCGCTCGGTACGACGATTTAGTGACAGGGCACTAATCCGTGAATCAGGCGCTACTGCTCGTCGCACTGTTCGGCGGAGTGATCGTTTCGGCGATCGTGGCGCAGCGGTTGCGCATCCCCTATCCGATTGCCTTCGTCGTGATCGGTCTTGCCTTTGCACTCGTGCCCGGTTTGCCGGCTCCGCACGTAAACCCGCAGTTGCTCTTTCTGCTCGTCTTGCCGCCGCTGCTTTTCTCCGGCGGATGGAACACGGATTGGTACGAGTTCAAACGCAATTTCGGCGCGATCTCGACGCTGGCGGTTGGTCTCGTCCTTTTCACGACGCTCGTCGTCGCCGTACTCGCGCACCAATTCGCGGGATTCGATTGGGCGACCGCGTTCGTTCTTGGTGCGATCGTTTCGCCACCCGACGCGGTTGCGGCCGAGGCGATTTTCGAGCGCATGGCGGTTCCGCGGCGCATCGTCGCGATCGTGACCGGCGAAGGTCTCGTCAATGACGGCACGGCGCTCGTGCTCTATCGCTTCGCTGTTGCGGCGGCGGTTTCGGGCGTCTTTTCATTGGTGCATGCGTCGATCGCGTTTGTGCTCAACGTCTCGCTCGGCATCGTCTTCGGGCTTATCGTCGGCGCAGTCATCGAGTTCGTGATGCGTTTGCTCGCGCGTTTCGACGTCGAGGATCCGGCGGTTGCCAACGTCGTCGGGCTGCTGGCGCCTTATGCGGCCTATCTACCCGCCGATGCACTGGGCGTTTCGGGCGTGCTTTCCGCGGTGACGGCGGGCGTCTACGTTAGCCGCCGCTCCCAAGCGATTTTTTCGCCGGAAGGACGCGTGATCGCTAGCGCCGTGTGGCGCGTCATGATCCTCCTGCTCAATGGCTTCGTCTTTCTGCAAATTGGGCTGATCTTGCCGGGCATCGTGCGCTCGCTGGCATCCTCGCTTGCGAGCTACGCGTGGCTGGCGGTGGTTATTAGCGCTGCGGTGATCGTGGTGCGCCTGCTCTGGGTCTATCCGGTCGCAAAGCTGCGACGCTTGATTCCCGGCGTTGCCAAGCGCGATCCGATGCCGAACTGGCAAACGATCGTCGTCGTTAGTTGGAGCGGTATGCGCGGTATCGTTTCGCTCGCCGCGGCGCTGGCGTTGCCGTTTCGCAACGCCAGCGGTGCACCGCTCGGCGGTCGGGACGAAGTCATCTTCATCACGCTCTGCGTGATTGTCGTCACGCTGCTTTTGCATGGGCTCACGCTCGGACCGCTGATCGAATGGCTCGGAATCGGTGAAACGGACAAGCGTCAAGGTCAGGAGATGACCATTCGCGTGCAAGCACTCGAGCAAGGTCGGAACTATCTGCGCTCGATCGAGCCCTCGCTGCAGACGCCGAACGAAATGGCGGCGGCCGCGCGACTTCTCGACGAGTACGAGCGGCGCATCGCGCACTTGCAGGGACATCTCGATGACGAAGAGACCGAACGTGGTGTGCGCGACGAACGCGAGGCCGATCGGCGCATCGAGCTGGCTGCGCTCGACGCCGAGCGGCGCGAGATCGCGCGCCTACGCCGTGGCGGTGAGATCCCCGACGATATCTATCAGACGATCGAGTACGACCTAGATTTGGCCGGTCTGCGGTTGCATTGACGCGCTCGCCGTCGCGGCCGGCGATGGCGTCACGGCTCCGGGAGGCACGTAGGTCGGAACGATCGTTACTTGCGGCGTCGGTGTGGCCGGCGGCGGAAGCGTCGGCACGACGTCGGGCTTGCTCAACGGCACGAGGCGAAGGTATCCGGCTTGCGCGGTGAGGTCCTTTCTCACGCGCAACTGTGTTGCGTCGGTGGTAAATCCCGGCATGCGCGCGGTGACGGTTTGCAAACCCACCGGCACGTGCGGGAGTGTGAATCCCCCCTGCGCATCCGCGGTGATGACGAAGAGCGAGCCCACCGAAACGATCGCGTCGGCAATCGGCTTGTTGCTGGTCGCATCGAGCACGCGCCCGGTTACGCTGCCGTAATCCTGGACGCCCACGATGCCGTTGTTGCAGCTGTCGCCCATGGTGAGCAGGACGACGAGGCCAAGAACCACTTTGCGCATGCTATCCTTTACTCTTGCATGAACGGCTGGGCCTTCGGTGGGGTTCCTTCCGGTCCATTGGGTGGCCCCAGCTAAGCCAATGGCGCCAATTGGCGGGGTATTTTTTCAACCGTTGCCCAGGTAACATCGTGACTTTGTGAAAAAAATCACAAGCCATGAACCCGTATGGACCGGTTGCGATCTATCTGTGCGTCGCACTTGCTGCCGCACTGCTCTTTACCTTCTTACCCGGCCTGCTGGGCCGGGCCAAGCCCAACCCGCACAAGCAGGAAGCCTACGAGTGCGGGGTCGAGCCGACCTCCGCGGTCGCAGGACGTTTTCCGGTGCGCTTTTACTTGATTGCGATGCTCTTCGTGATCTTTGACGTCGAGGCGGCCTCGTTTTACCCATGGGCGGTGAAGATGCACGCGCTGCGCGTCTTCGGTCTGCTTGAGATGATCGTTTTTGTGATCGTGCTCGCGATCGGCTACGCGTATGTATGGAAGAAAGGGGGCTTCGCGTGGAGATAGGTCCGGGCCAGTTCCTCCTCGCGCGCCTCGATGACGTGGCCCGCTGGGCGCAGAGCTCGTCGGTGTGGCCGCTCACCATGGGCCTGGCCTGCTGCGCGATTGAGATGATGACCGTCACCTCGGCCGAGTACGACATCGCGCGCCTGGGTTCCGAGGTCTTTCGCAGTTCACCGCGCCAGGCCGACCTGATGATCGTCTCTGGTCGCGTTGCGCAGAAGATGGCGCCCGTCGTCAAGCGGCTCTTCGATCAAATGGCCGACCCGAAGTGGGTGATCTCGATGGGTGCGTGCGCCAGTTCCGGCGGCGTGTTTGACAACTATGCGGTCGTCCAGGGCGTTGACACGATCATTCCGGTCGACGTTTACGTTCCGGGTTGTCCGCCGACACCCGACGGTTTGCTCTACGCCGTCAATCTGATTCAACAACAAATTCGTGAGGGGGGCCGGGGCGGCATCCTCGCTCGGTCCTAAGGAGCGCTCGTGCCTAGTACTCAAACTCCGCCGATTGCGGGAACCGCGATCGACCCGCCCGGCGTGCGTCGGGCAATTGACGATGCCGTCATCGAAGTCGTCGATCCGAAGGCTCTGCATGCGCGGCTCGAAGCGCTGCGCGCCGAAGGCTACACGATGCTGCTCGATCTCGGAGCCGTCGACTATCTCGAGCGCGTGCCGCGTTTCGAGGTCGTCTACCATCTTCTAAAGATGCCGGTCGCGGCTGCAACCCTCGCGCAAGTCGGCACGCCGGCGCGCCTGCGCGTGCGCTGCGGGCTGAACGAGGGCGAGCATCTGCCCACCGTCAGCGATCTGTGGAAATCGGCCGATTGGGCCGAGCGCGAGGTCTTCGACCTTTTCGGAATTCTCTTCGACGGCCACCCGGATCTGCGCCGCATTCAGATGCCGCACGATTGGGAAGGCCACCCGCTACGCAAGGATTACCCGCTGCGCGGTCCGGCGCGCGAACGTTCGCCGCGCCCGGCCTTCGGACTCAAGAGCAACGTGCAAGCCGGCACGCCGCCCACGGGTCGTACCCTCGAAGCCTTGCAAGAGCAGATAAGGACTGCTCAGGAATCTGCGGATCGGCCGAAGGCCGAACGCAAAGGATTCACCGGAGGTGAATCCACGTGAGCCTTTCTTCTACGCCACTGACGCCGGAGATCGTGTCGCACGAAGGCAATTCGATGGTGCTCTCGATGGGGCCGCAGCATCCCTCGACGCACGGCGTGCTGCAGATTATGCTCGAGATCGAAGGCGAATCCGTAATCAAGGCCGAGCCCGAGATCGGCTATCTGCACACCGGCATCGAAAAGAACATGGAGAACCTGTTCTGGTCGCACGGGCAGACCAATGCCGAACGCATGGACTACCTCGCGCCTTCTTCGAACGCGCTGTGCTACGTGCTGGGCGTCGAGCAATTGCTCGGCATCACGGACCGCATTCCGGAGCGTGCCAAGCACATTCGCGTGCTCAACGTGGAGTTGACTCGCATAGCCTCGCACTGCGTGTGGCTTGGTACCCACGGCATCGATCTCGGCGCGATTTCGGTCTTTTTCTACTGCTTTGACTTGCGCGAGAACATTCTCGATCTGCAAGAAGCCGCCGGCGGCGCGCGCATGCATCCCAATTACCTGCGGGTTGGCGGCGTCAACGGCGATCTTCCCGGAGGCTATCTCGAACGCGTCGATGCGCTGATCGCCAAGTTCCCAGGGCGTCTCAAGGAGCTGCGCGGCCTGCTGCAAGCCAATCCGATTTTCCAAGATCGCACGATCGACGTGGGAATTCTCAGCGTCGAGGAAGCCGTGGCGTGGAGCGTCACCGGTCCGGCGCTACGCGGCAGCGGTGTCGCCTACGACGTACGCAAAGCGTTTCCGTATTCCGGCTACGATCAATATGAATTCAATGTGCCGACGCGAACCGAGGGCGATGCCTATGCGCGCTTCCTCGTGCGCCTAGACGAGATGGAAGAGTCGATCAAGATCATCGCCCAGGCGCGCGAGAAGTTGCGTACGCCGGGCCCGTTCGCGATCGACGATCCCAAGATTTTCCCGCCGCCCAAAGAGACGATCGCCCTCTCGATGGAAGCGCTGATCCACCATTTCAAGATTGTCAGCGAGGGTTTCCGCGTACCGCCCGGCGACGTCTATCAGGCGGTCGAAGGCCCGCGCGGCGAACTCGGCTACTATTTGGTGAGCAACGGCGAGAATCGCCCGTACCGCGTACGTACGCGCCCGCCGAGTCTCTACAATTTGCAAGCGCTCAAGGGCATGGCGCCGGGCAATTTGATTGCCGACCTCGTGGTCATGATCGGCTCGCTCGATCCGGTCTTCGGCGAGGTGGATCGATGAGACTTTATCGATCAAAGCTGAAGCTTTGCTCGCTAAAGTCGCGCGGCTTCGCTCGCGCCGCTGTGGTGAAGCAATGACCGATACCTTCGATTTCGAGGCGCTCGCGAGCAAACTGAAGCCGAAGTGCGACGTACTGATCGCGCGGTACGAGCGGCCGCGTTCCGCGCTCCTGCCGATGATGCATCTCTTCCAAGATGAGCAGGGCTACGTTTCGCAAGAAGCGATGCAGTTCGCGGCCGATCGGCTCGATCTCACCACGGCCGAGGTCGAAGCGACGGTCTCGTTCTACTCGTTGTTCTTCCGCAAGCCGGTCGGAAAGTACATGTTGCAGGTTTGCCGCGGTTTGATGTGTGAGCTGCGCGGCGCCGAAGCGATTCTGGCGTACTTCCGCGAGAAGCTCGGCGTCGGCCATTTGGAGACGACCGGCGACGGCGTGTTCTCGTACGAAGAGGTCGAATGTCTGGCAGCATGCAATCGCGCGACGTGCATGCAGGTCAACCTGGAATTCGTATACGATCTGACCCCGGCGATGATCGACGACATGATCGCGGGCATGCGCGCGGGCAGTTATCCGGTCAAGCCGATGGCGCAAACCGCGCCTCCCGGCCGCACGTGGAAGGTCAACGCGGATAGCGAGATCGGAACCGGCGGCAAGTCGCCCGGCACGCGCACGTCGAGCGAGCCCAACAATGCCGGCGGCGTGGGTGACTCGAGCGGCATCATCATGCTCGACAGTTTTGTCACCAAGGATATTTCATTCACCGGACGCTCGCGCGAGCGCCTGGTGCGCGACGCACGCGGCGTCGCCGAGATCATCGAAGAAAACGGGAGCCGCCACTGATGCCGGTCACGAAGATTCTCACCGCCGGCATCGGCGAAGCCGACCTGCGCGATATCAAGGTTTACCGCGAGCGCGGCGGCTACAAGCAGTGGGAACGCGCGGTGCGTGAGCTCACGCCGAATGACGTGTTCGAGGCTTGCGATAAGTCGGGCTTGCGCGGACGCGGGGGCGCGGGCTTTCCGACCGGTCGCAAATGGAGTTTCCTCCCGAAAGACGTTTTACCGCGCTATCTCGTGTGCAACTGCGACGAGGCCGAACCCGGCACGTTCAAAGACCACATGCTGCTCGAAGAGACACCGCATTTGGTGCTCGAGGGCATTCTGCTCGGTGCGTACGGTATCCAGTGCCATCACGCGTTCATCTATATTCGCGGGGAATTCAAGCGCGGCTACGAGATTTTCATGAAGGCGCTGGATGAAGCGCGTGCCGCGGGCCTAGTCGGCACGAATCTCTTCGGCAAAGGCTACGATCTCGAAGTGACCGTGCATCGCGGCGCCGGTGCCTACATTTGCGGAGAAGAGACGGGGCTGCTCAATTCGCTCGAAGGCAAGCGCGGCGAGCCGCGGCTCAAACCGCCGTTCCCGGCGATCGCCGGGTTGTACGGTGCGCCGACCGTGGTCAACAACGTGGAAACGCTCGCCTATCTCGTGCCGATTCTCGAGCGTGGTCCGCAGTGGTTTGCTGCGGTCGGAACCGAGCGCAGCAAAGGCTACAAGATCGTCTCGATCTCCGGGCACGTGCAAAAACCGGGAAACTACGAAGTTGAAGTGGGTACGACGATTCGCGAATTGATCGAGATCGGCGGCGGCCTGCTGCCGGGGCGCAAATTCATGGCGGTGCAGCCCGGCGGCGGTTCCTCTGCCGCGATTTTCGAAGAGCACCTCGACTATCCATACGATTACGAATCGATGGCAAAGGCCGGCTCGATGATGGGCTCCGGCGCGTTCACGGTCTTCGACGACTCGACCGACTTCGTCAAGGCTGCGTTCAACCTGATTCGCTTCTACACGCACGAGTCGTGCGGTCAATGCACGCCCTGCCGCGAAGGTGGCCACTGGCTCGAACGCGTGTTGCATCGTTTCGTCGAAGGACGCGGATTGCGCAGCGATATCGAGATGATCCGGCGCATCGGCCACACGATCACCGGCTTGAATCTGTGCGCGCTCGGCGATTCGATCGAACCGTTCTTGCTCTCCGTGTTGAACCGTTTCCCCGATCAATTCGAAGCTCGTCTCTTGAAGGAGACCGTTCAAGCATGAGCTCCCCGCACGAGCAGCGCGTTAAGCTGACGATCGACGGTGTGGCGGTCGAGGTGCCGAAGGGCACGCTCTTGGTTGAGGCGGCCAAGACGGTCAAGCAAGAGATTCCGGTCTATTGTTATCACACCAAGCTCGGGCCGGCCGGACTGTGCCGCGTGTGTTTGGTCGAAATCGAGGGTCAGCCCAAGCTCCAGATCGCGTGCAACACGACCGTTGCCGAAGGCATGGTCGTGCACACGCGCAACGAGAAGGTCGATGCGGGTCGCGGCGTGATCCTCGAACTCTTGCTGGTGAATCATCCACTCGATTGCCCGATCTGCGACAAGGGCGGGGAGTGCGATCTACAAGACTACGCAATGGCCTACGGTCGCGGCAGCTCCGACGTTGCCGATCCCAAGCAGAGCAAACCCAAGGGGGTCGATCTCGGACCAACGATCGTGCTCGATGAAGAGCGCTGCGTCGTCTGTCAGCGTTGCGTGCGCTTCGATGACATCATCGCCGACGAGCGCCAGCTCATCGTGAAGGATCGCGGCCACAACGATATCATCGCGACTGCGACCGACGAACCGTACCGGCATCACTTTACCGGGAACGTAACGGAGATCTGTCCGGTCGGTGCGCTGACCTCGAAGACGTATCGGTTCAAGTCGCGCCCGTGGGATCTCAATCGCACGCAGACCACCTGCACGCAGTGCGCCGTCGGCTGCCAGCAGTTCTCGGACGTGCGCCTCGGCACGGTGTTGCGCACGATGTCGGTCGAACACGACGATCGCTATTCCGATAGCTGGCTGTGCGACCGGGGACGCTATAACATCGGCTTCTATACTTCGCCCGAGCGAATCACGCAGCCGCTCTATCGCAAGGGCGGAACGTTCGTCCAAATCGGCTGGGACGATGCATTCTTGATTTGGGCGCGCGAACTGCGCACGGCGGGTGCACGCGCAGGCGCGATCGGCGGCGGACATCTGCTGAACGAAGAGGCCTATTTACTTCAGCATGTTTTTCGCGCGATCGGCGTGCGCAATCTCGATTGGCGTGGCGGACGCCAGCGTCAAGCCTCGCCCGGAAAGGGCGGCGGCGACTACGCGGCGCTCGAGCGCGCGAACGCGATTGTCGTTGCGGGCACCTCCTCGGCTGCCGAGCTTGCGCCGGTCATGTGGCTGCGCGAATCAAGGCCAAACGCAACGGCGCACGGGTCTACCACGTGAACGCGGACGACGCGGCGAAGACGATCGCCGCACTTCCGGCGGACGCGCGCGTCGCGATCGTTTGGGACGGGGTCGATCTCGATCTGGGGAGGGCCCTCATCGACGCGTCGAGCGGGCGCAACGTTGCGACCTACATCGCGAGCGAACAACCGAACGCGCGCGGAGCTGAGGCGATGGGCATGCTGCCGATCGACGGCGGCATGGACGGTGCGATGATGTTCGATGCAGCGCGCAACGGCAAACTGGGGGTGCTCTCGCTCTTCGGCGTCAATCCGGTGCGCAATGCGGCCGATCCGCAGGCGGTTCGCGCGGCGCTCGACGCGGCAAACTTCGTGGTGGTTAGCGAGCTCTTCATGACCGAGACGGCGCAGCTTGCGCAGCT
>Ga0302180_10000827_pt1 | contig 25023 bp, 16 predicted proteins | sample I_Palsa_E3_2_FD_200575 | JGI IMG/M metagenome (GOLD analysis project Ga0302180, IMG submission 200575) | Peat permafrost microbial communities from Stordalen Mire near Abisko, Sweden - I_Palsa_E3_2 | ecosystem: Environmental > Terrestrial > Soil > Palsa > Peat permafrost | place: Sweden... | reverse complement strand
CCGGCCTCTTCCAGCGGGGTCAGTGGGTTGCGGTGCCGGTTCATGTTGATCATGTCCAGGTACTGGCCGGCCTCATCGCCGGCCCGGTCGCTCACCAGGTCATAGGGCACCTCGGTCACCCCGGCCTTCAGCGCCGCGGCCAGCCGGCGGCCACCATCGATCACCCGGAACCCGTCCCCATCAGGGGTGATCCGCAGCGCCACCAGCACGCCGTTGACCGCAATGGAATCCACGAACTCAGGGCTGAGGTCCAGGTCACGGCGGACATTAGCCGGATGGGCCGCGAGCCGCTCGACCGCGATCATCGCGCGGGGGACAACAAGCAGGGGCGTCTCCGTTTCACCGAACGGAACTTCGCTCGAGTCGGCGTCATCTGCGGGCGGCAGGTAGCCGACAGGCATGTCGTTGTGGATAACGTTGTCAGAGCTGGTCATGGGAGTTCGATCCTTCCGTGAATTACCGATGTGAGTGAGATGCGGACCGGGGGAGACTCGGCCCGAGATCGCCCGGATCAGGCGGTCGGGACCGCGGTGGGCCGGTCCGGGTGGAGGGGATGGCCGTCGAGCGTGACGGCCAGGGCGGCCTGCTCGGCGTCGGTCTTGGTGCAAATCTCGATCAGCAGGCCGGACCCGGTGGGGGACTGCCGGACGAACACGCAGGTGTCCCCGGCATCGACGCAGGCCACCGGCCAGCCCAGCGCCGTCTCGGTGGTACTGATCTCGATGTCACGGGCCCGGATCATCGGGCGGCCGGTGCGAGCCAGGATCGCCGCGATGTCGGCGAGAGCCCCGTCACCGGGATCGCTGGTGGTGAGCAGCGTGTGGATGTCGTTAAGAGCGGCAGTGTCGGTGTAACCGGACGGGGCGCGCGGCCGCAGCGGCGTGACCGATGCATCAGGCATGGCAACCTCCAGAAAGCAGAAACGAGGAAGCCCCCACCGCGGCGCGCGGCAGGGACTGAAGAGAACGGGCCTCAGAGAACGGCGGCGGCCTCCAGGGCACGTAGCGCCTGGGACTCCATCTCGTGCGCGGTGTCCGCGTCATCGAGCGTGCGGGCGACGCTGGTGACCGCGTGCATGACGCCGCCGGCGGTGACGTCGCCGCCGCGGATGAAGTGGTTCAGGATGTCCTTCTGCTGAGATTCGGTGAACCGCAGCCGCTGACTGACCGTCCGGACCGCCTCTTCCGGGTCATTGACCGGGTGCCCGGCGTCCTTCTCCATCGCCCGGACGGTGCGCTGCACGTAGCCGGAGTCGAGAAAGGTGCCCACCGCGTCGGTCGTTTTGGCGGTGATCAGCGCCAGCGTCTTGTCCCGCGTGTTGTCCGACCAGGACACCACCCCCTGATCCAGCCGTTCACCGAGGTGAACGACCCGCATCGCGTCCCGGGTGATCGTCATCCCGTTCCGGCAGACTTGCACGACCAGCCGCGGGGTCAGGCTGAACGCCCCGCACCCGGTCTCACTGTTGGTGATCACGAACCCGGCGAACACCACCGGGTTGTCCGCCCCGGACGCGCCGGTGAACGGGCTGCGGTACCCGGCCAGCAGCGCCGGGGCCAGCACCCGGACCTCCTCACAGACCACCCGGACATACATCCGCCGCTCGGTCAGGTCACACCCATCGACCTGGATCGGCGCGCCGGACTGGCGGACCCCATCGAGGACCGCCATCAGCACGTCCAGGTTGTCGATGAACTTGTACCCATCCGACAGGAACGCACGCGCCACGCCCGAGCCGTTCTGTCCGCGCAGGCAGCGGAGCAGGAACCGGCGCTCGTCCCCATCCAGCCAGCCGTTCACGTTCGCGTCGTACAGGTCTGGGCGCTCCTCACGGGTCCGGCGCAGGTAAGCGACGGGGATCCCGAGCTTGTCGGCGACCCCCTGGTCGCAGACGTTGGTCGGGGTGTAGATGCCGGTCGTCAACGTGACACCGTCCTCGCCGAGCACCGGCGCGGTGCCATCCACGACCAGCTGCCCATGCCGGGCACGGATCGCGGCCGATGAGGCGACGACATCAACCTTGCGGGCCTGCTGCTCACGCAGCAGCACTGCCAGATCGGTCAGCGTCGCGTTCCGTGCGCCGAGCGGCGCCGCGGATGTATCAAGGGACATGACTGCCGTCCTTTCGAGAGGATCGATAGGGCCGGCCGGGCGGCGGTTGCCCTCCCGGCGGTCAGACGGCACGCGCCATGCGGGCACAAGTGCCCCGCCACCGGGCGGCCCGGCCGGCCAAGATGTTTTGCCGCTGACCTGGCAGAAGCCCAGCGCTATTTGCGCGGGCGCAGCGAAGAGCAAAAGATCTTTGGCCGACCGGAAACAGCCACCCCGGTTGCGGGCACGACCGCATGGCGCAGGCTGACCGTGCCTGGGGGGCCAACCGCTCGCTTGGCTAAAGGGCAGCGCGAGCTTGGCCCGCGGCAGTCCGGGACTGCCGCCGATCGGTTTGCTGTCGGCGGACCGGATTTCGGCGTCCAGCATCCGAGAAGGCTTCAAACTATGCCGAACCGCCCGGGCCACATTCTGACCGCTGCAGGTCGACCTGGCGCACTACATTCTGAAACGCCGCCGGGAATTTCCGCTCATGCATGATATTCCGATGAGCGTGCGTTGCCGTTAGGGCTCGGCTGTGCCTTATTTGCGCAGATCGGGCTATCGCGGCAGCCGCGGTTTTCTACTAGGCAGCCTTAGTTCAGCTGATAATCTTGTGTTGGGTGTCCTAAGGTCACTCAATGCCCCAGTTTGTCCAGCGATGACCGGAAGGCCTGGCGCTCGAGCCGGATTTTGGCGGCGATGCCTCTTAGCTGCGACAAAGTACCCTCAATAAAGGGGCCTTTCGTCTCTCGCCGCGGCTGGTCCGGTTGGGCAACGGTGGCTATGATTCTTGGGGGTATCGCATGAGGTTGCTGCATTTTGCCGACCTGCACCTGGATACGCCCTTTTGCTGGGCGCCGCCAGGGCTGGCCCGTGCCCGGCGCGGGGCGCTGCGCGACACGCTCATTCGTATCTGCAAGCTCGCTGGCGAACTGGACGTGGACGCGCTGAGCTGCGGTGGTGACCTTTATGAGCAGGAGCGGTTCACACCGGACACTGCTGAATTCCTGCGCTCGACTTTCGAGCAGATCGCGCCGCTCCCGGTGTTCCTCGCCCCTGGGAACCATGACTGGCTGGGGCCGGCGAGTTTGTACCGGCAAGTGAGATGGTCTCCCAACGTCCATGTGTTCACCGAGGCCAAGCTGTCAGCAGTTGAGCTTGCCGATGGTTTGACGCTGTGGGGAGCTGCTCACTGTGCACCCGCTAACACCGCTGGTTTTCTCAACGGTTTCCACGTTGACCGTGGCGGCGTGCATCTTGCTCTCTTCCACGGCTCTGAACAGGGTGAGCTGATGTTCCAGGAAGAGGGGAAAGTTCCGCATGCCCCGTTCAATGCGCGGCAGATTACGGCTGCTGGGATTCATCACGCCCTTCTGGGGCACTTCCACGCCCCGAAGGATGCCGAGATGCATACCTACCCCGGCAACCCGGATCCGCTGACTTTCGGGGAAGCTGGTGAGCGCGGTGCAGTCCTGGTAACGCTCGCTGGGGATGGTGCGGTGACTCGTGAGCGGCACCGGGTGGCGATGTCAGCGGTCAGTGATGTCACGGTCGATCTGACCGGTGTCACACATTCCGGCCAGATCACTGACCGAGTTCTGGCGGGGGTTACCGGGCTGTCTGGCGTGGTGCGGGTGACGTTGTCCGGCGAGGTAGGGACCGATGTGGACTTGCGCTTGCAGGACATTTTGGCCCTGCCTGTGCCGCACCTTGACGCGCTGTTGCCCCGCCTTGGCCAGATCTCCGTCGCCTACGACTTTGACCGCATGAAGGAGGAGCAGACGGTCCGAGGCCAGTTTGTGCGGGATGTCGTCGGCGACGACAAGTTGAGTGACGACCAGCGCCACCGCGTGCTAGTGACGGGGCTGCGGGCCCTTGATGGGCGTGGCGACGAGCTTGAGGTGCTCTGATGCGCATCCAGAAGGTGACTGCCCACGCTTTCGGCCCGTTGGTAGGAGAGACCCTGGAGTTTGCCGAGGGCGTGACGGTCATCGTTGGCGACAACGAGTCGGCGAAATCGAGCTGGCATGCTGCAATCTTCGCCTCGTTGTGCGGCCGCCGCCGGGGTAAGGGCCGGCCGCGGGAGGATGAGCAGCGTTTCGCCGATTTGCACAAGCCGTGGGACAGGGAGGACTGGCTGGTCAGCGCCGAGGTGGTCTTGGACGATGGCCGGCATATAGAGCTGCGTCAGGATCTTGCCGGGAAGGTGGACTGCCACGCTGTAGATCTCGATATCGGCGAAGATGTTTCAGCGCAGGTGATGAGGGACGGGGTGCCTGACGCTGCTCGCTGGCTTGGGCTGGACCGCTCGTCGTTTGTGGCCACCGCGTGTGTAGAACAGGCGCAGATGCTCCGGGTGCGCGGGGAAGCGGATGGCCTGCAGCAGTATTTGCAGCGGGCTGCCGCGTCCGCAGGCACCGACACGACGGTGGCGGCGGCTCTGGAACAGATCGCACTGTTCGAGCGCGAGCACGTTGGGCTTGACCGGGCGAATGCAACTAAGCCCCTGCGGTGCGCCATACGAGAGGTGCAGGACACCGAGAGAAAGCTCGCGGCGGCACGCCAGGGACATGAGCAATACCTCGGTCTGGCGGTACAGGCCGATGAGTTGCGTGAGGCCGCTCAACGTGCCGACGCTGCCGTGCGAGCGCACGAGGCAGCCTACGCGGCCTTCCAGGCGCGGAAGCTTGGGGACGACGCAAGATGCGCGGCCACGTTGCAGGAGTCCGTTGGCGAAACCTCGCCGGCCTCGATCGCCGAGGATGACGCTCTTGCCCGCCGGGTTGCTGGAGCACTGACCGCCTGGCGCACACGGCCAGTGGAGCCGGTATTGTCCGGCCCGGCTACCGACGAGCTGCAGGAGAAGCTGAATGCGCTGCCGTTTCCGCCCCTGGGGGATCTGGCGGTGCACGAGAGTGTCCTGCAGGCGGCGGAGCGGTTGCAGCGTACCGACAGCCAGCTTCAGCAGCACGACACGGACCGGCCAATGCAGCCGAAAGCGGCACAAAATATTGCCGCAACTAACGACGAACTGATCGATCTGGCCCGGACGCTGGAGGCATCACTGCCCAAGGTCGATCCCAATCTGGTCTCCGAAGAAGAAAGGGCGCGCCAGGAACTCGATGGCGTGCGGGCCAACGCACGGACAGCCAACCTGATGCTCTTGGCGGCTGGCGCCGCAACCGCCGCAGGGATCGTATTGCTCGTGAGCGTAAGTCCTGTCGCCGGGCTGATCGTGCTGGCCGCAGCAGTGGCGATGATCGGATTCGGGCTGTATCGTCGGCGGGCCGGCCAGCTGGACGCGGCGGTGCGACGGCACGCCGACGTGCAGGCCGAACTCAAACAGTGCCAGCGCCAGGTCGCCGACGCTGCTCAAAGGCGGGACGATGCGGTCAGGCGGTGCCAGCAGCTTGGAGTCGACCCCGACGCGCAGGCGCTGCGCCGCCTCGGCAGCGAGAGGGTACGGGCCGCTTCCTACGACGATGATCTTCGCCAGTGGGCCGCACGCCACCGTGAACTGGAAACCGGGCTCGGCTCGGCGGCATCTGCGTTGTCGGCGGCGCTGTCGGCGCGCGGTCACCAGGTAGCGTCGGCGGGACCGGACGACTTGGCCGTGGCGGTGCAGAGCTATCACGGCTATCGCGCCGCATGTAATGAGCGGGCTGGGCAGGCAGCCGAAGCCAAGCAGCGTGAGCCACTGCAGGCACAGCTCGAAGCGCGCCGCCAGGAAGAACAACGCGCAGACCAGGACCGTCAGAAGCGAGCGGACGCCGCTCGGCAAGTAACCGAAGCGGCAACAGCATGTGGTCTTGCGGCCGATTCGGCTGATACGAGCGCTAGCGCGCTGACGAAATGGTCGGCCGAGCGCAGCACGCAAATGGAACAGGCGGCTGCGGCGCAGGAAGAGTGGATAGAGCTGCAATCGCTGCTGAATGGCCGCTCTCTGCAGCAACTTCAGAAAGAAGCGGTCAGTGCCACCCAGCGGGCCGAGACTCTCGCGAAGGGTGTGTCACCGGAGCTACTGAGAGCAGCCGACCCGGCCACCGCTGACGAGCAACTCCCGGCACTGCGTGCGGAGGCGACAGAATCAGCAACGCAAGCGGCAGATGCGTCCGGTGACCTGCGCCGATTTGCGGGGTCTGTCGTGAGCGTTGCCGAAGCGGAGGAAGCCGTTGAACTAGCCGGGGCCGAACTTGACCGCGTGAAGCAGCTGCAGGAAGTGCTGACGCTGACACGCGGGTACCTAGAGGATGCACAGGCCCGGGTGCACCGCGATATCGCACCGATCCTCGCAGCCACGGTGAAGCAATGGCTCCCCACGCTCACTGCCGACCGCTATACCGACGTTATGGTGAACCCGACCACATTGCGTGTCGAGGTCTGCGGGCCGACGCGGCGGTGGCGCACAGCGGATCTCTTGTCCTACGGCACCGCCGAACAGGTATACCTGCTACTCCGAGTTGCGCTCGCCGACCACCTAACCAAGAATCACGACACCTGTCCGCTCATTCTCGACGACGTTACGGTGCACGCAGACTCTGCCCGCACCCGCGAAATCCTCAACTTGCTGCTGAAGATCGCTGAACATCGCCAGGTCATCGTTTTCACCCAAGAAGAGCAGGTCGCTGCCTGGGCCAGGGATCATCTCACCGGCCCGAGGAACACCGTCCAGACACTATCGCCAGTATCCGCAAGCTGATGGTGCAATTGATCGGAGGTTTCTCATGGGCGGCTACGGGACCATTGTCAACTTTGATATATGATTTATCGAGACAATAATACGAGGCGACTGCTGGCTGACCATTGGGTGGCTGCGGAGTTCGACCTAGACGCCAATGCGCCTCTGACACCATCGGATCTTTCCTGGGGAAGCAAGGCCCAGGTGTGGTGGCGGTGCGCCAGGGTGCCTGAGCACGGTCTGTGGCAAGCCACGGTCAATAACCGCACCAAGCCGGTGGGCTCTGGATGTCCTCGCTGTCACGGCAACCGGATAACCGGGAATGCTGTGCCAGCGGATCGGAGCCTGCAAGGGCGTTTCCCCGACGAAGCAGCCGAACTCAACCCAGTGAAGTCGGGTTTCTCCGCTGATCAGGTCACCTATGGCAGTAAGAAGTCGGCTTGGTGGACGTGCCCGCAGGGACACGAGTACCCGATGACGGTGAACCAGCGAACCAACCCGCGGAGGCCGCAGGGGTGCCCCTACTGCGCGGGGAGGAGGGTGGCACCTGAGAGATCGCTGGCTGCGGTCGCCCCGGAAGTCGCTGTCGAACTGGATGCAGAGGGATCCGGTGTTACGGCGGCTGAGTTGATGCCCAACAGCAACCGGCTTGCATGGTGGCGATGTCGTGTCGATGCCGACCACAGGTGGCAGGCAACTCCGGGTAACCGCGTCAGCCGAGGGTCAGGCTGCCCATATTGCAGTGGTGCGAGGGTCAGCGACTCCAATCGGCTCTCTCTCAATAGCCCGGATCAGCGGTTGCTGATGGAATGGGACTACGAGCGCAATTTCCCACTAACTCCACATGACGTACCCGCAGGATCGTCGAAGAAGGTCTGGTGGGTATGCGACGAGGAGAACGACCACCGTTGGGAAGCCGCTATCGGCAAGCGGGCTGGCGGCGGCCAGGGGTGCCCTTTCTGCGCAGGAAACAGAGTCTCTTCTACTAACAGTCTTGCCGCCCGGCGGCCCGACATCGCTAGTGAGCTCGACATCGGGGCCTCTGGCGTCACTGCGGACCAGATCAGCTTCGGCAGCGGCAGGCCTGTTACGTGGAAGTGCGCTGTCGATGACAGCCATGTCTGGCAGGCGACCGTCGGCAACCGTACTGGAGGCAATGGCGGTCGCGGGACCGGCTGCCCGTACTGTCGGCTCGTTGGTACGTCCGAGCAAGAGCTGCAGTTGAAAGCCGAGCTGGCCGCCGTCCTGCCGGTCGATCTCAACCGCGCAGCCGTCCCAGACAGCGAGGGGAAGTTGATGCAAGTTGACGTCGTCATCGCTGATCCACAACTCGGACTGCGGGTAGTAGTAGAGTTCGACGGCCTCTGGTGGCACAACGGCTCCGAGAATTATGAGCGAGACGCCAAGAAGAGCGATCGCCTCCGGGAGGCAGGCTGGAAGGTCATCCGTGTCCGAGAACGCCCCCTGCCCCTGATCAATCCCGAGTTCGATGTTGCCGTCGGGTTGCTTGCTCCGGCAAACGAAACGACGGCGGCTGTCCTCGACCGCATGGCAGCGCTTGACCTGATCACTGCCGCTAAAGCGCAGGAATACAGGAAAGAGTCGGCCAATGGGCTGCTCAATGTGGAACTAGCCCGGAACTTGATAAGAGAACATCTGGGCAGGGAGCGTGCGGAAGATCAGCACCGGAGCCAGGAGGACGCATGGAACCGGATGTATGGTGCCGTCGGCGCCTTCGCCAGCGAGCACGGACATTGTCGCGTTCCAGAGGATGCGGAAGTAGCGGGCGTGAACCTTTCCAGGTGGATATACAAGCAGTGCGCGCTATACCGTCAGGAAGCCCTATCTGCCGAGCGCGCGAAACGTTTGCGAGAAATTCCTGCATGGTCTTTCGAGTCGCCCCGCCTGGAGAGTTTCTGGGCGCAGCATGCGAGCTACCTCGAAGTAGTCAGTTCCGCTACAGGATCCATGCCGAGATCTGCGGTCATTTGGGCAAGCAACCTGCGCACGCAGAGAGCAAAGCTTCTAGCGCAGCAGCGAGATGTGCCCGCCTATCAGCTGAACGCTATGGAGTCTATTCCAGGGTGGCAGTGGAATCCAGCAGAGGAAGGATTTGAGGCGAAGATCTCCATTCTGGAGGAATATCTGAACGATACAGGGAAGACGGTTGGGGATGTCCATCAGCGCGAGAAGTTTGGTGAGCACAAGATTGGTACCTGGATAAACTCCTGGCGAACCCGTCGCTACACGATGCCAGAGCAGCACAGGCACGCACTTGAGGAACTGCCCGCATGGTCCTGGGATGTTCAGAGAGATCAATGGGAGGAAAAGTTTCAAGAGCTTGTCGACTTTGGGGTGCTCAATGGTCATGTTCGGCCATCTATGACGTCTGAAAATGGGCAAGAGAATTCCCTCGCACTATGGAAACGGAACAACAAAAATCGGCTTAGGGGCAAAACCGGTGAACATTCTGGGAAGCTTCGCGATTTGCTCGCGCAATTTGGCGAGAGCCTAGAGTGACGTCCGTCCTCCATGACCGTGGCGAGGTGACTCAGACGTCGACCAGGAGCTAAATTTGGGGTCTGATCGTAGTCCTGTAATGCACATGTAAACGGGTAAGCGCGCGCCGACGGATAGGCAATCAATTCGTTGGCAGTCATCACGAAGGCCTTGATTCCACCCGGCTCGGAGGCCGATCCGTCTGCATACTTTATGCATTGCAACGACACTCATGCCGCCGAGCGGGTGAGATTGTCAAACCTCCATTCTCGGCGGCGACTGCCATCAGGTGCTGGCTCCTACTACCTATGAGAGATAGGCGAGGCCGCCCAGATTAAGGATCACGGCGTCGCTCCAGCTCTGTTAACTCCAAAACCGCCGAACCAATGGCTCCGGATCCGTATAAGGGCAAGGGATTTAAAGTGTGACAAGGGATGAGGTGAGACGTTGCAAAGCTGCGTACGGTGGGGATGCCGGTGTCATCGCTCATAGGTAAAATCCCACCCCATCGTCCGCTGGGGCAGCGTATTCAGGTGCCTTAGCTTCGTCGAACGTGAGTCGGCCCCCGTGGCTGTCAGCTAGTCCTTTGGCAAAAGCATCGGTAGCTTCCGCAACATTGAAGGCGGATTCATCGAAGTCGGCTGCGGTGATCGTGGGGCCGAGGTGTTCAGATTCGACTAGCACCTGATCAAGCACCCAGAATATACGGCAAAAATGCAACTGTGCGTTGATCGCATTGAGATCGCGCGCCAGCGCGTTGGTCAACTGAGTTCCATCGACAGCTACGGAGAAAACTTGCACCACGGGTATACGCGAGCCGACAACTCTCACGTAGTAGAGCGCGCTGCGATAACGGATCGGGTAATCACCGTCAGCGTCTGGCTCGGCTTTCTTAATGCCGGTAAGGCGCTCGATCAGAGTCTCAACGTGGGAGGTGACCATCTCAGCAGATACTGCTGATTCAAGGTAGCTACTTCTCGCACCCGGTGAATTCCGGTTAGAGCGGTCATCCTTGATCTGGATCATGTTAAATAGCTTACCGCCGTTACAGGAATCGTCAATGTGGCTTAATGCGTTGCATGTCGGGATAAGTCGATATACGGCTTGTGTGGCAGGCTGGTTTATGCATGCTGGTTAACCGATCATCGGATCTTGGCTGGCGATCATGGGGCCGCCGGTAGGGTCAGGACGACATGCTCTGCGTATCTGGCCGCGTGTCTGGCGTAATGCTCTCCGAGAGCCTGAGCCTGACTGGCTGTGATGGCAGGTACTTTGACGTACCGGTAGGCAAAGTCGGGCGCGAAGCCGAGAAACCTGGCCGGCGAGCCGGGTTGGGGGCGTTCTGGTCCGGCGGCAGGAACAAGGTGCCTGAGGTAGCTGAAGTCGAAGTAGCTGGCGTGCTGCTCCGCCGCTGCCGCCCGCGTATCCTGGCCACGCCCAGCTGCCCGTTTGCCTACCTTGATGGCAAGCCGGAAATCTTCGCCCTGAAGCTGCCAGCCGAAGGCTGGATCATCGCCGGCGAATCCTTCCACCAGGCCGGCGCTGTTCGTCAGATCGGCCCGGACCCGCACTGCACGGCCTGTGCCGTCCTCAGCCATGGTCTGCCGCAGCTTCCCCGCTAGGTGATGGCATCGCATCTTCTGGACCGGGGCGTCGAGCCGCGCCCGGGCCAGGGCAGCGCGCACCGGCTTGGCGAGGACCAGCGGCGCGTCCTGGGCCGGATGACCGACGGCCACCTCCAGGCGGCCCAGCGCATCGAGCAGGTTCATCCATCTGTCCAGGAGTTCGCCTGCGAACCTGTCAGCACGGCTGATGCTCGCGGCGGCTGGCCGCAGCGCTGCGGCCAGGCTTGCGCAGCTCCGGTAGGTCCACGTGCCGCCGCCGGGACAGGCCCATGTTCCTGTCCGCCAGCCCGGGTCGGTCAGGCTGAGCAGCACGAGCGACGGGGTGCCCGGCAATGAACCGGCGATGGCGCCGTACCGGAGGAGCTGATCCTCGTCCGGCAGCGAGAACACCTTGTTCTCCACGATGAGGACCTGCTGCCCGGCTACCTCCAGCACCAGGTCGAGGTGACGCCACTCGCGGCGAACCGTGACCTGTTCAGCCGGGTCAAGGGGAAATTCCCATGCCTGCGCCAGGCCGCCGCGCACCTGCGGCCATCTTTCCAGGTACCAGGCGAGCATGTTGCTGTGGAACAGTTCCTTACTGGCCTGGGAGGCGGCGAACAGCGGATCAGCGGTCAGTGTCTCCAGCAGCGCGGTCACCGCGTTCAGGTCAGCATCGTAACCAGCCCAATGGTCCCGGTTGTCATCGAGCGTGCAGCGCTTCAGCGAGAAGACTGCGTTATCAGGCAGGTCGAGCCACTCAGCCATCGTTAACTCCCTGCACGGATTAGTGGCACGTTGACGGCGGTGATTCCGGCTCGCTGGCAGAACAGGATTTGTGGCGGGGCGATTTTTCGTCCGGTGGCGAGCGCGAGTGCCTGGGCGTAGGCGCGGATCTGTGGCGTGTAGTAGTGGGCCTTTGCCGTGATGTCTGCTGCTGTTTGGGCGGAGTCGGTTTTGTAGTCGACGATGACGAGCCCGTCGTCGGTGTCGACGATGAGGTCGATGACGCCCTCGACGACGCGGCCGCTGAGTTCGGCGACGATTGGGACTTCTTTCCAGTGCCGGCGTGTGGCGGCGAGCTCGATGATCGGCGCCGTGAGCGCGGCCTGCACCCGTGACCGCACCTCCCCGGCCATGTGCGGTATGCGCAGTTCCGCGCTCGCTGCGGTGGTGGCTCGATTGACAGCCTGGTCCGTGGTCTCGCGGAGGTCGAGGATCTCTAGTGCGCGGTGGACGGTGCTGCCCAGCGTGGCGCCGCCGCGGTCGGGCGGTCGGGCGGTGGTCGGGTCTGCGGGTTCGGTGGCTGTGGCCTGAAGCGGGCCGGGTGGCTCTTGCGATTGTGCTGCTGCGGCTTCGACGAGTCCGGTCGCGGTTGTCGGCAGGTTCGTCATGACTGCTTTCAGCAGTTCCTCGCGTGCGGTGAGAAACAGGCGGCGGGTCGCGGCAGGCACCCCGGTGGCCGCAGCGGCCGGTTCGGGGAGGCATGCGGGGACGGCAGGCGCGGCCGGTTCGCAGGCAGCGCCCGCCGCCTGGAGCGTGGCCAGCAGGTGGGACAGCCGCATGGCGTGCGTGTCCGGCCTTCCGTGCCGGGGCGGGTGGTGGTAGAGGGAGATGATCAGGTGGTCAGCGGCGCGGGTCATGCCGACGTAGAGGAGCCGGAGCTGTTCCTGCTGGTCGAGGACCTTCTCAGGTTGCTGTGCGGCAGCGAAGCCCGGGGTCTTGAAATCTTTGTACAACGTGATTTCTGGTGGGCTGTCCGCCGGCCAGATCACGTGCCCGCGGGTGTACGGCGGCGTGTTGATCCCGGTGAGCGCGACGATAGGGAACTCGAGCCCTTTCGAGCTGTGGATGGTCAGGATCTGCACGGCGTCGTCGTCGCGTTCGGGGGTGATGGTCTCGATGGCGTCGGCGGCGCTATCGATCTGCTCCCGCGCCCAGCTGACGAAGCCGGTCAGCCCGCTGCCCCCGCTGTCGAGGAACATCCGGGCCTGGTCGGTGAGGAACCGCAGCCTGCGCCAATGGTCGCGGGGGCGCCTATGGGCTGCGGTGAGCTCTACTGCCCGGCGTTCCCGGATGATGCGGTCGACCAGCACGTTGACGGGCAGCCACCAGCGAAGGTCGTGGTAGCGGCGTAGTGCAGCCATCGCGTCGGCAACCGCTGATGGCCCGGCGGGCCCGGCCGCGGGTGCGTCATACCGCCAGGTGCCGCCGGCGGTTTTCCAGGCGGCGAGGTCGTCGTCGCTGCAGCCGAACATGGGATGCCGCAGCGCGGCGACCAGCGCCACCGGGTCGGCGGGGTCATCGACTGCCTGCAGCACGGTGATCAGGTCGCGGACTGTGTCGCTTTCCCAGATCAGCGAGCGGCTCATGATCCGGTAAGGCACGGCGTGATGGTCGAGGGCGTCCTCGAGCTGGGGGAGCGGCGTGCGCGCCGGGACCAGGATGGCCATGTCGGCGAAGCCGGCCGGGCGGCTTATCTGCGGGGGACTGGCGGAGACGAGCCAGGATCCGCGGGCGCGGGCCAGCGTTGCTGCGACGTGATCGGTCTCGGCGGCACGGATGTCGCCGATCCGCTGCGCCGAGGGCCCTCCTATGAGCAGAACGTCAGGGCCGGGGTCGCCGGGCACGTTCTGCCGCGCGGCGCGCAGCGGCTGGTAGTCGGCGGCGTCATCGCCGGGCAGCTGCCCGAAGGCCTCATTCACAACCTGCAGGACGCCGGGCCGGGAGCGGAAGTTCTGCAGCATGGTGAGCCGCCCGCTGTCGTAGCGGTCGCGTACCTGCGTGAACAAGCCCACGTCGGCCCGGCGGAACCGGTAGATCGACTGCTGGGGGTCCCCGACGAAGAACAGCCGGCCGCCGTCGATGACCGCTTCGGCCCAGGAGCCGTTGCCCGGCCCAGCGGCCAGGTGCACGAGCTCCACCTGCAGCGGGTCGGTGTCCTGGAATTCATCGACGCAGATGACCTGCCAGCGTTCGCGTGCCGCCACGCGGATCTCGTTGTTATCGCGGAGCAGCCTGACCGCGTGCACCAGCAGGTCGTGAAACCATAGTTCGCCGCGGTCTCGCCGTTTCGCGGCGTGCTCGAGCACCGCGCGGCGCAGCCGCTCTGCGAGCGTGGCGGTGACGCTGGCCCGGCAGGCGGCGAGCTGAGCGTCCACCGCCGCGCGCGTCTGGCTGAGGAAGGCGCACGCTGTCGCCTTGTCGAGTCCTGCCCTGGTCCAGGCAGCGGCGTTGCCGCAGTCCTTGAGCGGGGCGCCGCGCAAAACGGCGAGCACCTGCAAGGGATCGGTTTCCGCGGACGCCTCCCGCAGCAGTGGCGTGAGCACTTCGTCGATCCGTTCGGCCAGCCGATCCGCGTCTGGTCCTCTGCCGCCCGCGTAGGCGACCAGCTGCCGCAACGGGGTGAGCATGGTTTCCGTATTCAGCGCGGGCATCGGCGGGACGGGGATCGGGTGGCCGTCCAGCAGGTCCCAGTTGCCGTCGAAGGAGGCCACGACTTCCTTGAGGTAGCCCGGATTGAGGTCGAGCGTCAGCCCTGTCCGCCACACGCCGGCTAGTGTCTCGTCGGCGTACCAGGTGTCGAGCAGGGTGCACCACCAGGCGTCGCGGTCGATGCTGGCGCGTACCGCGTCCAGGACACAGAAACCTGGCGGCAGCCCGGCTTCCAGGGGTGCGTCGGTGAGCAGCCGCGCCGCGAAGCCGTGCAGCGTGGTGATCGCGGCGTCGTCGAACTGCCCGAGCGCCCGGGCGCAGCGGGCGCGGCCCTGCGCGGTCTGGCCGGGCTCGGCGCTGGCGGCCTCGAGCGCCTCGCGGATACGTGTGCGCAGCTCGGTTGCGGCATTCTCGGTGAAAGTGATCGCGGCCAGACCGCTGACCGATTTCAGGTAGCCGCAGGCGACCAGGGACACGACCCGGTCGACCAGCTGCTTGGTCTTGCCGCTGCCCGCGCCGGCATCGACGAACAGGTTCGCGTCGTGCGCGGACACGATACGGTCGCGTGCCGCCTGGTCCAGCAGCCCGGTGGTCATCCGCTGCTGCCGGCCGGTTCAGCCAGGCCGGCGTACCGGCTGACCCGGGTGTCATTGCGGATCTGCGCCCACTCGTCGTCCCGCGCGTTGCTGCAGACCCGGTCGAACGGGCACCACGAACAGCTCTCGAACGACCGGTAGAAGGGGTCGAACGCGCCCGGCCGTGCGGGGAATGCGCCGTCACCGATGCCCTTGGTGAGCACGCCGAGCACCTCGTGGAACCGGGTTACTGCGGGCTGGCCGACAGGACCACCGAGGCGGGTGTCTTTCTCATCGACGAACCAGTAGTACGCCGATACCGGCGTGGCGGCGCCGCCGTAGGCCTGGCGTGCAGCCAGCGCGTACAGCGGCAGCTGCAGCTTCGTGCCGCGCTCGGTGAGGTCGGTGCCGGCGTCAGCGGCGCCGTCGCAGCGAGGAAAGCTCTCGTACTTCGCGGACTTCCCGGTCTTGTAGTCGATGACCACGAGCTCGCCCTCGCTGGTCTCGTCTACGCGGTCGATCGAACCGGCCAGCCGGACTTGGCCGCCCGGCAGATCGAGCGCAAGCGGTGGCTGATCATCGCGGCCGAAGGCATGCTCGACGTCCCGTGGGTCCGCCCCGCGCGCGGCCCGGTAGGCGTCGTCGGCGACCAGCATCTGGCGGAGCTGCCGCCGCCACCGCTCTACCTGAACCGCCCACGGCGCGGCCCGGCCGGCCTTGCCTTCGGCGAGCATCCTGTCCGCCTGCTCAGCGAGCATCTGCTGCGCGCTGGCGTGCTCGGCCGGCGACCAGGGCTCCGCCGGTGCCTTGCCCGCCTTGATCGCCGCCCGGACCAGCCGTTCGAGCACGCTGTGTACCGCGCTGCCGCGCTCGGCTGTATCGGTCTTGTCCTCATCGGGCTCCTCGACCGGCCGGACGCCGAGCACGTACTCGAGGTAGTAGCGGAACGGGCACTCCGCGTACCGCTGCAGTGAGGTGGCGGAGAAAGTCCCGGTGAGCCGGGCAGTCACGGCCGCTGGGACGGGATGGGTGAGCCCGCCGGTCCACGGTCCGAAGACGCCGCCGCTGCGCTGCTGCGCAGCCGTCAGGCCGCGGGCGAGCGCGGGCACGGCCGCCACCAGCGGGTGGCTCTGGCTGAGCGGCGCGGCCGGGATGGCGAGCCGCACGTCGTACTCGCTCGGCGACGCGGCCGGCAGGCCGGCGTCGCAAACGGAGGCCTGGAACGACGCGGGCGCTTCCTGTTTCTCCGCACGTGCCGTCAGCCGCGGATCGGTCTGCTCGAGCAGCCACGCCGCCGGCTCTGCGCCCCGCTGGGCCCGGATGTCAGCGACCGGATGGGTCAGCACCACCAGCGGAGCCGACGCCAGGGCAGCAAGATGGTCGCGACGCTCGGTGGTGCGCTGATCCGATAGCGTGCGCAGGCCGATGCCGGCGCGGATCGCGTCGCGCAGCAGCGAATGCTCATGGCCGCGTGGCGGGTAACTGCCCTCGGCAGCGCCGACGATGATCAGCAGGTCCAGGTCCGCGCCCGCGACGTCCCGCAGGGGGCCGACCAGGACACCGCGGCCGGCCCCGGCCGTCTCCCGCACCTCGTGCGCCAGTTCCTGGTCCAGGACGTCGCGCAGGATGCTGGCGTCCATCGGCACGCTGGCGGTGTCGAGGCTCGCAAGGCCGCCGATGACGGCGAGGATTTCTTCGTACGCAGCGCGTTCCACGTCGCAACGGGCACGCACATCAAGATCGGCCAGCGTATCCGGGTACGCCCCCCACGACGCGGCCGCCGCCGCCCCGCCAAGGTAGTGATCGAGGATCTTACCGAGCAGGGCCGCGGCCTCCGCCCATGTCCCGGCGGCGTCGACCTCCCCGACCCGCTGCGCCGCGCCGGCGACGAATCCGGCCAGCGCGCGGGCGCTGGCAGCACGTTCCGTCGCCCGCGTGCCCCGCTCACCGGCGGAGAGCTGCTCTGTGCGCGCAGCGAAGCGCTCAAGTTTCGCTGCCCACTGCCCGGCTGGCCCTCGGGTGATCCCGGCTTCGGCTGCCTGTCGCTGCCAGGTCGCGGTGGGCGACCGGGAGCCGCCGTCGCGGATGGGGGCATCGCGCAGCCAGCCAAGGACGGCGGCACGCGACCATTGAGTGCCCGGCAGCCGCAACAAGCCCAGCAGCGTCCGGCCCGGCACGGTGCAGGCCAGCGGGCGCTGCCGTGGTGCATGGTGCGGGACGCCGGCCGCCGACAGCTGCTCCGCGATCAGCCGCGCGTACGGCACCGGGGCACGGTAAGCGATCGCGATGCGGTCCAGGCAGGTGCCCGGCCGCTCCTCAAGCTGGGCGAAAATCCGCCGCACCGCGTAACGCGCCTCCTCCTCGGCGTCGGGCAGGGCACGCGTCTGTGCCCGCGGCCGGGGCGGGTAAGGGGGAGTAGCCGTCGGGGGCACCGGATCGAGAGCGTCACGGATCGCCAGGGCATCGCGGTCGGCCTGCTCGCCGGTGACGGCGACCACGGCATGCAGCTGGCCGCGGGCCGCCATCCCTTCGCAGAACCGCAGCTCGATCCGCGTCAGCCGGGGCGGCAGGTAGATGATCAGCGGCGTGTCCCGCGTACTGGCCAGCGCTGCCTCGGCCACCTGCTCCGGCCCCGCGGCCGTCGCGATCACGTCACGGTACCGCCGGTAGAGAACGGCGAGCTCGGCTGGCCACCGGCCGCCCGTGGCGAGCGTCCTGATGGCGGCCGCGCCTGCTGCGGACTCGTCGAGTTCGGCGAACACACCGGCGACCACGTCCACCGTGCGCGCGGATCGCCGGGCGCTGTCAGCCAGCCCACTCCCCGAGCTCGCCAGCACACCGCGGGTCACCGCGCGGCGGTCTGCAGACGTCAGCGGCTGCACGCCCGCGGCGGCCAGGACCGGCAGCGCCCGGTCGGCGATCAGACGAGGCAACGGCGCGAAGCGGACACCCACCAGACCAGGATTGGCGAACCGGCGGCGAACGGTTATCCCAGCAAAGGCAGAGGGCACGGCGACATCAACCGCCGTCATCGGGTCGCCATCGCGGACGTGAGCGAGCATCTCACGCAATGCCGCCAGCGCCGGGCCGCCGAATCGCGTGACCACAACAGGCCTCACGCGCTGATCCGGTCGCTCACGCCGCCTCCCCCCTCCCAGGCACGGTCAGCAACAGCCCCGGTCATGCACCGGCCGCGGCAACATCGGGACATTCGCGACCCCGAAGAATCAATCTGATCAGAGAGTGATCAGGCCATCACTATAAGTTAATTAGCGTGCGATCCGGTAGCTGCGATTGGAGGCGGCGACCAAAGTCGGCATGGAAGGGCGGTGATCATCAGGAGCGGTCGCACTGTGATGACGGCGTTGCCGCCGACCTCGGATGGCGAGGATGCGGCTGGGCCACCGGACCGGCGAGGACACAGACCGTTCTGTTCTCGCGCGGCGGGGTGTACCGTCTGCCGGGCGTCACAACCGAGGCCGGGGCTTGCGTCGGCGCGTTCGGTGGTACTACTCCCAGAGGCCTGATGTGAGCTGGCCGATATTGCCGTCGTCGAGTGCGCCGTCCAAGGCTGCCGCGAGCGCCTGTCCTTCTGGGCTGCGTGGGCTGGCGAGGCCATCCCGGGTCCGGCGGTACACCTCGCTCCTGCGAGCGAGGCTCTCGCGCAGCGCTTCCTGCGCCTCGGCTTTCACGTCGATCTCGAGCGACACGGTCACCTGATCCAGGCGCCTGATCCAGGCTCGCCGTTCCGCGTCTTCGATCACGCCGCTCGGGTCCAGCGGTTCCAGTTCCAGCGCTGCGGCGACTTCCGAGTCAGTTTCGATGACCCAGTCGGCCAGCGCTTCGCCCAGCTCCTCTGGCGCCTCGGGAAGGTCAGTGAAGGGGTAGATGCCGGCCTGGTCTAGCGCGGCATCGTCGCAGGGATAGCTGTAGCCCAGACCCGGTGCGAGCAAGCTCAGGATGTTACCGCCCGACCAGCTGATGGGCGCGCCCCCTGACTCGCTGGCCCAGCTGCTCCTGGCGATCTCACGGATCGGCACCAGTTGCTCATCATCTTCGTCGGCCAGCACCGGCTGCAGAACCGGTGAATCCGCCGTCCCCGTGTTGATCACGGAAACACGGACATCATTGACCCGTGCCCACCGCGGTACCCAGTCCAGCTCGACCTGCCACTCTCGGAGCGAGGAGTCGCTCTCTGCCCACGCTCGGGCCACTTCTTCCGACCAGTCCCCGACGGCTTCGGCGCCACCCTCCTCTGAAGCTTCTAGCATGCTGACGAGAACTGGGGGATCCATCACGGCGGTAACCACCGTGTACTCGCTGATCGTGCCCCGGCTCAGAGTCCGCAGTTCCGGGATGCGTTGCAGTGCTTCGGCCAGATCCATGAATCCGGTACCAGCCTGGATCTCCTGCCATGGCTGGCCGTTGTCCATCCAGAAGCGATGCACGGTAAGACCGTTACCATCTTTCGATGCGGTCCATTGCTCCAGCGCGCTTGTATTCCGGCGCCGCTTCAGCATAAGAATCGTCTCTTCGGGAACGCTTGGCCACTCCTCTTTCATTCAATTGCTCCTTGCGGCATGTTCACTTGCGACCGCGCTGCGGGTACCGTTCCCGAGGAGACCACCGCTGTGATTACCCGGCTGCAAGCCCTCGTCGGGGGCCGTCCGTCCAAGTCGCCGCTCGCTCGGCCTCCAGGTCGCTGACCTCGGCCCGGATCTCGGCCACGCGCTCGGCAGCGGCGCCCGGCTGTAGGAGCTCGCGCCGCAGGTGCCAGCGCCGCCGATCCGTCTCGGTGGCGAACAGGTGACAGCGGTTGGCGCGCTCGAAGTCCACGAGGACCAGACCGGCGGCAATCGCCTTGTTCAGGACGTGTACCGGCACGCCAGCGGCCCGAAGCGCCCCGGCCTTCGAACAACCCGGCAGCGCCGACACGACGTCGGCAATCGTGCGGACCTCGCTAAGCTCTTCCTCCTCGCGTTCGGCGTAGTACTGCGCGCGGTCAGCCTCGTTCGCGAAGACGCGCGTGAGGTTGGAACGCACGTGATCGAAGATGATCAGCCCGGCAGCTTCGGCCCGGTAGACCGGGGCACGTGCGCTGCTGCGGCCCCTCGAGGAGATGCCGGCAGCGCCGAGCGCATCCGACAAGCTCCCGCCCGGCACCGCCGAGGCGAAGTTGGCGATCTCCCGCATCCTCGGCCCGATGCGAGGCTTGGCGGCCCCGGGCTCAGACGGCATGGTCATCACGCCGTCTCCTTGCCGCCGTAGCTGTATGCGCTCTCGCGCGTGATGCCGAACAGCTCGCCGATCTCCTTGACCATGTTCTCCCGCGCGGCAGGCCGGTCGCTGTCGTAACGGGCCTGGGCCTCACCTTCGAGGAAGTGCCGGTTCATGCCAAGCTGCCAGTCGGCGGTATGCAGAAAGCGCACGTCGCTCGCCCCGGAGCCGGGGAGGTCCGCCGGAGCCGGGATGGTGATCGGATGAACCGGCAATCTCGCGGAAGTGGCACTTCGTAACACGACATATACAAAGAGTATACGGTTGGTAGCTTAGGCCCCACTCGTCGCAGAGTCTCGGAAACGAGATAAGGGCGGCGCGAAGAGCAGATCAAGGTCTTGGGCCGTGCGGGCTGGCGCGGACCGGACGTGCGAGCATGCCGAGATCCGCGTTCGAGCCGTGCAATCCAGCCGGGCGCAGGGAGCGGCGCGATATCTGCTGGCCGGATGCGATGACCCGTGCCGCGGCCGAGTAGGCATCCGGAACCCGCGTCCGTGCCGGCGGGCGAGCGCGGACGCCGTAGCCCGGATAGGACACCAGCTTTCCTGCGCCTCTGCCGTCGCCATGCTGGTCCAGTAGGGCGCTGAAACCAGGTTCCGGGAGCACGGACGCGACGTCAGCGGGGACTGGCCGGTCAAACAGTGACTGGTCTGCCGGATGCTGACCGTTGCTGTCTCTCCGGCTAGTGAGCGAAGCCGGGAACTCAACTGGCGCACCGGCGGCCGAGGTGTCACTGCGGAGCATGTGCGCCAAGGCGGACCCCATACCTAGAACCAGGACCGGCAGGCAGGACACCAGCGTGGTTGCCTCCCACGGCGCCCTGATTACTCCCGCCTGAGCGAGCAGATGGTAGGCGACCTGCCCGGCCATGCCAAGGATCAGTGCTGTGATGGCTGACCACCGTGCGAATCGCCGAGTACGGTCACTGACGACGGGATTGCTGGTCAGCCATACGTGCAGCGCGAACGCGGCGTAGGCCTCGACACCGATTGGCAGGGTGACGGCCGTGTCGACGTGCAGGGAGTCCTAGATGCCGGGCAGTGGACGGACCTTACCGAACCCAGTCATCTGCCCGATCCCGACTCATCCGGACTAAACGGCCACCGCAGCCGGGGCCGCCAGCACCAGCAATGGCCACGAACGGACCGGCCTCCGCCGCAGGGGGGCCAGCGCGGACTGGTCCGCATTCCCGCCTGCTGCCGGTCCGGGCTGGTCTTTGGGCCGGTCCTCGAACACGCCAGGCCGGCGGAGGCCGTCGACCGGCCACGTGGGGCTGAGGTGACCGTCGGACACCTTTTCACGTTGCGGGGCCCGGGCCAGGGGCTGCGGAGACGATTGAGGCGGTACTTCCCATGGCAGATCCCTCCGTCCCGGCTGGGTCAGTAGAGTTCGCCGGCGCCTGTAAGACACGCCCAGGCTGTTGGCCGACGTCGCTCAACTGGCTCGTAGCTACAGGCCGTCCGTCAGGGTCGGCTCGTCTCCCGGTGTGGTCAGGACTGGTGGTCAGCTCGCCGTGCACCTTGAAGCGAACTATCACTCTGGTAGTGGTCAGGTTTCGTGGTCGGTTCTGGCCGTCTTCGGTCATAGAGTCCTACGTTGCCCGTTGATCTGGCATGATTAATCATGCACTACAAGAAAAGCCGTAAGAGGCATACCAGTGGACAGGGTTCTCTGGAAAAAGATCAGGTCCTACGAGTTCTGTCGCTCGAATATCAAGCGCTAGCGGATGAAATTTCGACCCGCACTTCAGGCCGCTTTCAGTTTCTTGGATTCATGACCACTGCCGCTGCTTTGCTCGTAGCAGGTGTAGGTAACTTATTCTCTGGTAGTAAGGTATGGATTTCGGTAGGTCTAGCTGTGGTAGTTTTCGGAGTCGGACTAATATGTTTCTTTTGGCTCGGACGCCACATAGTAGTCCTGTCTGCGCGACTTGCCGAACTTGAGCAAAGAATCAATCAGCAGGTATATCCCGGGGGCGACCAAGAAGCGCTTAGTTGGTATATGGGACACCAAGAGCGACCTCTGTATGCTCGTATCATTTACGGACATTTCTTCACTCGGTCAATTTAGTAATAGAACAAAGGCGTGATCGAAAATGTTCAAGTACTTCTGGCTTGCTACGATTGCCGCGCGGGGCCAGGCGGCCGAACTGTTCGGCCATATGTTACTGCCCGAGACCGCCGGCCGCCCCTCCCATCCAGCCAAGAACAGGCAGACCCATGAGCGACTCCTCGGGCCCGGACACTGGGACAGCGTCAACTTCCGTCACCCAGTGGACCCGCATCGGCGGCGTCCTGGTCGAGCGGGACGACCTCATCAAAGCGATCGGCGCACTAAGCGCGCTCCCGGACTCCGACACGATCATTATCAAGTCGCTGAGGGATCTCGCCAGCCCGCTCGCGAACACCAAGTACCGCCTGCTCGCTGATCAGTACCTGGGCGACCATCCCGAGGACAGTCAGCTGGAGACGACTGGCCTGAAGCACCCCCCGGTCAGGCGCGTTGCCTTCATCCGCATGCTCGAGCGGCACCTGCACAAGCTCGACGAGCTAGCTTCAGCCGCCGATATTTCCGTGCACCCGCCAGCACCAGACGCCCTGGACGATACCGACGCCCGTAAGCGCACTACGCAGGACGTCGTCGCGCGCCAGGGCCAGGCGCAGTTCAGAGACGCGCTGATCAGGGCATACGAGGGCCGCTGTGCCGTCACCGGCTGCGACTCGCCCTACGCGCTCGAGGCGGCGCACATCCGGCCCTACTTTGGTGAGCACACCAACATTGTGACCAACGGCCTGCTGCTGCGTGCGGACATCCATACGCTCTTCGATCTGGACCTGCTCGCGGTCAACCCGGCAACCCGCACCGTCGTGATCTCAGACCAGCTTTCCGGAGACCACTACAAGTCGCTGCAGGGCAGGCCGCTGAACTTGCCGGCTAATCCAAAACTCCATCCGAGTCACGCCCTGCTGACAGAACGCTGGACATGGTTTGAGGACAAGCAAACGGATCTCCCCGCGACCAGTTAGCTGCGGCCCACCCGCGTGACTCGAGACACACGGGGAGTTTCCGTCAACCTCAAAGGTGAGCGGATGGTGCTGATGCGATACATCAGCACCATCCATCGCGAGCAGCAGACGTGCGCGGGGGCGAAACCAGGGGCGACTTTTCTGGTTTCTGGCGGCCACCTGGGTGCGGCTCTTGGGCTGCTTGCGAGCTGGCAGGCACGGCCGATGGCCTGGGTAACGCGGATCGGAGTGACGGGTTCGAGCCGCATGACGTCAACCTATGAATGAGGCTTTTCGATGAACATGATGGTGATTAGCCTCGCGGGTGTCCTTGACCGTTTTACGGGGCGGCGCGAGCGCTGTCGCTATTGGGGCTAGCCCGAACCAAGCGGGCGAGAATGCCAAGGTCTGCGTTTGAACCATGAAGCCCTGCGGAGCGAAGTGAGCGACGAGATACCCGCTGGCCGGATGCGATAACCCTGGCGGCGGCGCTGTAGGCCTCTGAAGGCCGCATCCGGGCCGGTGGCCGCGCGCTAAGTACGTATGCGGGACGTGACGCAGGTTCCCTCGTGGCCCCACCGATGTCATGATGCTGAACCAGCGCCGCCGCGTCAGAGCCGGAATCTGTCCATGCGGACGCTACGTGTCCACCTGCTCGAGGCTGATCCAGTCCCGAGCAGTCTGACAGGCGCTGTCTCGCCAGATCCTGATCGCTGGTCTGCAAGGCCGCGAAGTGAGCCTGCTCGACGGCGGACGCAGCGTCGCTCCGCAGTAGGTGCGCGAGAGCGGACCCCATGCCAAGAACGGCAACGGGCAGGCAGGACACCACGGTGGTAACCTCCCACGGCGCCCTGGTCACTCCCGCCTGGGTAAGCAAGTGATATGCGACCTGTCCCGCCATGCCGAGGACCAGCGCTGCGATCGCGGACCAGCGGGCGAACCTTCGCGTTCGGTCGGTGACGGCGGAGTTTCTGGTTAGCCAGGCCCGCAGCGCGAACGCAGCGTAAGCCTCTACGCCGACTGGCAGGGTGACGGCGGTGTCGATGTGGAGGGCGTCCCAGATGCCGGGCAGTGGCCTGATCTGTCCGAATCCCGTCATTTGGCCGATCCCGACCCAGCCGGACCACACCGCCACTGCCGCTGGCGCGGCGAGGACCAGCACGGGCCACGACCGGGCCGGTCTACGGACCGCGGGCATGCCGGGGGACCGGTCCGCCTCGATGTCCGCCGCTACCCTCGGTTGTTCGTTGTGGTCCGCGGTCCAGTCCGGACCAGGGGCCTGAGCGCGAAGATCATCGGGATGGCGGACCGGTGTCTCGCGAGTGTCATCATGCTGATCTCGCTGAGGGCCGGTGCCGGGGATCGCGGGTGCGTTAGTCATGGTCTTCGCTCCCGGGCTGGTCAGTACAGGTCGCCACGGCGGCGCTTGGCCTGCAGGGCGCGCTGGTCTGCAACGTCTTCGGTGTAGCGGTCGATCATGGCCCTGGTCTTCCAGCCGTTGAGGCGCATGAGGTCGCCCTCGGAGCCGCCCGCGACGAGCCAGTCGTGGCTGAAGGTGTGCCGGAACTGATGAGGGGTCACCTGCCCGTAGCCTGCTTCAGCGGCGCGGCGGATGAGCATCTTGCGGATGCCTGTCGTGCTGAACTGGCCGCGGTTGCGGGTGCCCAGCCACACCCAGTCAGAATCGGCGAACCGGTGGCTGCGGCGTACCCGCAAATAGACGGCGAACGCCCGGGCGCTGGACGGCGTGAGCAGCACCAGCCGCCCCTGGCCGGAAGCCCGGGCGCCTTTCAGCGGCACGACCCGGATGACCGGATTCCTGATCAGGTCGTCCGGCAGCGCGGACATGGTCATGCCAA
>Ga0302180_10000823_pt1 | contig 25041 bp, 21 predicted proteins | sample I_Palsa_E3_2_FD_200575 | JGI IMG/M metagenome (GOLD analysis project Ga0302180, IMG submission 200575) | Peat permafrost microbial communities from Stordalen Mire near Abisko, Sweden - I_Palsa_E3_2 | ecosystem: Environmental > Terrestrial > Soil > Palsa > Peat permafrost | place: Sweden... | reverse complement strand
CTGCTGTCCAGTGAAAAGCGTAAAGAGTTGACTCAGCTAATTGAATCTTGGCAGTCAGAAGACATTCCGCTGACCGCCGCATCAGTCGAACATGCACTGGCGGTTCTCCAAGCGCCGAAAGTGAGAATCACCGCGGTCAAAAATGGTGACGTGCCTGCGCACATAGGTGATGATTCATTCCAATTCAACGATCCCAAGCATTGGCCGTCAAGCCTTTCAAAGGCGAAATGCGTCATTCTTGATATCAGGAATCTGAGCTCCCTGGAGAAAAAAGCATTTTTCGGTGTTCAAGGTGATATTCAAGGCAATCTGCCGTCAGAAGAACGGAAGACATGGTATTACATCACCGAAGACAAATCATTGGATCGAATCGCCGGCTTGCTCAATGGGGATCTGCCGAGCTTTTTCGTAGACGCCTCAATTCAAGAAAGTGAACGGAAAGACCAGGGTGCCGCATATTTCAACGCCCTTTCCAACTTGGCCAGAACAGTGGGCTCAAACGGACAGATTTCTATCCGGGTCGGTCATGGTGGAGGCGCCATCGATGAGTTTGCCAAGCAACTCAAAGAAACGGAAGAGAAGCACGTGGTCTATTTTATCTGCATGCCAGATGGCGACCCCGCTCCTTTAACCAATCTGGCGGAGCAAACATTGGCGGCGAAAGCGCGGAGCGTGGCGATTTTCGATGCCAAATACGATATCGGGGCTGCCTCCCTGGCTCTGAGAGTTTTAAGCGTGTTGCCGGCCGAAGATTTGAAAGGATTGACACCAGTAGAGCAAGTGGGTTTGGCCTATAAAAAGGCCGCCGATGCTCTGGATGCCGCATGCCTGCAGGCCCAATCGCTTCATTTGGAGTCAGCCCTAGACGTGCTTCGTAGCACATTCGGCGACATCGCCAACGTCGAACTTATCCATGATGGCACGTTTAATCCGGAGGATCCGAAGGTCAAGAACCTTCAGAGAAAGTTAGAGGTCGATCCCGCGCTGTTGCGGCAGATCGGTATGGCGAATACCTCCAATGACGCGCACGATGCCTAATGTTGGGCGCCCTTGCTACCTGTTGTGGACCGGTTGGTCCACGGTCAGTTCCTCATTCGGCGCTTTTGCATATTTTGTGGAAATCTCGTACAGGAATCAGACGAGACATGCATTACCTATCGGCCGGCATTTGCAGGCTAGCTTGACCCTGTCCGGTGAGCTATTGAATCGAACCTGACTCTTAAAACTGATTTTCCATCAACCGCCCCTTGTCCATCGCCACACTTGCTGCGACGGTCGGCAACGTTTCATCCCACATACATGCTGATGATGTCCACGTCGGTGTCGGCCTATCGCTCGGGGGTGGCCACCCAGTGTCGGGATACATTGACGCCTCGTCTAGGCGCTTGAGAATCCCCACTGCCTTGGCGGCGATGGCCGGGTGCGTTTTCTCGGCATCCACGAACTTCCGACCCGCGTGCGTCCATCCCCTTTTCAACCGGCTGGATGGGTTTGTCCGCCAGTTCGATGTGGAGATTCGTGGCGTTGCCTTCCGAAGGCGTAGGGACTTTTTCTGCTCCAGCTGATTCATCAATTTGTAAACTCGCCGGTTTAGCGCAGGTGTAGTCGATTGACCGCCTCTCATAGACGATGCCAGCGTCGTCGGTCGTGTTGACTGGGACGTTTCGGCGATAACCCGTGCCCCCTCGCCTGAGGGAAGGACAAGTTATGCGGTTTAGCAAGTTGTTTGCCTGCGCTTTTTCGGCGGCGGTTGTTTTATCATCATCCGTCCATGCTTCAATCATTGATCGATTAGACCAAGTCGGTGGGGCCGGCGGCCAAGTCGGCTCTGGTGGTGGTGGAGGCACCGATTTGGAGCACGCAGAAGCCGTTTCTTATTTCCCGGAAGATGTTCCCACACCCACAGGGCCCACTGCCCCGACCCCACCTCCGCAACCTCTCTCTGTAGCGCAGTACGAGGAGTTCCCAGAGACGCTTCCGCATTTGCCTCCGGAGAGTACGTTTCCGACGCCGACGCCGCGACCCGCATAATTCACGGCTTCCAAGTTAATCGCAGCCACGGCCCTTCTGCAAAAAAGGGCCTCTTTTTTCACGATGTCGCGCAGGCAACATCGTCGTCTGAGCTCTCATAAGTATGAAAAATGCTGAAGATCGGATTCTGGCTGTTACCGCCGTGGTCTCTTATTGCGTCGCCATGTTTGCCGTAGGCCTGTTGCTTTACAGCGTAGTTCAAATACAGGCGACATTAATGAACTCCCAGCAGAAGACGGTCGAACGGATGGCATTCCCCGCATGGAGCGCCAATTTCCCTTCCAACTCAATCGGCGACACCAATGAAAGGCACTGAACAAAAGGAAAGTAAAATCCTGCCATACCATCGCGGACAGCGTAGCGTGGTCAGGCATCTGCCGCTCAGTTTATCCGCGATGGCTGCTGCAATTATCTTTGTTCAAAGCTATTTCTGGTGCACTGGAATCCATTTGGTTCGGCGCAATGGCACCATTTTGACCAGTTTTCAGTTTTGCCTATGTGATGGAACACTTTGGACAACCGAAAAGAGGGGATTGTCACCGGAGGAGTATAAGCATGTCCTTTGGGTGAGTGTCACACCTGCGGAGCGAGAATTTTCCGATGCCGTTTCCTTCCGCGGGATTTCATGGATTCGTGCCTCGTTCGCGGTCACACCTTCCGGTCGAATATTTGTCCAGAAGCAAACTGTCCTGCTCCCCGAATATGTCCTAACTGGATGATACAGAATCTCGGCCCGGAAAGGGTCGAGATGAAAAAGCGATTTGCCGAGGAGCAGATCGTAGCGATTTTGCGAGAAGGCGAGTGGGGTTCAGAAGACGGTGGAGCAGATTTGCCGGGAGCATTCGATCAGTCAGCCGACCTATCTGTAGAAAGGGTGGCCAGAGTCTCGAACGCAACCGGGTCTTTTCGACGCCCGCTTCTCCCAAGATGCGCTTACACGAAATGCTAGTCAAGCGCTCTCAGCAGGTTGCGAATTCGTCTGCACAACATGCGGCCGCGCTGCCGCGCTCCCCGGCAGTGCGGCCGGTACGAAGGAAGCATTCCACTACATGAGTTGGGGTGTCGATCTCAGCGGCGGCCACCTCTTACCAAAAACGCGATGCTCGCATGTAAAAATCGCGTTCCTAAATTCTGTACTCCCGACACGATCCTCGGAAACGTCGCCGCAGCTTGGAAGGATGGTTCGCAATTGGCATAATAACACCCCCGGATCTGCGTGGAGCGATGATTCAGCCGCGTTCCTGTACCTTATGCCTGAGCTCGCCTGTATAATTGAAAGGCATATGGGTGGGACAACCACTACCGAAGCATTCAGTGATGGCGCGCGTTGGCACCGCTGGGACCCGCATCTACATGCCCCCGGGACGCTCCTGAATGACCAGTTCGGAGGAATCGGCGCGTGGGAATCGTTCCTCGAAAAGCTCGAGACGTCTGCTCCCACCATTGAGGCGGTGGGGCTAGAGGAGATTCGTGGAATCTAGCGGGAGACCCCGCGAACGGTGGACGCTGCTGTAACCACTCGCCCAAGCTGGTCCAAGAAACGCCCATCGTACATAGAATAGCCCGCGCTAGGCGAATCGCTTTGCCAGGCGTGGCGGGTTTTTTTCAGTTGCTGATTTTTTCGGATCAATTATCTTTCATCAACGCTGAAGCGTCAGAGCATCTGCTGAAGGCGGGCTTCTAGTGCCTCGGCTTCGGCATCGGAAATACCTGCCATGCGGTAAAGCAATCGGTCGATGAGGTCTTGATATTTCTGAGCGGTGGGAGCGAGCGCTGAGCGATCTGCGCGGGCAATCTCGCCCCGGGCCGTTTCAATGGCGATGATTTTCTGGACCGCCTCCATGATTGTCTGGCACACTGCGGGAGGAAACGGTGCTTGAGCTAAACCGGGCGCCAAGATATCAGGAACTTCGAGAAATCTATTCGATCGTAAAGCTTCCAGCGATGCTTCCTGTAGCTCGCTGTCAACTTGCGATGGCGCGGAGGTGAATTCAGGACATGGCAGGTTCTGTAATTGGTACTGGCTGACATGCGCGTTAGTGCTGCCGAGCCGAAAATACCAATCTGCGAGCTTCGAGTTCAACAACGCCAAAAGGAAAGGCAACGGAACGCGACTGCGATGCTCTGGGGCATAATTAATCGTATGATTACAAAACTCCCCTTTGCCCACGCACGCCGCAATTATTCGGCGGAAATTGTTCTGCGGCGAACTCTCCTGCAGGACAACGCGTTCCCATTTGTAATGATCAGCCTTTCGATCACCGCCTTTTCCGGCGGCTGACTTGCGCTTTTTATGACTGAGGAACCTCGAAACATTCAAATATAGATCCTCTCCCTGCGACGTCGATCGAATGGCGTAGAGGCAGACGCTGGCGCCACGCGTAACAAGCTTTCCGCCGCTTTCGGGTGATAAGAGGTTTCCCTTCTTTCGCTCGTTGGTCTCGTTGACCTCGCCTTGAAAGAAGCTCACAAATTGCCCAAGGCGCGATATCCTGCCGCTGTTGGTTATTTTGACTGCCAAATCCCAGTCTGCCTGGTCGCAACTCGTGATTGTGTAGTTCGTTGGGTCATATTGAGGTATTTCCTTCGCGGATAGCAAAAGAGTAGGGGAAGCCACCTCAATAGCATTGGCGGGATGAACTCGCGACACAAACGACTTTTCGCGATCGGTTGTACTAGCGGCCTTTTTCACGACGAAAACGGCTGTGGAAAGTTTGGCCTCTCGAAATACGCGTCGATCAGGGTCGTCTTTTTGCGGGAACGCTTCTATCGCAGTGAAGGCACCCCTGCGAAGGATCTCCCTTCGGATCGCGCGAGTAATTTTGTCTCCCAAAATCGCCATCGGTGTAATGAATCCTAATCGCCCATTTTCCGTGAGCAAGTTTAAGCCACGGCAAGCGAAGAGCTTGTACAAATTGTTCTTCCCTAACATCGATGGCTCGTAAATCGTGGTATGCTTAATGAAATCGTTGAACCGCGAAAGATCCTTGCCGATTTCGAGTTCGGACAACACGTCATACGGCGGATTTCCGATCACTGCGTCAAACCCCGCATCTGACCGCTGGCCCGCATCGCCGAAGAATACCTCTGGGAACTCCAACTCCCAATGGAATGCTGCGGCGCCGTCCGCACTGCATGCCACCACTGCCTTCTTGTAAGGCTCCTGCTCCAAGAGCGATTTCACCTTATTGGGCTTGTCGAGTGCTTCCAGCAACGACGTGTACTGCTCAGCGGAAACCTGCTGCTCGCGCTTGAGGAAATATGTCGCCGTCCACACGTGCGCCGCTTGTCGGAAAGGTTCTCGCACGGGCTCAAATGTCTTGCGAAACAACCTGTCTTTCTGTTTGACTTGTTCAAGTGTGTCCGAGGGCATCTTGCGGATCAATGCGGCTGTCCGCAGAAGTGCCGGAAGGCGTGACTTCACCCGCTGCTCGAAAAGGTTCGCCATCAACGGGGCACCCGGCAGACCGCCCATATCGGTGACAGTGGCACCAATCAAACTGTCGCCCTGACGCAGGTGGTGGTCGAGGAACGTGAGCGGTTGGTTCATTGCGACCGTCTCCAACCACAGTGCTAGCTTCGCGAGTTCCACCGCCATGGGGTTGCGGTCTACCCCATACAGACAGCTTTCTGCGACACGGCGTTTCCAATAAACCAGTGTTGGCTCATCGCCATGCAACGCAGTTGTCGCTGAGTCACCGGTATGCGGGTTGGTCGCGATCTGCTCAGCGAGGTATTGGCAAGCCCGAATTAAGAAGTGCCCAGATCCCATCGCAGGATCGACTACACGGAGGCGCAATACACGATCATCGAAATCAGCAACCAGTGTTTCAAGAGTGCGTTGTAGGCCATCACGACGCTCGCCCCGCGCTCGTAGATGTTCAGCTTGCGTACCTTCAATTTCGATGCCAAGATTCTGGTCAATCTGCTCGCAAAGAGGGCCAAGTGTCTTGTCGACGATATAGTCTACGATGTGGTTTGGCGTGTAGTAGCTTCCCGTGGCGCGTCGCTCACCCTTGTCCGTGAGCAGGTAGATCGACCTGCGGCGGTAGCGTCGATCAGTTTGCTGCCAACCGCGTTCCAACGGCGCTGCTTCGGGAACAACCTTCTCTTCTTTCCTTTCCGAGGACCGATTGCGAATCACCACCATGTCTTCGATCGCGAAATGTGGCCGTAATTCCAGTATCTTTCGTCCCAGTTGACACGCACCAGCGCCGGCACAATGGCCGTTTACAGTCGAGATCTGTACCAGTTTCGAGAGTTTTGTGACGAAGAGGGAATCCATCGCCTTGAGCACGTGACCGCGGAGCGGTTAGAAGCGTTCGAAGACCGACTACGCAAGACCGGCTCCCCGAAATTCCGAGAATATCCACTGAAACATCGGCCGGGCCAGAAAAGAATCCGCTCCGGTCCGCTCAAACCGCAAACTCTTCGACACAAACTCAACAGCGTAAGACAAATGATTAAGTGGGCGCTTAAGAGAAATCTGCTAACGAATGATCCCTCACCAGGATATCGCCTTCCGCCTAAATCGAAGTTAAGACCAGTACCTTTCAACGCCTGCGAATTGAAAGCCATCTTGGATAATGCCGAGGCGCCCTTCAAAGATATCTTCGACTTCTTCCGGCTCACAGGACTGCGAAACGAGGAGTTGTGCTGGCTAATGAAGTCGGACGTGGATGTTGCGCACAAACTAATCCACATTAGGGAAAAAGTTTGCCCGTTTACGAACGCGTCATGGCGCCCTAAGCACGGCAACGCGAGGATCGTACCCCTTTGCCAGCAGGCCTTCGAAATTGCAACCCGACTGCTTCAATCATCACCCGGGCCGTGGTTGTTCTACGCCCCAAGTACGCAGAGCAAACAGCCTGGAAATTTAGAAAGTATCGGATTTGGACAGCACTTCGCCTCGCTCTAAAGAAAGCGGGTGTTTGCCACGGGACGGTGCATTCGTTTCGACACTGTTTTTGTTCGTTTCTAGCCAACAACTGTCCCAACGTCACGCCGTTTCAGGTGATGAAATTCATGGGACATTCCAACCTCGACATCGTGATGCAGTATTTTCATGCTGGTACGCAAGACTTGGTCTCAGCGATGACGACGGCCGATTTCAGCAAGATGATTGGAGGTGAACACAGATCAAATTAGCGAAGTTTCAGCGAACAGCGTTCTGAGCGTCAGAATGCTAACGGTATAAGTTCATAGTGATAGGAGCCTTGTATATGTCAAAGTCAGAGAACAATAAAGAAGCCCCGCATTTGCATGCGGGGCTTTTTTGGCGTCGAAGCGGTGTCCGAGATCTACGACATAGACACGGTCACCGTTTTGATTTCGGTGTAATTCCGCAGGGCGTATTCGCCGAGTTCGCGGCCGATGCCGGACATCTTGAATCCGCCAAAGGGGGCGGCGGCGTCGAAGACGTCGTAGCAGTTGATCCACACCGTTCCGGCCCGCAGCTCGGCGGCGAGGCGGTGGGCTTTGCCGATATCTCGTGTCCAAATCGCGGCGGCCAGGCCGTACATGCTCTTGTTGCCGCGGTGAATCACATCGTCGATGTCCTTGAACGGAATGATGCTCATCACGGGGCCGAAGATTTCTTCGCAGGCGATTTTCATTTCGTCTTTCACGCCGGTGAATACCGTCGGCTCGATGAAGAAGCCGCGGTCGCCGACACGCTTACCGCCGGCGAGCATTTTAGCGCCGCCTTCCTGGCCGGATTTGATGTAACTCATCACCCGGTCGAATTGTTCCTGCGTCACTTGCGGGCCTTGCGTGGTGGCATCATCGAACGGATCGCCGACTTTGGTGTTCTTCACCTTGGCGAGCATCTTCTCGACGAATTTGTCGTGAACCTTTTCCTCGACGAACAACCGAGAACCGGCACAGCAGCATTGGCCCTGATTGAAGAACAGGCCAAAGTGTGAACCTTCCACGGCGGCATCGAGATCGGAATCGGCGAAGACGATGTTCGGCGATTTCCCACCGAGTTCGAGGGTGACGCGCTTGAGATTCGTTCTGGCGGCGGCTTGCATGATGAGTTTGCCGACTTCGGTGGAGCCGGTGAAGGCGACCTTGTCGACATCGTAATGCTCGGCGATGGCGGCCCCGGCGGTTTCGCCGAAACCGGGAACGATGTTGATCACGCCTTCGGGGAAGCCGGCTTCCATGGCCAATTCGCCGACGCGAAGTGCCGACAGCGGCGTCTGCTCCGCGGGTTTGAGGACGATGGTACATCCGGTCGCGAGTGCCGGGCCCCATTTCCAGGCTTGCATGAGCAGCGGGAAATTCCAGGGAATGATCTGGCCAACCACGCCGACGGGTTCATGGCGGGTGTAACAATGAAACGGGCCGTTGATCGGAATGGTCTTGCCTTCAATTTTGTCCGCCCAGCCGGAATAGTAGCGGTAACAATCCGCCACCAGCGGAAGATCTGCAGCCATGGAATCCTTCAAAGGCTTGCCATTGTCGAGCGATTCGAGCATGGCCAATTCTTCTTTGTTCTTGTCGATAAGGTCGGCGAGCTTGCCGATGCAGCGGCCGCGCTCCCGGGCGGACATTTTGCGGGTCCACGGGCCGGTGTCGAAAGCCTTACGGGCGGCTTTGACGGCCTTGTCAATATCGGCCTTGTCGCCTTCAGCGACCTTGGCGATTACCTCGCCGGTGGCAGGATTGATGGTGTCAAAAGTTTTTCCCGATTCGGCGGCGACCCATTTGCCGTTAATCAGGCACTTGGTCTGCTGCACTTTGACCTGCGGTCGTTTGCTGCGTGTCGGTTCGGCGGCGAGAGTCATGACGATCTCCTTTGAGATGAGTGCGAATGATTGGAATCGCGCCCGGCAGCCAGCCGGCGCGCACAACCCAGTATTAGAAGCCCAAATGGCTGCGGAGTCCAGAGAAAATTCGCAACTTCCCGCCGCCCTCGTTGTCGAATAGGCTAACTCTTCACAAACGAAAGGCCCTCCATGTGCAAACCACGCATTTTGCTGATTGTCCTATTTACATCTTTTTGCATGCAACGAATCTTTGCACAACCGGCTCCAGCGGCAGCTCCGGCACCGAAATTTACCCTGACGGTTTATAGCAGTGCCGATCCTGCGTCATTTAATCCGCAGGATTACGCCGAGGCCGCTGAGCAGGGGGCAAGGCCGATGCTGCCGGGTTACGCCGTGGTGAGGGAGATTCGCAAGATCGATCTGGCTGCCGGGGATAATGTGGTGAAATTCTCCGATGTCGCGGCGGGGATCGACCCGACGACCGTGAGCTTCAAATCTTTAACCGCCCCAGATTCGACGGCGGTGCTGGAGCAGAATTTTGAATTTGATCTGGTCAGCCCCGACAAGCTGCTGCAAAAATATCTGGATAAGGATGTGATCATCAATCGCCGGGTTGGCGCCCAGGATAAGGGGGCATCGGCCGTCGAAACCACCGAGGGAACGCTGCTTTCCTACGACGGCCAGCAATTTGTGCTGCAAACCGACAACCGCCAACTGCCCGTGCAGATCATTCCGCGCGACAGCGTGTCGGAGGTGAAATTGTTCGATTTGCAGACCGGGCTAATCACCAAACCGACGCTGGTCTGGAAAATCGCCGCCGAAAAGGCGGGGGCGCACGATGCTCAGGTGACGTATCAAACCAGCCGCATCACCTGGCGGGCGGATTACAACATCATCGTGAACAAGGACGACACCGCTGCCGATATCGGGGCGTGGGTGACGCTCATGAATCAAACCGGGGCCAGTTATCCGGAGGCGAAGTTGAAACTGGTGGCGGGGGACGTACAGCGAATTCAGCCGCCGCAGCCGATGGCTTATGGTGGCATTAGGATGGCTATGACTCGACCGCGAGGGGCAACTTTTGAGGAGAAGCCGCTATTTGAGTATCACATGTACACACTCGATCGGCTCACCTCACTCAGTAACAATTCAACCAAGCAACTGGAATTGTTTCCGACCAAATCCGGCGTGCCGGTCACCAAGAGTTTTGTGTACTACGGCTTGCCTGGGGATCAGCGTTATTCCGTATTTCCGAATCCCAACACCGATCGCGCCCTCGGCCAGCAAAGCAACAAAAGCGTGGATACTTATCTGATTCTCCAGAACGATCAGAAAAGCGGCATGGGTATTCCCCTGCCCGCCGGCCGAGTGCGGGCTTACAAAAATGACGAAGCCGACGGCTTGGCGGAATTCATCGGCGAAGATATAATTCAGCACACGCCCAAGGATGAGCAGATCATGATCCGCCTGGGCTCGGCGTTCGACATCGTCGGTGAGCGCAAGCAAACCGATTTTACGAGTCACGATGAAGAGCGTTGGATGACCGAATCCTTCGAGATCAAGCTGCGCAATCACCGCAAAGATGCCGCTCATATTCTGATCAAGGAAAATCTGCTCCGCTGGTTCAACTGGCAGATCATTAAGAGCAGTGACAAATTCGACAAGGTGGATTACCGCACGATCCAGTTCCCGGTCGACGTGCCCGCCGACGGGGAAAAGACGGTGACGTATACGGTAAAATATAGTTGGTAGCGCCGGATGCCCCTGTTTAGCCGCCGGCTAGCCGGCGCTTCGGGAACCCCACACTTGTTCAGACAACACTGCTGCGGGTACAAAGTAATGCCAGTGCGCCGGTTTAGCTTACGAGGCTGCCGATGAAATGGATCGTCTATCTCCTGGCTGTAGTAGTCCTGGTGCTGCATCAGGATTACTGGAATTTCGATAAAGCCACGCTCATCTGGGGCTGGCTGCCGATCGGATTGGCGTACCACGCCGCTTATTCCATTGTCTGTGCCATACTGATGGCGTTGCTCGTCGCCACCACCTGGCCGAAACATCTGGAAAAACTCGAGAACATCCAACGGCCCGGGCAATCGTCCGGTGAAGGGCACTGAACATGAATCCGTGGCTCGAGCAGTGGCTGCCCATCATCGTCATCAGCCTGTATCTGGCCGTCGTGCTGTACATCGGTATCTTCGCGTTCCGCAGAAAAACCACTGGCGAGGATTTTTTCCTGGCCAACCGCTCGATCGGCTCGGCGGTTTTTTTTCTGTCGCTGTTCGCCACCAACATGACCGCCTTTGCCATCCTCGGCAGCAGCGGCCTGGCGTATCGCCGCGGCATCGGCGTGTATGGGCTGATGGCCTCCAGTTCCGGCCTGGTCATTCCATTGACGCTGCTCATCATCGGCACGCGCCTCTGGGGTCTGGGCAAACGCTTTGGCCACATGACGCAGGTGCAATTCTTCCGCGACCGCTGGGAATGCTGCGGGATCGGCACGTTCATTTTCCTGCTGACGGCGGCCATGCTCATTCCGTATCTGATCATCAGCATCGTCGGCGGCGGCACCATTCTCGAAGAACTCACGCATCACCGTCTGCCGTTCGCTTGGGGCGGGGCGATCGTGGCCCTCGTGGTGATGGGAAATGTTTTCTTCGGAGGAATGCGCGGAGCCGTCTGGGTCAATGTTTTTCAAACACTCCTGTTCCTCGCCTTCGGCACCATCGCTTTTGTGACCATCGCGCACAACATGGACGGCGGGCTTTTCGGCACCGTCCAGAAGATGGCCGGCAATCAAAAGCAAGTGTGGGCCCTGACCCGCTATCGCATCCCCGGTCGGGAATTCGCCAGTTATCTCTTGATTCCACTTTCCTCGATCATGTTTCCGCACATGTCGATCATGTGCATGACCGCCCGGAAGGTGACCGCGTTCAAGAAAACCGTCGTGCTCTATCCAATTTGCATCATGATTCTTTGGCTGCCATGCGTATTCCTCGGCGCTTTGGCGTTCGGTCAGCCGAAGGTGAATGCGGCCATCGCTGCGGAATCAAAAACGGCCAAGGCATGGCTCGACAGCGGGGGCAAGTTGCCAGACGGCAAACCCGCTCCGTTGACCATTTTGCTCAAGCAAGCCGGTACTCCGATGGCAACGAAACTGCTCGGCCAAGTGGCGAGCCACAGCATTACCAGCGAGGAACTCGGCAAAGAATTACCCATAGCGGTCGGACCGGTCAAAGATGATGCGCTCAAAGGAAAACTCGTCGCGCAAGTGCAGGCGATGGCCAACAGCAACACCCCCGACAGCGTGTTGCTGCAAATGCTCAAGATTTACGTGCCAGCCTTGCTCGCCGGCATTCTTGCCGCTGGCATCATCAGCGCGGTAATGGGTTCCGACTGCCATCAGATTCTCGCCCTGAGCACGATGTTCACCAAAGATATTTTCGATCATTACGGCGGACAGAAGGCGTTCGGCGACCGGGCCAATGTTTACGTCGGCCGGGCGTTTATCGTGGTGGCGAATACCATCGCATATTTCATTGCCTTGACTCGGCCGCCGATTTTCGATTTGGCCGTCTCCTGGACATTTTCCGGATTCGCCGCGCTCGCCCCGGTGATGGTGGCGGCGTTATTTTGGAAACGCAGCACCAAGTGGGGTGCCCTGGCGGCGGCGATTTTCGTGGCGTTCACGGTCGTCGGAACGGGTTATTTGGAATCGCATTTCCTGCCGATGGTTCCCAAGGGTCCGCCGCCGTTGCCGGATTTTTCGATTTGGAGCATCGCCGGGCATCATGTTTTAGTGCTGAGCGCACCGGCCGGAAAATTGTTCATGTTCGGCTTCATGCCGGTGGTGCCGATGGTGATCGGTTCCGCCCTGTGCATGATTATTTTCTCGTTGCTCACGCCCCCGCCGAGCGAGGCGACGATCCGAAAATATTTTGACCCCGGTTCGGACGACGTCACGAACGGTTTCACCAGGTCAACTCCGCGGCCTACCATTGCGGTGTGACATTTGGTTTCCTCTTTTTCCTTCTCCCAGCACTCGGGGAGAAGGTTAGGATGAGGGGTCTTTAGTTTTTACTCCATCAGATGGCCGACTCGCCAAAACAAAACACCCCCTCACCCCGACCCTCTCCCCGAGTACAGGGAGAGGGGGAAAGAAGTAATCGGCCTTGAGAATCTGCATTCTCGCTGCCGGTGCTGGGGGGATGTACTGCGGAAGCTGTCTGCGGGATAACGCGCTGGCCGGCGCGCTGATTCGCGCTGGACACAAGGTCACGCTGATTCCACTTTTCAGCCCGCTGCGCACCGATATCGCCAATCACACCGAAGACGGCCCCGTTTTTTTCGGCGGCATCAATATTTATTTGCAGCATGCTTTGCGACTGTTCCGCAAAACTCCGCGCATGTTTGATTGGCTGCTCGATCGGAACTGGTTGCTGAATGCGGCCACCAAACACGGCGGCAGCACGTCACCCGAGCAACTGGTCGATTTGACGCTGGATTTATTGCAAGGTGAAACCGGCGGCGTTGCCAAGGAAGCCCGGCGGCTAATGGAGTTTCTCAAGCACGATCCGAAGCCGGATGTCGTGACTCTGCCTAACCTGATGTTTATCGGCATTGCCCAGATGCTGCGGGAGGAACTCAAAGTTCCCGTCGTATGCGAGCTCACCGGCGAGGACATTTTCCTCGACGCCCTCGGCGAAAGCGGCAGCGCCAAAGTCCGAGCGGCAATCCAAAGCAAAGTTGGCTACGTGAACAAATTCGTCGCCACATCGTCGCACTATGCCGATCGCATGGCGGAATATCTGGGCATTCCACGAGATCACATCGCTGTGGTGTATCCGGGATTGCCGCAGGAATTTCTGGCGGCGTTGCCAAAACATATCCGCCCCCAACGTTCGCAGGATTCTCCCCCAACCGTGGGCTATCTCGCCCGCATTTGTCCGGAAAAGGGGTTGGGTTTTCTGGTTGATGCGATGATCGAGTTGCAGCAGCGAAGCGGTTTTGAAGAGCTGTATCTGCGTGTTGCCGGTTATCTTGGAAAAAGAGATGAGGTTTTTTTTCGAACCCTTCAGGAAAAGATTGATCAGTCGCCAATGCGTGGTGGGATGACGTATGTGGGGGAGGTGAACCAGGCGGGAAAAATCGCCCTTCTGTATTCGGTCGATGTGTTCAGCGTGCCGGCGATTTATCCGGAGGCCAAGGGGATTTACCTCCTGGAGGCATTTGCCACCGGACTCGCCGCGGTGCAGCCGGATCGAGGTTCATTTCCGGAGTTGATGCAAAAGACCGATGGTGGCATTTTAACCAAACCGGGTGATACGGCTGCGCTGGCGGACGGTTTGGCGGATCTGCTGCAGAATCCCCAGCGCCGCCATGTTCTTGGCCAAAAGGCTCGCCAAGTCGTGTACGAAGAATTTACCGACACCCGCATGGCCGAGCAGATGCTGGCGGTGTTTCAGGAAATGCGTGCATGAGCGGCGATCTCGGAGCAACTTCAACACCACGGCTGGTCGTCAGTGGCCTCGCTAAGGAATATCCCACACCTGCCGAGCCGCTGATCGTGCTGCAGGACGTCTCGCTGGAAATGTCCGCCGGCGATTCGCTGGCGGTGGTCGGTCCCAGCGGTTCTGGCAAAAGCACTTTGCTCAACATTCTCGGCACGCTCGATCGGCCCACCCGCGGCACGGTGCGGATCGGCGATGTCGATCCATTCGCATTGCCGGAGAAGAAACTCGCCGAATTCCGCAGCCGCCATGTCGGGTTTATTTTTCAGGAACATCATTTGCTGCCGCAATGCACCGCGCTGGAAAACGTGCTGCTGCCTGCGATCGCAGCGGAAAAGAAAGCCGACGCGGCCGCCGTGCAGCGTGCCCTTGATCTTTTGCAGCGGGTTGGTTTGGAAAATCGCCAGTCGCATTTCCCCAGCGAATTGTCGGGTGGCGAACGGCAACGTGTGGCTGTTGCTCGTGCAATGATGAATCAACCGCCGCTGCTTTTGGCGGATGAACCAACGGGCAATCTTGATGCGGCCAATAGCGTGGCGATTGGAAAACTATTGGCCGAGGCGGCGTCGCAGATCAACGCGATTCTGATCGTTGTCACGCATAACGCCGATTTAGCCGACACTTTCGCCAAGCGATTTGCCATGTCCGAAGGGCGATTAAACCCGATTTGATCGTGACACGCCGCCGGCTCATTTTTCGCACTCTTTCCCATTTCCGATGGTCCGACGCTGCCGTTTGCGCCGGAATCATCGTGGCTACGGCGGTGCTCACCGGCGCCTTAATGGTCGGCGACAGCGTGCGCGGTAGCTTGCGCGATCTCACGCTGCAGAGGCTTGGTCCGGTGGATGACGTGCTTTCGGCGGGCCGCTTTTTTCCGCAATCCTTGGCGGATCGCATCGCCGCGGCTGATGGATTTCATGCGGATTTCGAGCAGATCCATCCGGCCGTCATTCTGCACGGATCGGCCGGCGCATCGGATCAAAGCGTTCGCACTGCTGATGTGCAGATCGGCGCGATCGACGGGCCGTGGATTCCGGTGCCAAGTGGCAATTGCATCGCCAATGGCCAAATCGCCCAATCGTTGCCGGGCTTGCATAGCGGCGATTCGCTTTTGCTGTCATTGCCGATGCCAACGGGAAGTCCGCTCGATGCCGCCTTGAGCCGCCGATCACGGGAAGATGTCACGGCGAATCTTCGGGCCACTTGTCAGGCGATTGATTCGGCACACGGTTTCGCGTCGATGTTCAGCCTCTTTGCCAGTCAACGGCCGCCACGCAATTGCTGGGTGAATTTGGCCGATTTGCAATCCGCCATCGGACAGGAGGATCGCGCTAATACCCTGCTGGTGCGGGCAAAACCGACGGCTAAATCCGATGAACTCCAAGGGATTCTTCGGCAGGTGATGACGCTCGGTGATTACGGTATCAACGTCGCTAAATCACCGGATGCAAATCAGCGGGTGATTAATTTCAATGACACGTATTTTCTTCCGCCGGTCGTGCAAGCCGCGGAGGCCGCCGCAAAGCAGGTGGATTGTCCGCTGATTGAAGCATCGTCGTATCTGGTCAACACCGCGGCGGTGCTGAGGGACGGGGGCAGTGCAATCGCATCTGGTTTGACTCCCTCTCCCGGTACTCCGGGGGAGGGTCGGGGTGGGGGTTTCGCCGGCTTGCCAGCCCCCACCCTAACCCTCCCCCGGAGTACCGAGGGAGGGAAAAATGCGGGCTCGCACGCAACAACCGATCGCGCTGGGAATTCGGATGGCATGATTCACTATGCGATGATCGCCGGTTTGTCGTCGTTGGATGGCCAAGCAATCGGCGACGATCAAATCGTCCTGAACCAATGGGCCGCCGATCATCTTCATGCGAAAATTGGCGACCGGATCGTGCTGCAGTATTACCTGCGGCAGCCCAATGGCGACACGAAAGAAGTTTCCAGCGCCCGGCAGGGCGTTGGCATCACGCTGGAGGTGTCGCAAATCCTGCCGATGAGTGGGTTCGGGACCGACAACAGTCTCACGCCGGCGTACAAGGGATTGACCGATTCCGACAGTGTCAGCGATTGGCACGCCCCGGCCGGCATCACGATTCGCAAGGATTGGATCGGCGAGGACGACGAAGCGTATTGGAAGCGATACCGCGCTGCTCCGAAATTGCTGGTGAGCCTGCACACAGCGAAGCGACTATGGGACGGGCCGTTCGGCTTGATTACCAGCTTGCGAATCCCGGCTGCTAAATCGGACGCGTTCGCGGCTGCTTTCGTCAAAGAAATCGATCCCGCCACGATGGGATTCGTCTTTCGGCCGATCCGCCAACAGCAACTCGACGCCACCAGCGGCAGTTCCGATTTCGCCGGTTTGTTCATCGGGTTCAGCTTCTTTCTGATCGTTGCAGCGGTCATGCTCACGGCCATGCTCATGCGGTTAAACGTTGAGCAGCGGGCCCGGCAATTCGGCCTGCTGGCAGCGATCGGTTTTCCTGCCAAGTCGCTGCGTCGCATGGCACTGGCGGAGGGAATGCTGCTGGCGATTGTCGGTGCGGCGATCGGAGTCGGCGTCGCGGTGGGGTACACCGCTTTGATGATGCTCGGCTTGCGAACATGGTGGATCGGGGCGGTCGGCACTACAGCGATGCGGCTGCATGTGGTGCCCATCACATTACTTTACGGATTCGTCGGCAGCGTGCTGGTGGCGTATCTGGCGATTCTCTGGAGTGTCTGGCGCATCGGCAAAACATCGGCGGCAACATTGCTGGCCGGCGGTTGGGGGCAGCGATTCATTAGTCATCGACGCCGAAAGTGGGTCGCTCGAATTGGATGGCTTGCCGTTCTCCTGGGCATCGGGTTGTTGCTGTGCAGTTTTGGAAAAGCGATCGGACCGGCCGAGGCATTTCTCAGTGGCGGAACAGTACTGCTGTTCGCATCATTGATGCTGATTTTCTCGGTGATGCAACCTCGCCGAGAAGCCGCCCGACCGCAGCACACGATCCCCGGCATCGGCTTTCGCAATATATCCCGCCATCTGGCCCGCAGCGTGGTCACCATGGGATTGATCGCGCTGGCAAGTTTCGCCCTGGTAACCGTCGCCGCCATGCGCGGTTCCGGCGGCCAGAATGTTGCCGACCCCAACTCCGGTGCCGGCGGATTCCGACTCATGTTGCAAGCCGACATTTCGCTCACAGGTGATCTGAGCACTGCGCAAGGCCGCGATGCTTTGGCCATCGCCGACACGCAGGATCCACTTTGGTCCAAAGGCCATTTCGTTTCCATGCGGCGATGGCGCGGCGAAGACATCAGTTGCTTGAATCTGATGAAGCCGACAAATCCGACCATTCTTTCGGTCCCCTCAGCATTTGCCGATCGGCATGCGTTCACGTTCGTGCAAACCATCAAATCGGTCGTTAATCCCTGGACGCTTTTGCAGGGTGACGTCGCCGGTATCGATGGCATTCCCGCGATCGCCGATGACGAAACCGCGCAATACATTTTGCATCTTGGCCTCGGCCAATCGCTGACCATCACCGATCAAACCGGCGTTTCTCGAAAGCTGGTGCTCGTGGCGACCCTGGCGACCAGCATTTTCCAGGGAGAATTGCTGATGGGGGAAACAGATTTCCAGAAGCTTTTCCCGGCGCAGGGCGGCGCATCGGTGGTGCTGGTGGATATCAATGCGGCGGACGCACCGGCGATGTCGCGGCTGCTCGCCGGGGAATTATCCGATTTCTCCGTCACGCTCGATCAAACGGCCGATGTGCTGGCGGCTTATCAGAATGTGCAGAACACGTATTTGGCTACTTTCCAGGTTTTGGGCACACTGGGCTTGCTGCTCGGTGCGATAGGGCTGGCCGTGGTGCTGCTGCGCAGTGTCGTTGAACGGCGGGCGGAGCTGGCGATGCTGGCGGCGATCGGTTTTCGGCGAATCGACCGCCTGCGAATGCTCCTCATCGAAAATGGCGTCCTATTATTGCTCGGCCTCGGTGTCGGAACCGTTTGCGCCGTCATCGCCATGTTGCCGACGCTGATTCAGACCGCCCGGCACATCCATATTTGGGAATTGCTCGCGGCACTGGGATTCATTTTACTGGCCGGGATGGCTGCATTGCTCGTCGCCGTCTGGTGCAGCAACCGCTCGATCACGCCGGCGGATTTGCGCAGCGAATGATGGGCCCCTGCGGATATGATGGATCGCTCAAGGAGAACCGCATGTTCAAACTGATGAAACTGTCGATCCTGGCGGTGTTGCTAGCCGTTGCCATTCCGCTGCATAGCGAGGAATGGCCCACATGGCGCGGCCCGCAAGGTGACGGCATTACCCGTGAAACCGGCCTACTCACCGAATGGCCCGCCGACGGTCCGAAAAAATTGTGGTCCGCCACCGTCGGCATCGGCCACGCCAGTCCCGTGGCAGTGGATGGCAAGGTTTACATTTTCTCGGAGAACGAAGATCAGACCACGGAAACGCTGGATGCCTTTGATGCCGACAGCGGAAAGAAAATCTGGTCGCAAACGTCGCAAGGCGCATTTTCCATACAAAACGTCCAATGGCGTGGTACGCGCGCAACGCCAACGATCGTCGATGACAAAATCTATACCTACGGCGGCAGCGGCGACCTGATCGCTCGGCAACTCAGCGACGGCAAGGAAATCTGGCGCGTCAACATTCTCCAATCCAGTGGCGGAAAAGAACTGCAATGGGGCGAAGCGTCCAGCCCGCTGATCGAAGGCGATGTTATTTACGTGCAGGGCGGCCGTGGCCAGGGGGCGGCCGTGGCAGTGGCAGTCAGCCGTAATGACGGGAAGATTTTGTGGATATCGCAGGCCAAAGGCCGGGCGCTCGGCGATGCTGGTTGGCCAACGGGCGGGGGATATGCGCATCCGATTTTGGCCACCGTGGACGGGCAGAAGCAATTGATTGTGCTGGGCGGCGATGCGATTTTTGGCATGAACCCTTCGGATGGAAAGACGCTTTGGTCGGAGCCTTGGGTGACCAGTTACGATGTGAATGCGACGACGCCGATCTATCTCGATTCGCAGCTATTCATTAGCAGCGGTTACAACCACGGGTCGGAAATGCTCAAACTCTCGGCCAGCGGAGCCACGCAGGTTTGGGGAGTAAAAGCGCTTCAGTGCCGCTTTCCCGGCATCGTGCTGGATCGCGGCGTGCTTTACATCAACAGCGAACAGATTTTGAAGGCCGCCAATTGGTCGGACGGCAAGATTCTCTGGGAAGCAAAAGGCGCGGACATGCGGCTCGGCGCCGGCGGGTCGTTCGCTCGCTTTGGGGATTATCTGATCCTCATCAGCGAGCGCGGCACGCTCACGTTGGCCAAAGCAACCGCCGAGGGATTCACGAAAATTTCGCAGGTGAAGCACCTGACCGAAGGGGACAATATCTGGGCGACGCCGGTTATTTATCACGGGAAGTTGTACATCAAAGGCGTTACCGAAGTGATGTGCTTCGATATTGCCGCCAAGTAGAGGTAATCGCCGGTGAAGTTCTCATGTTGGATAACCACGGTGCTCACGCTGGCATGTGCCGCCGGTAGTCCGGCCACTCGGCCCGCGGATTTTGCGGCATTTCGGGATGGCGGTGGATTAAGCGGCCAAGCGGCGCAATTGTCCGCGCCGCCGATGAAATTGCGCTGGACTTATCAATCCGGCGAAGACACGCAGCAAACCTCGATTGAGTCTGCCGCGGTCATCAGTGGGAAAACGGTGTACGTTGCCGACGATCGTGGTGTGCTCCATGCGATTGATTTGGCCACCGGAAAAGCCAAATGGAAATATAGTACGGATAATGGATTTGAGGCCACGCCGCTGGTGATGGATGGCAGGGTATATCTCGGTGACCTGGCGGGACTGCTGCACTGCGTGTCGGCTGCTAACGGTCAAAAGATTTGGACCTTCGACACCGAGAGCGGAATCCATTCCTCCGCCAACGCCGTGCTCACCGACGCCGGGCCGCGGATTTTGTTCGGCAACGATGCGGGGCAGATTCTCTGCATGGACACGCAGGGTAAAAAAGTCTGGGCGGCTGAGGCGGGAGATCGGATCAATGCCTGCCCAGCGATGGCGACCAAATCCGGCCAGCCCATCGCCCTGTTCAGCGGTTGCGATGCCCATTTGCGGGCTATCCGTGTTTCGGACGGCAAGGAAATTTTCAACACCGATCTGGGCGCATTGGCCGGTGGTTCGCCGGCATTGCACGACGGCCATATTTTTGTCGGCACCGATCGTGGTCACGTTCTATGTTTTTCTATGGACGGCAAGCCCGTTTGGGATTTCGACAAGATTGTTGAGGAAGCGATGGTATATGCTTCACCGGCTGTGAGCGATGGGATCGTCACCGTTGGAGCGAGAGATCGGAAAATCTACGGCCTCGATGAAAAAACCGGCCACCAAATTTGGACCGTTGCCACCCACGGCGAAATCGATTCATCGGCTCTGATCAGCGGCGGCCGGGTGTATCTCGGCAGCAAAGATAAAACGCTGTACGTACTCGACCTGAAAACCGGCAAGCAAATTTGGAATTTCACCGCCGGCCGCGCCATTACCGCATCGCCCTGCATTGCCAATGGAGCGCTGGTGATCGGCGACACGCACGGAGCGGTGTATTGCCTGGAAAGCAAATGACGCTTTTGCTTGGCGCTGCTTTACCTCTCCCTGTACTCGGGGAGAGGCCAGGGTGAGGGGTCTTTGTTTGCGGTAACCAAGAAATGCCCCCTCATCCTAACCTTCTCCCCGAGTACAGGGAGAAGGGACCAGACCTTCGAATTAGAAGACGCCTTTGATTTCAGCTTGCCGACGTGATATCAATTCCAAATGCCTCACGATGAAGTCATTCCCATTTTGGATTTCGGTTCGCAATATGTCCAATTGATCGCCCGGCGGGTGCGGGAAAAGGGCGTGTACAGTGTTCTGGTCCGTCCCGATATCACGATTGAAGAATTGGCCAAGCTCAATCCACGCGGTCTGATCCTTTCCGGGGGTCCCAGCAGCGTGTACGTGCCAAATGCCCCGCGCTGCGATCCAAAAATTTTTGATCTCGGCGTGCCGATTCTCGGCATCTGTTATGGCATGCAACTGGGCGCACAAATTCTCGGCGGCCAGGTGAAACCGGCCAAGGCGAGGGAATATGGCCGGGCGAATCTCACCGTCACCGCCGTGGATCCATTCGTCAAAGGTTTAACCGGCAAGAACACGGTTTGGATGAGTCACGGCGATCAGATTCACGAACTGCCGGCCGATTTTATTCCTCTAGCGACGACACCTACTTGTCCGTTTGCCGCCGCCCGTCACCGCACTCGGCCGTTTTATGGCGTGCAGTTTCATCCCGAAGTGACCCACACGCCGCGGGGGGAAAAGCTGTTCGAGAATTTCCTGTACGAGATCTGCCATTGCCGCGGCACCTGGACGATGGGGAATTTCATCGACCAATCGGTCGAGTCTATTCGCCGGCAAGTGAAAGACAGCAAAGTGATCTGCGGCCTCAGCGGCGGCGTCGATTCCTCCGTCGTCGCCGCACTTTTGAAGAAGGCGATCAGCGATCAACTGGTCTGCATTTTCGTCGACAACGGCTTGCTGCGAAAAAATGAGCGCGATCTGGTGGAAGCGACTTTCCGGGACCATTTCAAAATCGATCTGCGGATTGCCGATGCCGCCGCTCGATTCGTGAAGGCATTGGCCGGCGTCACCGATCCGCAGCAAAAAAGAAAAATCATCGGCCGCGAATTTATCGAAGTTTTCAAACAGGAAGCGGCTGGAATCAGAGGGGCACATTTTCTGGCGCAGGGCACGCTCTATCCCGACGTGATCGAATCCGGCCACGGCCACGCCGGACACGCCGCCAATATCAAGCTGCACCACAACGTCGGCGGCCTGCCAGAGCAACTCGGCTTCGAGCTCGTCGAACCGTTGCGCGAACTGTTCAAAGACGAAGTGCGAAAAGTCGGAGCGGTGCTTGGCCTGCCCGAACAAATCGTCTGGCGACATCCCTTCCCGGGTCCCGGCTTGGCCGTGCGAATCATCGGCGACATCACGGAAGAGCGGCTGCGGGTCCTGCGTGACGCCGACGAAATTGTGCTCGAGGAATTGGTCGCCAACGGCCTGTATCGCAAGACCGCCCAGGTCTTCGCCGTGCTCCTGCCGATCGGCACCGTCGGCGTCATGGGTGATGCACGAAGCTATGATAGTGTGATCGCCATCCGCTCCGTCGACAGCCAGGATTTCATGACCGCCGATTGGTCGCGCATTCCCTATGAAGTGCTGGCGATCATGAGCAATCGCATCATCAACGAAGTGCGGGGTGTTAATCGGGTGGTGTATGACATTTCAAGCAAACCCCCTGCGACGATTGAGTGGGAATAGTTTCCATTTCCTCCAAGACTCACTTTTGCGAGGATCGGAACCGTCTCCTCGCTTATGCAACGACATACCCTTGACGATATAATACCGTGGATGCTATCATTTCCCGATGCCGTGGAGTTATCGGACGACGGACGAGATGGATGAGTGGGTTGAATGTCTGGGCCAGGAAGAACGCAATGAGATCGCTGCGATGCTCGACGCATTGACACGGCTCGGGCCTAGCTTGGGCCGGCCCATTGCAGACACGCTCAATGGCTCGGTGTATCCGAACATGAAGGAGCTGCGCGGCAGGACGCCGGGAAGTGTTTTGCGGGTTGCATTTGCATTCGACCCGGAACGGATTGCTCAGGTTCTGTGTGGAGGCGACAAGAAGGGTGTTAGCCAGAAGAAGTTCTACAGGAAGCTAATCGCCAAAGCAGACAGGCTTTATAAGATGCATCTTCAGGCATTGGCGGCGAAGAAGAAAGGACGTTAAACCATGGCCAAGAGCCACGCCGAGTTTCTCAAGAAGTTCATTCCTCAAGACCAGCGTGCGGCCGTCAAGCGGCGTTCGGACGAGATCGTCATTGGCCAGGTCTTGCGAATGATGCGTGAACAGCGAAATCTGTCGCAGGCGAAGGTGGCCCAGCGCATGGGGCTAAAACAGCCGGCCATTGCGAGGTTGGAACGTCAAAGCGACGTAAAACTTTCAACGCTTCAGGAATGGGCGACGGCAACTGGTGGCGAACTGGTATTGGCTGTTCGTCGTCATGGAAAATTGTCTCAGCTTGTTGGCTGATGGTTATGACATCGGCTCCAAACCACCGGCGACGATTGAGTGGGAATAATCCAAGCGATTCAAATCCCCATCCCTGCCCGCTGCATTTGCGTGATCCATGGTGGCGTTTCGGCGAGATAAGTCTGCACGTGTTTTCGCCGAGTAAAGTAATACAACGCCATGCTGCCTTGGCCGAAGACGGCGATGGCCATCAAGCTTCCATAAACCGCCAGCATCATGGACTGCTCCAGGTTTGCGATATTGCCCATGCCGGCGGCGTCTAATTCGGCTTCCGTTGCTCCGAGGGACGAAGCGGTAGCGGGATGGTGCAGAATATCGACCGTGCGCCAGACGGCGTAAATCAGCAGCAGGCTGCCCAATGCGATTTGATTCCAAACTAAGAAGGCGATGGCTGACTGGTCCAGTCTTTTAAGCCGCTTAGCGCCGTACAGTTCGATCACTCCGATGACGGTCAGGCCCGCGCCCAGAGCCATGCTGATGATATCCCCGATGCTGAAAATAAATGTCAGGATTCCGAAGAAGGCAACGGTCCAGCCATCGAAGGTGGCGGTGGTTACCGCGCGGCGAATCTTCCGCATTCCCCTTTTGGCCGCCTGCAATTCTTGCAGATTTTCCGGGGAAATCTGCGGCGGCGAGACCGGCTGCGCATGGACATATTGCAATGGTGGGAAAGGAGGTCCGGACGGCGACGACATCGAATCAATCTTACCATGCCGCTAGACTATACATCAGTTCCAGCGATACCCCATCAGCTTGTCCAGCGCCATCAGAAAAAATCTGGCATTGGCCATCTGCCCGTACTGGAAGGAATATTTGCCCGCGCTGGAAAACCACTTGGTGTCTTTGTGTTGAAAAGCAAAAGTGCCGTCAGAGAGCGTAACCTTGGCGATGTCGTCCTTGGTGACACGGACCGGCTCGCCGCCGAAATGAAATTCGATAAAACCTGGGCCAATCCGCACCAGCCGATGGCTGTCAACCTCGAAGGGGATCGATCCTTCTTCTTTCAAGCAATGCTCGGCCCGGTCGAGTAAATGCTGGGTCCATGCTAATTCAGCCGCGCGGGCCAGATGGTATGTGCTGGAGGAGTTGGGCAATGCGCCTTCCTTGGCTCGGAAGACACCCATGAGCCGAATGATTATTGCACCGTCAAAACCACGCCAAATATAGCGATAATGGGTGCCGCTGTAGAGACCGTGATCTACTTGGCGGACTTGTCGCGTTTGCAAGTCTGCGGCATTGTTGAATACCAGCAGCTGTATTTTCGGTCGGTTACTCCGTTTTCTGCGCACGGTTCCCATGGCCACGCCGTCTGCTCCGACGTAGCTGCAGGATGCACGGAATCCACCGAACACGAGGACAAGAATAAAGACAACAGCGGCGAGAATGACGGCTATCGCCATAAAAAAGTTGCGATATGTGTCATCACCCTGCAACAAGGCGAAAACCAGAAAGATTGCAAATGCGGCGCAGGTATAAAGCGCGGCCACCATGAGGTAGACGGCTCGCGACGGTGAAGGGCCGCCGACCACAAGAGATGACCGAGCGGAAATCAGCTTTCCCACTTCCGGCGGCGGTGGGAAGAAAA
>Ga0302180_10000822_pt1 | contig 25043 bp, 17 predicted proteins | sample I_Palsa_E3_2_FD_200575 | JGI IMG/M metagenome (GOLD analysis project Ga0302180, IMG submission 200575) | Peat permafrost microbial communities from Stordalen Mire near Abisko, Sweden - I_Palsa_E3_2 | ecosystem: Environmental > Terrestrial > Soil > Palsa > Peat permafrost | place: Sweden... | reverse complement strand
CCTGCGGAGAGAACTGCGCCTGAAACTGGCCTGAATTCATCATCGCCTGCCGCTGCTCCGGCGGATATTCCCGCAAGTCGCGAAACGCCTTCCTCATCAGCCGCTGCCGGTCTTCGGGCAGCGTATGAAATTCCTGAAACGAGGCGCGTACTTGCTGGCGCATCTGCGGTGTCAAGTGTTCCATCGCCTCAATGTGGTCGACAGTGCGCTGGCGTTGGTTGGGAGGCATCCGGTTCAGTTGTTGCAGCCGGCCGAGTAACCTTTGCTGCTGCTCCGGAGGCAGCTGGCTGAAGCCTGGCTCACTCCGCAGAGCCTTTTCCTGTTGCTCAGGAGTCAGGTTCCCATGCCGCTGCAACCACGTCCCGAGATGTGCCTGCTGATTGTTTTCAAATCGTGGCCGCTGTCCCTGCTGCGGAGGGCGGGCAAAACAAGACGCCAGGGGGAGCACCAGCAGCAGCACAGTGAACACACTTCGAGCCAGCTTCCCGCTATAGGATCTACGTTCGAGCTGGTTGTCGATTGCCATGCTGGAGCCCTTCGAAGCGGTTACGTCGACCGTCGTATTCGGGCGCCTCGTTTCCCGTTTTCTTGCGTCATCAGTTCGAACTGCCGGTCCCGCTATCCTCGTCCGTGTCTAAGGCATTCAATTGCTGAAATATCTGGGCATTTCCATCGTAAGACTGCAGGTCGCGTACCGTGGCAGAAGTTTGAGGAACCGGCGTCTCCTGATGGCCAAGCAGGGCAAACGTTCCCCCGCCGATCCCACCGATCACCAGCACCGCGCCCAGTGCGCCTGCTGTTAGCTGACGCATTTGCAGGTTGCTGCTATAAAGCAGCCACGCCTTGGCACGCTCAAAAAAGCTGGCCGGCGCATTGCTCTGTTCCGTCCGCAACCGCGCATACAGCTTCGCATCGAAGAAGGCGCTGGGTTCCGGTGCCTGCCATTCGTCCAGCAGCTTCCAGGTAGCTTCCATCTCCTTGAGCTCGGTCGCACAGCCGCCACATTCCGCCAAGTGCTTACGGGCATCCTCTGTCAGCGGCCGTGACGCGAAAACCGATTCGGCTAAATTGTTCTTCATCTCAGGGCAAGTCATATCTTCCTCAATTCCTGCTAAGCGAAATCCTTCAGATTTTCGCGCAATGTCTGGTACGCCCGGAATAGCAAGGACTTGGTCGCTGATTCACTCAGCTTTAGCACCTCACCTATTTCCTTGTAATCCATATCCTGGTACTTGTGCATCAGCACCGCGTTGCGCTGCCGTTCCGGCAGAGCCATCACGTGTTTGCGAATGGCCGTCATTCTCTCTTCGCGCACCAGTTCTTGTTCTACGCTGAGGGTGCTATCCGCCACATCGGGAGTGGTCCCGGTTTCCGCATCCGGCTGATCGAGATAAACATTTTGTGCGGTTCGTTCGTACTTCGTATCGCGCGCATGGTTCACTCCCAGGTTGGTCGCGATCCGGTACAGCCACGTACTAAACTTTGCTTCCGCCCGATACGTCTGTCGCGAACGGTAGACGCGGAGAAACACTTCCTGTGCCAACTCCTCAGCGACGGCCTGGTTGCGAGACATCCGGAACATGAAATGCACAATCTGCTTCCGGTACTTCTCGATCAGGATGCTGAAGCCAGAATCGTCACCCTCCCGAACGCGCAACATGATCTCCGCGTCAGAGAGATGCGCCCAATCGATACCGGACGTATGGACCTGAGCACCCTGCTGGGCGCCCTGGAACCCGTTCTGCGAAATGGCTATGGTACCCATACCTTCTGTAACCCCACCCTCCTGACTAGGTTGCGCGGATTCAGGAGAGTTTTGCGTCTCCTCCCCGGGGTCGGGGAAAGGGTGCTGCGTGGGGGGAAGCGGAACCATAAGATGAATGGATTGTAATCTTTGCCTCGCCCGAAGGTCTCGCCCGTTTCGTGGGATATGAAAACCGACCGCAGGGCCGTTCTGTACAGGCTCAAAGGCTGCAGAAAGCTATATTTTCGCACCAAGCCTGAGTCTAGTGGGGCCGTAAATGATTGAAAATAAACAGATTTTGAAGGGAGTAGCCTCTAAAAGACCGCTGCAATCCGCTGTGCAGCCCAGGGAAGCAGGTTTTCAAACCCGCGAGAACGCCCCGTAAATAAAATCGGGGCTTTAGAGTGTGTGTGAGTACCGTGAAAGAAACTGCCGGTCCCGCCACTACAACGCGCTTTTGGGCTCTATCCCCGCCGCATCGACGGGTGCCCCACATCTCGCTCGTTTTTCGCGAGATGTGGGATACCGCGGCCCTCGCCCTCAAGCCTGTCGCGGTCCTACAACTCCGTACGGGTGCCCCATGTTCGCACCAGCGTACGTGGGCCGAAAACGATGGGCGAAGCCCCACCACAGCCTTTCGTTCAGGACCCACCCGTTTTTCATTAGGACCGGAGGAATCATGGGCTTTTGGCCCACCCAGGGTGATGAAAAACGGCTCCTGTTCAGCCACTACTCTCCCTGGAAGCACCGCCCTCCCCTTTGTCGTCTCGACCGGAGCGTACCCGGATTTCCTACTTCACGATGCTGCAACGACCACGTATGCGGTTTTCCTCAAGAAAACCGCATACGTGTTAATCAACGCCACGAATCTCGACAGGAAATCAGGGGGAGCGGAGTGGAGAGATCTGCGGTTCAGCGGTCATTTCTTGGAAGTGTTTTTCGACAGAGCGAAGCGTAGAAGGAGGACCTGCGGTTTCATTTCCTGGGTACCCACACACCCTCTTAAGCCGCGATGGCAGTCTGTCGATCGGTTTACGACTTTTTCCGGCCGGCTCAACCCCTGAGGCCGCCATTCTAAGCGGTTTGCATTCAGGCGGTTGTGCCATGGCCAATGTAACGTAGGTCGTCACCCGCGCACTATCTCTACGCCGGTCCGTGCATGGACGGCGACAGCGTCGGGAGTCTACCCGGCGACTCCAGGAGAGCACGAAAACATCAGGGGGATACGGCTCGGCTTCCCTCAGCGCAAAAATCGAATAGCGGGACAGAACGCTTGCGTTACCATTGTTCCTTATAAAATACCGGCCATTGACCGTGTGGATTCGACAATAACTGCGCCAAAACAAAGCATGTTTGCCCTGCAAATAAGCCGCCCTGAAATCCAGCTCGGGTCTAGCGGAGGTAGCCAAGAAGCGGTTTGAAAAGCTCGGATCCTCTGATACAGAAGATCGGGAAGTATGCCGTCATCGAGGTGATCGGCACAGGCGGGATGGGCATCGTCTATCGCGCCCATGATGCCGGCTTGAATAGAACCGTCGCCATCAAGATGCTCAAGCGGGCGGATGCTGGTCCCAGCAAAGTGCACCAGCTGGAGCAATTTTTCACCCGCGAGTTACGCGCGACCGCAAGCCTGCAGCACCGCAACATCGTTACCGTCTACGAGAGCGGAGAGCAGGACGGAAACCCCTACCTGGTGATGGAGTGCCTCGATGGCGAGCCGGTATCGCGCGTCATCCATGAACGGCGTCCCATGCCGATTGTCGACAAACTGGAATTGTTTGTGCAGGTGTGCGATGGGCTGCAGCACGCGCACGATCGCAAGCCGCAGGTTATCCATCGTGATATCAAGCCGGCGAACGTCATCCTGTTACGAGATGGCACAGCGAAAATAGTCGACTTCGGCATTGCCAGGGTAGTAGGAATTGAAACCTCCACGCTGCAGGCCGGGCAGCTCCTGGGCAGCTTGTCGTACCTGTCACCAGAGCAGATCAATTCCGTACCGATCGATTCCCGCACTGACATTTTTTCAGCCGGTGTGATGCTGTATGAGCTGCTGACTTACTCGCTGCCATTCCAGGGAAATGAGGCGGCGGTGGTGTTCGTGAAGATACTGCGCGAAGAGCCCCCGCCTCTGTCCACCTACCTGGGCGAAGTTCCCCCGGAGCTGCAGGCCTGCGTCAACAGAGCGCTCGCCAAAAAGACCCACGACCGGTATCAAACGGCCGAAGAACTGGGCTTCGACCTGCTGCAGATCCAAAAGAAGATCAAGCAAGGGATGGCTGCTGACTTCATGCAGAGAGCGGAAGCAGCCATGCGCCGCGACGACCTGGAAAGAGTGAAGCTGCACCTGCAGGAGATTCTTCGCCTGGACCGGCACCACGACCAGGCGAACCGCATGCTGGCCGAAGTGCGTAGGGCGATCCAGGAACAACAACGCTCAGCGCAAATTGTGCAAATGCGTTCCCAGGCCCAGGTGGCGTTGGCCGGTCAGCAGTACGAAGAGGCGCTCGCCTGCGCCGATCAAGCACTCCAACTGGATCCTGCCGACCAGGTCTCGGCAGCCCTACGGGAAGAGATCCAGAAGGCCATCTCGCTGGGTAAGGCCGTGCGCGATTCGCTCCGCCGCGCCGAGTCGGCTCTCTATGCCGGAGACTTCGACGAGGCGAGAGAAGCGGTGGACGCGGCTCTTCGCCTCGACACCGATAGCGCCGAAGCACGAGCCCTGGCGGAAATCATAGATAAAGAATTGTCGGAGCGGTCACGCAGACTGCAGGTACAAGGCCTGGTGGACAACGCGCGGCAGGGAATTGCCCAGCGCCTGTTTGGCCACGCGATCGAGTCGTTGCGCAAGGCCGAGAAGTTGGATCCCGGCGACTCCAATGTGCGTGAGCTGTTGCAATGGGCCAGCCGAGGCCAGGATCAGGAGCAGCGTCGCAAGGATCTACTTGATCTGACAGACCAGATTCACGGAGCGTTGCGGGCGGAAGATTTTTCCTCCGCTTACACCATCTGTGAGGTAGGGCTGGGCAGTTTCCCTAACGAACCGACCCTGCAGCGCTTGAAATCGATTGCAGAAAAACAGAGAGACATCGCCGAGCGGCGAAGGTTTGTGCAGGACCAGAGCCTGGCGGCGAAAGAATTGCTCGATCGCGCCGACTTCCCCGCAGCCATCAGGATACTCGAAGCCGCCTTGCAAAAGCTTCCCGCAGAGCCAAACCTGGAGGCTCTGTTAGCGTTGGCGCGGACTGAGTCCGAGCAGCAGTCTGAGGATCAGCAATCTCAGGCCGCGCAGGAAGCTGCAGAGCGCGCCCTGCTTCAGAACCAGGCGGCGCAACGCCAGGCGGGGACGCTGCGCAAAGCGCTGCAAGAGCGCGAGGAACTGGAGCATCTGGAAAATCTTGCCTTGCAACTGAGGCGATTGCTGGTGGGCGTCGAGTCTGACGAGGCGACCCGTAGATCCTTCGATCCGATCTTAGAGCAAGTGCGCGCGCGACAGTTGGCTAAGGAGCAAGTGTCGGCGGAATTGCAGGACTTGCGCAAAAGCGTCGAAGATTCTTTCGACCCTGGCTCGAGGGCGCGCGCGAAGACACGCCTGCAGGAGGTCCAGGCCGAGTTTCCGCATGAACGAAAGGTCCGCGACGCCTGCGAAGAAGTGGTCCGGGCCCTGGATGCACGAGGAGAGGAACACGAACGAATCCTCGCCGAGCTGAGCAAAATGGCCGAAGCGGTAAAGCACGTTCCGCTCAGTGAATCGACCGGTCTCCTCGGGCGCGTAGCGCGCCTATCGTCGAACTTTTCGATCGAGCCGCAAGTGGGAGCCCTGATTCAACAGATCGAGTACGAAGTGAATCGTCGCCTCGCTCAGCGCCAAGCCCTGATTGATGAACTGGCGCAACTGGAGCGTGCATCTGCCCAGGCTCGGTCGATCAGCGGGCTATCCCAGTTGGTCAGCAATGCGCACTCCGTCGCATCGACCGCCGCGGGGGAGTCGGACGTCATGGCCGTTTTCGATCAGGTGAAGGTGGTGGCCGAGGCTCGCCGTCAGACAATCTCCCGGTTGCTTGCTGAAGTCAATCAGGTTGCGGACCGCGCCCTGATGGCTCTGGGCGTTGAGCAGGCGGAGCAGTTGTTCGCCGAGGCGCAACAGCGCGCCTCAGCTCACCCCGAACTCGATGACCTGCAGGAGACCATCGGCCGCGTTTCCGCCCAGGTCCATGGGCGCCGTATCGAGCATGACCTGATTTGCGAGGAATTAAGTTCGCTGAACGCGTCGGTGAGCCAGGCGCTTACGCCGGCCGATCTGGACCTTATCCGGAGCCGCGCGCTGCAGATACGAGACAAGCATTCTGCGGAACAGGCCATCGCGGCTCTTTGCGCCCAGGTAGAAACGGATGTTCGCGGTGCGCGCGCAAAGCTGTTGCAGATCGAGCTGCGCCGCTTGTCGCAGGATCAGGCCGTCGAGTCCTCCACCTTGCAGGCGGGAACGACCGACTCAGCGTCGCTGGTAAAGAAGCTGCAGGAGTTGGTGAAGACCTACCCGGAGAGCGTGGAGCTCCGCGGAATGCTGCTTAGGGCAGAAGACAGTCTGGAGCGCGCGCAACGAGCGCGCGATGAGGTGGCGGCCCGTGCGTCTGCCATCGATCTTGAGGTCAAGGCATATACCCGGCTGCTGGAAACGCGCCAGGGCGCCAGGGCGCTGAGCGCCCTGGAAGAAGCGGCCGCAAAGTATCCCGAGAGCGCACAGTTACAGTCTCTGCTGGTGCGGTGCAAAGAGCAGATCGAGGCAGAGGAGGAGATCAAGCGTCAAGCCAGCGCGCAGAGAGCGGCCATGCAGGCAGCGATTGACAAAGGCGCGGATCTTCTCCGCACCCGTCGCTATGTTGAGGCGGCCGCGCTGCTTGAGGTCGCGCGCCAGCAATGGCCAGGCGAAAAGCGGCTTGAGAAACTGCTGTCGAGCGCACAGAAATCGGCACAGAAAGCAAACGATTTCGAAGCCGCGGAGCAACAGAAGATCAGGCAGCGCCAGGTTCAGGCTTCACCGCGGCCAGCAGGGGCGCCTCGCAAGCGGCTGCTCGTGCCTGCGGTCGTTGCATGCGTGGTGCTGGCGATCATTGGTTTCCTGATCAGATTTGTAACCCGGCCGCATATTTCTGTGCCGACCGTGCAGAGCACCCCCGCTGGCCAGCTTGCCCCTGCGCCGCATGACGAGACGCCTTCCCCACCTCCGGTACTTCCTCCACCTGCGCCCATCCAAACGCCGGTGACGGCCAGGTTCATTCTTAAGGGGGTGCATCCCGGTGATCAGCTCTTTGTGGACGATGTTCGCCTTGCTGCGAGTGGACCGCCGGGTACCTGGGAGCTGACCCCGGGCTCTCACCGCCTGCGGCTCATGGCTGGAAATCAACAGCTTGTTGCAGACCCTCGTTCCTTCAAGGCAAATGCAACCGTCGTCCTCAACCGTGCTGACTTCAAGCAGCCGGCTCCAGCAACGTCAGAAGAGCAGCTTGCCTGGAATCGTATCAACAGCACAAGCGACCCTGTAGCGGTCGATGAGTTCGTCCGCCGCTATCCAAATTCTTCCTTCCGGTCGCAGGCGGAGTCGAAGCTGGAAGCGCTCAATTGGGCCAGGGCAAGCAGCAGTGGCAGTCTTCGCGGCTATCAGGAATATGTGACCAGGTATACCTCTCCGCCAGGACTTCATCTGGCGGTTGCAACGGCAGAGATCGCGCGGCTGGAGTGGGACGCTATCCAGATCACAAGTGATCCCGTTCCAGTGCGGAAGTTTCTGGAGCGCAACCCCAGTGGCCCCTATCACGACCGCGCGGTTGCTTTGCTCGACGACCTTAGCTGGCATGAGGCGCAGCGTAAGGATGATACCGCGAGTCTCAAGGGCTACCTGGGCACGTATCCCTCAGGCAGGCACAAGGAAGAAGCAGCAACGCAACTGGCCAGGCTCACTCCACCCCCTGTCGCGACGCCTGCGCCCCAGGCATCCCAGGCGCCTGCGCCAGTTCCTCCTTCTCCTCCGGTTACACCGAAGCCTTCCGACAATATCGACGATCCAAATGCCATTCGTGCCGTTCTGGACGGGTATAAATCCGCGTATGACACCAAGGATGTGGCCAGGCTTCAGGAGCTCTGGCCAGATATGAGTCCGAAACAGGTGAACGGGCTGCGGACAGCGTTCCACGATGCGGGCAAAGTCACGCTGACGTACGCCATCACGAAAGGTCCAGAAGTAGCGGGGAACGTGGCCGTGGTCACCTTTCAACAGCAAATCGTCACCAATGCATCGGCAAAATCACAGGTGACCATGACCTTGAAAAAAGACGCCAACAATTCCTGGCACATTACTTCTGTCCGTTAGCGCGGCCTAGAACACGTACGAAACGCCGATTAATGGCGAGGGCTTGAAGTGCAGGCCCTCATCGTTCAATCGGAACAGCACATTGCCCGTAACCAGCAGCCTGGCAACCGGCCTCACCTTGGCTCCTAACGAGATGTTTGCCTGGTTGACGGTTGAGGTAAACGTGTTAACGTTCGCGTGGGTGTTGCCCTTGTAATCTGTGAAGGTAGAGTTTTCTATACGTGACGCATTCAAGAGCGACGTCCCAATGTAGTCGCCGGAGAGACCGATCCACCGGCGTATCGAAGCGTCCGCACCCGCGGAGTAGGTAAACACATTCGGCAGTTGCGCTTTCGTCACGGGTTGCGAAGTGACCGTGCCGGCCAGAATAGAGTTGCCGTTTCCTTCAAACCCCGCGCTGGCGTGTGGAGAAACTCTGGCTGAATACGAGTAAATAACGAACGGTCGAAGGCCCCAGGTCCCTGATCCTAGAAATTTGTAGGCGTCGCCAGTGGGAAGGCGAAGGTCCATGCCGACGGCGACTGCGGACTTTTCTCTTGCATCACGCCACGCAACATACTTGCCGCGAAGCCGCAAATCGCCGATACCCGTGGCCGAACCGCTATTCGTCAGAATCGCGTTGAATTGGTTGATGTAGGTCTCCCGCGGATTGTTGGTGATGTCCGCAAACGTGTGGTTCACGGGGGGTGGCTCGAAGTTGTAGATGGTGGCATTTGAGCTCATCCCCACACGAACGTCGACGATAGGGAGAGCAATCGATACATCCAGCTTGTCCGACAGGCCGTACGTGCCTACCAGCGTGACCTGATGAACTTTGATATCGATCCGGTTTTGCGTGGCAACGATGTCATTGGTATAGATCGGCTCGCCGTTGAGGCAAGGCGTAGACGGGATGGTCGCGCAAATCGTTGGCTCCTCCTCATGCTGGAAGACAGCGCCAAACGATCTGAGATTGACACTATCCGCCTTATCGAAGTCGAAATATTCGTAGCTGGCGCCCACAAAAATCCGTCGCCTGCCGAGAGTCTCAGCGCGATCAGCCAGTACGGGGCCAAAGCTGGTCGCTTCCTGCATCACTCCGTTGGCAAAGATGAATCCGGACACGGGTGATGCGAGCGGCACTTGGCTGAGTTGGACGCCGATTTCTGCATTGATGGGGCTGAAGCTGTTAATGCTCGAAGCCTGGAAGTGAACTTCGTGGAATCTTGTAGCCGTGAGAGGGCCGCCATTATCGACGCCGACCAGGCCGCCAGGGCCATACACCTGCGGGACAATGCAAACCAGGTCAGACGATCGCTTGGCGGCGGAACCCAGGATTTCCTGGGTTGGACAGGGGCTCTGAGCCAAGGCCGCTGTGGACAAAGAAAGTATCAACAAACTGCAAAGCACCGTTAAACGCGACATCTTCAATCTCTCCATGTGGATTGGGCCCCGGTTCACAACAAATGTGCCGAACGGCTTTCGATCATGATGGTGAAGCGTAAGCGGATCCCGTAACGAAAATTCCGAACTAAAAATCTGCACGAGTAGAAACATTCACAATGCAGTCAAAGCGCTTTGACAGGACCGCCGTTTAGTAACCCTTGGGCTAGTGTTTCTGCGGGAACAGAAAACCCTTTTCGATTGGACAAGATTGTTGTCTTAAATTGGCTTTGGAGCCCGGGGGAAGTGTTGGGTGAAACCATAGCACAACCGGCCTCGCTGAACACCTTGAGAAAGCCGAAGGCGATGCCGCCGCGGCTCGGGTACGGCGGGGAAGGTTCGTGTAAACTACGGTTTGCCCCGGCGGGCGCTTAACTCAGCGGTAGAGTGCCACCTTCACACGGTGGAAGTCGCAGGTTCGAATCCTGCAGCGCCCACCAAATCAATAACTTACAGAGCGGTAACTCTTCATTCTGCAATCTGCCGCAGATGGGCTTGCCTGGAACGGGCTGAGCGCCCTTTTTTTGCTGCTGCCATTGCGTGTGCCGACCGGGTGCCTGAAGCCTTTTCGGGGTGGAGCGCCGATATGACGGCTTCTGGGTTCTTGGCGATCACCATGAGGAATGCGCGCGCGGAGGCCTCCGGCGTTCTGCGCCCTTCTTAAGGATCTTACTGACAAGAATTCCTGATAGCGCCATTTTGGGAGCCAGTAGAAAAAATCGTTAGACCCGTGTTTGCCGCAAAGCAGAGATTGAGAGAAAATTGATTGTTGTCCCTGCCGCCCGGGGTTGGAACTTGCGGGTGCATTTTGTCTCTCGTGTACTCGATGGCTGCCCTTCTTGCGGCATCCGTCCCCGTGTCTGCCGGCATCCAAAATAAAAAGAGGCTAGCTATGAATGCACCTAGATTTGTTCACGACGACATTGTCAGAGTGGTCCGCAGGGGCGAGATCGGGACGGTAAAGGAAGTTCACCAGACCGGGAACGGGTTCGTCTATGCAGTTCACCTAAGAACAGACGCAGGCGAGATGATCGATGTGGCGGAAGAAGAACTGGCGCTACTAAAGATAGCGAACAGCGATGAGACTGGTTTCGCGATCCGCTACATCACATAGCGAGGATGAAGGCCGTACACTCCGTTAGCGACGGTCAACACATAACTGTGCCCATTACAATTGCTGCGGCTTTTTAGCTCTATCCCGCCAACAACTGACGGGTGCCCCATCCTTCGCGCTTTTCGCGAAGGGTGGGATACGCAAGTGTCGCCCTTCCACCTTCCACAAAAGCAGACACAACGGAAAGTAGATCTCTTCATTCGGAGTGGAGAGTTCCTTTTCTCGGTACTCGCGCACGCTCTTTAGCCTCGAGGGCTGCTTTTCAAGCGGCTTGTCGCGGCTCAGCTCTTGTATATTCGCTAGAAATGAGTAGCTTAAGAGGCGCCCTAAACCGCCCGATCCTGGCTATTGTTCTTCTGGCGTCGCTTTCCCGCCTCCATGCCGAGACACCACTCCTAACCACGGACTGGATAGCTGGCCCCGGAAGCAAGGTAGCCGACCTGCCTCCGTATGTTTGGCTGAATGACGGCACTGCCATCCTCGACGATGGCGCCTTCGAACGTCTCGACCCGGTTACAGTAAAACGGCGCCCCGTCCTGGACATGAACCGGGCAGTGGCGTCGCTAAAATCCATCGACCCTGCGATAGATGTTCACGGCAAGCTGCCGTGGCCGATTGCCTTTAACCCCGCAGGCAAGCAGGCGCTTTACCTCTTCAGCGGAGACATCTTCCTGCTCGACCTGGATTCGTCCGCCTTCTCCCGCCTTACCCTGACACCAGAGGAAGAAAAGAATCCTCAATTCTCACCCAATGGGCGCTTCGTCTCCTTCGTTCGTTCCAACAACATCTACGCGTGCGATCTATCCGCCAAAAAGGAGACCCAGCTTACCCACGACGGTTCCGAAACCACGTTGAACGGCACCCTCTCCTGGGTCTACTGGGAAGAAGTCTTCGGCCGACACGACACGGCCTATTGGTGGTCCCCTGATTCCGCATCCATTGCCTACTTGCAGACCGATGAGGTGGGCGTACCCGTCAGCACTTTCGTAGACTTTTCCCCAGTCAACCCGCGTCTGATTCACCAGGCCTATCCCAAGCCCGGCGAGCACAATCCTGTCGTACGCGTGGCTGTAGTAACCGTTGATTCCGCCTCAAACCATTTCATTCCAGTAAGCGACAAACCCTACGAATGGCTCCTGCGGGTGAACTGGCTGCCTGACGGAAAGCACCTAACTTTTAAGACTTTAGACCGCAGCCAAAGGGAACTCAGCCTCTACTTATCCGACCCGCAAGGAAATGACGTCAGGCGGCTGCTGACAGAAACCGATCCTGCCTGGGTCAATGTGAACGACGACCTCTATTTCCTCCGCGACGGGCAATTCATCTGGGCCTCGGAGCGTGACGGCTACATGCATCTCTATCGCTACGGCGCCGACGGAACGTTGATCAACCAGGTGACCAAAGGCAATTGGTCCCTTGTCTCCTCAGGCGGTGGTGTTTTCTGGGTACGCCAGGGAGTCGTCGGGATTGATGAAGCGAATCACTGGATCTATTTCACCGCGCTTAAGGATGGATCCGTACAGCGCCAGCTCTACCGCATTAACATCGATGGCAGCGGATTGAAAAGAGTTTCCATCGAGCCAGGAACCCATTCGATCGGCATGTCGCCCGACGCCCGCTTTTATTTCGACGCTTACTCAAATATTCAGACACTTCCCGCGCTGCGGCTCCAGGCTGCCGGCGGAGAGTTGAAAGCCACCCTCGCAGCCCCGCATCCCGGGCAGCTGCCTGCTGGCCTGCGATATCCGCAGCTCATGACCATTCCGGCCGCGGACGGCTTTCCCATGCCTGCGCAGGTTCTTAAGCCCAAAGGCTTCGACCCCACGCGCCGCTATCCCGTGATCCTGCACGTTTATGGCGGCCCTTCCGCGCCGACAGTCATCGACCAATGGCAGAACGAAACCCTCTTCGACAACTTGCTCGCTAGCAAGGGTTACATCGCCGTAGCGATTGACAACCGCGCCGCCACCGCCATCAGCAAGACGCTCGAGAACACGCTCGCCGTGAACCCGGGCGAAGGGGAAGCAGCGGATCTGGTTGCCGGCATTCGCTGGCTCAAAGCGCAGCCATGGGTTGACGGAAGCCGCGTCGGCGTCTGGGGCTGGAGTGGAGGCGGCACCATCACTCTTAACTTGATGACCCGGTCAAAGGAATTCAAAGCCGGCATCGCCGGAGCGCCTGTAACCGACTGGCGCTTTTACGATTCCAAGTGGGTCGAGTCTTTTTTGCAGCTGCCACAAAACAACCCGGCTGGCTATGACAAAGCTTCCCTCATCCCCCGTGCTGGCGACCTGCATGGCTCCCTCCTTCTCATCTACGGAACCTATGACGACAACGTTCATCCGCAGAACGAGGAGGCCTTCATGAACGCCTTGATCGCTGCCGGCAAGCCTTACCAGGTAGTGCTCTTCCCCATGCGCAAGCACGGCTTCGTCGACCTGCCCGCGCTCATTGAGCGCTACAACGCCATGCTCGCCTTCTGGCAACAAAACCTATAGCAGCCCAAGCAGAGCAAGACTTCAGCTTGCCCAGCAGAGCAAAAAGTCAGCTTGCCCCAGCAGAGCAAAAAGTGGGTGGCCCAGGTCTCGCTTTTGAGACCTGGGTTTCTCCCGGCAACGACTGACGCAGTCAAAATCGAGCGCAAATAACTGTTAAGACCGCGAAAACTGCCGTTCGCACTTCCGTGTACCCATACGTAACTACGGCTGCCGTTCTGGATCCAGTAGGATAGAACGCGATAGTTACAAACCTTAGAGTCTATGGGGAGGAAGCACTGCGCGAGCGTCCACACAAGCCTTGCTCTGTGGATGCGTCGTTTGCGACCTTTCCACAGAAGTTTGCCTTCGCCATCCTGGTTGCTCTGTGTTTCTTGTCACCGCTCAGAGCGCAGCAGCGATCTTATCCTGCTTCCATGCAGAGCTTTCAAATCCCCAGCCACGGCGGACTGCTGAACGCCTTCGTCTACGTTGCTGCGGGTGCAGGGCCACATCCGGTAGTCGTACTGCTCCACGGATTCCCCGGTAACGAGCGCAACCTCGATCTAGCCCAGGATATTCGCCGCGCAGGATGGGATGTTCTTTACTTTGACTACCGGGGCTCCTGGGGTTCTCTCGGAGATTTCTCTTTCACCCACGGCATCGAGGACACAGCAGCCGCGATCGATTATCTGCGTTCTCCCGCCATGGCCAGGATCCTCCGCCTGGACCCCTCCCGCATTGTCCTCATTGGACACAGTATGGGTGGCTTTATGGCAGTGCAGGACGCCGCTGCCGATCAAAGAATTCTCGGCACCGCTCTTATCTCCGCCTCTGATATTGGCGGACGGACTCCCCAGGCCTTCGCCACAGACCAGGAACAACCAACCATCAGGATGCTGAGCGCGAGGTACGAACAGTGGGGATTGGCGCCGATGAGCGGCTGCACGCCGGACGCACTGGCTCATGAAACCCTGGCCAACGCTGCGCTATGGAGCTTCATGGCGAAGGTCGATTCACTCAAGAGCCGGCCCATGCTCATCGTCACTTCCGATGACGCCTACGCCCGGGGAGACCAGGCATTCGCGGGTGCACTCCGTCGAGCGGGGAATACTCGCGTATCCACACTCCATCTGCCTACGGACCACGCTTACTCAGATCAGCGTGGCCCTCTTTCCAGTGCAGTCCTCAGATGGCTTGCCACGATGGCAGAACCGCAATGAGCTATCGGGTAGCAGCGTGGGGATGATGATGATGATGACGGTGATGGTGACGCGGTTGAGCAAATGCTGAAGTCGAAATTAAGAGAACCATGGTAAACAACAGAGCCTTCTTCATTCCCGAATCATAGCAACAACGGGTGGGAACGGGTTGGAGCTGCCTGCCACTTTCGAGTTAAGACGGCTTCAGAATGAACCTATCTGGTCATGCGAAATCCTCTCCCTGCGCCGGGTGCGGAAGAAGAAGGCCACGGTGATAAGCAAATAAACGAAATAGAGATACGGCAGCCAGGAATAGGGTGCAGCAGGAACGGGATAGAGGGTGCCTGCCAGCGCCATCACCATCGAAGCGCCTCCCAGAATCGCTACCGCTAAAAGCGCCATCGACAGCGCGCCCTGTCTTTTCAGCTGCAGCGGCAGGGCAACGCAGGTGAGCCCATAGATGGTGATGAACCCATAAACCGCGAATGAGCCCAGCCAACCGTAAATGTCTGCGCCTGCGTAGCCAAGCGTGGTGAGTACAAGCGGTGGGACCGCCACTACCACCGTGGTCAGCACCACGGCGAGATGCGGAGTGTCGTTCCGCCGATGGGTTCGGCAAAAGTAGTTCGGCACCAGCCGGTTATGGGCCATGAGCAGCAGAATGCGCGCGGCCGCGGTGACGCAGGCCAGGATACAGGCAAACATGCTGACCATAGCGCCGGCATCAATCAAAATACCAAGGACAGGCACCGAAGCCTGGCCGGCCAGCACGTGCATCGGAGCGTCTGCCTTATCCAGGGCCAGGCCCGCGTGACGAAAGCCCAGCACCTCCGCGTAGGCGGCGAGGATGAAGAACACGCCCGCTCCCAGCGCGCATTGCAGAACTGCACGAGGTATGGTGCGCAACGGCTCTTTCGCTTCGTGCCCCAGCGCCGTCGCACTCTCAAAGCCAACAAAGCTGAAGATCGCGAGAACCAGGCCCAGCCGGATTCCCGGGATCGAACTGCCCTGCAACCGCACTTGCGGCCAATCGAGGTGCAAACCGTTCTTCCATAAAATAAGCAACAGCACCAACACGATGCAGGCGACGGATACTCCTTCGAGCCAGAGCATGGCTCGCGCCGAAAGCTTCACATCGCGGTAAGCCATGGCTGCCGCGCCCAGGACACTGATCAAAACCAGCAGAAACGGCGGCGCCGCATGGCCGGTAAACGCCTTCAACAGGACATTCGAATACTGCACGAACCCCCCGGCTATCGACGCGCCAGTCGCCACGTAGCCCAGTAGCAGAGCCCAGGCTGCAATGCCCGCAACCACCGGAGGAAGCGAATCCGTCGCATAGCTATACAGGGAGCCTGGGGAGGCGGAACGGCGTCCCAGGGCTCCAATCAGCAGAGCAATGAGCGTCACCTGTACGGTGGCCAGGGCATACGCCGCCCAGGTGCCATTGCCGGCCAGGGCAAAAACCAGGGGAATGGTCAGCACCGGTGAGGTAGTCGGGGCGATGGCGGCGACCGACTGCGCCAGTGTCTCCCACGGCGTCAGAATGTTGTGGCGCAGACCATATTCGACCTGGCCTGCAGTCACTTCCGATGCAAAGACAGTTGTGGTCTCAGGCGGCAGTTGTGCGTCTCCAGAAAACTGGTTCAGGTAACTGAGTTTGCAAGCGACGAAAGAGGAGGGGGCCGAGGGTGATGTCAATAGTTTGCGGGGAAGCCGAAGCGGAAGTCAAAGGATTTATCGAACATGTAGAGTGAGCAAGGAGGGAGGTAAGGTGTCAATCCAACTCGTTCAGCAGGCGCTCCGCCTCTACGATCTTCCCCGGAATGTGACTGTTGCGCTCATCTGCCTTTCGGAAAATGAGACCTGGAAAGTAGAAGCTCTCTCCGGCACAAAATGGGCTTTGCGTCTCCAGCGCCCAGGCTATCAGTCAACCAACTCGCTCGCATCCGAGATTGCCTGGCTAGTGGCGCTGCGCAAAGATGGAGTGGTCGCCACTCCGGTTCCGGTAGCCGGGCTCAACGGAGAATGGATCCAGGTCGTCGGTCAACGAAACCTGGTCCTCTTTGAATGGGAAAACGGCCGGCAACCCGAAATCCAGATGGATTTGCGCCAATGTTTCAAGACCCTGGGTGCAGTGACTGCGCAGCTGCATACGCACAGCAGAACCTGGCAACGCCCCGCCGGCTTTGAGCGCTTTACCTGGGATTTCGAGGCGGCGGGCGGGGAGACTCCGCGTTGGGGCCATTGGCGCGATGGATTGGGCATGAATGCAGCCCGCATGGACCTGTTTGGCCAGACTGCCGAATTGGTCCGGGAACGCCTTGCGCATTACGGTACGGGGCCCGACCGCTTCGGCCTGGCCCACTGCGATCTACGCTTATCGAATCTGCTCCTGCACCATGGGGCATTGAAAGTAATTGATTTCGATGACTGTGGCTTCGGGTGGTACATGTACGACGCAGCTGCGTCGCTATCTTTTTACGAGCATTTGCCACAGGTGTCTTCACTCGTCCAGCACTGGATCGAGGGTTATCGAACCGTGTCCGCAATAGGAAAGGCAGAGGAAGACGAGATTCCTACTTTCCTCATGCTGCGCCGCTTGCTGCTGGTAGCCTGGGTCGGGTCCCACTCTGGAACCAGCCTGGCCCAATCGCTGGGTGTGTCTTACACCCAGCAGACGGATGCTCTCTGTACCGCCTATCTGCGGCGCTTCGGATGAGGTCAGTCAAAACGAACCATAATTTTTGAAAACCCGCTCGGATTTTCGCTCCACGCCTTCAGCATGGCCGGTGCCTGTTCCAGCGAAACGATTGCGCTCACCGCTTCATCGACAGGGAACCGATGCTCTTCGAGCATGCGGATCACCTCACGAAAGTCTTCGGGAAGGGCATTGCGTGAGCCCAGGATGTCCAGCTCTTTCTGCACGAAAAGCTTGGTTTCGTAGGCCACCGGCTCTTTGGCATAGCCGATGTACACCACTCGTCCGGTAAACGCCACTTCGTCCACGGCGCTGCGAAACGTTTGCGGCAGCCCGATGGCTTCGATAATCACATCGGGACCGCGGCCTGCTGTAAGTTCAAGCAGTCGTTCGTGGAGCGGTTCCTTGCTGGTGTTGATCACGTCGGTCGCTCCGGCGCGCAGAGCCAGGGTTAGTTTTCGATCGTCGAGATCGACGGCGATGGTCTTAGCTCCGCGGAAGCCGCAAGCGGCAATAGCGCCGAGGCCTACGCCCCCACATCCAAAAATGGCGACTGCATCCTGAGCCGTGACACGTCCTCTGCTCACCGCGTGGAAGCCGACCGTCAACGGTTCGACCAGGCAGAGTTCTTTAATGCTCAACCGTGCCGGGTAGAGTTTCGCTGCGGGCACAGCGATGTATTCCGTCATTGCCCCGTTGCGTTGCACGCCCAGCGTCTCGTTGAATTGGCAGGCATTCGGCCGGTCGCGCAGGCAAGCCGGGCATCGCCCGCACCCGAAGTAGGGCGAAAGCGTCACGTCCATGCCCGCGGCTAGTTCCGGATGGGCCTTACTAGGTTCGGCAATGGTCGCTGCCACTTCATGGCCAGGGATCCGAGGAAAACTGATCAGCGGATTTTTACCGCGAAACGAACTAAGGTCGGTTCCGCAAAGCCCAATCATGCGGACCTTCAGCAGCACATCGTCATTCGAAGCAACTGCATCCGCCACTGTTTCAATGGCCACATCACCCGGTTCCTTCATCACAAAAGCCTTCATGTTTGTCCTCACTTTGGTCTCGACGTGTCCTGGTAATCCACTCTTCCACTCACACCAACGCCGAAAAGCGTCCTGGTAATGCACCCTTTCACTCACAAAACTCTGTACGGGTGCCCCACGTACGCTGGTGCGAACGTGTGGCACCCGTACAGAATTTGTGTCGCATGGGAGAGCGTAGTGGAGGGACCTGCGATTCTTTCCCTGGGTACTCACAGACCTTCTTTAGCCCATGGGCTTTTTTCTTCTTTCCCGCAACCCCAACAACCTCGCCGCGCTCACGCGATGGCGCCGCGTTACTCCTGGTTCTCAGGCCGGCCCGAAGGCCAGGAATAATTGAACACCGGCGCCAAAATAGCTTCAACCTGAGCCAGCAGAGCCTGATCGGGCTCACCCTGCAACAGCTTCAAACTCGTCTCCACCTGGACCGTAGTAGCGATACCAATGAGCGTGCTGGACACGAAGGGATACCGCAGAGCGAAACGCAAAGCCAACTCAGAAATATCCGCTCCCTGTTCGCGGCAAAACACCGCAGCCTTTCTACCCGCTTCACGCACCTGGGGCGGTGCCGGGTGCCAGTCCGGCGGCCCCTGTTCCGTTAGCAACCCCATGCACAAACTGGACGCATTGATCAGCCCGATGCCACGCTCCCGCGCGAACCCGCTCAACACGTCATCCATATCGGTGTTCAGAAGGTTGTAGTGGCAATAGCTGAGAATACTGTCGACCGGCACGGCCTCGGCAATGCGGCGAAGCAGCTTCGTCGGATATCCCGTAATGCCGATGTAACGCGCCTTGCCTTGTTGTTGTAGCTGCCGTAAGGCCGGCACGGTCTCATGGATAATCTGTTGCGCATCCCCAAACTCAACGTCATGAGCCTGGAACAAATCGATGTAATCAGTGCGTAACCGCCGCAGTGACTCATCGATGCTGGCGATAACGCGCTGGGCAGAAAAGTCGAACTCGTCAAATCCATATCGTCCGCACTTGGTCGCGACAATAGCGCGGTCGCGCCGGCCCACCAGGGCCTCGCCCAGCCGGGTTTCTGAGAGGGTAATTCCATAATAGGGGGATGAATCGAAGAAGTTGATGCCGCTATCCACCGCCTGGTGAACAGCCCTTGTCCCTTCCGCGGGATCAATATCGCCAAACGCATTGCCTAACGTCGAAGTGCCAAAGCCAATCGCGGAAAGGCTAAGATCGGTGCGGCCAAGCTTCCTGTAATCCATCGTTATTGGTTGACTCCGCTGGCCAGAAAGCCTCCGTCGACCACCACGATCTCCCCCGATACAAACGACGCCGCATCCGAGGCCAGGAACACAGCGGCGCCCACCAGTTCCTCCGTCTTGCCAAAGCGGCCAATGGGCGTGCGCATCTTGAACTCCCGTCCACGCTCCGTGCTGTCCAGCAGGTTCGCGTTCAAGTCCGTACGAAACACCCCGGGGGCAATCGCGTTCACCAGCACCCCCTGGCGGGACCATTCCACAGCCAGTACTTTAGTAAGTGCGCCCACGCCCGCCTTGCTTGCGGAGTAGGCAGCAACCTCGAAGAGGCCCACGTAGGTGGAGAGCGATGCAATATTGACAATGCGTCCGTACCCCCGGCTGAGCATATGTTTGCCGAAAACCTGGCAGCCTCGCATCGTCCCGGTCAGGTTGACATCGATAATCCGGTCCCAATCCTCTTCCGCGAAATCGATCGTGGGCGCCCGCTTGGTGATTCCGGCGCAATTCACCAGGATATCGACTTTGCCAAACGCCTTCAGCACTTCATCGCGCAATGTTTCCAGGCTGGCGCGATCCTGTACATCCGACGTGCGGCGCAGTGTCTTGCGCCCTTTGGCTTCAATTTCGGCGGCGGTTTGTTCCACCTGTTCCGTTCTTCGCGCAGACGCGACCACATCCGCGCCTGCGTCTGCGAGGCCAAGTGAGAGAGCATGGCCGATACCCGTGGTACCGCCGATGACAACCGCGGTCTTGCCTTGTAAATCAAAAATGGAAGCACTCATGAGGGGATGTTTCTTTCAGCGGAGATTCGTACTGGGCGCATTTGACCGTGTTTAGAGTTAACGCTACAGTGAGTCTATATCCACGGCAGATTGCCGGCGAAAAGAAATGGCTGCCGAAAAAATCCTAAGGATTGACCCCAAAGATAACGTCCTCGTAGCGCTGACCAGCCTACCCGCCGGCGAACCCATCACCTTCGCCGGCGAGCAGTACATTCCGCCCTCCGATATACCCGCCAAGCATAAGTTTGCCGTCCGCGACCTTGCCGTCGGAGACGAAGTCATCATGTATGGCGGAGTGGTCGGCCTGATCCGCCAACCGATCCCTCGCGGAGGCCTGCTGAGCACTCGCAATGTGCAGCATGATGCTTCCGGTTTCGGCCCCAAAGTGGGCGAATACACCTGGTCTGCACCCGATGTTGCAGGTTGGTCTTCGCGCACATTTGATGGTTACCATCGTGCGGACGGCCAGGTCGGCACGCGCAATTACTGGCTGGTCATCCCGCTGGTTTTTTGCGAAAACCGCAACGTCGAAGCACTGCGCGATGCGTTTGAAGAAGAGCTTGGCTATGGCCGGCCAAAGCTCTACCGGCAACAAGTGCGGCAATTGATCGCCCAGCATCATCAGGGTCCGCGAGCTGCCCAGGGCGATGATTTCAGCCGCCCGGAGCGAGTGTTTCCCAATGTGGACGGGGTCAGGTTCCTGGTACACGAAGGCGGATGCGGCGGTACCCGGCAGGACTCAAAAGCGCTCTGCGGCCTGCTTGCCGGCTACATTCATCATCCCAACGTTGCCGGCGCGACGGTATTGAGCCTGGGTTGCCAGAATGCTCAGCCCTCCATCCTCATGGATGCCCTTCGTGAACGGGATCCAGGTCTTCGCAAGCCCGTCCTGATGTACGAACAGCAGCAGTCCGGCACCGAATCGGCCATGCTGTCTGACGCCATTCAAGCCACGTTTCAAGGCCTGATCGAAGCCAATCGTCTGACCCGCAAACCCGCTCCCCTTAGCAAGCTCACGGTGGCTTTGAAGTGTGGAGGCTCAGACGGATTTTCCGGTATCTCCGCCAATCCCGCCTTGGGTCATCTCTCCGACATGCTGGCCGCGTTGGGGGCAAAGTCTATCCTGTCGGAGTTTCCCGAGCTTTGCGGAATGGAGCAGAGCCTTATCAACCGCTGCATCGATCCGGCTCAGGGCGACCGTTTCATCCAGCTCATGCGCGATTATGCCGCCCGCGCCAAGGCAGTCCATTCCGGCTTTGAGATGAATCCCTCCCCCGGAAACATCAAAGACGGGCTGATTACCGATGCCATGAAGTCTGCCGGGGCAGCTCGGAAGGGCGGCACGTCGCCCGTCACCGCCGTTCTCGACTATCCGGAGTATGACGACACTCCAGGTTTGGCTTTGCTCTGCACTCCGGGCAACGATGTTGAGTGTGTTACGGGCCAAGTCGGTGCGGGCGCCAATGTAGTCCTCTTCACCACCGGCCTGGGAACTCCTACCGGCAATCCAGTGGCCCCGGTGATCAAAGTTTCCACCAACACAAGCCTTGCGGAACGCATGTCAGACATCATCGATATCGACACCGGCGCGGTCATCCGCGGCGAGACCACCATTGAAAAGGTCGGCGAGTCCATTCTTGACCTGGTGATTCGAGTGGCCAGTGGAAAGGTACGAACCAAGGCCGAGCAGCTCGACCAGAACGACTTCATTCCCTGGAAGCGTGGCGTCTCCCTTTAGCTCCCGGACGGCACGCCATGATTTACTCTGGTGGCGTGCTCAAGACAGGCATCCTCAATCCCGCCATCAACTCGCTTCTGAGCCGCATCCGGCACACCAATACTCTGGTCATCGCCGATCGGGGATTTCCATTTTGGCCGCAAATCGAAACCATAGACATTTCGCTCATTGACGACATCCCCCGGGTTCTGGATGTCGTGCACGCTCTAAGGACCAATTTTGTTGTGGCGCAATTCTTTATGGCCGAAGAATTTCTCCAGGTGAACTCGACCGAAGCCAAAGCTGCCTTTGCGACTGCGCTGGAAGGCGTGCCCACGATCTACGAGCCGCACGTCCTCTTCAAGAAACGTGTGCCCAACGCCATTGGCCTCATTCGAACCGCCGACACCACACCCTACGGCAACTTGATCCTCGAATCAGGCTGATGAGTCTGAGTAGAACCGGGCGGAAGGAACGCGCGTTCGGGCATATCCCTCGACGAACCCCGATTTCCTGTGGAGTCTCGTGGGTTCCCTGCACTTCATGCGCCTTTCCTTAAAAGAAAGGCGCACACGTGGTCCTGTCCAGAGCTTCGTACAGGAAATCGGGGCAATCGACGGGTGCCCCATCCTTCGCGTTCTTTGCGAAGGGTGGGATAGACAGATCTCACCCTTCAACCTCCCACGGAAATCAGACTTGTTCGTTAGGAGACCTGGGTTTCTCCTCGCAGAAAGGCGACACAGTGCTGAAAGATACGAACTGTCTCCGCGTAGGCATTTTGGGCTGCGGCCCCATCTCTCAGTTTGCCCACCTGGAATCCGCGCAGAAGGCTCGAAACATCCTTCTCCGCGCGGTTTGTGACACCGATGAATCCCTGGCACAGCAGTTCGGTCAATTTTACGGCGCGGAGCGCATTTACCTCGACTACGACGAAATGCTGGCAGACCCCAGCGTGGATGCGATTATCGTCGCGATCTCCGACCCATTTCATGTCCCGGCTGCGCTCAAGGCGCTCTCTGCGGGCAAGCACGTTCTTTGTGAAAAGCCAATCGGAGTCTCCGTCGAAGAAGTCGAGTTGCTGGCGCAAAAAGTGCAAGCGAGTGGCCTGGTGCTCCAGGTAGGTCACATGCTCCGCTTTGATCCAGGGATTGAAGCAACGCACCGCTTCATACATAACGAGATGGGACAGATGCTGGCTCTAAAAGCCTGGTACTGTGACTCCAGCCATCGCTACACCGTCACGGACGCGGTACAACCCCTTCCACGTTCGGGAGCGCGGGCGCTTAAACCCAAAGTCGATCCCAAAGCCGATAAGGCTCGCTACTACATGCTCGCGCACGGTTGTCACCTGGTCGACCTCGCCAGATATTTCAGCGGTCCGCTTCTCGCCGTACGTGCCCGGCTTTCCCAGCGCTTCGGGGCCTACTGTTGGTTTGTCGAAACTGAATTTGAAAACGGGACCCTGGGACATCTGGATCTGACCATCGCTGTGCGCATGGACTGGCACGAAGGTTTTCAAATCTATGGTGAGCACGGCAGTGCGATCGGAAAAATCTTCAACCCCTGGTACTTCAAATCAAGCGAAGTCGACATCTTCCACGAAAAAGACTCAACCATTCGGCGAGTGCTCGGCGCGGATGGCCATTTTTACCGCCGCCAACTTGAGGGCTTTGCCGAGACCATCCTGGATGCAAAGCCCATGCGTGGCGCAAACATCGAGGATGGGGTAGCCTCCGTGCGAGCCATGGCTGCCATTGCGCAATCAGTCGCCTCGGGTTCCAGAATCGTGCTCGCGGATGTAACCGGTGCAGTCTGATGTACCCAGCGATCTTCACTCGTACCTACCCCTTTACCAACGCGGAAGCGGTGTTCGCTGCTGCGGCGGCAGATGGATATCGCGGAGTCCAATTCAACCTAATCTCTGCAGGTCTTGCCCCCCTGGCGGAGCAACTGCCGGATGGGTTAGCCGAAAAAGTTAAGCATCAAGCGCACGCGACCGGAGTCGCCTTAGCAGCACTTTCCGGCACCTACAACATGGTTCACCCGGATCCCAACGTTCGTGCCTCGTCACGAAAAGCCTTTGCTAACGTCATCGAAGCAGCGCGCCGCATGGGTGCTCCGGTCGTGACTCTCTGCACCGGCTCTCGCAACCCGGAAGATATGTGGAAGCATCACCCTGACAATCAAAGTGCATTAGCCTGGAGTGTGTTACGCAGCGAATTAGACTTCGCCTTGCCCTTGGCAGAAGCCGCAGGCATCAAGCTGGCCGTTGAACCCGAACCCGGAAATGTCGTCAACCATGCGCAAGCGGCACGGCGTTTGCTCAATGAAGTCGCGTCGCCTTTTCTCGGGATTGTTCTTGACCCAGCAAACCTTTTATCCCCTGAGACACTATCCGAACAGCATGAAGTCCTCGCGCAGGCGGCACAACTCCTCGGCGGCTCACTCTTGCTTGCTCACATCAAAGACATTGACTCTTCCGGACGCGTGACCGCACCAGGGAGTGGTGCAGTAGATCTGCCGGCGTTTGTAGCGGAGCTGCGCTCCATTGCCTACGACGGCGCGCTCATCGCTCACGGGTTTTCAGAAAAAAATGCAGCAGAAGTCTCGAGCCTACTGGCGAACCTGATCGGAAGCCCAGCATGACAGACGCCACGTTCCGCACAGAAGACGGATGTCTGCTGGCCTACGAAGAAGTAGGGGAGGGTGTGCCGGTCCTTTGGCAACACGGTCTGGGTGCCGACCGAAATCAGCCTGCTGAGGTCTTTCCCGCAATTCCTGGAATCCGGCGTATGACGCTCGAATGCCGTGGTCATGGCAACTCAGAATTGGGAGACACGAGCCGGCTTTCCATCGCCACCTTTGCAGCCGATGCCATCGCCCTTCTTGATCACCTGGGAATTCGCCAGGCAATTGTCGGGGGCATCTCGTTAGGCGCCGCCCTATCCGTGCGACTCGCAGGGTTGCACCCCAATAGAGTTGCCGGTTTGATTCTTGCCCGGCCTGCGTGGGTCGTGGGACCGTCTACCACCATGGCCCCTTATCTGGAGATAGCCGCACTCCTCCGCGAGTTTGGCGCCCGTGAGGGGGCACTTCGTTTTGAGGCTTCTGCGGCCCTGGCTGCGGTTGCCGCCGTCTCCCCCGACAACGCTGCGTCTCTGAGGAGTTTCTTTTCCCAGCCGAACCCTGCCAACACGATCGCGTTGCTGTCCACCATCCCCAGCGATTCGCCGGGCATCGACGCAGAAACGATCGCGATG
>Ga0302180_10000818_pt1 | contig 25068 bp, 21 predicted proteins | sample I_Palsa_E3_2_FD_200575 | JGI IMG/M metagenome (GOLD analysis project Ga0302180, IMG submission 200575) | Peat permafrost microbial communities from Stordalen Mire near Abisko, Sweden - I_Palsa_E3_2 | ecosystem: Environmental > Terrestrial > Soil > Palsa > Peat permafrost | place: Sweden... | reverse complement strand
AGTCGCGCACGTAATGGTGATCGCGAGCGCGCAGCAACTCGCTTACATCGCGGCCTTTGTCATCCCATGCTGCGGCCACAGGACGCGCAGCCGTGCTGATAACCGGGCTCCCGGAAGCAAAAGGAGCCTGGTTGAGAAACCGTTCGTTGGGATAAACTTCGGTGCCCACGGGATGATCGATGGCCAGCAAGCGAACCTGGTCGATATAGTTGACCTCTTCCATCGGCTCCCCAAAGCGCAGGCTGAGCAATCCTGCACGCGGGCGCAGCTGCGAACCTTCTACCTTGATCCATTCATCGGGATCAGCATTGTTCTTTGCGGTGGGCGAAACCCAATGCCCAATGACCGCCGCGCCAATCACATCCGAGATAAATTCGTATTTAGTGCCGTTCCAGGCAAACAGGGTAGGGCAAGAGCTTCCCCGCCGGTCCAGCTCGGTAACGTTGAGCTGATTTTTTGTACCTATCTCTGTTTCATCCTGAGGAACACCAGTAGGCCAAAGGATACGCACCAGGTCGGCGTGTTCGGCGCTGCCAATTCCGGCAAGAATCTGCTGCGCTCCCTGGCTGAGATAGCCGGATGCTCCGGCGACCTCAAATTTTTGCCAAACGCCATCCGCGAAAACCTCTACCTTGGCGCCGATACCCGACTTGTTGTCGGCAACGCCTTTCATGGAGATCAGCAAAGAGTGATTCCGACTGCCGCCTTCATTGTGCAGCAGCATGGGATTGCCGTCCGGCTGGGTGACGATCAGATCAGCAGCGCCATCACCATCCACGTCAGCGGCGATCAAGGCTCGCGGCGCCACCAGCTTTACCTGGTCAAGCTTCACCTTCGTGGTTACGTCTTCAAAGCCCGCGGGCCCAAGGTTGCGCAGTGCACGTAGCTCTGGTCCCTGCGGCGTTTCAACAGCCGCGACCAGGTCAAGCCAGCCGTCGTTGTCGATGTCAATTGCGGTCAGCCCCCAACCCGCAGTCGCGTTCTGTAGTGGTAGGGGCACGCGTTCGAAACGCTTGCCCTGCACATTGCGCCACAACGAGATGCCCGGGCTGCCGGAGTGGGTGAGAGCAACATCCATCCACCCATCTTTGTTGAAGTCCAGCACCACGGCGCCCACGGTGGGCGACAAGCCAGTCTCGGCAAAGAGCGGCGAAGACTTGAACAGGCCTTCGCGGGGATTGGCAAAGAAGGTCGGCGCCGCGCCCGAACCGGTTACCAGCAGATCGACCGCACGATCGTTGTTGAGATCGGAGAGGGTTGCCGCCACGGTCGTGCCTTCGCCGCCCAGGCCTGCTTGTTCTGTCCAGTTGGTAAAGGTCCCGTTCCCGTTGTTGCGCCACAGAACATTTGGTTTCGCTCCTGTCGCAGAGGCCTCACCGGTCACGAACAGATCAAGGTCGCCGTCGTGATCGTAGTCGACGAAGGTGATGCCTGCAGGATGATTGGCCGGCTGCACTCCGGTAGTGGAAGTCACGTCGGTAAATTTGCCACCGCCGTGGTTCTTGAAGAGCAGCAGACGGTCGCTCATGGCCACCGCGACATCGGGGAGCCCGTCGTTATCGAAGTCCCCGACCGTGCAGGAAACGCCGGTGCCGCTGGCTACCAAGCCTGTCTGGGCGCTCGGTACAAGGGTAAAGCTGCCGCTTCCGGATTGGGCGTAGGTGCGGATGGCATCTGGGCCTGAGCCCATCGTCAGCAGGTAAGCGTGTTCGCCGGCGGCCGTGATCAAGCATGCTCCTCCGCGCGGCCCGTTACTTGATTTGGCAGCGGTTGCTGCCGGGTGGTCGATGGTCTGCGGAGTAAAGGTGACCGGAATCATCGGGCCCACTTGTGGGTTCAGGTTCAGCGCATCTTGTACCCGCGAATAATGGCCCTCATCCCCATAAGTGTGGGCGAGCGGAAAGCCGATCTTCTCCTGGTTCAGGGTTTCGAAGCGATGAAAAGCAGTGGTGGCTTCCTCTCGCCTGCCCAGTCGCTGCAACACTTTTGCCAATCCAAACTGGGCGGAGGCATGAATGGGATTTATTCGTAACGCAGCCTGAAACTCTGCCAGGGCCTGGTCCGGTTGGTGTAGTTCCAGCAGAACGGACCCAAGAAAATAATGAGTGTCGGCATCCTCCGGATCAAGGGCTGCGACCTTTTGAAAGCTTTCCAGGGCCTGAGGATATTCCGCTTCAATGCGGTACAGGATCCCCAGCGCGTACCAGACATGGGGGTCTTTTGGATTCTTTGCCGCGGCTTGCTCCAGCGCTTCCTTGGCTTCCGGCATTTTCTGCAGGTAAACCAAGGCGATGCCGCGGTTTACCTCAGCCTGGACCAGCGCCGGGTCTAACTGGTATGCATCTGCGAACTTGGCCGCGGCCTTTTCCAGCAACTGTTGGTTCATCAGTGCCGTGCCCAGGTTGTTGGCCCTGGCTGCTTCCGCCCGCTGGGAAGCTTGAACATCGGAATTCGCGGGTGCTGCGATGAACAGGAGGGCGACAAATATAAGTGCTGGGAGACGCATTCTGCTCCGGCTGAGACTTAAGAAAGCCATCCTCGACTATAGAACATGGAGCATAGCTTGGAAATGGCCGCCTGAATGCCGGTTAGAAGTCGATTTAGGCGCGTCGCCAAATTAGCTAACAGCTTTCACCCTGTAGCAGCCGGCCCAGGGTATGGCAGACTTCGTCGATCGCCGAGCCCTCGATTTGATTAAAAAAGGGGAGCGCAAGGGTGCGCGATGCCTCCGCCTCCGTCACCGCTAAGTGAGACGACGTTCGCCACACAGCGTAACTCGGCTGCAGGTGAATGGGGGCGAAGTACCGTCCGGAAGCGATCCCGGCAGCGGCCAAACCCTTGATGATCGCATCCCTGTTGTGCGCGGAACCCACACGCACCACGTAGACAAACCAACTGATCCGTCCAGCAGGCGACGTAAGGGCGGGCAGGATGAGATTCGCATGCGGTTGCAGACGCTGGTCATAAGTAGACGCGACCGCTTCTCGCTTCAACAAAATCTCTTCAAGGCGGGTCATCTGCGTCAGCCCCAAGGCGCAATTGATTTCGGAGATGCGGTAGTTATAGCCGAGCTCGCTGTGTTGAAACCAATCATCGGTCTCGTACCGGCCCTGGTTACGCAGAGCTCGAATGCGCCCTGCCAGCACCGGGTCTGCCGTAACCACCATGCCTCCTTCTCCAGTGGTGATCTGCTTGTTGGGATAGAACGCGAAAACACCAACTCGGCCCATGGAACCTGCTTTACGGCCTCGGTATTCGGCTCCCAGGGCCTCGCAGGCGTCCTCAATCACCAACAGGTCGTGCCGTTCGGAGATCTTAAGAATGGAATCCATGTCTGCTGGGCGGCCAAAGGTGTGGGGCACCAGGATGGCCCGCGTCCGCGGCGTGATCGCCTCTTCAATCCTGCCTGGATCGATGTTCAGCGTTTCCGGATCAATATCCACGAAGACCGGCACTGCGCGCTCGTAGCGAATAACATTCGCGGCGGCAATGAAAGTAAACGATGGAACAATCACCTCGTCACCTTCCCCAATGTCGAGTGCGCGGACGCACAGGTGCAATCCGGCGGTTCCCGAGCTGACTGCAACCGCATGAGGCAGAGAAACGGAACTCGCGACCGCAGCCTCGAACTGTTCCATCACAGGACCGAGGCTGAGCCTTGACGTGCGCAAAACCCGGACCACTGCCTCGATCTCCAATTCAGTAACGTCTGGAGCGGACAAGGGAATCCTCATGCGCGTACGATCGGATCTTCGGTGGATACAGCCCGCTTGACGATCAGATCCTCGTTGAGAGGCGTAGTGGTGAGCACCTGTAAGATCTTTTCCGCTGCATGGCCATCGCCGTAAGGATTTGTCATGCCTGCCAGCGATTCGCGGAATGAGCCACTCGCGGCCTCAGTGATTTTCGCTCGAATGGCCAACACCTCCGGCTCGGCATCCAGAATATTCCGTGCCCGCTCCCGGCCTTTTTGGCGAAACCCGATATTCACGACCGGGAGGGAGAAGGAGGCGGCTTCCATAATGCCACTGCTGGAGTTACCAATAAGCATGGCAACCTCGCGCAAAAGGCTCCAATAGGTCACCGGGTCAAGATTCACAAAAAGTCGCGCGTCTTTTCTGGCAGCGAGGAAGTTCCTCGTTCTTTCAAGCAGGGCGTGGTTGCCCGCGTCCGAGTTTGGGTAACAGAAAAATATGGGTGCGTTTGTCTCGCGCAAAGCAGCAAAAAGTGCGTCGGCCTCCTGGGTCGTATCGCGCAACAGGGTCACCGGGTGGTAGGCCACCAAATATGGTGCGCTCCGCAGGTCCACCTGCAATTTCTCCTCGAGTTCCTGACGGCTTAGCAAGCGGCTCCGTCGTAGATGGTCGAGCGATGGAGCGCCCGCGCGATGTACCCTCCACGGCTCTTCGCCCATTGCGATCACCCGTGCACGTGCGTCTTCGGTCGAAGTAAAGTGAAGGTGGCTCATCTTGGTGAGTGCGTTTCTTACCGCATCGTCGATGGCTCCCTCACTTACTTCACCGCCTTCAATATGGGCGACGGGAATACGCAGGGTAAGAGCAACTGCAGCGGGAGCCAGCATTTCATAGCGATCGGCGATCAGCAGCAGCAGGTCAGGCCGCATCTGCGCCAGCAGGTCGGCAAGCGAAAGCACGGCCAGCCCCAGCGTTTTCGCCATGCCCACATCCGTGTCTGAACTGAGCAGGCATTCGAGCCGCGCTGCGATGGGGAATCCATCTTTCTCGATCTCTCCCACTGTTTCGCCGAACTGAGGGGAGAGATGCGCTCCCAGAACGATGAGCTTCAGGTCGACGTCTGGGTGTTGCGACAGCTCGCGCAAGGGCCAATAGAGATGACTGTAGTCGGCGCGCGAACTAGTGACAACGGCGATGTTTCGTTTCATGCCTCGCTTCATGCACCAGGCTCCGCCGCCAGCGCAGCTTGTATCACCGTGCTCGGCTGATACTCGGGGAGCGCACGCATCATGGCTGCTAACAGCTGCTGCAGCGACCGCTCCCGGCAAGCCTGCTGCAACTGCTCCAAAATCTCGTCCAGAGCCTGGGCTGAGATGGCAGGGCTGGAAATAGCGCGGAGTGGGGAGCCTGGTGAAGCAGTGTACGACTCGCCGCCCGAGAGCAGCGCTTCGCACATCTTGTCGCCGGGCCGCAATTGAGTGAAGGTAATGGCCGGCTTGCGGCCAGTCGAAGCTTCTGCGATGAGATACTCCGCCACCGCCCGCACCAGCACCGGCTCGCCCAACTCGGGCACCAGGATACCTTGCGAATTCTCGATCGAAGCTGCGATCAGAAGCAGCGTGACCGCATCTTCACGGGTGACAAAATATCGCCGAACATCAGGATCGGTCACGGTTACCGGTCCTCCGTCCTCGATCTGCTTTTGAAAGAGCGGGACGATGCTGCCGGCAGAACCAAAGACATTCCCCAGCCGGATAGATTTTAAGCGAGTGCCCATACCCAGCCGGGCGAGTAGGATGAGCTCGGCGATGCGCTTCGAGGCTCCCATGATGCTGACCGGTTCCACCGCCTTGTCAGTGGAGACCAGAATCAGCTGCTCTGTTCCATAATCGAGAGCAGCCCGCGCCAATAAGTTGGTCCCGATCGCATTGTTCTCGATCGCTGCGAAAGGATTTTGCTCCATCATCGGGACATGCTTGAAAGCGGCTGCGTGATAGACCAGTTGTGGCCGGAAGCGGGGGAATATTTCCGCCAGCAGAATAGGATCGGAAACGCTGCCCAAAACATAATTAATAGAAACCGGCAAGCGTCGCAAAGCTAACTCAAGCTCATAAAGGTTGCGCTCCGCAGCTTCCAGCAGCACGATGCGCTCGGGCTTGAACTCCGCTACCGCGCGGGTCAATGCCGAGCCGATCCAGCCGCCGGCCCCGGTAATCAGCACTCGCTTCCCCGCCAACCACGGCTCTACCTTTGCCCGGTCGAGGAACAAAGGCGGCCTATACAGAAAGCTTTCCCAGGAGGACTGTTCAATTGTGGAGACCTTCCCCTCTCTTATGGACATACCTCCATTATGGGGCAGAGGCTCCTCTGCGCCCGAGACCACCCCAACACGCGAACCCGCATCTTTCTATACACACCCGCGCGGACTGTTCGGGTTCTATGAGCACTGGATGTGGAGGGGCGCGGGTTTTCGCGATTTCCTCCGCTCGCCGTCGGCCAAGGAGAATCGCAGCAACCGACGGACCCTCCCCACTTCCAGCCACAAGGTTGACCTCTCGAATTTCGGAGAGGTGAGGAAATCGGGGCCGGCTTACCTATGCCGGCCTTTTCCTTGCACACTGCTCTCCCTTGGCAACCATTTAGCTTGGCTGATCTTCCGAAATTGCATAGTGTCTTTGCGTTTTGGCGCGTTGGCTGATTCGCCGCTGCAGAGCGCAAAATGAGCCTTATGCGGGTAGATCAGCAGCCGGAGGAAAGTTGTGCTGCTGGCGGCCGAGATCGCCGTCGTACTTAACCGTGCTCTTGAAAAGCTCATAACGCCCGTCGTCAAACTGCTTGCCATAAATTCGCATCGCAGAAATCTCTTCTTCTGAGAGAGGCTTGAAGTTGCGGAGAATCTCTAGATTCTGATCCAGAACCTGCATGGAATCCATTCCGCTGATGGTGGTGGAAACGCCTGGCAGACTCATGGCGAAGCTAAGCGCCTCGGTTGGAGTGAGCGCTCCATGCGAAATCATTTCCCCTGACCCTCCCATGCTCTTCATCCCGAATACCGCCATACCACGCTGCGCGGCCACTGGCAGTACCTCTTGCTGGAAGCTCCGATAGCTATAGTCAAACGGATTCAAAGGCATCTGTACCGTATCGAAGGGAAACCCGCCATTAAGCATCGCAAGGTGGATCGAAGGATTCTTATGTCCGGTGAAACCCACAAAGCGCACTTTGCCCTGCTGCTTGGCTGCGGCCAGCGCCTCCAGCACCCCATCTTTCTCATAACACCTTTCCGGGTCGTTGTAATACACAACCTCATGAACCTGCCACACATCAAGGTGATCCGTTTGCAGGCGAGTCAACGACTCCTCCAGCATTTGCATGGCAAGCTCTTTCTTTCGTCCGTGGGTGCAGACCTTGGTCATCACGATTGCTTTATCCCGCTTGCCTTTAAGAGCAGTGCCGAGACGTTCTTCGCTGGCGCCGCCGTAATACTCCCACGCGTTGTCGAAAAAATTAATGCCATGGTCGAGTGCTTTCGCGATCATGTTGTTGACTTCTGGCTGTCCTGCTACGGTCCCAAGGTGGTAGCCGCCCACGCCGAGAATGGAAACATCGAGCCCGGTTTTGCCCATGGGTCTATGTGACACCTGGAAATCCGCCACCGCTGCTCCGCTCTCCCCCGGTGGGTTGGGGACAATGGGGTTGGGGCGGGGCTCGTTGGTCTGCCCCTGCGCGGAAGTTGCAGAGATTACTGACACTGCACCAGTCATAGCTATACCCTTCAAGAACGCTCGGCGGCTTTCGGCGCCTTCGATATTGCTGTTCACTCAGATTCCTTTTATTCAGACACCTGGGGAAAAGGCCTGCCTGTATTTTGCGTAGCGTAGACCATCTGCTTCACTTCCGCCTGCGCCAGGTCGAGCGGAAAATCGTGTGCCAGGCGGGCTTCAGGGTTGTCGAACTTGATTGAGGTTTTGTAAAGCTCAAAATGTCCGTCCCCGGAGTATGGCTTGGCGCGATCGCATAAAGCCTTCATCTCGGCCGCCGAGAGCGGGGTGAAGTTCTGAGCGATCTTCAAATTTTGTTCCAGGATAGGTAGCTCAGAAACTCCACTGATGGTGGTAGCGACAGGCAGGCTCATAGCATATCGAAGTAATTCTTCTGCGGTAAAAACGCCCTTTTGCACCGGCTCACCGTGGCCGCCGATAGGCTTCATGCCCAATGGGGCGATGCCGCGGCTGTTGAGTACGGGGAGCACTTTCTTCTCGAACGAAAAGAAGTTGGCATCGAACGGGTTCAGCGGCATTTGAACAGCGTCGAAGGGAAAGCCCGTGTTCAACATGGCAAGGTGAATGTCGGGATCTTTATGGCCGGTAAAACCAACGAAGCGTACTTTGCCCTGCTCTTTGGCTTTGCGCAGCGCTTCGGCCGCGCCATTCGGTCTGATAAATTCCCGGGGATCGTTCTGGAAGGTCACCCCGTGAATCTGCCACAGGTCCAAGTGGTCCGTCTGCAGTCGCCGCAGCGACTGTTCCAGCATCTGCATTGCCATTGAGGCATCCCGGCCGTGGGTGCAAACCTTCGTCATGACGAAAGCGCGATCGCGCATCCCGCGAAGGCCCTTACCCAGCCAATCCTCTGATTTACCGCGGTTATACTCCCAGCAATTGTCGTAGAAAGTAATGCCGCCATCCATCGCGCGGTGGACGATTTCTACCGCGGTTGCTTCGTCTTTGGCTGCGCCCAGATGGTGTCCACCGAGGCCCAGTGCAGAAATCTTCACATCGGTCTTGCCAAAACTACGCATTGGGATCATAGAACTCACGACAACATAGATGCAGCCGGATATGCCTTCTGTAGCTGCGGCGAAGATCGCTAGCGAATGTCGCGTTCATATCGTGAACTTCCCGAATTGGGGCTTTAGAGTCTGCGTGAGAGCTCGGTCCTGTAAGGGCAAGGCCTGAGCCGGGATGTGTCGTCCCTCCGGGACTCGCCTCATAAGCCCTTAGCCTACCCGGCACTGACGGCCGGGCTACAGGCTGTTCCGTCCGCTTTCGACAAGCTCAGCGCAGGCTCTGCGGGACTGCTTTGTTGCGGCCCGTAAATGACACTGCCATAGACGGCTTTTAGAGTCTGCATGAGTCCCGTAAAGGAGCCCGACTTTTTCTCAATCGTTTACGGCCCGACTAAAGTCGTGCCCTGATACAAAACAGAGCTTTTCTGCAGCCGTAAAGTTGTCCCCTGAGACAAAATCGAGTTCTCACGCAGACTCTCTAGCCCCGCCACCAAGTTTAAGGGTGGAATGAGCGCGATTTTTGGACTCTGTCTCCGCACCAGTCGCCGGGTGCCCTACATCTCGCTCGTTTTTCGCCGCAGGCAGTTCTGCTCTTCAAGCTTTGGTAGTGCTGACCGAAGAAGGCTTACAAATCGCGCATGAGTGCTGCCAGGCAGCATAACTGACGTCATTTGTCGCTTTTGGGGCGTGGGAGCCTCCGGTAAATTCAGCCTTGTAGGCATCGATTCCCAATCGACGACAGTCAGTTAGGCGATCGTCAATTCCTACTTATGCGTTTCCGTTCGCGAGAGGGCCTGCGATGCTGCCGAGAAGTGTGATTCCGATTGCCGAGCCGAGTGAGAAAGTTTCCTCGGGCGCGGCTGGGCCTCAACTCGTGCAAATCGGGCGAGATCGAGAACTGCTCCGTCTGCGGGCCAAAATCATTCATTCTGCCGGCTATACCGTCCATTCCATCTTCCCGGAAGAGGCCACGGCAACAGTCCGCAAGGTAAGTGGTGGCCGGGTCTGGGTTTTCTGCCATACCCTCGAATTCTATGAGCTTGCGCTGCTGGCCGTCGCCATCCGCAGCAGTTGCCCTGCGGATAAGCTGCTTAGGCTGACCGGCCTGAACGCCGACATTCAACAGCCTCAAGAACTGTTTGATGAGTTGCTGGACTCGGTTCGGGGCGTGGATCAACTTCTCCAGGTGGTGGGCCGCTTAGTGAAGCAATCAGCGCTTAGCAAGTAGCGTTATCCGGCCGCGCGCTCCCGGTAGCGTTGCTCCCCCTCCGGCCCGGCCAGAGGTAACAATACAGAGAAGGTCGTACCCTGGGTTGCTGATTTGATCGAGCTGCGCCAGTCGATTCGACCGCCATGTTTCTCCACGATCGTTTTGCAAATCCATAGGCCCAGTCCGTTGCCCGCATCGGCTTTATCACTCTGGAAAGCCTCAAACAGGCGAGCTTGAATCGCCGGCGAAATGCCCCGGCCATTGTCTGCCACTGTCACGCGTGCATTCCCGCGGGAAGCCTTCAGCCGAACGCAGAGCGTGCCACCTGCGGGCAGCGCTTCTGCAGCGTTGCGTACCAAGTTCGAAACCAGTTGAAGAAAGTCGCCAGGATAGACACAGCCCAGAAGCATGTCAGGCATTTCCTTGCGCAGCTTGATTTGCTTATCGTCCAGCAAACCCGCGTGATAACGCAACGCCGCATCCACCAGGGGGACCAGATCCTTCGTCTGCGTCCGGGGACTGTCTCGGAAGAAAGAAAGTGTTTGCCGGGCGGTATATTGTATGCGGACGAGTTGTTCTTCAATCAGCGCCGCGCGCGCGCGTACCAGTTCAGGACGATCCGCATCTTTGGCGATCAGGTAGACCAAGTCGGCAATAGCCTGAGAAGGATTGTTGATCTCGTGCATGACCGAAGCCGCAAGCCGCCCAACCATCGCCAGCTTTTCTGACCGGCGTAGCGCGGTCTCAAGACGAAGCGTACGTTCGTTTCCCGGCGGATCAAGATGCAGAGAGCTTGGTTTGTTCATCATAATTGGCCTTTTTTGGCTGCACACTAGTGGGAAGGGTCTATGGCCTGCCGGGTTGCCGCTGCCCAGAAATAGGCCGCTAATGTAACAGCTAGAGACACATCCCTTGTTCACGCCGTGATGCCTGGCTTTGCCCAGGTGAACAAATCTACTTTTTCCGGGAAACCTTCCCGCTTTTAGTCTGTTGAGCTTTCCCTGCAGGCTTTCCGGCCACCCCGCCCGGTTTGCCCGGAGTGCCCCCGATCTCGTTCATCACGCTGAGAACCACTCCGTCAATTCGGTTATCCATGGTTCGGTAGGGAACAATCCGCAGGACGCACCACTTTCCCTCGTTGTCCTGAACATGCAATTGCTGTGACTGAACCTGCTGGATCACATCCAGCATGTTCTGCTCCAGGCTCCCCATATCCAGCTTTAGTCTCAGCCGCGGCATGGGCCGGCCGATGTCGCTTGAGGTTAAGCCGAGCATCGCTGCTGCCTGGGGAGTAAAACGGCGAACGCTCAAGTCGGCGCCCACCATGACAATCGGTAAGCTGACGCTATAGAGCAGATTAGTCAGGTCGTTGTTGAGTTGGGTGAGCAGCTCGTTGCGGTGCTGCATCTCCTCGTTAACCGTATGAAGCTCTTCGTTGGCCGATTCCAGTTCTTCTTTCGAAGTCTGCAACTCTTCGTTGGTGCTTTGCAGTTCTTCGTTGCCGGATTGGATCTCTTCGTTTGCCGACTGCAGCTCCTCGTTGGTCCCTTCCTGTGACTCGATGATCGACTGCAGATATTCCCGGGTGGCCGCGAGTTCCTGCCGCAACTGAACGATCTGTAATCCCAGCGGAGAATGCTCCCCCCTAAGCGCCTGCTCCAGAATCACCTCCGCGGCCGGCATCGGCGAAAGACCGGTGGTTGCGGACCCGTCAGCTGCCGTCTCGCTTTCAAAAACGATCAGAAAACTATACTGAGTCTGGGTGGGAACCTTGAAGGGGATCACGCGGATCGCTACCGTTTTTATCTGTTCGTCTCCGACCCGAACGTTCTGTCTTCTCGCTTCAAATCCCTGCTTCCGTGCCTCGTCGATGGCGCCCTGCAGTTCAAACAACAAGCCCGGGCGAGCCATTTTGAGCAGATTGAGACTCGCCTTCCCAGAAGGTAGCTCGAGAAAAGAGGCAGTGCGGCCGCGGGTCTGCAGAATCTCCAGATGCTCGTTGATAAGCACGGCAGGCGGTACGTACCTGGCCAGCAATAGCCGGTCCGCTTCTCGTTGCAATTCCATTGGTATCTTGATCGTTTCCTGAGACTTGGGCGGCGCCATTGCTGGCGGTCCACCGCTCGGCTGTTCTTGCTTTTCTACGGAAAAGCCGAAGGAAACCGGGGAAGACACCAACCGCTTACGGAAGATTTTGTGTTTCTTATCGGTCATTTCGAATAGCTCCGAACCCGCGCCCAGAAGGCCTTCTGTACTTCCCAACATCAAAAACCCGGTGGGATTCAATGCGTAGTGAAAGATCGGAATCACCCTCTTCTGCAGGGATTGACCCAGGTAAATCATCACATTTCGGCAACTCACCAGATCCATGCGGGAAAAAGGCGGATCGTTGAACACGTTCTGCGTGGAAAAAATGCAGAGATCGCGAATAGTCTTCCTGATCTGGTAGCCACCGTCTTCTTTGTAGAAGAACCGTCGCAGCCGCGCCGGCGTTACGTCGGCTTCGATATTTTCCTTGTATACCCCCGCCCTGGCCGTCTGGATAGCGCGCTCGCTCAGGTCTGTACCAAACACCTGAAGGGGAATTTCTACTCGTTCTTGTGCCAGGAATTCGACCAGAGAAATGGCGTGGGAGTACGTTTCCTCCCCGGTCGAGCATCCTGGGACCCAGATCCGTACCGGTCCGGAGGCGGAGGTCCGCGCCTGCAAAATGGCCGGATACACCACTTGCCTGAGGGCCGCGAAGGCCTCCGGGTTGCGGAAAAAACTGGTCACATTGATCAGCAGATCATGGTAGAGGGCTGTCACCTCGGCGGGCTCGCGATGCACCAACGCGCCGTAATCTGATAATTTGTCAATCTTGTGCAGCGCCATGCGGCGTTGAATGCGGCGCGCGATGGTAGGCGATTTATACCCAGTGAAATCGACCGTCGTATAGCGGCGCAGCAGACGGAAAATGGATTCCATTTCGTTGTCATCGCTCATGTGATGGCCGTCAGGGGAGACAGCATCGGCAATGTAAGGGTGGTGTCGAATGCGAGCGATTTCCTTGGCTATTTGTCCAGGGTTCAGGATGAAATCAACGCAACCTGAGGCAATAGCGCTTGCCGGCATGCCATCGTACTTCGCGGAGCTGGGTTCCTGGGCAAACGTGATGCCGGCTTCACCCTTGATCGCAGCCAGGCCGAGGGTTCCATCGGAAGCGGTTCCCGAAAGAATAACCCCGATGGCATCGCTTCCGTGACCGACCGCCAGGGAGCGCAAAAAGGTATCGATGGTGGTATTTGCAGATCTGTGTGGGTCTCTTTCTTGCAGATGCAGAACCCAGTGTTCGATCGTCATTTCACGATTTGGAGGAATCACGTAAACATGATCCGGCTCTACGCGCATGCCGTCTTGCACCTGCACCACGGGCATGCGTGTCGTCCGGGCGAGGATTTCGGTTAACTTGCTCTCCCGGGCGGGATCAAGGTGCAGTACGACGATATAGGCCATGCCGAGGTGGGATGGTATCTCTTTGAAAAAGCTGCTGGCTGCCTCCAGGCCACCGGCGGAGGCGCCAATGCACACCACTGGCAAGCGACGCGGTCCGGAGCGTCGCTGCTCCTGGAGGGAGACTTTTTGGCTGGCATTTTGCTCCTTCAGATGCTCTGCCCCACTAGCTCCGCGACCCTTTCTCTGGTTGAGAGAATACTCCTCCTTCGCACGAGCAACTGCAGAATCCCACCGTTGACAGGAAGTTAGGCGGCTCTTCTATGTCCAGCAGAGTTTAAGACGAATGGCAGGTTAACGATTCTTAAGAACCTAAGCGATCCGCTCCGAAGTGAGAATACTTGGGCTTGGCAGCAAATTCGGTATAGCCTTTAATCTGTCGCCAGCGATTCCGCACGTTTCGCACACTCCCCCAAGCTAGAATCCCGAAGGCTTTGGACGGCAAGGAGCTCGCACCGCTCCGTCAGCATACGGATCGAGTGGGTTATTTGTTCGGTAAGCGCTTGATTAGCGGTTCTCAGCTCACGCGCCGTGCGAATGCCCTCCCGGAGGGTGGTACGCGCCGAGCAGGATGACCGGGCGGTCTGGGCCTCGTTCTTCTCGAGTGTGCGCGCCGAGAAGCGGATTGCTACCCAGGCATCTACATCACCCCGGTAAAGCACCACCGCACTTTTTTGTGACGCTCCGTTCGGCCGGCGAACTGGAAGCCCAAGCTGGCGCTCCCAACGCTGTACTGTGCGCACTCCCTTGCCGAGGTACTTTGCGATATCTTTCCATGACGACAGTACCGTGGAATCCTCTGGAACGATCATCTGATTGTCCCCCAGCTAAACACATTATAGACCTCAGGATTACTCGCAGCCGGGCGCCAGACGATGTCAAAGCCAGCCCGGATGGCGCGAAAATGGCGGGTTTTGCCATGTCGTACGTGTTTTCGATCCGATTTAACCGGCAAGGTGGTCGATCAGCGGGCGCTCGCTTGGCGCCACCGCTCTGGTTCTAGGACTAAGGACGACAGTCCCGTCGGGTTTAAATTCGAAGTCGAACCTGCGGTAGCAGGTTCCGCACAGCCAGTAGTGCTCAACAGACATAGTCGCGGTCGAACTGCGAATCGTTCTTATCACTCGCCCATTGCGCAAATAGTCGAGTTTCTTGCGGCATGCTGGATTGAAGCATTCGGTCAACATGGTCAGCTCCTGCCTTTCAGCCCAACTTATGTTAGATGTCATTCCGAGCAAAAGGTGTTGTCTCCAAGGAGGCGAGTTCTTACTCGGAATGGAGTTCTCCACCCTGCAACCTCGCCTGATAGTTTGCATCCCAATAGTCAGTGCGGCAGTTAAAGCAGTTCGGGCCTGTCACGGCCACCATTCATCCCTCCGCGATCCTTCGTTTGCCCAAGCCCGAGGCCAAAGAGGCAGAAATAGCCAGCTTGGTTGCCGATCTCGAGCCGCACAATACGTCTCAGCACAGAGGCCCAAGTGAGACCAGCCAAAGTGACAGTCGAAGTAAACAAGGATCTGGATGAGGAAACCTCCTCTACCGAAACGACCATCGTCACGCGCACCGACCGGTTCGCCAGATTTTCTGCGAGGAGCTCTCATTACCTCGGTTCCCGTTGGGCTTTTATCGGCGCAATCGGGGTCATTCTGGTCTGGGCCATCACCGGTCCTATCTTCCACTATTCTGATACCTGGCAATTGGTCATCAATACTGGCACAACGATTGTCACCTTCCTGATGGTGTTTCTCATCCAGAACACTCAAAACCGCGATGCGCGAGCGATTCACCTGAAGCTGAACGAGCTGATCCATGCGATCGACAAGGCCAGGAACAACATGATCGACGTGGAGAATCTCTCCGACCTCGAACTTGACGAGCTAACCCGGACCTACGAAAAGATCCGCACCAGCGCTGAGGAGCGCCAGCAAAAAAAGACCAAACTCGCGCCGCGGTAGATGGGAATGACGCCGAATGGCAATATATACATCGGCATCTCCGGCTGGAGATACACAGGCTGGCGTGGAGTCTTCTACCCCGAAAAATTGCCGCACCGGCGGGAGCTGGAGTTCGCGTCGCGGCGATTCAACACCATCGAATTAAACGGATCGTTCTACTCCCTGCAAAGGCCGCAGAGCTTTACCCAATGGCACGAACAAACGCCGGAAGACTTCGTCTTTTCTATCAAAGGCTCTCGCTACATAACCCACATGCTTCGCCTGCGCAACATCGAAGGGGCGCTGGCAAACTTCTTTGCCCAGGGATTCCTGGTCTTTGGAGCGAAGCTCGGCCCCATCCTGTGGCAGCTTCCGCCCAACTTCAACTTCGAGCCTGAGCGGCTGGAAGACTTCTTTGCCCTGCTACCCAAAACACGCAAGCAGGCAGCCCACCTGGCGCGTAACCACGATGAACGCTTAAAGAACCGTTCGTGGTTTGACGTCTCGCAGGACGCAACCTTGCGCCACGCGATTGAGATTCGTCACCAGAGCTTCGTCGATGAAAAATTCATCAGGCTACTCAGACGCTATGACATTGGCCTGGTGGTGGCGGACACGGTAGAGTGGCCGCTATTGATGGACGTGACCTCGAACTTTGTTTATTGCCGTCTTCATGGGAGCGAGGAGTTGTATGCCAGTGGCTACGAAGCAGAGGCGCTCGACATTTGGGCAAACCGCGTCGTGGCCTGGGCCCAGGGAGGTGAGGTCGAGAAAGGCAGAAAAGCAAGCACTCGCAACGCGGCCAGGCGCAAGCGCCGTGACGTGTTTGTCTATTTCGATAACGACATGAAAGTCCGCGCCCCCTTTGATGCAGAGCAACTTTCTGCACGTGTAACCAGGCTCCTGGCGCATCCAACTTGCTTATGAAGATTGATAAACGTCCGGCATGGTGGTCAGCCGCGCTTTTAGGAGCTACGGGGCTGGCTTACGCGATCGTGCAGGAGAAGCGCAAAGAGAAAGCCAGGCGAGAGTTGAAAGGCAAAGTGGTGATCGTCACCGGAGGGTCGCGAGGCCTTGGTTTCGCCATCGCGCGTGAACTCGCTTTATCGGGTGCCCGGCTGGCGCTGACCGCAAGAGACGCCGCGGAGCTCGACCGTGCACGAGCCCGCCTGGTGGCGAGTGGCTGCGCAGCTCCGGCAGATGTGTGGATACACCCCTGCGATGTGAGTGCGGAGCCCCAGGTTCGCGATTTGGTCGCTGCGGCAACCGCGCATTTCGGCAGCATCGACGTGGTCGTCAACAACGCTGGAATCATTCTCGTCGGCCCGTTGGAGAGTCAGACGCTTGAGAGTTTTCATCAGGCCATGAACATCAACTTCTTTGGCGCGCTGCATACAACGTTAGCTGTATTGCCGCAGATGCTGGCTCGCGGGAATGGAGCGATCGTCAACATCGGCTCCATCGGAGGAAAAGTTGCCTTCCCACATCTATTGCCATACGTAGCAAGCAAATTCGCCATAACGGGTTGGTCGCAAGGCCTACGCGCGGAGCTTACAGGCAGAGGGATCCGCGTAACCACGGTTTCTCCTGGCATCATGCGCACTGGCTCGCACATCCAGGCGCGCTTTACGGGCGATGCACAAAAGGAGTATCGCTGGTTTGCTGCTGCCGCCAGCCTGCCTGGAACCGCGGCCAATGCGACGGCCGCCGCCAGAAAGATCGTGAATGCTTTGGCGCTGGGGTCAGCGGAAGTTTCGGTTGGGTTACCAGCGATCGTTGCTGCGCGATTTTCCAACGTCGCTCCTGAGTTGACGGCTGGTTTACTTTCGCTGGCGAATGGGTTCTTACCCGACCCGCCCAGCGCGGACAGCCCTGAGTTTTGGCAAGCGGATCAGTCAACGGCTGGAAAAGCCTTTCAAGGCTCGCTTCCATCCGTGGTCGAGCGATTGGGGTTCAAGCTGATTGAGCGATACAACCAGGAGCAACGCGTCTGAGGGGCAGCTTACAATCCCACCATGGACAAGCCTGCAGAAGAAGATCCGAGAGTCTACTTTGCCGCCGAAAGAACCTTCCTGGCCTGGATCCGCACTGGCCTCGGCCTGATGGGCATTGGTTTTGCGGTTAGCCGTTTTGGGCTCTTTCTTCGCGAGCTCAGCGCCGGAACGTCCCATCTTCCCGCCCGCACCACTGGACTATCTCTTTGGTCTGGAGTTATGTTGGTGGCGCTCGGCGTGGTGGTGACGTTGTCCGCCGTGGTGCGGCATTTTCAGTTGGTTCGCGAACTTCGTTCCGGAACCTGGAAAGCCGGACGTGTGTCGACCGACGGTGTCATCCTGGGACTGTTGCTCTCTGCCGTCGGGATTGCGATGGCGCTCTATCTAACGTTGGTTCGTTGACCATGAAGGCAAAAGATTTTCGCCGCTTGGCATTGAAGCTGGAAGGTGCAGAAGAGGGCTCGCACATGGGGGCCGCTGACTTCCGCGTAGGCGGCAGAATATTCGCCACGCTTGCGCACGAGGCCAAGGGCTACGGCAACCTGATGCTGACTCCTGCGCAACAAGCTCTTTTTGTAGAGGACCAGCCCGATGTCTTTCTACCGGTCGCCGGTGGCTGGGGCAGGAACGGAGCGACTCACGTCCGCCTGGAAGCCGCAAACGAAGATCTGCTCGCGGGTGCTTTGCGCACGGCCTGGAAGCTAAGACAAGAGAAGAACGAAAAGACTGCGCCCGCCCCAAAGCCGGCAAAGAAAAAACGCCTGGCACGATAAGTTACGGGAAAGGAAACCGCAGGTCCCTCCACTACGCTCCCCCGGTTTTCCTGTCGAGACCCGTGGCGTTGGGGATCTGCATGCGCCTCTCTTTACCGAGAGCCGCACACGTGGACGTCGCTAGCAGCGCGAAGTAGGAAATCCGGGGGAGCGTAGTGGAGGGACCTGCGGTTTGTCCCGGTATTCACTGACGGAGTTGCTCTTCACGCCAATCCACTGTTTCCTTCATAGCAATTCTGAACGGGTGCCCCATGTTCGCACCAGCGTACGTGGGTCAGTAATGACGGGGCGAAGCCCCAATCAAAGGTCTGTCTTTTCCTCTATCGGTAGAGGAAACAAACTTAAAGAAATAAGACATTCAAGCCGCCTTCTTGCGCTTGCTGATGCTGCGGCGCTCCGCTGCATTCGGGGACTTGCTCTTAGCCTGCTGTGCTCGTTTACCGCCGCGTGAGATTTGCCCTTTGCGTGCCGTCTCCCGGGAAACTTTCTTACCACCATTCCGGCTGGCCGGCTTTTTACGGCAACTTCCTTCTTCATGTTCGCTCTTACCCGGAACCGGTTCATACCCAGGCCAGCAGCGCGAAGATTTTGTATAAGATTTAGCGGCCATTTTCAACCACCTCGTCTCAATGGGATGCGATGAAGAAAAGGCGCAGATGCAGCATCGTACTTGTTTTCGTGAGATGTGAAATATCACGGCCAAACTCTAACCCCAAGCAAATGCCGGGTGTCCCACAGCTCTCGCCCCCGGCATCTTCCGGCCAACATCGATTCAAGAAAGCAATGTCTTCGCCGTGTCCCGCGCGCGCCGCAGTGTTTCCACAATGTCACCCGACGGATAAAACTCCATGCAGATCGTCCCCGTGTACTTCAACTCCGCAAGCTTGCGATAGATATTCATGTAGTTAATCTCGCCGGTACCCGGTTCGTGTCGCCCGGGAACATCGGCGATATGTATCAGCCCAACCTGGTCAATATTCTTCTCGAACTTCTCGATCAAATTTCCGAACTGGCGCTGCTCATGGTAGATGTCATAGAGCACTTTGATGTGTGGGCTGCCCACTGCATTGACGATCTCGAATGCTTCGCTCACTCCGTCGAGATAGATGGTCGGATTCTCAAGCCGGTCGATCGGTTCGATCACCGCGACCAGGCCGGCGTTGCCCACTATGTCCGCGGCGCGCTTCAACGCTTCGATCGACGCGGTATGCTGGCTTCCGCCAGGCGCGCCGTCGACCACCTTCCCGGAGAGCAGAATGATCTGCTTGCACTTTAGCCTCTTAGCCGACGGGATGAGCCCCTTGAGCGCGGTGAGAAATGCTTCTTGTCCTGAAGGATCGGCAAATCCGGACTGCACGCCCGAGGTTGCGTCTACCGAGATCTTCAAAGTCTCCATGCGCCCCTGAATGCGGTCCCAATCCGCATCGGACCAGGTCTTAAACTCCCCGACCAATTCCACGTGGTGGTAGCCTGCCAGGGCAACACGGTCCAGATTCTCTTCAAAAGTGCCAAGCTTCTTCAACGTCCAGATCATGACGGAAAATTGTGTGCTTGGCTGGGCTTGTCCGGCGGGTTCCTGGGCCGGGAGGGCGCGAGCGGCGAGCGATGCCGCGCTCATGCTTACAAAAGTTCTGCGAGTCAACATGCGGTGAATCTTAGCAGAACCGCAAGTTGCGCTATTGCTTCGGCAGCGCGAAGGCCACAAGGCTACCGCCCGACGCTGCTGCGGACTTTCCTCCGCCGGCCGCAATCACAACATATTGCCGGCCATTCACCTCATAAGTAGAGGGAGTCGCATTTCCGGCCGCGGGCAGAGTCGTTTGCCAAAGGACCTTGCCCGTGGCCTTGTCCAAAGCGCGAAAAACCTTGTCGTAGTTGGTGGCGCCGATAAACAGCAAACCGCCTGCCGTCACCACGGCCCCTCCGTAATTTTCGCTGCCAGTGCCGGTAACCCCCTGGGCTGCAAGCTCAGGATATTCGCCTAGGGGGATTTTCCAGGCCGTCTTCCCGCGATTCAGATCGATAGCGGTCAGAGTACCCCAGGGCGGTTGGATCGCCGGATACCCATCTTTGTCGAGGAACTTGTTGTAGCCGTCACTGATGTATTTGGCATCGAGCGGCGAAGGCCCGCTATCTTTCACCGTCGTTTCTTTGCCGTAGTAGACGTATTCAAACACGGCTTGCAATTGATCCTGGCCCAGATTGGAAAAACCAGGCATGCGCCCCTGTCCCTGCGCAATCAATTGCTTCACGCTGCCTTCTTCATAGCGATCGGCGACTCCAACCAGGGAAGGGAATTCCGGAGGCGCTCCTGTTCGGTCGGCGCGGTGGCAAGCGGAGCAATTGCGTTGATAAATGTCTCGTCCGTTGGCTTCTCCCGTTCGGGGCTTTTGCGGCACCAGGCGCAGGACCCATGCCATCTCGTTCGCGTTCACATAAAACAGGCCTGTGGTCGGATCGAAGGCGCCTCCGCCCCATTCGGCTCCCCCGTCATATCCGGGAAAAATGATGGTTCCCTGGGTGCTCCCCGGGATGAACTGCCCGTCGCTGCGCAGCTTCAGAAAACGATCGAGTGCTTCCTGGTGCGCCTCAGGGGTGCGCGTAGTGATCATGTCGGCGGTCAGCTTCTGCCGTGCAAACGGAGCAGGCTGCTCGGGCAGAGCCTGCTCCTTTGCTGTGATTTCCCCTTCCAGATCCGAAGCCGGATATTTGCGAGTTTTGAGGGGGAACAGCGGTTTTCCGGTTGTTCGCTCGAACAGGTAGACATATCCCTGCTTGGTGGTTTCGGCGACGGCGTCCACGTCCTGCCCATGCCGCTTCACGGTGACCAGGGTAGGTGCTGACGGCGGGTCACGGTCCCAAATGTCGTGATGCACGAATTGAAAATGCCAAATCCGCTGGCCCGTCTCTGCGTTAAGGGCGAGCAGGCTGGTGGCGAATAAATCGTCTCCGGTCCGATTGGCGCCATAGAAGTCTGAAGCTGCCGACCCGATTGGAACGAATACGATTCCGCGCTTTTGATCGATCGTCATCCCCGCCCAGTTGTTGGCCGCTCCGCTGTAGGTCCATGCGGTCTTCGGCCAGGTCTCGTAGCCGAATTCGCCAGGATGGGGAATCGTATGAAACTGCCACCGTAACTGTCCGCTGTGCGCATCGTAGGCACGAATATCTCCCGGTGAAGCGGGCAGTACTTCACTCATCGCTCCGCCCACGATCACCATGTCCTTGTAGACCACAGCCGGGCTGGTCATCGTAACCCAATTCAGCGGCGTACGCCCCAGGCCATCCCGCAGATCGATGCGCCCCGCTTTCCCAAATGCGTTCACCGGCTTTCCGGTTTGCGCATCGAGCGCGAACAAATATTGGCGCACACCAACGAAGATGCGCTGATCTTTTCCGTCTGACCAAAAGGTCACGCCCCGGTTGCGCACCTTCCCGATGTTTTTCAAACCTTCGTTGGCGCCGAAGCGCCAGTGCAGCACGCCTGTCGCCGCGTCCAAAGCGACCACGTCGCCATTCGGCGTGGTCGCATACAATACCCCATCCACCACGATGGGATTGCACTCCATCTCAGATTTCGGATGTTGATCTCCGCTATCAAACGTCCAGGCTACCTGCAGGGAATGAACGTTCTCGCGATTGATCTGGTCCAGGGTCGAATAGTGAATATTGTCCGGTCCTCCGCCAAACATGCTCCAGGTGCGATAGGCAGCAGCAGTCGCCTGGCCGTAGGCAGAGAGAGACAACAACAGGGAGATCGAAAGACATTGAATACGCATGGACGGATAGTTTACCGCTGCCACCACGCTGACCGTAGCTCTATTCCCTTGACCACTTCGGTCGGGAGGCCTGGCTCAGGAGACCAGATGGGCAGGCCCTCCACAGAAATCAGGCGCTCGATCGGCTGCCTCCAGCCATGCAAAGCCAGGTTGAACAGTCCCCAGTGAATGGGCATCAACAGCCCGGCGGCGCCCAGGGCACGAAAGGTTCTCACCGCACCGTCGGGCCCCATATGAATATCCGCCCACATGGGATCGAAGGCGCCAATCTCCAACATGCTCAGATCGAACGGACCGTACGTTTGACCAATTTCTTCAAATCCCGCCCACTCTCCTGAATCCGCACCGTAGTAGACGCGGTGCTTCTCGCCGGCGAGAACAAACGAAGCCCACAGGGTCTCAAACCGGCCAGCGATGCTGCGTCCCGAGAAGTGGCGTGCCGGCAGCGCCGTCACCGTCAGCGATCCCACCTTCAGGCTTTCTGTCCAGTCCAGTTCGCGCACTTGCTGCACGCCCAGCCGGTTGACGAATTTGCCCACTCCCAGTGCGGAGATCCACTGAGCCGTGGCCGTGCAGCTGCTCTTCGCGAGGTGCCGCACGGTGCGCGCACCCAGGTGGTCGTAGTGGTCATGCGAAAGAAGCACCACGTCGATGCGGGGCAAATCTTCCAGGCGTAGAGGAGGAGCAAAGAATCGCTTCGGTCCGGCCCACTCAACCGGTGCTGCTCGTTGTTCCCACACCGGATCGATCAGCACCCGCGTTCCATCGATCTCCACCAGCGAGCAGGAGTGTCCCATCCACGTCACGCGCAGGCCACTCGCCGGCGGCGTCTCGAACAAGCGTGGGTCGGTCCGGAAAGGCCCGAGGGGCTGCTTTGGAAAGCGCTCTTCCCGACCGGTCAGGTACCTGCGTAGCACCTTGAACATGGTCGACAATCCACCCACCGAAGTGGGCACCGGATTGATATACTGCCTTCCGTTCCGGAGTGCTTTGCCGATCGTCGCCATGCGGGGTGTAACCTTTCATTGATCACTCAAGATCCTTATCGTCTGCAGCGTTTCGTCGATGCTCAGGACTCCTGCTTCGCGCAGGTACGTTCCGAGCTTGCTGCGGGAAAGAAGCGCACCCATTGGATGTGGTTTGTGTTCCCGCAGATACAAGGATTGGGCTCGAGCAGTATGGCGCAGCGTTTTGCTGTCTCCGGTCTTGAGGAGGCGAAGGCCTACCTTGCTCATCCGCTCCTGGGTAGCCGGCTGCGCGAGTGTACTGCCTTGGTAAACGCTTTAGCGGACAGGACAGTTGACGACATCTTCGGCTATCCCGACGACCTGAAGTTCCACTCCTCGGTAACCCTCTTCGCGCGTGCCGCCGACGGTCCCAGTGTTTTTGCCGAAGCTCTCAGCAAATACTTCAACGGAGTACCGGATCAGGCGACGCTGGATCGCCTGCGTGCCTAAGCGAGAGCAAACCGCAGGTCCCTGCCACTGCGCTTCGCTCTCTCGAAAATAAACTGCAACTTCCAGACTTCGAGTGGGTGGCCCAGGTCTCGCTTTTGAGACCTGGGTTTTATCCGTGCAACAAAATTGTCATCCCGACCGGAGCGTAGCGCAGTGGAGGGACCTGCGGTCACCTTCCCCCTTGTTGCTTCTTCAATTCAGCCGCGAACGCCTGTTGGCGCTCTGCCACGGCTGCCTTATATCCCTCCGGATCAATCCAGACGTTCTCACCAGCTCCAGTCTTTGCTCGCTCGAGCTTGCCCACCATGTCGAAGTACTGACCATGTGCGCCGAGAAACACATCGCACGGCAGGCTCTTCCAAACAACAAACGAGTGTTCATAGTCCGCAGCAATGCCCGGATAGGACGCAGGCTTTCCCGGCTGGTCGACCAAACGATATCCCGTGTTCACATTCCAACTGCCCACAATCACCACATCGCGCGCTTTCCCGCCGATCATTGCCCGCATGGTCCAGGTGGTACAGCCGCGTGTATGTCCTGGGGTCTTATGCGCCACCAGCACCGCATTGCCCAGCCGGACCTGATCGCCATCGTGCAGTACACGATCTACCTTTAGTGCCGGGTAGAGATCCGTCGGGTACGCGAAGTCCTTCGCGCCCCCGCTTTCTACCACGGGCACATCGCCATCCATCACCATGTACTTCGCGCCGGTCAAGCGCTTGATCTCCGCACTGCCGGCGTCATGGTCGGCGTGCGAGTGGCTGATCAACAGGATCTTGATGTCACTGAAATGAAACCCGAGCTGCTCCACGCTTTTTTGAATCAGCGCTGGCGAGCACTCCAGGCTTGAGTTGATAAGAATGTCGCCTTTTGCAGTCACCACCAGGTACGACGCCAGATCCTGGCTCCCCACGTAGTACAAGTTGTCCGCAATGCGGAACGGCGCCAACGGCGTCGTCCACTCGGGGTTAGGAGCTGCCCACAGCAAACTCGCGGGCGCGAGCAGCAGAAGGCACAACCACCGCTTGATCATCACTCCTCCCGGTTACCAAAGCACGATGTTGGCCGCCACGAACACAACGGCGACGACGCCTCCCCAGAATATGGGTTCCTGGTACCACCGGCAGGCTTCCGCTGTTGGTAACGCTGATACGCCCATCACCAGTCCTTCAAGTTCACTCACCGGTCGAGGCTTGGTGGCCAAGCTTACCAGTACCGTAACTCCAACACACATCAGCCACGCCCACAGCGCGCGGTACAAGTTTTCCGACATGGCTTTCGCATCGGGAGAGAGCGCAACATAGCGCAGTGCTGAGGGATCTTTGACCACCCACACCCACAATCCAATGGAGGTCAGTGTGCCTGCGAGCAATCCCCAGAAGCCACCCTGGTTCGTAGCTCGCTTCCACAGCATGCCCAAGATCACAGTTCCAAAAAGCGGCGCAACGAAGAAGCTGAAGAGCTGCACGGCATAGTCCATGATGCTGGCAGAATGCTGCACCAGGTACGCCGTGCCCACCGAGACCAGCACGCCCACTAAAGTGCACCAGCGGCCCATGGCAACGTAGTGCCGGTCCGAAGCTTTTTTGTTGAGGAAGGCGCCATAGATGTCATAGGTCCAGACGGTCGAAAACGCGCTCACGTTGCCGGCCATTCCAGACATGAAGCCGGCAATCAGCGCGGTGACGCCGAGCCCGATCAATCCGGGCCCGCAGTAGCGCACCAGCATCAGCGGCAACACTTCGTTGTAGCTGTGTCCATGGGTAGCCACCGCCACGCTTTCGGGCAGCAAGCGAAAAGGTAAGAGCGCCAGTGCCAGCAGCCCTGGGAGGATGACGATGAGCGGCACGATCATCTTGAACGCCGCGCCGATAATCGGGGCGAGGCGCGCGGAGCGGAGGCTATTCGCTGCGAGCACTCGTTGCACCACCAGAAAATCCGTGGT
>Ga0302180_10000816_pt1 | contig 25112 bp, 19 predicted proteins | sample I_Palsa_E3_2_FD_200575 | JGI IMG/M metagenome (GOLD analysis project Ga0302180, IMG submission 200575) | Peat permafrost microbial communities from Stordalen Mire near Abisko, Sweden - I_Palsa_E3_2 | ecosystem: Environmental > Terrestrial > Soil > Palsa > Peat permafrost | place: Sweden... | reverse complement strand
GGCTTACACGACCGAGCGGCGAGAACCCTGGTTTCGGCAGTTCGGTGCGACGGGACGACATCGTTTGTTGGTTGCGGAAGAGAAGGGGGTGGTGCTGGGATACGCGGGAACGACGCGGTTCCGCCCCAAGCCTGCGTATGAGACGACGGTGGAGACGACGATTTATTGCGCGCTCGAGGCGGTGGGGAAGGGAATTGGCAGGCGATTGTATGGTGCGTTGTTCGAAGCGCTGAAGGGGGAGGACATTCATCGTTTTGTGGCGGGATATACGCTGCCGAATGCGGCCAGCGAGGCGCTGCATCGGCACTACGGATTCGAGATTATAGGCGTGTTTAGCGAAAACGGGCGCAAGTTCGGCAGGTATTGGGACGTATGCTGGACGGAGCGGAGAGGGTAAATTTCCCGCGAGGTTGACCCGAGGTTATACTTCGTGCTTTGTGGGAGAGAGGGTAAAATAGATGATTCGGCCGTGTTCCCTGAGGGTACTGTGGACCGATAGAAGTTTATCCTGGAAATTGTTTCGACCGAAGTTGGGGCGGAATACCGATTCTTGGAACCTGTAAAAAATCTCGAGGAAGCACGTACTGGGCCCGCGTCTGATCCGAGCGCGGCCGCACCGACCACTTCGGCCGGCGGAGCTTCTGTCCCTGGTGATGACGCTGTCACGGTGCCGACCGCTTTGCCGTCGGGGCGTTGGCGGCCATCGTCGCCGGTTTATTGGCGGGTTGAGGGAAGTCTGCTGGAGTTGACCACGGTTCGTCCAATCGCATTTTTTACCTGGAACAGTCAAACATTTATCGCGCGGGCGGTGCGCCGTTCTCTGGTGCTTTTGATGGCGCTGATGCGACCAATTTTGTATGCCGCGAACCGGGTTGCTGCGACTCGCATCGTTCACGCCGTGCTGCGCGGGATTACGCGTGACCGTCTCGATCTGCTAGGGGAAGAAGAATTCAAATATAAACTGAAGCCGCTGCTCAAGGAAGAAGGAGTGCGGCATCTGAGGGCGTTGCAGGCTACGGGCGTCGATGTGGTTTTGGTGAGCCAGGGGCTGGAACATGTCATGCGGCCGCTCGCGCGACATCTGGGGGTTCGCTGGATTATTGCTAACCGGCTTGATTTTCGTGATGGTGTGGCGACGGGGCGGTTGCTGAGTCCGGTCATTCGGCCGCGGGGATTGTTTGCGCGGATCCGCGAAGCGGGCCCGGATGGGCAGCAGAGTCCGGCGCGCTGGGTGCGTGCGCTCGGATTGCGCGGTCCAAAGGCGCTGGCCGCGGCCATCGTTCCGGCGGTGCGAGTGGAGACGCCGCGGGTTCGTCCGATTGTGTACTTCGACGAAAAACGGTATCCCGCGCCGTTTTCAGTGCGCAAGGCGCTCGGCGGAAAACGCGTAATGCTGCTCGGTGTCACAGGATTTATCGGCAAAGTGTGGCTCGCGAACACGCTTCTGGATTTGCCAGAGATCGAGAAACTGTATCTGCTGATCCGGCGGCAGAAGTCCAGTCCGGCGCAAGCGCGCTTTGAAAAGATGATCGAAGGCTCGCCCGTTTTCGATCCCTTGTTTGAGAAGTATGGTGATCGACTGAGCGCGTTGCTGGCAAAAAAAATAGAAGTCGTGGAGGGCGATGTTACGCAGCCTGGGCTGGGGTTGGACCCTGAGGTGGGGGCGCGGTTGGGTAAGGATCTTGATCTGATTATCAACAGCTCCGGGTTAACCGATTTCAATCCCGACCTGCGGGACGCTCTGGCCGTGAATGTGGATTCAACCTGTCGCTTGATCGAATTCATTCGCCAATCCAGACATGCGGCGTTGCTGCATCTTTCGACTTGCTATGTGGCTGGGCAACGTGATGGACGGGTAAGCGAGCGCCTGCACCCTGATTACACTCCGTTGCACCTGAAGGATTTTGACGCGGAAAAAGAATGGCAGCGGCTGCATCAACTGGTGGAGACTGCGAAAGTAAAAGTTGAGGGGCCCGAGGTCAGCGAGGAACTGAAAAAGCAGGCGCTCGGCAAAGAGCACGCTGCCAGGGGGCTGAGCGGGCAGGCGCTCGAAAATCAGATCCGCAAGAATCGGGTTCGCTGGTTGAAAAATTATTTGACGGAAGAAGCGACTCGTCGCGCCAATGAGCTCGGCTGGCCGAATACTTATACCTTCACCAAAAGTCTGGCCGAGTCCTTGATCGCTAAACATGGCGCGGAGCTGCCGATCGCGATCGTGCGTCCGGCAATCGTTGAGACTTCGGTGTCGAAGCCGTTTCGGGGATGGAATGAGGGAATCAATACTTCAGCTTCGCTGTCGTATTTGTTGGGAACGTCGTTCCGGCAGCTGCCTTCGAACGAGCGCAAGCGGCTGGATATTATTCCGGTGGATGCGGTCTGCGCGGGGATGACGCTGATCGGCGCTGCGCTGGTGGAGCGGCGGCACGATCCGCTCTACCAGCTGGCTACTTCGGTTACGAATCCGTGCGATATGGGGCGGTCGATTGAGCTCACTTCGCTCGGGCACCGGCGGCATTATCGGGCGCAGGAAGGACTGGAGTATTGGCTGCGGTTGCGGATGGATGCGATCCCGGTTTCGAAAGAGCGCTATAACCGGATGTCGGCGCCGGCGCAGAAGATGATTATCCAGACGATCCAGCGCGTGATGTCTCCGCTGCCTTCGGCGATGAAGAAGCCTCTCGCTAAAACGGAGCGCAATCTGGAACGCGTGGAAAAATTGGTGGAGCTATTCGAGCCGTTTATTCTCCATAACGAGCACGATTTTGTCGCGGACAACGTCGAGAAGTTGTCGCAGGCGCTGCCTCCGGAAGAGAAAGAAATTTTTGGCTATGACACTGCGGGCCTTGACTGGTGGGAGTATTGGATCGACATTCATATTCCAGCCTTGCGGCGGTGGACTTATCCGCTGATTGAGGGTCGCCCGCTCGAAGCGCGCGCGCCGCGAGAGTTGCACCCGCCGGCGGCTAAGACGCACGAAAAGGGCGGCGGTTTGAGAACTGGGACGGACGGGGCAACGTGGCAATATTCCTGACTGGCGCGACCGGATACATTGGGGCGCACGTGGCCGCTAACCTGCTTGATCGGCATGATGTTGGCTTGAGTGTGCTGGTGCGCGGGCGCGATCAACGCGAGGCGGAGGTGCGGCTTTGGAATGCCTTGCAGCTGCACATGCCGTTTTCCAGATTTTACGAATACCTGATGCAAGCGAAGATCCGGATTTTTCGCGGTGATATTACTTTGCCGCGACTTGGACTCGAAGCCAGCGATTACGACCGGCTGGTGCATGGGACGGACTCGGTCATTCACTGTGCGGCTTCACTGAATCGGAAATCGGAAAAAAGTTGTTTGAACGTGAATCTGCGCGGGACGCTGGAAGTGCTGCAATTGGCGCGGCAGGCGCAGTATTATCACGGGCTGCGGCGGTTTTCCAATGTCAGCACCGTGGCGGTGGCAGGAAAGCGGAGCCATGAAATTGTGTCGGAAGACGAGTCGATCGAGTGGGAGCGTTCGGATTACGATCCTTATGCGCGGACAAAGAAATTCTGCGAGCACATGGTGCGGGAACTCCTGCCCGAGGTGCCGCTGACGATTTTTCGTCCCAGCATCGTGTTGGGAGACAGCCGCTATCCGCAGACCACGCAGTTCGATATGGTACGGTCGTTCGTGTTTCTGGCAGGATTGCCGGTGCTGCCATTTCGTCCGCGGGATCAGATCGACATCGTGAATGTGGACTTTGTGGCGGATGCGATCTCGACCTTGCATATGAAGGCGAATCCCGAACACGATATCTATCATCTTTCTTCGGGCAACGATGCGCAGACGTTTCAGCAACTGACCAAGGCGCTCGCAACCGCGCAGAACCGGCGCGCGCCGCTGTTTCTGCCGATCCTCGAAGGGCCGTTCAGGTCTACGGTGAATGTTCTGGCGAACCACAAGGGGCCGACCGGATATGGGGCGGCACTGATGAAAGTCTTCCTGCCATACTTGACGTGGAACACGGTGTTCGACAACACGCGGGTTACGACGGAGATCGGGCGCAAGCCGGTGCCGTTTTCCGAATACAGTTTGCCTTTGCTGAAGTTCAGCCGCGAGCACAACTTTGAATATCCTTATCAAGCCTGGCCGGAGACGACGAAGGCGGGGAGGGCTGCGTCATGATGGACTTCGCTCTCGAGGCCTGGATGTCCGGCATCATTGAAGGGAAGAAAATCCAATGGATGATGGGCAAACGGGAGCCGTGGCAGCCGGGCGAGAAACTGAAACTGCTTTTTGCAGGCTATAACGGGACGCGCAATACGGGATCGGACGTGCGCGTCGAAGAGATGCTGCGGCAGATACGGCGAATTCTCGGACCGGAAAATGTCGATCTCAGCATGATGACTTTTAATTTTGACCGGTCGCGGGGATATTTCGAAGGCACACGCCAGGTGCGGCTGCCGGATATTTTTCCTCCATTTCTGGCGAACGAAGTGCCGAAGCATCATGGTGTGGTGGCTTGCGAAGGTTCGATGTTCAAGTCGAAATTTGCCAATGCTTTGGCCACGATGATGATTGGATCGCTCGGCATCGCGGCGGCGGAGAACAAGTTGTCGGTGGGCTACGGCGCTGAGGCTGGGCAGATGGATCCAGTGGTCGCGAAGATGTGCGGTCGCTATTGCAGGAATTCGCTGGTGATCACCCGCAATGACGAGTCGCGGAGAATTTTGCGCGAACTCGGAGTGCCGACCGAATTGGGCACGGACACGGCGTGGACGTTTGAGCCGCTTGGCGCGGACTATGGACAAAAGGCGTTGCGCGACGTTGGTTGGGACGGGAAGACGCCGGTGCTGGTTGTCTGTCCGATCAATCCCTTTGAGTGGCCGGTGAAGGCCTCGGTTGCGAAGGCCGCGCTGCACAGCCTTACGGGCGCTTATAAGGAGAGCCATTATCGGGGCCCTTATTTTCACAATTCGGGGCCCGAGGCCAACCGCGCTTACGAACATTATTTGAGTTCGATCGCCCAGGCAGTGGCCGCATTTCGTCAGAAGAAGGATGTGTTCGTGATTATGGCTGCGACCGAACGCATGGATGCACGGCCCTGCCGGCGCATTTCGGAAAAGTTGGGCGGCGTTCCGGTGCTCACTTCGGACGATTACAACATGTATCAGCTGGTGAGTATTCTGCGGGTTTGCCGGATGATGGTTTCTTCACGCTATCACGGGATCGTGACTTCGATGCCGGCGCTCGTGGCGTCGGCGGGAATCACGATGGATGAACGCATCAGAAATCTGATGAACGAGCGCGGGCATCAGGATTTGCTGATGAATGTTGATGACAGGGATCTCGAGGCTCGGACGCTGGCAGCGCTTGAAATCCTGGATCAGGATGGGGAGCGAATTGCGGACGGGATCGCGCGGACGGTGGTGAGAAATCTGAAATTGATGGCTCGCATGGGCGTGTATTTCGAAGAAGAAGTGCAGCGTCGCTATCCGGAGTTTCCTACACGGCGGGGGGAATGGAGTTGGGAGGATTATTTGCCGCCGATGGGCAGAGGTTTGCGGGAGTTGGTGACGGCCTACAGTTAATCTGGCAGAACAAGCGGAGGACGGGGAAAATGGTGTGCCGCGTGTGGCGTGGATGGACGAAGGCGGCTCATGCTCAAAGTTATGATGACTATCTCCGGCAGGACCTCTTTCCTCGCCTCAACCAGGAACTGCGATCGCGGGGATATCGTGGATACCAATTGCTGCGGATTGGTCGAGGCGAAGAGGTCGAATTTATGACGATGTTGTGGTTTGAATCGATCGAGAGCGTACGCTCATTTGCGGGCGAGAACTATGAAACGCCAGTCATATCCGATAAAGCGCGATCGCTGCTGGCACGCTTCGCTGATCGTGCCGACCATTACGAGGTTAGCGGTTTCGACCTGTTCGACCTCTCAAACGCGGCATAATCTGTGGCAAGACTAGTCGAATGTCCTTTCCTGAAGAAATCTTTTCGAGCTTAGAGCGCGCGGGCGATGCTGTCGTGCTGCAGGAATTGCGCGATGGCCAGACAGCTTCTCTTACGGCTCGACAGTTGCTCGCTCAGGTGTTTGTGGCTCGAACCTACCTGCGGCGCTTGCGGTTGAATAAGGGTGACCGTTTCGCGCTGTTGGCGCACAACTCGATCGAATGGGTGGCGATGGATCTGGCTGCCATGGCGGAGGGCTTGACCGTTGTCCCGCTGTACGCGCGGCAAGAGCCGGCGGAACTGGTCGCGATGATGAAGGATTGTCGGCCGGCGGTGCTCGCTTGTGGCGAGCGGTCTTTGGCCGACGCAATTCTCAGTGCCTGGCCCGAGGCGCCGCGATGCTTCTGCTTTCCTGATGTCTTCGGGATCGGGAGCGAACGGTTCGAGAATTCTGCGCCCAGCATTGCCGAAGAAGCTGCGGAAGAACTTGCGGGAGAAGTTGCGGAAGAAGATGTGGTGACGATCATCTACACCTCGGGCACGTCAGGCGAACCGAAGGGGGTGATGCTGAACGCGGGGAACATCGGATACATGCTCGGGCGCACTTCGGGGCGACTCGATCAGCTTATGCCGAGGCGCACATCTTTCCCGCAGGATGCTGTCTTTCATTATCTGCCGCTATGTTTTGCCGGCTCCTGGATCATGATGCTGACTTGCCTTCTGCGAGGTAGCAAGCTCTCGCTGAACACGGATCTGGGGAAGATTGCGGCAGAGATGCGGCTTGTGGCGCCGGATTACTTTCTGAATGTACCTCAACTACTGGAGCGGATGCGCAAAGGGGTCGACGAGCAGCTTTGGAAAACGGGCGGCCTTCCGTTGCGGCTATACACAAAGGCCAAGGGTGCATGGGTGCGACGGCAGGAAAGCGAATCGCGTACGGGCGACCGATTCTGGCTTGCACTCGCGAACCGGCTGGTATTTCCGACGATTCGAAAGAAGATGATCGGCGATAAACTGCGCGTTTTGATTTGTGGTTCGGCGCCGCTCGGTATCGAAACGCAACTGTTTTTTATGATGCTTGGTATTCCGGTGTTGCAGGTTTACGGGCTCACGGAAACCACGGCGATTTGCACCATGGATGATCCGGATGGGTCGGTGACGCCGGGACGCGTGGGGCCGGCGATTGCGGGGGTGGAAATGAGGGTCGCCGAGAACGCCGAGATCTTGGTGCGAGGGCCGAATATTTTTCCTGGATACTGGAATCGTTCCGAGGAAACAGCGAAGGTGCTTCGTGATGGCTGGTTTCATACCGGCGATCAGGGCGAGGTCGACCGGAATGGTAACTGGAAGATCGTTGGCCGCATCAAAAATCTGATTATTCTAGGATCCGGACATAACATTGCTCCTGAGCCCATCGAGGATGAGATTCTTCAACAATTGCCGGGCGCGGCTCAGGTGGTGATTGTGGGCAACGGTCGTGGATATTTGATGGCGCTCGTAACGGGTAAGGTCAACCGGGAAAAGACGCAGGTGGCGCTGGATTTTGTGAATCGCGATCTGCCTCATTACAAGCAGGTGCGTGCCTTCCATCACGTGGAAGAAGCATTCACCATCGAAAGCGGGCTGCTGACGGCCAATGGGAAGCTGAAGCGCGACTTGATCGCGGAGCGGTTTCGAAGGGAAATTGACGCGATGTACGAGGCCTCGAAAGCACAAGCCTCGAAGAATCCGGCGGCGAAGACGGCATGATTGAGTTCGAGGGCCGGACACTTTCGTGGCAAATCGTGAATGGCGCGATCGAGCTGGCGTTGCACCGCGATCCTTGCAACGAGATCGGGTCCGTTACGCTCGATGAGTTGGAGCACTTTGCCGCGGTTTTGCCGGCGCTCGGAAAAGAAGCGCATGCGTTGATTGTGTATTCCGCGCAGAAGGCGGGTTTCTCTGCGGGGGCGGATTTGCGCGAGTTGTTTCGGCGCGGATGCGAGATGGAAAAGGCGGCGGCGCTGCGCGGTGTGAGGGAGTTTCTGGAGCGCATTCACGCGGTTATGAACTCGCTTGATGCTCTGCCGCTGACTACAATTGCGGCGGTGCACGGGGTGACGTTTGGCGGCGGGTTTGAGCTGGCTTTGGTTTGCGACATTATCATTGCGGACCGTATGGCGCGATTTTGCTTTCCGGAGCTGCGGCTTGGGCTGATTCCGGGGTTTGGCGGAATTCCACGGCTGAAGCGGGACCTGGGGAATGCGGTGGTACGTGATCTGCTTCTTACCGGGCGCAGCTTCAATGTGATGAAGGCGCAGCAGATTGGCCTCGTCAGCCAGATTGCTGCTGAAGGCGAGGCGCTGCGCGTTGCGCGCGCCACCGCCAGCCAGGTGGGAAAATTTGATCGGGGGACGGCCGCGGCGGCCAAGCACTTTGTGAAACCCATTCCGTATGCGGAGTTGCAGCGAGAGATTGATATCTTCTGCGAACTCTATTCGCGTCCCGCGGTCGAGGAGGGGCTGCGGAGGTTTGTGGAGAATGAGGGAGCGCAACCGTATTTGCCCTGAATTTGTGATCTGTGATTTGTGATTTTAAGGACGTCCGCATATGCCAGCGCCTACGATCGACCATACACTTGACGAAATTTTGAACCTTGCGGCTTTGCACTTTAAGGTTCCGCGGGAGAAGCTTACACCTGACGACGACTTTTTCAAGACGCTCGGAATTGACAGTCTGCAGGCGCTGGATTTGTTGACGAGGCTGGAGCATCACTTTCAGATCGAGTTGCCGGATTACGAATTGCAAGGGGTGTCGGATTTCCGCACGCTGGCGAATCGAATCCAGGCGCGGTTGTAGAAGCAGTGGTCGCGGTCAGTGGCCAGCGCTGATTCATAATTATCGATACCTGACCACTGGCCCCTTCTTTTCTATGCTTGATCTCCGTCAATATGCCAGTCTGGGCGCAGCGCTTAAGGACGCGATGGAGCGCTGGCCCAATGAAACCTGCCTGATTGAAGCCGATCGTGACCGCGAAAAGGTACGGCTTACCTATTCTGACTTCAAGGAAATGGCTCAGCCACTTTGCCGCGCTCTCGAGGACGCCGATTTTAAGGCGGGAGATCGGTCGGCGATCATCATGACGAATCAGTCGAAATGGCTGATTTCCGCGTATGCAATTTTGTTCTGCGGCGGCGTGCTCGTGCCGCTCGATTACAAATTGACGGCGCTGGAACATCTGCAACTGCTGGCGCATTCGAAGGCTCGTTTTCTCGTAGTGGAATATTACTTGTGGCGGGCGATCACACAGTTGCCGGAGTTCGCGCAACTTGGGGTTGAGATTGTGCTGGTTACGGAAGCGCCGGCGGGTGCGGATTTACGTGGGGCTTATCGCTGGGAAGAGTTCAAGCGGAAGGGCGATCCGAAGTTTGTGGTTCGGCAGCGCGAAGACACGGCTTGCATCGTTTATTCGTCCGGGACGGGCGGCCGTCCCAAGGGATGCGTGCTCACGCATGACAGTTATCTTGAGCAGTGCGCTTCGCTGACGGCCTGGTATCCGTTTTGCCCGGGGGTGCGATATCTGAGCATTTTACCGACCAACCACGCGATCGATTTCATGGTCGGATTTGTCGGGCCATTTGTGTGCGGAGCTTGCGTGGTGCATTTGCGGACTCTGCGTCCGGAGTTTGTGCGGGATGCGTTTGTTCGGTATCGGATCAGTTACGTCAGCCTGGTTCCGATGGTTCTCAGGAATCTGGAACGCGGACTGCGCGCCAAGTTTGATGAACTGCAGCCACCGAAGCGGTGGGCGCTGAATCGGCTAATCGGGCTGAACAAGCTGATGACGCGGAGTCGGCCGCGCGTTGCGCTAAGCCGACGTTTGCTGCCGCAGGTGCACAAAGCGTTTGGCGGAGAGCTGCGCGCATTGATCGTGGGCGGGGCGTTTACCGATCCATCCACGCTGCAATTTTTTTATGATCTCGGAATTCCGGTGGCTTGCGGCTACGGATTGACGGAAGCTTGCACGGCGGTGACGCTGAACGATCTGAAACCATTTCGCGCCGACACGGTGGGCAAGCCGTTGCCGGGGACCGAGGTGCGGGTTTTGAATCCGGATGGCGAGGGGGTCGGGGAAGTAGCGGTGCGGAGTCGGGCCCTTATGTCGCATTATCTGGATGATCCGGAACTGACGGCGCAAACCATCATTGATGGCTGGCTGCTGACCGGCGATCAGGGACGCTTTGATGGGGACGGACACCTGCTGCTTTGCGGGCGTAAGAAGAACATGATCGTGACGGCCGGCGGAAAGAATGTTTACCCCGAGGATATTGAATTGGTGTTTGATGGTCTCGCGGTGAAAGAATTTTGTGTGTTCGCGGCAAACTTTTTGTGGCCGCAAAAGACGCTGGGCGAGGAGATGCTGGTGCTGGTTTTGAGACTGGAGCAGGGCCAGCAAATTGATGATCGTTTGCGCGAAGAGATCGAATCGCGAAACCGGCGGCTCGCGGACTTCAAGCGCGTGGCCAGGTATTTGCTTTGGGAGAAAGATTTTCCGCGGACCGCAACATTAAAAATCAAGCGTGGAGAATTGGCGGCGCAGATTGCGAAAACTGCGACGCGCGCGCAAATGGTTGAGATCTAAACAAGCCTGGCTTTCCTGCTCTCAGCCGTGAGGAAAGCAATCGTCCCTTCGCATATATTCTTAAGCCTGCAGAGAGTTGATCTGTGAACAATACTTTTCTCGCGATCATCAATCCGGCAGCGGGTGGCGGCCGATGCAGGGAGCGTGTGGGCCCGGCGCTCGATCGGCTGCGAGCGGCGGGGATTGCACTGGAGAGGGCAGAAACCAGCGCTGCCGGAGATGCCACGCGGATCGCTCGCGAGGCGTACGGGCGCGGCTATCGTAGGTTTTTAGCCGTGGGCGGCGATGGTACCTCGTTCGAGGTAGTCAATGGATTGTTTCCGGAGAGCAGCTCTCCGAGCCCGGCGCCCGGCTCCGAGGAAGACCGGATTCCTACCCTCGGATTTCTTCCGCTGGGCACGGGAAATTCCTTTTTGCGCGATTTCGTAGATGGTTCGAGTGATTCCGCTTTGGAGCACTCAATGCGGGCAATCGAAGCGCGGTGTTCGCGTGCCTGTGACGTTTTGCGTCTCACTCACAAAGAGGGAGTGATCTACTACACGAATCTGTTGAGTGTGGGGTTTGCGGCGGATGTGGCCGCGTTGCGGCATCGTCGATTTCTGGGACTGGGGCAGTTCGGATATCTGTTGTCAATTTTTCTTTGTCTGGCGCGACTCGAACGGCGTCCCTTTCCGGTGCGGTTTCCGGGACAATCCGAGTTTGACTCGCGGCGTTGCTTGTTTTTGACATTCAATAACAGCAAATTTACGGGCGGAACTATGATGATCGCGCCTGAGGCTGTCACCGATGACGGGTTGATCGAGTACGTGCGCTGGGGGCCGATCGGGCGATTGGGACTGATTCGGAATTTGTCGACGCTGTATGATGGCACGCACACCCGGCATCCGCTGGCAGAGCGACACGCGGTTCGCTGCGTTGAGTTTCAACTCGACGGACCAGTGGATGTGATGGTTGACGGAGAGGTATTCAGGGTGGAGTGTCAGACGATTGACGTCTTGCCGTCGGCTCTGCGCGTTGCGGTGTAAACGAAGCTTTCTGCGGAAAGCCCGGTCTCTGCTCGTGATATAAAAACTCCATGTCGCAAGAGCGAAGACAACGGCGAAATGAAAGACTTCGGATCACGCCTCCAAAGCAGAATTGGCGACGGAATACGATCTATGCCTTGATCATCGTGGGCCTGTTCGGGGCGGTTTTGTATTTTAATAACCGGGGCGAGCACAAGCACGATGCCTTCGCGCGGTGCCTGGCTGATCGGGGCGTGAAGATGTATGGCGCGTGGTGGTGTCCGCATTGCCAGGAGGAAAAAGAAAAGTTTGGCGCTTCTTTCGAGTACGTGCCTTATGTGGAGTGCGGCATTAAAGGCGATTTGCATGGAGTCGCGCAGGTTTGCAAAGACGCAGGTATTCATCTTTATCCCACCTGGCAGTTTCCGCCAATGGGCGAGCGTGTGGAGCGAGTTTTTACCTTGCGGGAGCTTAGTGATCGTAGCGGGTGCGCGTTGCCGTGACTGCATTGACTGAGCGCCTGATGAGCGTGGTTGCCATTCTTGCGGTTTGCGGGGTGGTGGTGTCATCCATGTCGCTGCAGCACCATTATGCGACCTCGAAAACGGCGTACTGCGACATTGGAGAAGTATTGAACTGCGACATTGTGAATCGCAGCGCGTATTCTTCGATATTCGGAATACCGGTTGCGCTGATTGGAATGCTCGGTTACGCCGCGTTGGCGGGTTTGGCTACCGTGTATCGCGAGTGGCGTGAGACTCCGGCACTGCTTTTCTCCGGCGCCGCGGCGGGATTGGCGTTTGCTCTATACCTGACTTACATTGAAGCGCGGGTGCTGGGCGTCTATTGCATTTTATGTTTGACTTCGTTGGCAGCGATTGCTACGACGACGATTTTGTCGGCGATCATCTGGTGGAAATGCCGTGGTCAGTAGCCAGTTGCCAGTAGCCCGCACTTCGTAGCTGTAACAGGCACCGATACGACCCCGATTCAGTCCATGCCCCTACCTCGAACCCGAAAATCCAAAACAGCTCCCCCGATCGCGGTGCCAGTCGCCTGGGGCAGCTTGTGGTTGCATGAAATCCGAAGCCGGGTTTTCGGAAACACTCGCCTGTTGCGGGTTTGGCTGCCTCCTGATTACGACGGTTGGGGTGAAGTGCGCTATCCGGTCCTCTTTTTGAACGATGGCCAGAATCTGTTTGATCCGGCGACTGCGTTTGCCGGAGTTCACTGGCAGGTGGGCGAGACCGCAACGCGGCTGATCGCTGAACGAAAAATTCACCCGCTCATTATCGTCGGCATCGACAATACGAAGAGTCGCGGTCGCGAATACATTCCTTACAATGCAGGAGATCCGAAAGTTAAAAACCCGAGGGGAAAATGCTATCCGGAATTCTTGCAGCGTGAAGTCATGCCGCTGATTGAAGAGCGTTATCCGGTATTGAAAGGTGCCGAACATACGGGATTGGGCGGTTCTTCTCTGGGCGGTTTGATAACTTTGTACACCGAACTGGCCGCGCCGGCTGTGTTTGGAAGACTATTGATCGAGAGCCCGTCGCTCTTTGTGGCCAACGGGAAAATCATCGATGAGTGCCGGTCCGTTCGCAACTGGCCTGCGCGCGTGTACCTCGGGATGGGGACGCAGGAAACGGGAGATCCGGCGAAAGACGCGAAAATTGTCGAGGATGTCCGCAAACTGGAAGCCGTTCTGCGCGAGGCGGGGTTGGATGACCGACGGCTGAGAGTTCGCATCGACGAAGGCGCTACGCACAACGAGTCAGCATGGGCGGCTCGGTTTTCCGAGGCGTTGGAATTTCTTTATTCGAATTGAAACGTGGCAGCGGTTGGGACTGGGTGGTGAGCGTGACTTTATGTCCGAGCGAGCGCGAAAATCTGCTAAAAACTTTCGCAGTGACCGGAATGCGTTATTATTATCGGTCTTCTAGCTACGTCGTAGAGTCTTCTGTTTGATGCGTCCATTCAAGTCCGTTTATTCAGAACGTGTTCGGGGGCTTCGATGAAAGTGTTCAGTATGCTGCGGTGGTGTCTTCTGGTTGCAGCCTTGGCGGTTTCGGCGTCGGGGCAATCCTATAACGAAGCGCAGTTCAAGGGAATGAAGTGGCGCGACATCGGGCCCTATCGTGGTGGGCGTGTGCTGGCCGTGACTGGCATACCGGGAAATCCATTTACTTATTATTTCGGCGGCGTCGCTGGAGGCGTGTGGAAGACCACGAATGGGGGCGTCGATTGGGAACCCATTTCCGACAAAAGCGTGATCTCGTCGATCGGCGCGATTGCGGTTTCGGAGTCGAATCCTAGTGTGATCTATGTGGGAACGGGCGAGTCCTGCCTGCGCGGAAATATTTCGTATGGCGATGGCATGTATAAGACGACCGATGGTGGCAAGACCTGGCAGCACATCGGATTGAAGGACACGCAGCACATAGCTCGCGTCTGGATTGATCCCCGCAATTCGGACCATGTGCTGATCGCCGCGCTTGGCCACGCGTATGGGCCGAATAGCGAGCGCGGCATTTTTCGCACCACCGACGGCGGCAAGACCTGGGACAAGATCCTTTACAAGGATGACAAATCGGGCGGGATCGATCTGGCGGTCGATCCGCATAATTCGAACGTGATGTTTGCCGCGCTTTATCAGATCCAGCGTTTGCCCTGGGGATTTGAGAGCGGCGGTCCGGGCAGCGGATTATATCGCTCGACCGATGGCGGAAATACCTGGAAGCACCTTGAAGGCAAGGGGCTGCCGGAAGGCATTCTCGGGCGCATCGGGGTTAGCGTTTCCGGGGCGGATTCGAATCGCGTTTATGCCTTGATCGAGTCGAAAGAGAGCGGGTTGTATCGCTCCGACGATGGCGGCGAAGCCTGGACACGCGTGAATGACGACCAGCGGCTCACGCAGCGGGCGTGGTACTTCTCGCATATTTTTGCTGATCCGAAGAGCGCCGATACCGTGTACATGCTGAACACGGGCGCGTTTCGTTCGACCGATGGGGGCAAGACGCTGAGCCTTTTGCCGGCCCCGCACGGCGATCATCACGGTTTTTGGATCGATCCGCAGAATCCGAATCGCATGATCAACTCGAACGATGGCGGCGCCTCGATCTCGGTCGACAGCGGCAAGACCTGGTCCACGGAATATAACCAGCCGACGGCGCAGTTCTATCACGTTGCGGCGGACAACGATTTTCTCTACAAGGTGTATGGCGCGCAGCAGGACAACACGACCGTTGGCATAGCCACACGTACCGACGATGGCTACATCGGGCGGCAACACTGGTTTGACGCGGGTGGCGGTGAGAGCGGATACATTGCACCCGATCCTCGGGACTCGAACATTATTTATGCGGGCTCCGGCGGAGGCGCTGTTACGCGCCTCGATCGACGCAGCAATCAGGAGCAGGACATCACGGTCTGGCCGGAAGATAGCTCAGGCCACGGCGTTGGCGATCTGAAATATCGTCTGGGATGGACGCAGCCGATTGTGATTTCTCCCCATGACCCGAACGTGATCTATACCACCGGCGAGCGCGTCTTTAAGAGCGCCGATCAAGGCAGAAGCTGGACGGCGATCAGTCCTGATCTGACGCGCAATGATAAAAGCAAGCAGGTTTCTTCCGGCGGCCCGCTGACCAAGGACAATACATCGGTCGAGTTCTACGACACCGTATTTACGATTGCGGAATCGCCGGTGCAGAAAGATTTGCTCTGGGCGGGGACCGATGATGGCTTGATTCAACTTTCGCGCGACGGAGGCAAGAATTGGGCTAACGTGACGCCCAAGGCAATTCCAGAGTGGAGCCTGGTGAGTCTGATTGAGGCCTCGCCATACGATGCAGGCACGGCCTATGCAGCGGTGGACACGCACAAGATTGACGACCTGAAGCCCTATATTTTCAAGACCACCGATTTTGGCAAGACCTGGACGAAGATTACCAACGGGATTCCGGATGGCGCTTATACCCATGCGGTGCGTGAAGACCCGGTGCGGAAGAACCTTCTGTTCGCCGGGACTGAGACTGGGATATTCGTTTCATTCGATGGCGGAGCGAGCTGGCAATCGCTGCAGTTGAATTTGCCGAACACTCCCATACACGACCTGATCGTTAAGAATGACGATTTGGTGGTGGCTACCCATGGGCGCTCTTTCTGGATTCTTGATGACATTACGCCGCTGCGCGAGGTGAGTGCGAATGGATCGTCGGCGACTCGAGCTGTGCTTTACAAGCCACGGCTGACCTACCGCATGCGCTGGCCCGAGTTCTATGAGCGCAGACAGCCGGTGGGCGAGAATCCTCCCGCTGGAGCGGTTATTTATTATTATTTGCCGACGGCACCCAAGGGAGTGGTGGCGCTTGAGTTTCTCGATGCGTCGGGCAAGATCGTGCGGCGATACTCCAACGAGGAAAGCAAGGTGCCAGAGACGCCGCCAGAATGGCCCGATCAGACGCCGCCTAATGAGAAGATTCCGGCTGATGCGGGCTTGAATCGCTTTGCCTGGAATTTACGCTCGGAGGGAGCGACTCCGCTGGCGGGGGAACCGGGGGCGGAATTCCGCAATCAGGGTGTGATGGCGACACCGGGGACGTATCAGGTGCGACTGACGGTTGAGGGGAAGCCATATACGGAACCTCTTGAGGTGAAACTCGATCAGCGGGTCAAGGTGTCGAACGAAGACGTCGAGAAGCAGACCGAGCTGGGGCGCAAGATTGTGGCCGAGATTTCGCAGATCCATGAGACGGTTGGGACGATCCGCGAGGTGCGCGTGCAGATTCGCGCCCTCGGCAAGCGGTTTGGTGAGGATGCTCGTTACGCCTCGCTCGTCTCGGCTACCAAGGATTTCGACAAGAAAAGCTACGACCTGGAGTCGCGGTTGCTCCAGGTGAACGCGAAGAGCTCGGAGTCTAATCTGAATTATCCGGTGCTTATTGACGAGCGGCTGCACAGTCTGCAATTCAGCGTCGATTCGGCGGATGTTGCTCCTACCCAGCAGCAATATGACGTGTTCGACAAACTGCAAAAAGAGGCCGAACCGCTGCTGGCCGAGTGCCGCGAGTTGATGTCCAAGGATTTGGTGGCGCTGAACGAGATGGTGAACAAGATGAGTATTCCGGCAATCTACGTTTCGGCGGGACGATAGCGATTCAGCCTTGTTTATTATCTTGAGCCAAGCACGACGACCAGGCATGAGGAAGGTTTGGGTCCATCTCTTCGCTCAGGGATGAAACAGGTGAGTCGTGGTGCGAAATGCAGCGTCCTTGCCCTGACAGAAGCTGTCCGGTTATTTTGTGATGAATCCGCAGGCGATACGGTCGCCGGCGTTTCCTGCGGGGTCGGTCTTCTGATCGTCGGCCTTGGCGTGGATGATTAACGCTGTGCCTCCATTGCTGAACAGGGAATGGCTGTCGGCGCCAAGGTTTACGTCTTTATCTTCTCTCTTGAAGTGCGCTTTGCCGTTTGCACCGACGGTGAAGTTCGGACCGTCGCCGGCATGATGGCCTTCGGGATTTTCCAGTCCATGTTTTTTGTTGTCGGGATTGAAATGCGGTCCCGCCGACTTGAAGTCCGGGGCCTCGCACTTCGCATCCTGATGAAAGTGAATGGCATGTTCGCCGGGCGGCAGGTTCTCGATATTTACTTCCATCTCTATCCCAGGGCCGGATTCCCACAGAATGGCGCTGCCTACGACCTTGCCTTGAGCGTCCTTCAGTTGGACCAGAATCTTGGCGGTGCTGGCCTTTCCTAACGAAATTACTATCACTGCAAGCGAAAACAACCAGGCTGCGGTTTTCATGCTCGGCATTATAGCGCTATCTCCGTGTCGAAAGATTGCCCTTGGAAACTAAAATTCGTTTGCCACCGAGTGCATTAAGGAGTACCGGGGAACCCTGCATGGATGCAAAATTATGGGACAATAGATGAATGCAAAGATCTTTGATTACAGCGCTACTATTGGCCGCGTCGACTATGCTGGCTGGGGATGGCTATGCCCAACAGCCTCCAGCAAGTACTCCGCCGGCAACGACTCCTTCGGCCCCATCGGCCACAACTCCGGCAAAGAAAACGGGAACCGCCGCGAAGACGACCGCTCCGGCGCTTACAACGCGAAAACAAAAGTTCAGCTATGCCCTCGGAATGAATATCGGGCAGGGCCTTGGGGCTAACCTGAAAAAGCAATCGGTGCAAGTAGACCCCGCTCTCGTATCCCAGGGATTAAAGGACGCTCTGGCTGGTACCAAGACGCGTCTGACGGAAGAGGAAGCGAAGGGGGTGCTCACCGAAGTGCAGAACGAGGTTCGCAAACAGCAGCAGGAAAAAGCACAAGAGGCCGCGGCTACGAACAAAAAGGACGGCGAAGCTTTTCTGGCGGAGAACAAGAGTAAAGAGGGCGTGGTTACGTTGCCCAGCGGTCTGGAATACAAAATTCTGACCGCCGGCACAGGGCCGAAGCCGGCAGCTAGCGACACGGTTGTCTGCAACTATCGCGGCACTCTGATCAATGGAACGGAATTTGACAGTTCTTACAAGCGCGGGCAGCCAGCCACATTTGGCGTCGGTCAAGTGATTAAAGGATGGACCGAAGCGCTGCAGCTTATGCCAGTTGGATCGAAATGGCAGTTAGTCATTCCTTCAAGCCTGGCTTATGGCGAACGCGGCGCTGGGGCGGAGATTGGGCCCGATGCGACACTGATCTTCGAGGTGGAGTTGCTTTCGATTAAGCCCAAGGATGAGGGCAAAGACCAAAAGAAAGACGATAAGAAGGATGACGATAAGAAGTGAGCAATCGGGGGCCGGGCGCGTACGCCCGGCTCTTCACCGGGCTTGAACCGCTCTGTTTCAAAGGCTGGACAGCGTCACTCTTCTTTTAATCCGCTCTTTTTAGTCCACGCTTCCGAATCTTTTCAGGTCCTCGGGACCATCCGTTAGCGCAACCGGTTCCTTGCCTTGGGCCATCTCCCGGACCTTTTCGACAGCGTCGGGATTGGCCAAGGTCGAGATATCTCCTGTACTCAGGTTGTTGGATACAGCCGCCAGAACACGACGCATAAGCTTGCCAGAGCGTGTTTTCGGCATATCCGGAACGATAAGGATCCTTCGCGGGCGGGCAATCTTGCCAATCATGGTTTCAATGACCTTATTGACCTTTTCCACAATCGCAGGACTGGACTCGATGCCCGGTTGCAGGACGATATAGACTTCGGGCACGCGACCTTTAATTTCGTCCACGACAGGCACCACCGCCGCTTCCGCTACCTCGGCAACGGTCAGGCAGGCAGACTCGATTTCCTTCGTGCCTAGACGGTGTCCGGCCACATTAATAACATCGTCGACGCGGCCGAGGATGCGGAAATAGCCATCCGCGGCAAGCACGGCTCCGTCAGCGGCAAAATATGGCCAATCATGCCAATCCTTGCTGGCGGGATTCTTCGAGTATTTCCGGTAGTACTGGCTGACGAAACGGTCGCGGTCGCCCCAGATGGTTTGCATGATCCCGGGCCACGGATTCCGAATGCAGATGTTGCCTGCCTTGCCTGACCCTGCGGTTACCAGTTCGTTGTTTTCGTCATAAATCACGGGATAGATTCCGGGCATTCCCGGGCCCGCACTTCCCGGCTTCATCGGATCCAACGCCGGTTTTGTGCTGCACAGGAAGCCGCCGTTCTCCGTTTGCCACCAGGTATCTACGATGACCGCCTCGCGCTTGCCGACGGTTTCGTAGTACCAGCGCCAGACCTCTGGTTCGATGGGTTCTCCGACCGAGGTCATGTGCTTGAAATGGTAGTTGTACTTGGTAGGTTCATCATGTCCTGACTTGCGCAACATGCGAATGGCAGTCGGCGAGGTGTGGAAGATGTTGACATCCAGGCGCTCCGCGATTCTCCATACCCGACCGGGGTCGGGGTAAGTAGGGACGCCTTCGTAGAGGACGCTGGTCGCGGCCAAGGCGAGGGGACCGTAAACGATATAGGAATGGCCGGTGATCCAGCCGATGTCCGCCATGCACCAATACACATCCTCGGGATGAATGTCCTGGATGTACTTGGAGGTGCCAGCCACATAGGAGAGATAACCTCCGGTGCGATGTTGGCAGCCTTTCGGCTTTCCGGTGCTGCCGCTGGTGTACATAAGAAACAGCGGTGCCTCCGCATCCATGGGGACGGGAGGCACAATTTTACCGATGTATTTCTGCAGCACTTCGTCAACCAGGAAGTCGCGCCCTTTCACAAACGGCGAAGCCGAGGCATCCTTGCCTGCGTGGCGCCTCCAGACGAGGACCTTGTCCACGGCCTGGCCTTCCTGCTTGGCAGTATTCAGCGCGATATCGGCACCCGCCTTGTGGTCGATCATCTTTCCGTTGCGATAGTAGCCATCCATGGTAATGAGTACGCGGCTTCCGGAATCGGCGGCACGCAGGCCGCAAGCTTCGCCGCTGAAACCTCCAAACACAACCGAATGGATTACGCCGAGGCGGGCACAGGCCAGCATGGTGATGGGCAACTCGGGGACCATGGGCATATGAATGGTGACGCGATCTCCACTTTTCAGGCCGCAGAAATCGCGCAGCAGGGCGGCGAATTCATTCACTCGTACGTAGAGCTCGCGATAAGTGACGGATACGGGAGCTTCCGATTCCGGTTCGGGAACAAAAATCAATGCAGCTTTGTTCTTGTACCTGGCGAGGTGGCGGTCCACACAGTTGTAGGAGGCGTTGATCTTGCCGCCGACGAACCACTTCCAGAAGGGTGGGTCACTCGTGTCAAGCGTCGTGTGCCAGTACTGATCCCAGCTCAGCAGATCGGCGTACTCGCGGAAGCATTCGGGGAAATTCTTCTCACTGAAGCGATCGATGATGCCGGGATCGGTCAGATTCGCCTGGCCGACAAATTTCGCGGAGGGATAATAATATTCCTCCTCCCGCCAATGGACTGCGATCTGAGCCTCGGTGGTCTCGCTCACCACCTGTGGTTTCTGAAGCATTTCGGCCATATTGGTTACACCTTGATTGGATTGCCTGAATTCATGATACACACGGGCAGTTCTCCGCCAGCGCCAGTTGGCGGAGTCAGGGGTTTTGCGCCGGCTTTCACACCGCGGGAAGGCCGGCGCGTTGGAAGCGCCAAATTCTCAATCCGCCGCCGCGGGACGACCTCCGGCCTCGTCCCAGATACGTACACCGTAAGTCTCGCGCAGCAGCAGACTGCCGACGACAAACGTGACGCCGGCCACAATCATTGGGTAATAGAGGCCGGCATAAATATTTCCGGTCGCGGCGACCGACGACAGACCTATCAACGGCAATAACCCTCCGAACACTCCATTTCCAATGTGATAGGGCAGAGAAAGCGAAGTGTATCGAATCTTCGCCGGGAAAGCCTCGATCAGGTAGGCAGCGATGGGGCCGTATATCAGGCATACGAAGAGAACCTGCACGAACACCCAAAGCACCAACATGGTGGTATTGGGAGCGGGAGCTTCCTTGGCAGGAACCAAGGCACCGGTCGCGTCCGTGGTCATGGCCGTGAGCCCGATTGCGCCCGTCACTTTGTTGCGTGAGGATTTTACCGTGACCACATTATTACCGGCGGCGCGTTCCATGCCTTTGTAGATCGGGATGTAGAAGATGACGGCGAGCAGGCAACCCGCCATCATGAGTTTCTTCCGGCCGATCCGGTCGGAAAGCGCTCCCACTACAGTGAAGAACGGCATCCCGATGAGAAGAGCGATGGCGACCACGATGGCGGCGGTCTTGACATTCACTTTCAGGACGGTCTGCATATAGAAAAGAGCGTAGAACTGTCCCGTATACCAGATCACGCCCTGACCGGCGGTCGCTCCAAAGAGCGAAATCAGGACGAGTTTCAGGTTCGCCCATTTGGTGAACGCATCGGTAAGTGGTTGCGTGGAAGTCATGCCCGCAGCCTTCAGTTCGGCGAAGATGGGCGATTCCTTCATCTTCAAGCGAATGTAGAGCGAGACCATCACCAGGATGATCGAGACAAGGAAAGGAATGCGCCAGCCATAGTTGGCGAAGTCTTCCTTCGACATGGAATTCTGCGTGACCAGAATCACGATGAGGGAGACGAACAGGCCGAGCGTGGCGGTGATCTGGATGAAGCTGGTGTAGAAGCCGCGCTTCTTGTCGGGGACGTTCTCGCCGACATAAACTGCGGCGCCGCCGTATTCTCCGCCCAGCGCCAGTCCCTGCAAGATGCGGATCGCGAGCAGTACGACCGGTGCGAACCAGCCTGCCGTCTTGAAGGAAGGCAACAGGCCGATGACAAAGGTTGAAAAGCCCATGATGGAGAGGGTCACGATAAAGGCGTATTTGCGGCCCACGAGGTCGCCGATGCGCCCAAAGAACAGTGCACCGAAAGGGCGCACCAGAAAGCCGACCGCGAAGGTCGCAAGGTAGGCGAGGTAGGCGAAAGTATCATTCCCCGGGGGATAGAACTTCAGGGCCAGGACTGCTGTGAGACTGCCGAAGATGTAGAAGTCGTACCATTCGATCATGGTGCCGACAGACGAGGCCATGATCACGCGCCAGATGCTGTATTCTGCTCTACTGGTTCCTGCCACAGCTATCGCCATACCTTCCTCCGTGTGTCTGCTGTATTTTTCTCCTGTACTACCCCACTGCTTTCTCGCGACAATAAACAGCGATCCAACCCCAGGCAGAAGATGAAATTCTTCGCGCGACCTCCATCCGGCTTAGCGCTTCGTCTTTTGCAAGTTGGCCGCTACATTCAAGACTGAATCCGGCGCCACCCTCAGTTCACGCTTCCACTCGGCGAATCCCGGCATCGACAAAACAATGACATGGGTTCCAGTAATAAGGCCGACAGCGGACGGAGTGTTGCCCGCGTATTGGCCGTCCACGCTGATTTCTGCGCCCGCAGGGGTTGAGGTGAAATTGCACCGAACCTCTTGCGATATTATTTCCGGATTGACGGCCTTTACCCAACCGGGGCCGGGAGCGCCTGCGACCTGCGGTTGCGCACCCGCCGTTTGGCTGCTCCGCGCCGTACTGCCCGAACTGGCGGGCTGAGGGCTTGCCGTGCGTGGCGTTGCCGCGGCTACGGAAGCTGGCGGCGGAGTCGCGGCTACGCGGGCTGCTGCGGGGCTTGGCGCAGGCGCCGAAAGCGCAACCGATTTCTTGTCCGCGCCTTTTTTGTCCGGGTCCACAAATTTGTAAAACTCCTGTCGCGCCTTGCCTTTGTCATCCACGTAATAGATGGTGACACCCTGTTTCTCTCGTCGCGCGTCGAAACTCTCGCCCCTCGGCAAAGGTTGGCATCTGGAGAATCTGGACTCAATGGTGCAACTGACACGGAACGGCGGCTCATCGCCCACCTGCACCAGAAGCGTACTCACCAGTGGTGCGGTTTGCGTGGACCGGCAATAGGCGTCGAATGTAAGTTGGTCGCAATTCTGTGGCACGCCGTTGTCGCTCAATGGCAGGGCCCGAGTTTCAGAATCCAAAACCGTGATGCTCACCAGCTTGCTTCGCGATGCGGCGTTCGCCCACCCGGCCAACAACAGAACAGCTGACAGCAGGGCCGCCTTTCGACCAATACTCATCCCAACAACTCCCCTAAACTAAACAAAAAGAAAAGTGCCTCAGCGGCTAGAGCCGCATTCAAGAGAATGCGATGATCGCAGCGTTGAAGCGCTGCGCCACCCAAAAGCGACGGCGAAACGCTATGGTGTTGCAAATTTGCACATACCCGGTTCCAACGCGGAATCCCGGTTGAGACTCCGCGTCGGAAATCGGTCTAGAAGGTAAAGATCGGCCCGAACTCGGTGCGGTGATCTTGCCATTCGTTCGATGGACTTCCAGCAATTGTGTACAGCGTGAGGTGGTCGACCAAACGGGTAGCGTAGATCGACTGCTCCAAGCCGAACGAGGCCCAAGTGTTTAGTTTGTAGTAAAGGGTCGCTATGGCACTCTTGCCCATCAACATTGGCAAACTACCACTGAATCCAGGATTATTCAGGTCGCGATCCACCACTTGGTCCTTGCCGACGAGGAAGTGAAGCTGCCAGCCCGCATTGTGGCCTTTCGGGTCGGCATTAAACCAGCGGGAAAGCGGCAAGCCGAGCTGGATGAATCCGCCGAACCCCCGGATGGGACGCTGCGGGGCAACCACGGCATCCCCTGCCGGGCAGGCGGCGCCAGCAGCAACTACGGCGGTGCAGCCGAGGACCGCGCCACCGGCAGCACCCAGCGGACCGCCATCGGCAGTGACATAGGGGCCGGAGGTCTCGGCCAGGCCGCCGGTATCGGTGACGTAACCGTTAATTTGGCCGCCGAAGTAGAAGCGCAGGTCGCCTCCCTTGTAGGCGGTCGCAGTCAGGGTGAACCACCGCGTGGGCAATTGCGCCACGACTTGGCCGCCCCACTCGGTGCTGGAAGCCTGAAAGCCGTTCGGGAAGGCGGCCTCCAAGGAGCAGTTCAGCGGGTCCCCGTTTGCGGTACCACAGAGGTAGGAGCTGTTGGGAACGATCGATGTGCGTCTGGAATGGAATCCAGCCAGCGCAATTTGCGCCGGGGCGACTCCCGGGGCCTTGTCGAGTTGGGAACTCAACGCCACTCTTCCTTCATATTCGGGACGATCGGCGTCGGCGCCCTCGCGCTCGCCCTCCCCGAGCTGGCCGGCGAGTCCAACTGAGCCGAGCTTCAGGATTTGCCCGGTGCTCGGCATCATGACCCCAAATTGACCCTCGAGGTTGACATGATGCTCCTTATTGAAGTTCTGGATGAATCCGACCCGCAGCTGAGGTGAACGCTCGTAAGTATTGCCCCAATATGCGCCATTGAAGGTAGTTTCCAGAATGTTCATCAGCGCGCCGGAACCGAAAAGGGTCCAGTCTTGTCCACCGACGAAGAAAATGTCAGTGGCGTCGCTGGCGTGGTAATCCAGACGGACGAAGGCCAAACGCAGTTGCGGTTCATTGCTGCGAATCGAGGAAACGTCGCGGTTGTCGACTTCGCTGAAGTTCCCTTCGAAGTCGCCCTCAATCTTGCCGGTCACCGTGAGCTTCTTCGAAATGTCCGGCCACTCGAAGTTCATACCGAAGCGGGTGGAGCGCGCCTTCACATGGACCTCGGGATCTTCGGTGGGGCCGGTGTTGAATGTGGAGTTAGCCCCCGCATTCAGCCATATGCCGGGAAATGGGAAGTCATCGCCATCGGGATCGCTGCTGTCATGCACGACCGTAGCTTTGATGAAGCCGTAGGGAGCGAGCGTGATCGGGCCCGCTTTTATGCCAGCCAGAGCGCCGGACTTGGGGGCGTCGACCGGGAAGACGCGGATGGGAGTTACGGCCGGTACCACCGCAGCCGGTGGCGGCTGCAGTTCGCCTGCCACGCGCGACGGTCGAGGAGGCTGCGGCGCGGTTTGTTGCGGTTGCGGCTCCGAGACACTCAGCGAGGAAGACATGCTTTCATTCTCCGGCTGCGGAGCTGCCGCTGCGGCGGCAGGTTGCGGCTCTGGATTGGCCGTTGTCAAATCGGCTGCGCTCAGGATGCCTTTTCG
>Ga0302180_10000810_pt1 | contig 25200 bp, 21 predicted proteins | sample I_Palsa_E3_2_FD_200575 | JGI IMG/M metagenome (GOLD analysis project Ga0302180, IMG submission 200575) | Peat permafrost microbial communities from Stordalen Mire near Abisko, Sweden - I_Palsa_E3_2 | ecosystem: Environmental > Terrestrial > Soil > Palsa > Peat permafrost | place: Sweden... | reverse complement strand
GATCGCGGTGAGCTCGCCCGCCTTGAGGTTGATGACGAAGCCGGACACGGAGATCTGCTTGCCGGTCGCCGGGGCGATGAACAGGATGCCGCCGCTGTGGTCGATCGCGCCGGTCAGCGCCTTGAGGTTGACGCTGCCGCCGGTCACCGGGAACGCGAACTTGACGGCGACACCGCCGCTGCTGGTGGACGCGCCCTCGGTCGCGGGCAGCGTCGCCAGCGGCACGATGCCGTGGCTGAGCAGCGCGGCGGCGATACCGGGGGCGGTCGTCAGCGAGGTGTCCCCGCCGGTGAGGCGTACCGTGCTGCACGCCGGGCGGGCGGTCGACGTCGATGCCGAGGCCACGCCGGCCACGCTGCCGAGGAGCGCCCCCGTCACGACGCCCGCTACGGCCAGGCGCTTGAACATCCGCATCCCTGCTCCATTCCGTTGCACCGCGTCCAGTCGCGGCTCTCGAGCAGGTATACGGTCCGGCGGCCAGCCGCAGATGCAGTCATTTCCCGCCGGTCGCGCAGGCGGCTCCGCCTGCGGTCGGGCCGCCGGTCAGCTGGGTTCTGCGGCGCCGGCCGCGGTGGCCGGCAGCGAGCCGCGGACGACGCTGGTGCTTGAGTGCTGGGTGCTGCCGTTGAACGGCTGCAGGGAGACATCTACGCGGGAGTAGAACCGCAGGTCGACCCCGGTCGGCAGGGTGAACGTGCCGGCATGTTCCGCATTCAGGTCGCCCAGCGAGATCATGCTGGTCCCGTTCGCGCCGAGCAGCCAGACCTCGTAGAAGCCAGGCCGGGGAGGCGCGCTCACGCTGACCGCGAGCTGCAGCGCGGCCTGGGTCTTCCGCAGTGCCGCGGTCCCGGCCGCGCTCTGGTACTGCGGGAACTGGGCCAGCGGGCGGAGCTCGATCTCAGCGAGGACCTGGCTGGCCGGTGGCCGGGTCAGCTGCGTGACCGCTACGGTGCCGCCCGCCCCGATGATCAGGCCCGCGGCCAGGCCGGCCGCGACCAACCTGAGCCTGCGGCGGCGCCAGCCTCCTCGCCCCGGTGAATTGCCGACGCGGACCCCGGTCGGCCTGCGCGCAGGAACATCTCGGCCGGGCGGCGCGAGCGGGCCGCGGCGTCCACTCCCGTTTGCTGCCCCCCGCGCCGAATCGGACGGCACGAGGGCCCGCGCGACCCCGGCCCCTTCCGACCCTACGGTCGCTGCGATCCGCTCCCAAACGGAGGCGGGCGGCTCCTCCAGGGGGGTCGGCCCGTCACGGCGGGCCAGCTCGACGACGCGGGTCAGCCGCTCAAGCTCCAGCCGGCAGTCAGCGCACTGAGCCAGGTGCGCCGCGTCCTGCGCGGTCCCGGCCTGTTCGCCGAGGGCCTTCAGCGCCAGGAACTCCGGGTCAGTATGCGACACGGTCAGCCTCCAGCCTGGACCTCAACCGCTGCAGGCCACGGCGGATGTGGCTCTTCACGGTACCGAGCGGCATCTGGAGAACTTCGGCTATCTGCTCGTGCGTGAGGTCGGAATAGAACGCCAAGGTCATGACAAGCCGCTGCGCCTCGGGGAGCCGGGCTAGCTCGTCAGCTACCACTACCCGGTTCACTACCTGGTCAGATGGTACCGCCGGATCTTCGGTCGTCACGTTAGCGGCCATGTGCAGCAGGACCCGGTCATCGCGCTGCCTGCTCCGCAGCATGTCGGAGATCCGGTTGCGGGTGATGGTGACCAGCCAGCCTGCCAGCGACCCGCGCTCCGGATCGAAGGTGTCCCGCCCGCGCCAGGCCGATACGAACACCTGCTGGGTAACGTCTTCGGCATCGGCCTGCCCGCCCAGGGACCTGCGGGCCAGGCTGTAGACCAGGGCACCGAAACGCACGTAGAGGAGCCTCAGCGCATCAGGGTCTCCCTTACCGAATGCGGCCGAGACGTCCTCATCCGACGGCACCTCCACCGGCATGACAGTAGTACACCCGCTGGCACCGCGTAACCGGTACATCCCCGCCGACCGGCCACCCACCGGCCCGGCACGGAATGCGCGCAATCGCGGCGTCAGCTAAAGACGCGGCGTGTTCGGCTCGGTGAGCGCCGGGACCTGCCCTGGTCTACGCCAACGCCGACCTGTCCAAGGCCAGCCAGAACCGGGAGGTCATCGCGTTCGCCGACCACTGGAAGGCCGTCACCGGATCCGACCCGGCGCTGCTGATCTTCGACTCCAAGCTCACCACCCAGGCCGTCCTGGCCGAGCTCGACGACCGGCAGATCGGGTTCATCACCCTGCGCGCCCGCCACCCCGGCATCACCAAGGCCCTGGCCGCCCTGCCCCCCGCCGCCTGGACCGCCATGACCCTGGGCCGCGCCGGGAACAAGACCCGCCGGGTCAAAGTCCACGACGACCCCGGCACGCAGCTGTCGGCCTGCCCCCGCCCGATCCGCCAGCTCGCCGTCACCGGCCTGGGCCACGACCAGCCCACCTTGCTGATCACCAACCAGGCCCAGCTGCCCGCCCGCCAGGTCATCCAGTCCTACGCCCGGCGGATGAACATCGAACAACGCCTCGCCGAGGCCATCCAGTCCTTCAGCCTGGACGCCCTCGCCGGCGCCGTCCCGCTCAACGTCGACCTCGACGTCACCCTGTCCGTCCTGGCCAGCACCATCTGCGCCGCGCTGCGCCGCCGCCTGCCCGGCTACCACGCCGCCACCCCCGACACACTCCAGCGCCGGTTCCTCAACACCGGCGGCATCATCGAACACCACCGCGGCCAGACCACCATCCGGCTGGCCCGGCGCACCTACTCACCAGTCCTCCGCCAGGCCAGCCTGCCCCAGACCATCACCGTGCCCTGGTGGGGCGGCCGCACCCTCCGCTACCAGTACGACTAACCCGACTGGGGCCGATTCGCTGAGTGAAAATCGGCGCTAACCGACGGGGACCTGGTCGCGGCGCGGGAAGCCAACAGGGCCGAACCCGACGTGGAACGGCTCCTCGACACTGCGGTGCGCGACGCCATCGGCGCGCGGAAGGCACTGCTCCGCGATCGTGACTGGGAGGCTGCCGCTGCCGTCGAACGGGTACGCGCGTCGTTGGCGGCCCTGCAGGGCCGCCGGGATGGACTGCGGCTGCGGCCGTCCAGCCCAGCTCAGGCGCTCGCCGGCCTCCTGGCAGAAATAGAAGTGTCATACGAGCTCGGACCCCGGCGGCGAGCCCTGCTTAGCCTGTCCCGTGACCTGCGTCTCCCGCCAAGCTTCCGGCCTCCGACCCGGTGACGGGGGTGACGGCGAGGATGAGGAGGAATTGTGAACTAGCAGCTCAGGGGGCGAGAAGCCGGCGGGAGGGTCGGCGTAACCGCTCCCACCGTCCTGTCCGTGGTGGGGGTCGGCCGTAAAACGGTCGGCTCAGCCTACTTTGTTCGAACCCGACACTTGCCACACAACACCTGCCACTAACTGCTAAAACGGCCCGCTAGCTGGAATTTCTCGGCTATGCGGGCCGTTTCGCGCTGTCTTGTGGTGTCACCTTGCACTGCTGTGAACAAGCGTCGTCCCGCTCGGGTGGAGCGGGGGCGGCGCCGCCGGGTCAGCTTATAGGTGACCCTATTGACACGTGACATTTAAGTCACCTAAGTTGGGGCCGTGGGTGACGACGACCTGGTCTTCAAGGCACTGGCCGATCCGACCCGCAGGCTGCTCCTCGACCGGCTCTTCGAGCGCGACGGGATGAGCCTGGGCGAACTCGAGGCCGAGGTGCCGGGCCTGACCCGCTTCGGAGTGATGAAGCACCTCGGGGTTCTCGAGCAGGCCGGTCTCGTAGTCAGCCGCAAGCACGGCCGCCACAAGCACCACTACCTCAACCCGGTCCCGATCCGGATGATCTACGAGCGCTGGATCGGCAAGTACCGGGATCGACTGGCGGCCCCCCTGCTCGATCTGAAGGACCAACTGGAGGCCAGCAAATGACAACCGCCGATGACACCGTTATAACCACCCAGGTGTACCAGCTCTACATCAACGCCACGCAGGACGAGGTCTGGAAGGCGATCACCGACCCTGCGGTCGTGGCGCGGTTCTTTCACGGCGCCCAACGGGATGCGACCTACGAGGTGGGCGGTCGGATTCGCAGCTGGTCTCCCGACCGCCAGCAGCTCTGGGGCGACAACGTCATCGTCGAATATGAGGCGCCCCACCGCCTGGTCCATACCTGGCAGAGTCTCTACGAGCCGGAGATGGCGGCCGAACCGGAGAGCCGAGTCACTTGGGAGGTCGAAGCACAGCCCGGTGGGTTCACCAAGCTGACCCTCATCCACGACCAGCTGGACGCCTCCCCGAAGACCGCCGCCAGCGTTCGAGGATGGTCCTACATTCTCTCCAACCTCAAGACCGTCATCGAGACCGGAGTCGCCTTGCCCCCGATCACATAAGGGCCGCAGTAAGAGCATCGAGGCCACGATGCTCGTCGGCAGCGAGCCCGGCCGCCCATCCAAGAAGGAGGGCTCGGCCGAGCGCCGCACGGGCGAAACGAAGCGCGCCGAGGACGACCCCGTCAACTTCTACTGTCGGCACGACGAGTACGACAGTGACTGACGGCAGCCGAGCCCGGCGGGCAACTATGCAGCGGTGCTGAAAGGCCCGCCTGTCGGTCCGGGATCGTTCGCCTACCCGGTACCTGGTACGGCGAAGGGGCTCGCAGTTTCGGGACTGGGACCGATCAGACTGAAGGAAACGGTGAGGATGAGGCTGCCGGTCCTGAAAGCCGCCGTAGCCGTCAATGATCCGCCGGATGCGGGAAGGGAGCTGGCCACCGTCGCGGCGGAGCAGTATTCGACGATCGAGCGCCTGCGCGGCGTGCTGTCGGTGATAGGGGCCTGTGCCGCCGACTTGCCAGCGCCGGAAGCGATGTACTTCGGGCATGGCCGGCGGCGCCGGATCGATCTGCTCAGCGATTACCTGCGGCGGCGTGCCGCGTCGGGGCGCCTGCGGACGCTTCCCGACCTGGCGGTTGCGGCGCAGATCGTAACCGAAACGGTGGCGTGTTCGCCTGGAAGCAGCTCGAGGGTCGTGACGCGTCTCGCTTCGACGACGAGGCGGCGCGCCGCACGGTCGTGGAATGCGTCTGCAATCCGCTGGCTCCGTGCGAAAGGGCGCCGTGACCAGCCCGGTAACGGGCGCTGCTTAGGTCCGGGTGGCTCCTGGGCGGCGCTGCTGTGGCGGTGGCCATAGCGAGCCCGGAGGTAGCCTGGAACGTCGCCCGCTAATGGGCGCAGCTGGCGATGTTGCACAGCCTCCATAGCGAGAACTCGGGCGTCGGCGCCTCGCTCGGGTTCATCACCGCCCAGTTCATCTTGATGGGGCCGGCTACGGCGCTGGTGTGGTTGCCCCGACTCAGGCGGCTGTTGTCCGGCTCTGTTGGCCGCCCGCTAAGCATAGCGTTCCCGGTGTTGCTGGTCGTCTACGCCGTCGCGGGCGCCAAGAGCTACTACCTGGCCGGGATGTGCTACCCCCTGTTCGCCGCCGGCGGAGTATGGTTCGAGGAACGCCTAGCGGGACGGCGGCCGGCCTTGATGCGGCACCGGATCGCGCTAGTGGTGTCCGGCGCGGCGCTCGCCTTGCCGCTGACCCTCCCGGTGCTGCCCGAATCAGGTCTGGCTACCGGCTCGTGGGAGGGGGCGGTCAACAAGGATCTGAGCGCGACGGTCGGCTGGCCGGACTTGTCCGTCAGATCGCGCTGACAGCTTCCCGGCTCCCGGGCAGCGACCGGCGCCGCCTCGTCATCTATACCGGTGACTATGGCGCCGTGGGAGCGATTGACCTGTACGGGCCCGCCTATGGTCTGCCGCAGGCGACCAGTGGCCACAACAGCTTCTCGTGGTGGGGACCCGGCCGTGCCCCGGATGACTCGGCGACTATGCCGTCGGCCTCCCGCGCGCCTACCTGCTGACTCTGTTCCGCCACGTTCAGGCCGCAGGCCAGGTCACTACCCCGGGTGGTGTCTGGACTGAGGAGCGGGGCGCCCCCATCTGGATCTGTATCGGCCAGGTCGAAAGCTGGGCGAAGGTCTGGCCGGCGGCGCGTCACTATGACTAGGCGGCGCACGCGCCCGGCGTGCTGGTGCTCCCGGGTGAACATGCCCTGGCCAGTGACAGCCTCCCGCTGCTGCTCGCCAGTCCCCGCACCGCAGCCGCGGCCCAGTAAACCGGCCCAGATGACCTTGCCACCGAGTTGAACCCCCCGTAAAACCGAGTTGAACCCCCATAGGCAGTCCCCGGCGGCTAGCCGCGCCAGAGCAGATCAAAAGCGGCGCCTTTCCGCGCACGGCGCATAGCTCACCAGCACACAGCTGACAAGGGCTGCACTCTTGGCTGCACGATCCGCTGCTTAGAAGATCGGTTGCCGGGACGTACCTGCCTGCATGCGCGCTGGTGAACCGACGTGTGGAGATACCCGGAAGTGTCCGTGATTCCCCGCCGTTGACCGGCCGATCGGGCACGCAACGGGCACGCTGGCTCCTGCTTCCGATGCGCGCCCACGCACGCCTTGCCCGGCTGGTCATCCCGTCACGGTCGGCCCACCCTCGGGGACCGGATGCGGCGGGCCAAGGACAAGACGGGCGTCGTCCGCGGCGGCATCCTCGGCACCGGCGGCGTGCGTAACGCTTGGCCGCTGGCCGGGCTGATGAGCGGACGGGCGGTTTGGTGGTAGGCGATGAGAGCCGCCCCGGGCCTTGATGCCATGTCTTGGCGCGGTCGTCGTTGTTGACGGGAGCCGGGCGGGGGTCCAGACTGCCACCGACGATCAAGGCAGCGTGGCAGGGGGTGCCGGGATGGATCAGGCCAGGGTCGAGGCGCTTGCCGCCGCCGAGAGGAAATGGTTCCGGGACGGCCGCCCTCGTTCGATGGAAGCGACCTCTCGCGCCACCGGGACGATGCCGCGTGGTGTTCCGATGTCGTGGATGGATGAGCTGTACGATCATCCGCCGCTGTGGGTGTCGCACGGGGCAGGGTCCCGGTTCTGGGACCTTGACGGCCACGAGTACGTGGATATGTACGTCGCGGACATGAGTGCCTTCTGCGGGCACGCCGCCGCGCCGGTCGTGCGTGCCGTCTGCGAGCGGGCCGCGGCAGGGAGCCAGTTCCTGCTGCCCTCCGAAGACGCGCTGGTCGTGGCTGAGGCGCTGGCGCGGCGGTACGAGATGGCCAAGTGGCAGTTCACGTTGTCGGCGACGCAAGCCAACGCTGAGGTTGTGCGGATCGCGCGGGTCCGGACCGGCCGTGAGAAGGTCGTCGTGTTTGACGGCAAGTACCACGGCCACCTCGAGCCGACGCTAGGCATCATCGAAGACGGCAGGGTCCTGCCGGAGTACACCGGCCTGCCGGCCGAGGTCACGGCCAATCTTCGGATCGTGCCGTTCAATGATCTGGACGCGGTCGAGCGTGCGCTGGCGCCCGGCGACGTGGCGCTGCTGCTGACCGAGCCGGCGATGACCAACGCCGGGTTCCTCCTGCCTGGCCCGGGGTTCCACGACGGGTTGCGCGAGCTGACCCGCCGCCACGGGACGCTGCTGGGCATTGACGAGACTCACACGCTGGTCACCGCGCACGGCGGGCTGTGTTCGGAGTGGGGCCTGGAACCGGACTTGCTGACGGTCGGCAAGTCGATCGCCGGCGGGGTGCCGCTGGGCGCGTACGGGATGACGGAGGAGGTGGCTGAGGTGCTGCGTCCGCCCGCAGGCGGGGCGGCCGTATCCGGGATCGCCTACGACGAGGTGGCCACCGGGGGCACGCTATTCGCCAACCCGCTGTCCATGGCCGCCGCCCGCGCCGCCCTCACCGAGGTGCTGACACCCGAGGCGTTCAGCACCACGGCGAGGCTGGGCCACCAGCTCGCGGCAGGGCTGCGGGCCCACATCGACAGGGCCGGCCTGCCCTGGTCGGTCAACGTCCACGGCTCACACGCCTACTACTTCTTCAGCCCGCAACCTCCGCGCGACGCCCGCGGCGCCCGGGACACCGACGACCCCGGCCTGCGCGCGCTCATCCGGCTGTTCCTCGCCAACCGCGGCGTATGGGAGTCGGGCTGGTGGCTCGGGCCGACGGTGTCGGTCGCGCACACGCCACAGGACGTGGCGGCGTACCTCGACGCGATCGGGGAGTTCACCGAAGCCATCGCGTGAGCTCGCCCTACCCAGCCATGACCGCAGACCGCTGCTCCGCGCCAGCACCCTGCCGCGCCGCAATGGCATTCGTCTCAGCGCCAACGCTGGCTGCCTGCCCCCGCGCGGTATGCCGCCCCGCCGGAACCAGACCCAAGCAGGCCGACCACAAAATGTGATCGCAACACCTTGACAGGCCGCGCGCCCATCCGATCTGCGTCGTGAATGGCGAGGGCCGGCGCCTCACGCGCGAAGCGCATAACCGGACGTCTGTTGCGCCCGTGTGGCGATCCTTTGTTCAAGCTGCCGAGCTGGGCGAGGATGTCGCGCGTCCCGCCGGACTCCAAGCAGGGCTCGGCCTGGCTGCGGTGGGGTGCTGAACCAGGCGCGGGTCAGCAGCTTGCGGGCGATCGCGATGGTGGCGATCTCCTTGCCCGGCGCTGCGCGTTCTCTTCCGCCCGTACCGGGCGGCGACGGGCTGAGGGTGTCGCAGTGGGTCTAAAGATCTTGATCCGCGGGTATTGACAATTCACCTACTCATTAGTAGGTGTTCATGGTTGACTGCTTGCTGGCGACATGGATGCCTGATGGGGAAGCGGCAGCAAGCGGGATCACCAGCGATTCGGGGAAGAAGCGAATGCTCAGGCAGTTGACCCAGGCGATGTTCGGCGCGACCGCGCTAAGTGCGCGTGTCATGGCCAGGTCCATACCGATGCCCGTGGACACGGCGCTGTGGGCCCGCGAGACCACCAACCGTAAGCCCCCGACGTGGAACACCCGCAATGAGGTCGTGCTCGCCGCGCCGTTCGCGCTGCTACGTGACTTCAGCGCCGGTGACGGCGATGTCGTTCCCACGCTGCTGTTCCCGCCGCTGGCCGGGCACGCCTCGTGCATCATCGACAAGAAGGGCCAGAGCCAGGTCCAGCTCTTCCTCACGATGGGCCTGGCCAGGCTCTACTCGTTCGACTGGCTGAGCGCCACCAGCGCTACCAAGGACACCACCGAGGCTGACCGCCTCGACTTCATCACCCGCGCGGTGGATCTCATCGCCGGGTCCGACGGCAAGGTCAACATCGTCGGCGACTGCCAGGGTGGCTGGGAAGCCACGCTGTGGGCGACCCTGCACCCCGGCCGCGTCAACACGCTCACCGTGGCCGGCGCGCCGATCGACACCAGCGCCGGGAATGGCCCGGCCAAGAAGCTGATGCCCATCGTGATCCCGCGCGGCAACATGGCGCTGTACAAGGCCGTGGTCAAGGCCTACGGCGGCATCTGGCCCGGCATCAACAGCGTCATGGGGTACATCGCGATGCACCCGGCCACCCACGCGCGCGAGCACCTCAAGGTCTACGCGCACGTGCACGACCGCGAGTATCTCGACCACTTCAGTGACTTCTACGACTGGTACCTCCACCCGATCGACCTGCCGGGCAAGCTGTACCTGTGGGCCGTGGAGCACCTGTTCGTCAAGAACGAGCTGTTCACGGGCAAGCTGGAGGTCGCGGGAAAGACGGTGAGCCTGCGCAGTATTACCTGCCCGGTGTTCCTGCTCGGCGGCGAACAGGACGACATCACGCCGTGGCAGCAGGTCCACAATATGCGGTACGCGGTTGGCTCGTCGCTGGTCCGCTGGCACCTCGCACCGGGCGGGCACATCGGCCTGTTCATCGGCCGCCAGTCGCAGGCTGAGTACTGGACCCCGATCCTGGCCCAGGTCCGCGAGCTCTCACGACCAGGAGCATCACAAACGCAATCACCGGCACTTCAACCCCGAAGTGGCGGCGGTGCATGAGGGATAGGGAACGGAGAATCAAACGCCCAAGGAGCCGGTTTCCAGGTATCGTCCCGCACTGGTCAGCTCGGCTGCCTGCACGCTGAACGTCAGCTGCGGCGCGAGGTAATCCAGGCGGGACGCGACGAGAGGACCCTCCTCCGCTTCTCGCGGATCTCGATTGCGCGGTGCGCGGATCTGGTCCGTTCCTCCGCGTCTGGCTGTGAGGCTTGCGAGTTCACGGCTGCGGTGGGTCGCGGCCGAACCGCCGCGTACTTTCGGTGCCGAGCCACCTGGAGTCAGATCCACCGGATGGGTGTACAAGGGAAGTCATGAACAGACGTGCGCTTGTCCTGGGCGGCGGTGGTGTCACCGGCATTGCCTGGGAGATCGGCGTGATCGCGGGCCTAGCCGACCAGGGTATCGACCTGGCCGCGGCCGACGTGATCATCGGGACATCGGCCGGGTCGGTTGTCGGCGCCGACATCACCTCCGGGCAGGAGCCTGAGGCGCTGTACCAGGCTCAGCTCGCGCCGCCTGATCCTGAGCCCGCCGCCCGGATTGGCTGGGGCCTCATCGGCAGGCTGCTGTGGGTCGTGAACACCAGCCGGGACCCGGTGCGGGCGCGGGCACGGATCGGCCGCTGGGCACTGGCCGCGCGCACCATGCCGGAGGCTGACCGGCGCAAGGTGTTCGAGGCCCGGCTGCCTGTCAGTGGCTGGCCCGCCAAGATGTTCAGGGTGACCGCCGTGGACGCGCGGACCGGCGAGTTCGTGGTGTTTGATTCCTCTGGTGAGGCCGGCCTGGTGGATGCGGTTGGCGCAAGTTGCGCGGTGCCTGGAGTCTGGCCGCCTGTCACTATCGGGAATCGCCGTTTCGTGGACGGCGGCGTGCGCTCAGTAGCCAACGCCGACCTGGCGACTAGCTACCAGCGGGTGGTTATCGTGGCGCCCGTAGCCCAGGGCATCGGGCCCATCATGCCTGGCCCCGGCCGGCAGGCTGCCGCGCTGGCCGCGGCCGGAGCCCGTGTCGCGCTCGTGCGGCCGGACCGCGCGGCCATGCGGGCCATCGGCCGGAACGTGCTTGACGTGTCGCGCCGGGCAGCAGCGGCGACGGCCGGACGGGCCCAGGCAGCGGCCGAAGCGGCCGCGGTCCGGGCAGTCTGGCAGGCCGATGGCGGACCGGACGCCTCCTAACCGCGTCCCGCCCATGTGCACAGAAGCAGCTCGCCCTGCCGAGTCGGTGTGTCCTTGTCAGACTGAGCATGGGGTAGTCGCCGAGCACAGATCCGGGCCACTGCCAGCTGACCGCGTTCGGCACCCGGGTGCCGAACCTGGTGGACGCGGCCACCCACGCCTCGTAGACCGGTTCCCGCCGCAACGGTATGGGCCCTTTGGCGCGACGGATGCGACCTTCGGATCTGTGCCCGGTGTGCCGGCTGCCGCAACCTGAGTATGTGGGCCGCTTAAGTCACTTCGGGTTGCCCGCGGAGATTAACCATGCGGCGTCTCTCGATGCTTTCCGCCGCCGGCGGGCGCTGGCGCTGAATGAGGAGTGGAAGGGGCACCAAGTTGTCCGGTCTGACAATCTATAAAGCGCAGCCCACCCTAGAGCCGTTGCCAGGCGATTACGGCCTCGTGAAGATGCCGGGAGCACCAGCGCATATCGAGGCCATGTTGCTCGGCTGGCGGTTCTCGCACGCAGTGGTCTATATCGGCCACGGCCAGCTTGTCGAAGCGTGGTTTGATTGCGTGCGTGAGCGCATCGTCACCGAGTACCCGGCGCAAGATATCTCCTGGTTCGGCGTACGCAGCGCGCCAGACGGCGGCCAGGTCCCGCAGAGCCGGCGTGACCGGGTTGCCGGGTATGCGATCAGCCAGCTGGGCCAGCCGTACGACTATCCCGTATGGTCGGCCTTGTTCGTCCGGGACTATTGGGGCATCGACCTGTCGGACTTCTATGTCTTTGACCCCCTGGCCAGTTGCTCGGGGTTGGTGGCCAAGGCCTACCAGGCGGCCGACCTCAACCTGATTGACAGACAGGTGCTGAACCTCGTGACGCCGGAAGACCTGAACCCCGAGTCTTAATGGGCGCTGACCCAATGGCCTTGCATTACGGGCCCTGATCTTGTCTCGCCGCTCAGAATCTGCGGCCGGCGGCGCAGCGCGGGGAACAGCGGGCCGGGACCTGGCTGGCGCGGGGCCAGCCGGGCCTTGCAGTCGACGGCGACCGCTCCGGCGGAGCTGACCAGCATAGGGTTGAGGTCGAGCTCGACGAGTTCGGGAACTTCCTCGGCGACGCGAGCGACCTGGTCGATCACCGTCACGAGCGCCTGGCGGTCTGCTTTCGGCGCGCCCCGGTAGCCCTCGAGCAGCGGCGCGGCCCGCAGCGAGCCGACCATGGCGTCGGCGGCGCCGGCCTCGAGCGGCGGGACGGCAAAGGCGCGGTCCTGCAGCAGGTCGGTCATGACGCCGCCGAGGCCGACCATCACCACCGGGCCGAACTCGGGATCGGCGGCCAGCCCCACGATCGCTTCCACACCCGGCGACGCCATCGGCTGGATCACCGCACCGCCCATCTGGGCGCCGAGCCGGGCCTGCATCGTCTCGTACGCCGCACGGACAGCCTCGGAGTCGGCCAGTCCCAGCGCGACACCGCCGACGTCGGACTTGTGCACCACATCGCCGGACCGGGCCTTGAGGACCACCGGGAACCCGACCGCCTCGGCCGCCGCAGCTGCCTGTGCCGCGGTCGCCGCGCCGCGAGTCGCCAGCACGGGCACCCCGCAGGCCGCCAGCAGGTCGGCCGCCTGATCGAGGTCGAGCCAGCCCCCCGCCGGGCTGCTGGCGAGCTTAGCCGCGATGATCTGGCTGATCACCGGCCGGTCGGACAGTTCTTCGGGCTCATCTGGACGCAGCAGCGGGCGCCGGCGCCACTGCGCGTAGGCACAGACATGCCCCAGGGCCGTCGCCGTCCGCTCCGGTGAGGGAATCTCCGCGACCTGCGCTGCACCGCTGGGCACCAGTGCGGCGCCCGCCTCGACCGAGCACGCCACGACCGGCTTGCCGGACCGCTGCGCGGCGCGGGTGATGGTCTCCCGGACCTCCGCGGCCGAGATCGCCATGGTCTCGACGACGATGGTGATCACGGCGTCGATCGTCTCGTCGGCCAAGACGACATCCAGCGCCTGCTCGAGCATCGCCGCGGTCCCGTCGGCGGTGAGGTCGACCGGGTTGGCGGTCGCCGCGGCGGGGACGAGGACCTCACCGAGTGCGTGCTTTGTCGCCGCCCCGAGCTCCGGCACGCTCAGCCCGCCGCCCTCGCACGCGTCGGCGGCGAGGATAAGCGGGCCGCCGGAGTTCCCCACCAGCGCCACCCGGCGCCCCGCGGGCAGCGGCGCGGCCAGCAAGATGGCCGAGACGTCCAGCAGCTCCTCCAGCCGGTCGACCTTGATGACCCCCGCGCTGCGCAGCAGGGCGGCGACGGTCACCTCCGGGGTCGCCGCGGCCGCGGTATGCGAGCGGGCACCCCGGGCGCCGGCCGATGTCCGGCCCGCCTTCAGCGCCACGATGGGCTTGGTCGCACCGACCCGCCGGGCGATGCGGGCGAACTTGCGCGGGTTGCCCAGTGACTCCAGGTACAGCGCGATCACCGAGGTCCGGTCGTCGTGCTCGAAGAAGCACAGCAGGTCGTTCGGGCTCACGTCGAGCTTGTTCCCGACCGACACGAAGGCCGCCAGGCCCAGGCCTGCGGCGCGGATCTGCTCGCCGAGCACGACCCCGACCGCGCCGGACTGCGAGACCAAGGCCAGCCGCCCCCCGGGCAACGGTTCGGGGAAGGCGAAGGTGGCGTTCATCCGGACTTCCGGGTCGGTATTCGCCACGCCCAGGCAGTTCGGGCCGACGATCCGCATCCCGTGCCGTCGGGCCACGCTCAGCATCTCAGCCTCCACCGCGGCGCCGGATCGCCCTGTCTCGCCGAAGCCCGCGGTAATGATGGTGACGGCGCGGACGCCAACCGAGGCGGCCTCGTCGATCACGGCGGGGACAGCAGATGCGGGAACCGCGACCACGGCCAGGTCGATGGGCTCGGGAACCGACAACAGCGCCGGGAACGCGGGCACGCCGCAGACCGCCCGGGCGGCCGGGTTAACCGGGTAGACGGTTCCCGAGAAGTCGCCGGCCAGCAGGGCCCGGACCACCTGATGCCCGACGTTGCCCGGGTGCCGTCCCGCTCCGACCACCGCGATCGACCGCGGCCGCAGGATCGCCGCGACGCTGGCGACCTCCGCCATCGCCTCCCGCTGATCGCACGCCGCACGGTACGCCCGCGTCGGCCGCAGGTCGATCTCGACCCGCACCGTCGCCGGGCCGTTGCGCCGGGTGCAGCGCAGGCCGGTCGCGGCGAACAGCTCGAGCAGGCCCGTGTTCTGCGCCCTGACCTCGGTGGTGAAGCGAAGGATCCCCCTGGTCCGCGCGTACTCCGCCAGGCTCTCGAACAGCAAGGTGGTGACGCCGTGGCCCCGGCGGGCGTCGGCCACAATGAAGCCGGCCTCGGCCGACGGCACCCTTGCGTCGGCACGGTCATAGCTGGCCAGCCCGACCATCTCGTCCGACACCAGCGCGACGAAGGCCATCCGGGCGTCGTAGTCCACCTGGCTGAAACGAGCAGCCGCCTGGCGGCTCAGAGCCGGGCCAGCCAGCAGCACATGCTGGTGTGTGCCGGGCGAGGTGGCTGCCCGCAATCCGGCCAACGCCGGCCCGTCGGCCGGCCGGATCGGGCGGACCACAACCGCCTCGCCGTCCCTGAGCAGCCCATCAAATTCCCACTCAGCAGGATATCCAGCAGGTTCCGCATCGTCCGCGATAGCCATCGTCATCGCCTCCGGCATCAACCTCCTCGCCTCAGCGTGATATCGCCAGGGCCTGAAGTCCCGAGACACCTACGGACCAAAGCGAACGGTTCGGGGCCAACTGGGACTTGCCTTGGCGCATGGGGCAGCGCACGCGCTGAACTTCATGGACGTTACGACCCTTCGTAGGATGGAGGCTGGTCGGCCCGAGCCGGGCGCGGCCCAGGCCGACCAGGGCGGTGTTTATCACCTCGCGGGAGACTTCGCGACCGAGGCGACGGTAGTAGACGTCGGCCAGGTGAGGGCCCGCTTTCGACGCCTCCGCCAGAGACCTCGGCTCCAGGATGAAGGGGACAGGCGGGATCCCGCGTTAAGGGATTCCGCAGGGACAGTCAGCGACCGAGTCGAACGATCTGGACCGCGAGTTCGACAAGGGTTCTCGCGCGGCGTACGGTCCCCGGCGGCGGCGAGGTATTCCTGTGCCTTCTTGAGGAAGTTTCTTGCGTGGTTTCATGTGCTCGGGGACCATCACGCAGCTCCGCTCTTAACCTGTGGCATCGTGTCGATGATCGGTATGCCGCCGACGAGAATCTCGTCAACAACGGGTTCGTGGCGCCGGGATGTCACGACCGAGGCGCCGATCTTCCGGGCCCGGGTGCTTGGTAGCATCGGCTGCACACCCGTCGTAAGCGGGGTGTGAGACTCAACCAGCGGAGGTGCCCGGATGGCCGAGCTCCCGTCGCCCCCAGAGGGAATCGTGCTGACCCACTTCATCGTCTCGGACGATGTCGAGCGCTCCCGGCGCTTCTACACCGAAGTACTCGGCGGCAGGGTGGCCTTTCCCGGAGATCCAGTCAATGTTGCGCTAGCCAACAGCTGGATCGTCATCAATTCCGGCGGAGGCCCGACCGACGACAAGCCCACGGTCATCCTGGAGACGCCGCGTGATCCCGACCGGGTCAGCAGCTTCCTCAATATCCGGGTTAAAGACATCGACGCCGTGTACGCCGAATGGAGCGCCCGGGGTGCTCAATTCCTGACGCCGCCGAAACAGCACAAGTACGAGAAGCGCTGCTACATCCGCGATCCCGACGGTCATCTGATCGAAGTGGGGCAGACCACGGACCCAAAGGGGGACTGGTCGCCCGCTCACTGGCCAACGAGTACTGGTTAAGCACCGACGAGATCGGTCAGCGCCGCGTCCGCGTGCGGCGGGGTGTGCACCCGGGCGGCGATGGCGGTCGCGGCCAGGCAGGCCGCGGCGCCGGTCAGCAGGGCGGCCCGCACCCCGGCCGCCGAGATGATCGTGCCGGTGATGATGCTGCCGACCGGGGTGGTGCCGATGTAGACGTACACCCACAGCGCCATGATCCGCCCGCGGTAGGCCGCGGACGAGTGCAGCTGCAGCGCGGTGGAGCACAGGGTCACGAACGAGAAGGCGGCCGCCCCGGTCGCCAGCAGCGTCAGGCACGCGACGGCGATATCCGGCGCCCCGGCGGTCGCGGCCAGGAAGACCCCGAACGCCAGCGCGGCGGTCATCAGGTACGGCCGGCGGGGATGGTGGATGAAGCCAACGCCGAGCGAGCCGGCCACCGAGCCGACGCTGAGCATGGTGGTCAACAGCCCGTAGGTGCCGCCGTCGCCGTGGAAGGTGCGGCTGGCCAGCACGGGCAAGATGACCGGGAAATTGAAGGCCAGCAGCCCCACCAGCGCCATCATGACCAGCGGCAGCCACAGCTGCTGGCGGCTGGCCGCGTACCGCAGGCCGTCGGCGACGCCGTCGGCCGCGCGCCGCCCTCGCACACCAGGCCGCAGCGGGCGCAGCATCACCAGCGCGGCGATCACGGCCAGGTAGGACAGCGCGTTGACGGCGAAACACGGTGTCGTTCCGATCGTGACGATCAGGACGCCCGCCAGGGCCGGGCCGACCACCCGGGCGCTGTTCATCACGACGCCGTTGAGGCTGACCGCGCTGGACAGGTCCTCCGGCATCACCAGGGAACCGACGAATGCCTGCCGGGAGGGGGAGTCGACGATCTGCACGACACCGCTGGCCACGCTGATCGCGACGATCGTCGCGACGGACGCCTTCCCGGCAACCGCCAGCGCCCACAGCACGCCGGCCAGCACGCCGTAGGCCGTCTGGGTGCCGATCAGCAGCTTGCGCAGGTTGATCCGGTCGGCGATCGTCCCGCCCCACGGGCCGAACAGCAGCGACGGTACGCCGCCCACGGCCAGCACCAGGCCCAGTTCGGCGGCTGAGCCGGTGAGCCGCAGGACCAGCCAGCCGATAGCCGTCTGCTGCACGAAGGTCCCGCTGGCCGAGGCGACCTGACCCGCGAAGTACAGCCGGAACGGCCGCGACCCCAGCGCCCGGAACGTCCCCCGCCGGACGGCGCCCGGAACATGATCATCTGCTGCCGTCCCGGTCAGCGCGCCTGGGCCGGAAGGCTGAGGGCTACCCTCTGCAACGCCGGGCACGGCCTCGGGCACGACTCTGAGCCCCTCGCGATCCATGGCCCTCCCGTCACCGGCTGGCGGTTACCTTGCGGACGAACCAGGATGCTTGGGCCAGCGCGCTGTCGGCAGCGGCGAGCAAACCGGGCTGGAGCACGAAGTCGTGCCACATGCGCGGCCATCTGGTGTAGGTCACCTCTACCCCGGCGGCCGACGCGCTGGCGGCCAGCAGCTCGGCGTCTGGGGCGAGCAGTTCCTCGGTACCGGCCTGGATCAGCAGCGGCGGCAGCCCGGAGTGCGCGGCGTGCAGCGGGGAGACCAAGTGGTCGGCCCAGGCGGACGGGTCGGCGTAGGCGCGGGCGCAGGCGTCGAGCCAGTCCGGGTCGAGCAGGACGTCGCGGCGCACGAGGTCGGGGACGGCCCGGCGGTCGCGGCCGAGATCGAGCCACGGCGACAGCAGGATGGCCCCGGCCGGGGGTTCCTGCCCCTCGTCGCGCATCGACAGGACCAGGGCCAGGGCGAGTCCTCCGCCCGCCGAGTCGCCCGACACCACCACCGGGCCATCCGCGCCGAGCCCCGACAGGGCGCTCATCACCGCGCGGGCGTCCTGCAGCGCCGCGGGATAGGGATGCTCAGGTGCCAGGCGGTATTCGGGCAAGACAACCCGGCAGCCGGTCCGGGCGCTCAGCTGCGCCGCCCACGACCGGGCCATCCGCGCCGAGCCCAGGCAGTAGCCGCCGCCGTGAAAGTGGATCACCGTCAGGCGCGAACCCGGTGCCCGGCAGGACACCACCTCGGCGCGCAGCCCGGCTATCGTCTGCTCGGTGACCGTGGTGCGCCGCGGGACCAGGGAGATTCTGGTGACCTGGTCCAGCCGCGTACGCTGCACCGGCCAGGGCAGCGCCGGGTCCAGGTAGCGCCTGCCGACCTGCCGCATCCCGAGGCGCATGATGGCAGGCGGCAAGCGCAGCGCGCGGCGGGCGGTCATGCCGCGCTGGCGCCGGAACGGCCGGCCATGGCCGGCCGTTCCGGCATGACCCGGTACGCGGCAAGGTCAAAGCGCCGGACCTGGTACCGGTACATGAACGTGTAGTCGGGCCAGTTGTTGGTGTTGCGTCCGGAGGCCGTCGTGTACCAGCTGTGACAGCCGGTCTCCCACACCGACGTCCGGCTGGCCGACCGCACCCAGGAGCCGAACGCGTCCTGCACGTCAGGGCGGACGTCGAGCCAGGCCAGGCGCTGCGCCTGGAGCGCCTGGAGCGCGCCGAGAACGTAGCCGATCTGGCCTTCGAGCATGTAGATGATCGAATTTCCGCCGAGGTTGGTGTTGGGCCCGTAGAGCATGAAGAAGTTCGGGAACCCCGAAACGGTGATGCCGAGGTAGGACCGCGGCCCGTCCTGCCAGGCCTGCTGCAGCTGCCAGCCGCCGAGACCGGACACCAGCATCGGCGCGAGGAACTCCGCCGCCTTGAAACCGGTGCCGTAGATGATCACGTCCGCGGCGCGGGTCGTGCCGTCGGCGGTCACCACCCCGTCCGGGACGATCCGCTCGATCCGTTCCGTGACGAGCTCGGTGTCCGGCCGCGCCAGAGCCGGGTACCAGTCGTTGGAGAACACGACCCGCTTGCAGCCCATCACGTAGTCAGGGACGCACCTGGCGCGCAGCTCAGGATCGGCGATCTGCGAGCGGAGCTGGCGGCGCCAGAGCTGCATCGGCCCGGCCAGCAGCTTGGGTGACAGGACAAAGCCGCTGGTGAGCAGCTCGCCGTAGAGGAAGATGCGCAGCCGGTCGATCTTGGCCAGCCCGGGCAGCCGGTCATACAGCGCCTGCTCGGCGTCGCGGTACGGCCGGTCGGCCTTGGGCAGCACGTACGGGGCGCTGCGCTGGTAGACGGTGACGTGGCCGGCCACCTTGGCGATCTCGGGCACGAACTGGATGGCGCTGGCCCCGGTGCCGACGACAGCCACCCGCCGGCCGGCCAGGCCGGCCTCGTGGTTCCAGCGGGCGGAATGCCACCAGGGGCCGGCGAAGGAATCCCGGCCGGCGATGTCGGGCAGGGCGGGACGGCCGAGCTGGCCGAGGGCGCAGACGACCGCCCTCGCCTGCAGCGTGCCGCCATCGTCAAGGGTGAGATTCCAGACCGCGCGTTGCTCGTCGAACTCGGCCGCCGCGACGCCGCAGCGCAAACGCAGGTGCGGGCCAAGGCCGCGCTCGGCGACCAGGGCGTGCAGATAGGCCAGGATCTCCTCGCGCGGCGGGAAACGCCGGCTCCAGCGCCAGCGCCGGAACGAGAACGAGTACAAGTGCGCGGGTATGTCGCAGCTCAGACCCGGATAGCTGTTATCGCGCCAGGTTCCGCCGAGGTCATCGGCCTGGTCCACCACGACGAAATCTTCGATGCCCGCCTGCTTGAGCGCGATCGCCATGCCGATCCCGCCGAACCCGGCGCCGATGACAACCACCCGCAAAGGCATCATCCCCACGGTTGGTCACGATAACGGACGACCCGAGCCTGGGTAAACCGGCGGGGCCTCGCGCGGGTGGCTGACGGCCTATCATCGACGCTTATGACGGCAACGGCGGTCAGCGTCCGCCCGGCGGGGCGCGCTGATGTCAGGATGCTGGCGGACGTGCTGGCGAAGGCGTTCTATGACGACCCGCCGTTCATGTGGATGCTGCCTGACGGCAAGACCAGGCACGCGCGCACGCGGGGCCTGTTCACCACGGTGCTCCGCGCGGAGGCACTGCGGCACGGGGCGGTGGATGCCGTCTGGGACGGAGAGCTGGGCGGCATCGTGGGCGGGGCGATCTGGTTTCCTCCTGGCACCTGGCCGTCGCCCGTCCGCCGGCAGATCGCCGCGCTGCCCGGGTATGCCCGCGCGCTGGGGCGGAGATTCGGTCCCGGCTCCGACATGCTGGCGGCGCTCGCGCGGGTGCACCCCAGGTCGCCGCACTGGTACCTGTACGCGATCGGCGTGGACCCGGCGCACCAGGGACGGGGTGTGGGCGGTGCGCTGCTGCGGTCCCGCCTCACCCGCGTCGACGCCGACGGCGCGGCAGCGTACCTGGAGTCTTCGAAAACCGGAAACATCCCGGTCTACGAGCACTTCGGCTTCCAGGTGGCGCAGGTCCCGCCGCTGCCCGGCGGCGTCCCCGTCGTGACTCCCATGTCCCGCCCCGCGCGCTGAAGGCGTCCCCGTCCTGTCACCCTCGACTCGCTCCGTCCAGCAACGGAGCAGATTGGACCAGGCCACAGATGATCGCCCTGGTACCGCTCTGTTCGATGACGCTGCGGTTGGCCAAGCCTTTGGATGTCGGCGCTGCTCCTATCGGGCAGCGAATAGTCGCAGAGATAGCCAGTGCTGAAATATCTGGTCGTCTTTCGGGTGCCCTCGCCGGGTCGAGCAGTGCGGACTGGCTCACCCGCACGGCGGATGGGCTCGGACTCCCCGATGTGCGGATCGCCATCCGCACCGATGACAACGCATTGATCTTGATGCGCTACTTCGGACGGTTGCGGTTCGTCCCGAATGCGGAGTCGATCTCGCTTGTCGCGCCGGTCTTCGAGACCGGTGACCCTCGCTACGCATGGATCAACGACGTACAGGCGGCCGGCAAAGGGGTCTTCTCCGCGGATCGCACAACGCTGTCCTACGAGCTTTACGAGCTGCAGTAAGGGAGCCGGCTGGCGCAGCCGCCGCTCCCTGGATTTACCGCAGCAGCCGCCGCGCGGGGAGCGACTGGGCCGGTAGCACGCTGCGCCGAGCCGAACGCCTCAGCAGCGGCAGGTAATCCTCTCGCGGCATCGGTTCGGCGCCAAGCGACCGCAGGAAAGGACTGTCCCATTGCGCGTCGATCAGCGTGCCGCCCGCCTCAGCGAATCGCGCGCCCATATCCGCGACCGCAATTCTCGCCGCGTCGGGATGCCGGCTGAACATCGAATCTCCGCTGAGCACGGAACCCACGCCCACGCCGAGGGCGCCCCCGATCAGATCGCCGTCCTGCCAGACCTCGATGCTGTGGGCCCAGCCTTCCTCGTGCAGATTGACCATGCTTTCCAGCAGCGCGTCGGTGAACCAGCGCGGCTCACGGCCCGCCCGGCATTCCTGCGCCACCCGCCGGAACGAAACGTTCGCCGTCGTTCGTTCCCGGCCACGTCGTAGCTCTTTCCTGGCGTTGCGGCCAAGGTGAATATTCCCGGTCTTGATCACTGGCCTGGGGTCAGGTGACCACCAGGCCACCCGGTACGGGTCATCGCCGGCGCCGCCGACGAGGCCGATCACGCCGTCCGAGACCTGATCCTCATACCGGAACTCGTTGATGTCGCGAGCGAATTCGTCAGGCGCCGGGAACGGGAAAATCCCGTTTTTGTATGCCCCGAGCACGCTGACCGGGCTCAGATCCGCGCCGAAGGCGACCGGGCCGTCCCGTGCGCCCGGCGCGATCGTGAAGGACTCCCAGTCCGGATAGCGGCTGACCGTCATAACGAGCTCTTCAGGTACCCGGTTGCTATCAGCCGCCTGATGTTGAGATCTAGGAGTTTGTCATCCACCGGCGGGAAAGCTATCCCGCTGCCTCTTAGCGCCGCCTCAGCACGTGACCGGGTATACGCCGGGAAAATGTGCTCGAGGTACATTTCCGCGACCGTGAGCCCGGGTTCTTCGCAGTGATCGACGAAGAGCGGGACGAAGGGGGTCATCGGGTGGCCGGGATCCGCTGCGGCATTTTTCAGCAGCTCGTCGACCCATTGGTGATAAGGGATCGTCCGTATCGCAAATCCGTGCTGGCGCAGCCGGTCGACCAGTGATGCCAGCAGCGCGTATCGCGGGCTGGCCAGATGATAGGTGCGCCCGGTCGCTTCGGTATGCGAAGCGATGTATCCTATGGTGGCCGCGCATATATCGACAGGCACGAAGTCGAGCGGCAGGTCGATATCCGGCGCGACGCCCTTGTCCGTCATGAACCTTATCAGCGCGCACATTTCGGTGGCGGTGTTCCAGGCGCCAGTACGCTGATCACCGACAATGTCCAGGGGACGGTAGATGGCCACCGGCAGGCCCGCCCGGCTGGCGTTCCTGAGCAGTTCTTCGGCGACGAACTTGGTCTCTATGTAGCCCATGCAGAGCCGATCGGCATAAGCCAGGGGCGTGTCCTCGGTTACTTCGTGCACGCCCATGGCGCCGAAACCCGCGAGCACCGTCGTAGTGGAAACGTAGTGAATGGGGATGCCCCGGTACAATCCGGCCAGGCGGATTAGCTCCCGGGTGCCTGTCACGTTGGCCGGCCGCAGATCCTGGTACGGGTAGGAAAAGTTCACCAGCGCGCCGGCATGGTGAATGACGTCGACCCTCCGCGCGAGCTCGCTGAATGCGCTCGGGTCCAGGCCCAGGTCCGGTTCGGCGAGATCTCCGGGCACCGGCACGATGCGATCGCTCGTCAGGCCGTCGAGCTCGTATCGTTCGGCGGCCTGCGCGATGCGCTGCCTGGCGTCCGGGGCGCTGTCGGCCCGGACCAGGCAGTGGATCCGCGCGGTGGTGGCGGCCAGCAGTTCGCGCAGGAGATAGAGCCCGAGGAAGCCGGTCGACCCGGTGAGGAGTATCTCTCGCGGTCGCTTCCAGTCCGGCGCCGGATCCGCGCCGGAGTGGATCGGATCGGTCAGCCTGGCCTCGGCGGTGAAGTTGACCCGCGCATCCGCGCCACGGGCGGTGAGCCTTCCCGCGCGGGCGTCCTGGGTCGCCTTCGAGAAGCCCCGCAGGGTCGGGTCGCGGAGCAGACGGCGGGTGAGCGGACGGACGTAGCTCGGCCGGATTCCGAACATGACACGCACGTGCGCCAGCATCTCCGCAGCCAGCAGCGAGTTGCCGCCCAGGGCGAAGAAATCGTCGTCCAGGCCCACCCGCCCGGTCGCGAGCATCCTAGACCACAGATGCGACATTCCCGCCTGTAGCGGCGTATATCCTCCGTCGAGGCCCCCGCTGGCCACGGTCACGGGACGCGGCAGCGCCGACCGGTCGATCGCTCCTTGCGGCGTCAGCGGCATCTGGTCTATCGCGATGAACACGGCAGGAACCATGAAACCTGGCACCCGGGCAGCAAGAAAGCTCCGCAGGCTCGCGACCGACATCAGATCCGGCGTCTCGCCGTCCGCCGATCCGTCCCGCGTGTAATACGCCGCGAGCTGCCGGTTACCCGGACCGAACTCGTGGGCGATGACCGCCGCCTCGGCGATGCCGGGGTGGCCGACCAGCGCACTCTCGATCTCGGCGGGCTCGACCCGGAAGCCGCGGATCTTCAGCTGGTGATCCACCCGCCCGATGACCTCAAGGTTGCCCTCGCCGCGCCAGCGCCCGAGATCTCCGGTGCGATACATCCTGCCGCCGGGCGGGACGCCGCGGGCGTTCGGCAGGAACAGCTCGGCCTCCAGTTCGGGCCGGCCGAGATACCCTCGGGCCACGCCGCAGCCCCCGATGTAGATCTCTCCCACCGTGCCGGCCGGTACCTGGTTAAGATCCGGATCCAGAACGAGCACTTGTGCGTGCCGGATGGCCTTGCCCACCGGTACCGAGGCGGAAGGCTTCCCGGTGAGCAGTTCGGCCCCCACCTCCTGCAGCGTCGAGGTGATCGTCGTCTCGGTGAGCCCGTAGGCATTGAGCAGCCTGGCTCCGCGCGCTGCCCGGATGGCCGCGGCGCAGTCCGCGGGGCTCGCCCGGTCGCCGCCGGTGATCATGAGCCGGACGCTTCGCAGCCGCTCGTCTCCTGGCGCGGTGACCGCGAGCATCTGGTGCCAGTACGCGGGGGTCAGGTCGATGACGGTGACCTGCTCCGCCGCCAGGTAGCGGAGCAGATCGGTCGGCGCGATGATCCCCGCAGGCGGAAGCATCAGGGTCGCCCCGCAGGTCAGGGTCACGAAGATCTGCTCTATCGAGGTGTCAAAGCCCAGCGAGGCTAGCTGCAGAACCCGGTCGGAGGGGGAGATCTGGTATTCGCGCGACAGTTCCTGCATGACACATGCCAGCGAGCCGTGGCTGACGGCGACGGCTTTGGGGTGGCCGGTGGAGCCTGACGTGTAGATCACGTACGCGAGGTTTTCCGCGTCCAGGCTGACCCCGGGAGCCGTGGCCGGCCGGTCCGCGAGCTGCTGGGCGCACTGGTCGATCAGGACCAGCCTCGCGTCAGTTTCCGCGAAGGTGCCCGCGTCCGCGCGGTTCACCAGAATGACCGTGGGGCGGGCTTCGGCGCACATCTGGCGCAGCCGTCCGGCCGGAAGTGACGGATCCAACGGCAGGTACGCACCGCCCGCCTTCAAGATGGCCAGCAGGCAGCGAATCGTTTCCACGCCGCGCTCGAGGCAGACTCCCACTATGGTCTCCGGGCCAACGCCCATGTCCGCCAGATGGTGGGCCAGCTTATTGGCCGACTGGTTCAGCTGACGATAGGTCAGCTGGGTTCGGCCGGAGACTGCCGCGGCCCGACCAGGGTGCCGCCATGCCTGCTCACCGAATAGTTGGTGCACGTATCGGACATTATGTTCGGCCGAAATTGCGTTAACCTGCTTCCGCGCCGCGCCTTGATGCGTCTCGCCGTACCGTTCCTTGGCTCCCCAGGCGCTCACCGGAGCAATGTATTAATGCCCGCTAAGAGCGGAGCCGACACGCTTTATGGCCAACGAGCGTGCCGGCTGGCGGGTTGAAGACCGCGAGGCGGCGCCGAATGCCAGCATAAATGCGATAAACAGTCACAACCTTCACTCTGACCCGGCCAGAATCAGGAAACCGCACAGAGAATCGAGGAAACTCGCCGGGAACTCAGGAAAGCGATGTGATCTTCGTAACAGGCCGGAGCCGGAAACTAACATAAACAACTAATTGGGGTTACTGGGGTTAGTGAGGGACATGCGCCAGGTGCTTGTGGGCACGTTCTGGGGGGAAGATGGAGTAGGGGCAGAGCATGCACTGCTGAGGACAGCGTGCAAAGGCGGGCCGGTGAGCTTGGGG